>Ga0256407_10011909_pt1 | contig 11940 bp, 10 predicted proteins | sample RumenRJG_04DNA_FD_193489 | JGI IMG/M metagenome (GOLD analysis project Ga0256407, IMG submission 193489) | Bovine rumen microbial communities from Lethbridge, Alberta, Canada - RJG_04 | ecosystem: Host-associated > Mammals > Digestive system > Stomach > Rumen | place: Canada: Alberta... | reverse complement strand
TGCGCCAGGCACTGGTCAACGAGAACCTGGAGGTTGAGGACAAGATGCAGGTGCTCATCGACTTCATGCGCGACCGCATCGCGGCCAATGACTCCACTGGACGAGTCGACACACTGATGAATGTTGTGCTCGAGCTGCATCCGCATGAGGCTCAGATTCACGACCTCTACAGCGAGTACCTCATCGCTCGCAAGGACTACCGCCATGCAGCCGAGCAGTTGGGCTATGTGCTAGATGTGCGACCCACCGATGCCCAGATGTGGCGCAAACTCATGATTGTCAATATCATGGACGAGAACATTCCTGCTGCCATCGCAGCAGGCGATAAGGCCCTGGAGTACAACCCCGACAGCTTGGACTTGTACCGTTACATTGCGCCGGCCTACTTCCAAATCAAGCAGTACGACAAGTCATTGCAGACCTACGAGAAAGCGCTCATGCTCACCGACAGTGCCGATGTCGAGACGCGCAGCGACCTCATCGGCGGCATGGGTGATGTCTACTTTGAGTTGGGCGACACCATCCGTTCGTTTCAGGCCTATGAGCAGGCGCTGCAGCTCAATCCCCTCAACTCCGGCATCATGAACAACTATGCCTACTTCCTAGCATTGAGCAACCGCGACCTGGACAAGGCCGAGCGTATGGCGGCCATGGCGGTCAAAGACATGCCACAGAACGCAACCTATCTCGACACCTACGCTTGGGTGTTCTTTGTCAAGAAGGACTACCAAATGGCACTGGTCTACATCAAGAGTGCCATTGAGAACGATGATTCGCCAAGCGGTGACCTGCTTGACCACTATGGCGACATTCTGTTTATGAACGGCGACCATGAGGCCGCCATCGAGCAGTGGCAGAAGGCACTCAAGCTCATGCCTGACAACGAACTGCTGCAACGCAAAGTCAAGCACCGCACCATTTTCTTTAAATGAATACTATAGAATGAAGAAGACACTCATCATCGCACTCTCTATTCTGGCAATAATCGCCAATGGATGCCGAGCAAAAAAAGACAGCATTGTCACTACATCTACTGTCACCACTGCTACCCAGGCAGGAAAGGAAACACTTGATCAACAACTCGCTGCATTCGCTGCAACTCAAGGTGGATGGACCACCATGCAGGCTGGTGGCAGCATCAAGGTCACCGGATCGCAGACCCTGTCAAGCGCAATGCACATACGCATGATTCGCGACAAGGCCATCTATATCTCGGTGCGTCCCATGCTGGGCATCGAGGTGGCCAAGCTGGTCGTTACTAACGACAGTGTGCTTGTGGTCGATAAGTACCACAAGCGTTATGTCGCCGAGCCCATCTCGCTCATCACCAACGGCCTACCCATCACTGTGGGCACACTGCAGGACATCTTTATGGGGCGGGCATTTGTGCTAGGCAGTGGCACTGTCAATGGCGCAAACAAGGCGCTGGTGCAGCTCATCGCCGATGGCACCAACTTCCGCCTCCAGCCCAAGCAGCAGCCCAGTGGATTCAACTACGAGTTTGGCATCAACGCTAAGAACCAGATGCAATCGCTCACTGTCACCCCCGCGCGGGCTGGTAGCGTACCCTACACCGCGCGATACAGCCATGTGTTTACCACACTGGCCGGCTCCATCGCCCATCATGCCGATGTCAGTGCCCAGGTCGGGGCTACCAAATTAGGCATCTCGCTGGATCTCAAAGACATCACCTGGGGCATCGCATTCACCATCGACGACTCTAAACCCGGCGAAGGCTACAAGCGCCTCAGTGCCAATCAGATTACCTCCATTCTGTGAGGAATGTGATACAATCGGGGACGGTTCTGTTTTGTATCATTCCGTCGAAATGATACAAAATAGAACCGTCCCCGATTGTATCATTTGATGCCTGGGTGAGCAGTGTGGGGTGGACTGAGAGTGGCATGTGTTGCAAAACATTTACAAAGATGTTACGGTAGACTAGCTGGAGCGTTAAAATTGAGTTAAAATGGGCGGTTGGAGTTGCTTTTTGCTGCTCGAATCGGTAATTTTGCGTCACATTCAACGATACATTAACTTAATAATGACTTTATGAAAAAACATTTACTCTTATTGGCGGCATTATGTGCTACTGCAGCTGCATCGATGACGGCTGCACCAAGTCGTATCATCAGTGAGCAACCCGAGGGCGAGGCTGTGCTTTACTCACGTTCCGGGCAGGCCATCTTCAGCCTGATGGATGTGTTTATCGGTGAACAGACCGACCTAGTTAAAGTGGTCTATGCCCCCGATGGCGAGACGGTCTACTTTCAGAACCTGGTCTATCGCTTGGATGAGTACTTCAGCGAATATTGGACACCTGGCAAGCTCAGTGACGATGGCACGCAAATCACGGTCGACATGGGGCAGGTCGTGTGCTATGATGACTACAACTCTCTGGACATCAGCCTGGTCTTTGGCTCGACTATACCCGATGAAGCACTGATGGAGCATGTCAGGTTTGTGCCCGATCCCAGCGTGACGCAGGCTGTGTTCACCGTCGACCCCGAGACTCATGTGCTGACCCTGCAGAACACCGAGGGTGAGATGTACAACGGAACCGGTTATCAGGGCTGGGAAGCTACCGGCCTGGGAGCCGTGTTGTCCGACGGCACATGGGCAGGCTTCATGAGCTGGAACACCGTGCTCACCCCGATGACCGAGGCCAAGCCTGCTGTGCCCTGCGACCCTGTCCAGCTGGCATACGAGAATGGCAGCGAGTGGGAAAAGGCCAACTTCCACTTCCACATCATGCCCTTCGATGTGGACGGCAACCGCCTCTATGAGGAGAACTACAGCTATCGCATCTACATGGACGATGACCAGCTGTTCACCTTCAAGGCCGATGAGTATGGCCCCGGCGACATCTTTGCCGATGGCGACCTCACCGAGATACCCTTGAACTACAGCGACTATATGAACATCATCAGCTGGGACGGCACGCGCGTCTACTTCTTCCAGAACAACACCGACGAGGCTCGCCTGTTTGACCGCCGCATCGGTGTGCAGGCAGTCTACACCGTCGATGGCGTGAGCAACGCGTCCAACATCATCTATATGTCGGTTATGCGAGTCAATGGTGTGGTGGTCGACTTGGCCGGCAAGCCTGTGCCCAATGTGCAGGTGAGCTTCAGTGTCAAGCCGCTCAACAATCCTGCAGGACAGCGCACAGCCGGCACTGTGCCTGTCTATGTCACCACCGACGAGAACGGAGAGTTCGCTACAGAGCTCAATGCCTTTGTCGACTATCAGGTGAGCTATCTGGTCGACTGGCAGTCGGTGCTTGACAGTGAGCTGTACACCGAGGAGGACGACATCAATCTGGGCGAAATTGTGCTGCCCATCGGCAACTCGGCCATCAGTGATGTCAAGGCCGGCACTGCCGACGATGACATCTACTACGACCTCATGGGACGCAAGTTCCGCGGCGACAATCTGCCAGCCGGCATCTATATCCATGGCGGCAAGAAAGTGCTGGTCAAGTAAGCAATACTCATAAGGGCTACACGGATTTTGCCGTGTAGCCTTTTAAAAAAATGACAATTAATTTCAAGCTTATGAAAAGATTTACTCTTATGGCTGTTGCTACACTGATGACTGCAACAGCAGTGGTGGCACAGGTCACTCCGGCCCAGAGACATCAACTCAAGTCGTTCAGCCGCGAGTCGGTGATGTCGCGCACGCAAGTTCAAGCCAAGAACCATCGTTTCGCCATAGAACGCCAGAATGGCGACTTTCGGCAGTTTCAGTGGAATCGTAAAGCTCAAGCGCCTCAGCCCACTGAGGCAATCATTGACCAGCCCGAAGGCACACTCTATGAGAATCTCAAGTTTGACTGCGACCGCTGCAGCTATGAGGACTGGTCGGGTGTCCTCTATCGCGATGACACCCGTGCCGGTTTCATCTCGCTTGTCGAGGGCAACGATGGCAACATCTACATCAAGGGTCTGTTGCCCAGCCTGATGGGCCAAGAGCATTATTGGGTCAAGGCCGAGCGTGGCGAGGGTGATGTCTTCACCATCAAGCCTCAACTGGCCGGCATATATACCTACTATGACGGCGTGGTCGAGACCGAGACCATCCAGCTGATGCAGGCTCAGGAATTTGAGGACGGTAGCATCTGGTATGTTCCGGCCGAGAATCCCGACATCCAGCTTGTCTATACCGGCGAGGGCCGGCTGCACACGACCGATGCACTCAATGTCGACTACGAAGAGTCGCCCGACCTGGCCATCGGCATCGTCTCGGCCTATACTCGCACTAACGAGGAGACTGGCGAGACCGAGGACTATAATGGTTGGGATCCCTATTGTGGCCTGGTGTGGAACGTCAACGTCGAACCGGTGACCGATGTTGCCAATGAGTTGCCCGCCGGTGTTGAGGCTGGTACACTCATCATCCAGACTCCCATGGGAGCTGGTCCTATACCGGGCGTGTTTGCCGATGGCGAGGTCTATTTCAAGCTCGACGAGAACGCTCCAGGTTGGATCAAGGGTGTCATTGACGGTGACAAGGTCCATGTCGCCGCACAGCAGTATCTGGGAATCAGTGAGGCATACGGATGCCACGTATATCTCGGAATCGCAACATACGTCGAGGAGAGTGACGACGAGGGTGAGTATATGGTGCCGACCTATGTCGACGAGATTGTCTTTGACTATGATGCCGATGCTCGCCGCATGACCGCGCCGGGCTACATGGCCATCCTCACTCAGGGCAAGGCCACCAACGTGGATGAGCTGAGCAACTTCATCTTCTATGTTTACGATCCCATCATCTACGAGTTCCGTGAAGTTGCTGCTGTGCCTGCCGACCCAATCATTGATAATTGGTGTGACTGGTATGACTCGTTCGGCGAGGGCGAGTTGCTCTTCACCATCCCCACCGTTGACATTGATGGTGCCTATATCAACCCCGACAAGTTGTCGTATGCTTTCTTCGTCGACGACGAGTTGTATACTTTCACTGCCGACGAGTATGGTCTAGAGGCCGACATGACCGAGGTGCCCTACAACTTCTACGACCCGATGTACAACATCGCCAACTCGTGGGTCAATCTCTATTCAACTCGCCCCACCAGGAATGTGGGCTTGCAGAGCATCTATCGTGGCGGCGGTGTCGAGAATCGCTCCAACATTGTGTGGTATGACCTGACTGGCTCGGCAATTGAACAGGTGGGAACATCCCGCACTGTCCAGAGCGAGGTCAGCTATGACCTGGCCGGTCGCCGAGTGATGGCCGACCACCATGGGCTGGTCATCAAGGTGGTCACCTACACTGATGGCTCGCAACAGGTCAAAAAAATAATCAACAAATAATTCAGTAAATAAGTCGCTATCGACATTCGCTGCACAGGCGCAGTCCTGTGCAGCGATTTTTTAACACTTAATCTACTGTGATTGTTACACTTGTTGGGAAAAACTGATTCACATTTTGAGTTTAGCTTTTTTTGAACTAACTTTGCAGCTAAATTCCGAAACAAGGTATGAGTTACGCTCGACTAGTTTATGCTGCTCTGGCAACGACGATGACAACGGCGATGGGGCCTCAGGTCACTGTCGCCCATGATGACTCGACAGCGATGAATGCCAAGCTGGGCGAGGTGGTGCAGGGCAATCAATGGGACAACTACCTGAGCCGCAGCGTGGTTGAGAAATGCGAGATGGTCACATTTATTATTCATAATTTGTAAACAATGAATAAGATGAAAAAACTGATGTTACTGGCAGTGGTGATTACATTGAGTATGACCATGGGCCAGGCTCAAGACAAGAAGAAAACCGACAACGTCAAGACGACAACCTTTGTTGCTGACATCCATTGCGAGAACTGCTCCATCAAGGTCATGAACAACGTCCCGGCTTTGGGCAAGGGCATCAAGGATGTGGCTGTCGATGTGGAGCACAAGACCATTACGGTCACTTACGATGCCGCCAAGAACAGCGACGAACACATCATCAAGGGACTCAAGTCGCTCAATGTCACTGCCCAGCGGCAGCCCAGCCAATCGTGCGACAGTGACAAAACGTGTTGCAAGAACGAATGAGTGATATGCAGCGAGAGTTGATTTCGAGTGCGCCACAGATGATGGAGGCCATCCAACAGCTGGGGTTTGTCCCACTGTTGTGGAGCGGCATACGTGGCTTCTCGGCCGAGGAGATGGTTGACCAGGACTGTCGCTATGTGGTCTATGACGATGGCTGGGACTGGCCCATGTGGAAGTGGAAAGGCCCCATCATCAACGAAGGCAACTGCGTCTATGGCAAGTTCTTCGACAAGAAGGCCGGTTACATCAGCTTGGAATGGTGGCCCGACTTCTGCAACTGGCGGCGCAGTGTCTATCCAGCCCCAGAGGCTGGCTCAATCGACGAGGCCATTCTGCTCACGCTGCAGGAGCATGGCAGTCTCATCACGCGCGAGCTGCGCAGTGCATGCGGCTTCACCGGGCCGAAGATGCGCAGCCGCTTCGATGCCTATGTCACCCGCTTGCAGATGGCCTGCCGCATTGTCACCGAGGACTTTGTCTATCCGCGCGACCGTCACGGACACGAGTATGGCTGGGGATGGTCGTTGCTCACCACACCCGAGCGTCTCTATGGTCGTGAAGCCTGCCACTGCAACCGCTCGCCTCAGGAATCACACGACCGCATCTTTGCACACTTGCGGCAAGTCGTGCCACAAGCCAGCGACCGGCAGCTGCTTAAACTCATCTGAATAACAAAGGCTCCCCATGAGGGAGCCTTTGTTGCTCAGATGAGTGTTTGTCCAGGTTGAGCCTAAAAAACCATAGACAATAGGCTACTTCACCACCTTCTTGCCGTTCTCGATGACAATGCCGTGGTAGCTCTTGCTCACGGGCTGGCCCAGCAGGTTGTAGCGGCCAGTGCTCTTGGCCTCGTCGCTCTTGACCTCGTCGATGGCGACATTGGCACCGGCAGGCATGTAGTGAACCTCGCCGAGCGATGCGTCATCGGCCTTGTCGACAATCACCTCGGCAATGTGCTCAGCGTCCTGAACTTCTACGCTCCAAGTGTTGCCCTGAGCCCAACTGTCGTTGGCGGTGTTGTTGTACCAGTCATATTGCACGAATGGGTCACCGTTGCCGTTGTCGATAAATACGTTTCCGCCAGGGTTGTAGTCCTCGGCGGTGGGATCCTCTACCTTGCCTGCATTGATGTCAACATTGCCAATGACCGTGACCCCCCACACATTGCCCTCAATGTGGTTGCCGCGCATATAAGCCTTGGCGATAAGGCCTTCACCCGTCGAGTTGCAAGTGATGTTCAGACCGCTGCCACCCAGATTGGGGTTGGCGATGTACTTGTTGTTGAGCACGGTGTTGTCCTCGATGCGAATATTGCCGGGGCCGGTGAGGGTGATGCCGTAAGAGCAGTTCTCGACAAAGTTGTTGCGCACAGTCAAGGTGCCTGTGGGTGGGTTGCCCAGCAAGCACGACAGGGCGATGCCGCCGGCGCGGGTGTTCTCGGCAGGGCCATGTACTTCGTTGCCCTCGATGACGATGTCGTAGGGGCCGGTAGCGGTCATGTTCAGACCCGGATAGAGGCGGGTACTGGTCATGGGTTTGTTGATGGTGTTGCCCTTGATGGTGATGCCACACACCACATTGGCTCCACTGCCCACTGCCGACAGCGAGGGATTGTCGAACAGGCAGTTCTCAATCAGGTTGCCCTTGCTCAGGCTGGTGAAGTTGATCACCGCATTGCCGCTCTTGCCATTGTGGTTGTTGAAGACGCAGTCCTTGACCGTCAGGCAACCCTCTTCGGTGCCGTTGCCGTAGGTCAGACCCACATAATTGAATGTGCAGCCGGTCAGTGTGGCCGACGCACCCTCCATGTACATGCGGAAACCCTTGGCTGTTTCCTCTGAACCCTCGGCGGCACCAAAGGTTGCGCCTTGGGCGGTGAGGTTGCCGTTGACTTCAATCGAAGTTGAGCCACCGAACAGCAGTGTCTCGCCCTCGTTGACGACCAGGTCGCCATTGATGGTAAAGTAACTCTTGGTCAGCACGATGTTGTTGTCGTCATAGCCGATGCCCTCAACACCCTCGGGCAACGAGGTGGGCAGGTTGACGATGTAGGCTCCGTCGACGACGGCGACACCAGTGCCGTCCTCAAGCACCGGAACCAGCTCGGCCAGGTCGGCCAGGGTGTAGGTTTTGGCTTGTGCCATCACGGCAACTGCCAGCATGCATAGCGTAAAAACTTTTTTCATACAAAATAGTGTTTAAATGTTAATAATGCGCTGTGCTTTTGGGCTTTGATGCTCCATAATCACAGCGCAAAGATAGGGATTTGTTTTCAAATGTCAAAATTTTTTCAGCGATTGGCCTCAACTTGTTTGATGAGTGCGTAGTTGAACCGTTCGATGTCGGTCAGCACCACAGAACGGCCACTCTTCTTGTACCACGGCTGGGCATCGAAGTAGGCCTGCGTCTTGGGGTCGGCAAAGGTGTCGCCATGGCGGGCATAAATCTCGCCGCGCATCAGCGTGAGCACCTCCTTGGGGAACAACCGCAGCATCTGGTGCGTGAGCGGCATCACCGAGGCAACTGCCCATCGACCGGGCAACCCCTCATAGGGGTTTTGAGCAAACGTGAGGCGGCTGCCGTCGGCCACACGTGGCAGGTGATCGACAAAAGGCTCGTCGTGCACCACATTGACCAGAACACCGTCCACGGTGGGAGTTACGCGCCACAGCATCGGACCCATCAGCGCACCAGCGCCGCCGCCGCCGGGCATCTTGCCATACTTGGAGCTACTGGGGTCGCCATGACTGACGCGACCACCGCCATAGAGGATGCTCAGGGCTGCGAAGTTGTCCTCAGACCGGAAGCTGTACCAAGCCCCCGGATCAGTGTTGTAGTCCTTGCCTGTGTAGTGTTTCATGCGTGGCCCGAACACAGCATTCTCGCCATCGGGTGCAGTATAGTTGCCGGCCAGGACATACTGCAACAGAAAAATCCAGCTGCCCTCGTTGAAGGCTTCGTTCGACACCCTATAGTAGGCACTCACAGGTTGCCCCTGGGCATTGCGGCCCACCAGCATCACGTAGGTTCCCAGCTGCTCGACGGTGTAGCGGAGCTTGTCATTCTGGCTGCTGACCTGCGAACCCCTGACTTTGAGCGCGCCGATGCAATCCCAGTCGGGAGTTGGCTCATCGAGTTGTGGGCTGAGGCCAATCTCGCGAGATTCTTCGTCATAATAGGTCTGGAACACGACAAAGCCATTGGTCCACCAGTTGCCCTCGTCCAGCAGCCACTTCTTGTTGGGCAGGACTTTGAGCTTGGCACCGCGACCAGCCATGTCCCGCGTGATGTGGGCGCGCATCAGCGCCTCGGCATCGCGCATGTTGAAGTAGCTGTGCACAAAGCCCTTATCAAACTGGGCGTGCATAGTCATGCTCATTCCCATCAGTGTGATTAGTGTTAATAATTTCTTCACCATATTATAATTGATTAAAACCAATTGGTTAGTGAACGTCAATTCCGTCGAAAGACAACTCGCTAATGACCGTGTCGTCATACTTTGTGCCCTTGTACACCTCGACAATCTCAAACCGCAACTGCCACTTGGGCGCATGTTCGTCGTTGTAGCCCAACGTGCCCACCTCGAAGCACTGCTGCTCGCGAGTATCTTTGAGGTCAAGGATGGCCAGTGGCTTGCCCTCATAGTAGACCTTGAGCTGCTTCACGCGGTTGTTCTCGCGCCAGGCTTTCTCGCTCTTGACGTGGCCGTTCAGGATATTGACCGTAGTGATGCGGGGGCACTTGCCGGCGAACTCATAGGTCAGCGACTCGCCGATGCCTGGTCCATCGGCACCCTCGGCCCATACGCTCGTGTGGTCGAAGTCGTGGGCATTCTGGCCAATGTAGGTGTTCTTGCCGGCTGGAGGCAGACTGCTTGTGGCGGTCACGGTGTCGACAACGCCACCGCAATACCAGCTGCACTGGCCACCGTACAGGTCGGTGAGCACAGCATTGTCCTCGACGATTTGCTCCATCCGCTGTGCCTCGGCACTGGTCAGTTCACGTGACTGCGATGCGGCACTCAAGCGGTCAAACTCGGCCAACACGGCATCGGTCGGCAACTTGTAGGTCTGGCTGGGCGCAATGTGGCGCACCTGTGCGATGGTTGTCGCAGCCAGCAGCGACAACAAGGTGATAGCTATAGTTCTCATAATTGTAGTATTGTATTATTAATTATGGCACAAAGATAGCACTTTGTTTTGTTATATGCAAAAACCGCGCCAACTTTTGCTTGTCTTGTTGACAACTTTTCACTGATTGGTGCTCTCAGATGCATCGCCAGTGTGTAACGAGTCGACAATCAGGGCGATGGCACCGTCGCCCGTGACGTTGCACGCCGTCCCGAAACTGTCCATCGTGATGTAGAGCGCAATCATCATGGCTTGCTGCTCGGCATTGAAGCCCAAGATGCTCTGCAACACACCCAGGGCGGCCATGATAGCACCGCCAGGCACACCTGGAGCGGCAACCATCATCACACCCAGCATCATGATAAATCCCACAAAGGTACCGAACTCGATGGGAGCACCCTGCATGAGCAGCAACGCTACGGCACAGGCTGTAATCTTCATCGCACTGCCCGACAAGTGGATGGTGGCACACAGCGGCACCACAAATCCTGCGATGCCCTCACGCACACCATTGAGTTGGGTCTGCTTGAGCGTTACAGGGATGGTGGCTGCGCTACTCGAGGTTCCCAATGCAGTGAAGTAGGCTGGCAGCATCGTCATCAGGGCCTTGAATGGATTGCGCCTTGCAATGGCACCGGCGATGCAGTATTGAACCACCAACAGGATGATGTGCATGGCAAAGATGATGCCGATAATCGAAATGAACACCTTAACGATGTGCCAGGCCTGGCCAGTGTGAGCCATGCTCATGAAGATACCCATGATGTAGAGTGGCAGCAGCGGAATCAGTGCCACCTCAATGGTCTTGGCCACAATGTCGCGAAACTCACCGAAGCCGCGCTTGAGTGACTCAGACCCGAAGTGGGCGATACCCAGTCCCATCGCAAACGAGAGTATGAGTGCACTCATCACATCCATCAGTGGCGGTATGTTGATTGTGAAAAATGGTTCAATCTTAGCCTCGTCGGCGGCAATCTGTGCTGCAGCGGCAGGATCAATCAGGTGAGGGAACACACTGATACTGGTAGCATAGGAGAATAAGCCCGAGAATACAGTGTCGCCGTAGGCTATCAGTGCCGTGATGAGCAGCAACTTGCCCGCACCCTTGCCAATGTCGGCTATGGCTGGTGTCACCAAGCCCACAATGATGAGCGGGATGAGAAATGACAAGAAGTTGCTGAACACACTGTTGAATGTCACAAACAAGCGTACAGACCACTGGGGCAAGACATTGCCCAGCAATACACCCAGGATGATGGCGATAATCACCCGCACAAGCAGCGGAATCCTTTTCAAGATTTTCATAATCGTTTTTTCAATTTGACCCATATAGATAAGCAAATTTTGTCATTGCTCCAAATTATCACTTATAACGACGGGTACGGGCATCGTCAATGACCCCGTTCCAGTTCAATCCATGAGCAAAGTCATATGCATTGCCGTCGGTGTCGAGGTGTGGACGCATGTCACGAGGCACGTCCTCGCACTGTGCCTCGACGGTGGCCATGTCGGCAGGCATCTGGAAGGGGAGCAGTCCCTGAGGCTCAAACTTGCCGGTGATGATGTCGAGCTTGGCCTTGTTCTGCACGCCGAAACACAACAAGATGGCATCGGCAAGCGGCTCAAACTCGGCCACAACGGCTGGACGGGTGATGTTCATCGTAACAATCACGGGTTTGTTGCCCATGAGCCGGCGGGTTTCAATCACCAGGTCTAGGTCACACTCATTGGCAGTCATGACCGTCTTGCCGCGGTAACTGCGGT
>Ga0256407_10011908_pt1 | contig 11940 bp, 5 predicted proteins | sample RumenRJG_04DNA_FD_193489 | JGI IMG/M metagenome (GOLD analysis project Ga0256407, IMG submission 193489) | Bovine rumen microbial communities from Lethbridge, Alberta, Canada - RJG_04 | ecosystem: Host-associated > Mammals > Digestive system > Stomach > Rumen | place: Canada: Alberta | collected... | reverse complement strand
TTACAAAAAATTCACAAATTAAAACAAATTATATTGAAAATATTCCTTTTTTTATTCAAATTAATCCCACATTTTTTAATACTGAATATTCACAAATAATTTTACCTTTTTTAATTACTTTAATAAATCAAAAAAATTATGAATTTAGAAGTTGTATATTAATTTGTATTGGAAAAATGGCAGATATTTTAAGTCAAAAAATATTTATTTCTTATTTAAATGATTTTTTAAATTTTATCTCTTCATTTTTTGAAAAAGGTATTTATGAAAAAGAAATTTTTGAATGTTTAAGTAAAATGTTAGATAGTAATAATGGAATATATAAAAATGAAATACTCAGAAAAATAAATATTTTTCAAATTTTCCCCAAAATTTTCAAAACTGGTTTAACAATTTATCATACAAATTTTATATGTTCATTATTAAACATTTATGATGAAGAAAGTAAAGAAATGTATACTATATTAATTGTAATTTTAAATTTAATTAGTATAATTATTTCAGGAAATAAATTTAAATTTGAATATTTTTATTTATATAAAAAAAATTATCCTAAGTATTTAAATTTATCTGAATTAATAGAAAATTCTATAATAGAAATTAAGAATTATATTAATATTAAAAATGAATATAAACCGTATAAAATAAATAATGATTCTGATATTTCTATGAGAATTGTGAATAATTGTTTACTATTACTATCCAAAATAAAACATCATGATTTTTTAGAAGATATTTTTATTTTTTATAATGAACATTGTCTTAAATTTTTATCTATAGGTTTAACAAATACTAAAAGAAGAGTTATTGAAATTTCAACTTCTTCATTTGTTAAAATTTATGAACAATCAAGAAATTTATCAATATATACATTAAATTCTATTATAGATGTTTTTTTAGACTTTATTAGAATTGAGAAAATTCATGATTTAAAATATTATTGTCTTAATCAATTAATAAATAATGAAATATTTTATAATATTTTTCTTGAAAATAATAAATTATTTGAAAAATTAATATCATTGATATCAATAAATGATAAAGAAATCAGAAAAAAAATTACAAAATTTATTGGTATTTTATGTAAATATTCAAATAAAAATAATTACTTTTTATGTTATATAAGGAAAAAAATAATAAATTTAATATTAATAATAAATAAATCAACAGATATAATACAAAAAGAAGATGAAATTGTACTTTTATATTATTTCATTAAATTTTCTAAAGATTATATAGATATTGATTTAATAAATTTACTTTCAATAAATCTTTTAAAAATAATTGGAAATTATAAAATAAATCCAATTATCAATTCCTATATACTTCAAATATTTAGTACATTAAGTGAGAGAAAAGATCTAAAATTAATTTTTAAAGAACATTTATTTGATTATTCAGATATTATTTTAGATATTTGTATAGAAAATCTAAAAGAAGGATTAAATACATCAAAAACAGAAATTTCTCTAAAAACATTATATCTAATAATTAAAGCAAAAAAAATAGATATTTATAAACAACCAGATTTAGTAAATATATTAATACAATTATTAATAAAAGATCCAATAGAAAAAAGAACTCAATTTATTTTAAATATTTTTAGTTACTGTGGTATAATGTCACCAATTCAATTAGAAAAAATAAGTAAAATTGTTAATTCTAATATTTCAACAAATGATAATTTTGAAGAAGTAATAAAATTAAATAATAATATAGATCAATCATCAGCACAAGCTGTAATTTCTTTAATGAGAATATTAAAAGATAATACTCAACAAGAATTAAGTGCTCAAATTATTTCTTGTTTAGGTTATATAATAAAATCACTTCATCCTAATGATAGTCCTTTAATTGATATTATTATGCCTACTATTATTGAAATTATTCCTGAATTTGAAATAAATTATATTAAAAATATGCTTGAAAATATGTTAATCATTTTATCAAATTTTCCAAATCAATTTAAAAAATATTTAAAAGATTTTTTTTTTTTAATTGAAAAATTCTTATTTAATCAAAATTATCATGATATTATATTTCAAGTTTTACCTAAAGTTTTAGAAAAATTTGAATCTGAAACTGGAGATTATTATTTTATTTTAATTCCAATTTTTATTCAATTATTAAAAGAAGAAACTTCTGAAAAAGCAAATATTATGTATTGTTTTACTATTATGGCAAATAATAATATTTCTATTTATTTAGATATTTTATTAAATGAAATTTTTATATTATATCAAAATACTTCTGATCCTAAATTATGTAAAGAAATATTTAATTTTATTGAAAAAATTATTTCAGTTGATGATTCATATTTATATTTCCCTTTAATAATTTCAAATTTAATAGAAAAAATTGAAAAAGGAAAAAATAAAGCAAGTTTAATTTCAAGAAGTTTTGATTTATTTCTTAAAATGAATAATAGAAATCATGCAGAATTCATAGGATTTCTTCCATTAATAATTCAAACTTATAGAAAATATGGATATATTGATAAATATTTCGAATTAATATATTCAAATATTATAAAATATTATAATTTTACTGATCTTACATTAAAACAATTAATTGAAAAATACACAAATCAAATTTGTACAATTAATTGTAAATATGCATTAAATTCAAATGAAAATTTACAATTAAATAATAATTTAAAACAAACAAATGAATTAAAAACAAATAATAATTTATTTCCAATTAAAAATAGAAAAACTCAAACAGATAAATTATCAATAATAAGAGCATTTAATACAAAAAATTGTAAATTAAGTGATGATTGGAAAGAATGGTTTAAAAAAACATCATCAACAATATTTCAACAATCACCATCATATGCACTTTTTTATTGTCATATTATTGCAAGTTTTTATTTTCCATTAATAATTGAATTATATAATTATGGTTTTATTTCAGTTTGGTCAAATTTAAATGATTATCAAAAAATGTATGTTACAAATAATTTTGAAAAAGCATTAAAACATGAAAAAACACCAAATGATATTTTACTTGCAATATTAAATTTAGCAGAATTTATGGAAAGAGAAAATGAAAATATTGTTTTTATTGAATTTTCAAAATTAGGTAATGTAGCTTATCAATGTAAAGCATTTGCTAAAGCATTATTTTATAAAGAAAATCAATTAATAAATAAAAATGATTATGATACTTTTGAATTATTAATTGAATTATATTATGAAGTTAAATTACCAGAAAGTGCAATTGGATTATTAAAATTAGCTAAAAAAAATAATAATGATAATGGTTCAATTTTTACTGATGATTATTGTTGGTATATTAAATTACATAAATATAATGAAGCTTTAAATATAATTAAAAAATTAATTGATAATGATGATAATAAAAAAAATAATAAAGAAATAAAAAGAGATATAATAATTTGTTTAGAAGGATTATGTGATTGGGAAGAGTTATTAAATCAAAATGAAAATATTGATAATTTAGAATATGATTTTATTTTAGCTAAAGCAAGTTTAAATATGTCGGAATGGGATTTATTAAAACAATATACAAATGAAATAAGTAAAAAATCCAATATTGATAAAGATTCTTTATTAAAAGATGATAATTTTTTTGATTATAATTTATATAATGCAATTACTTTCATTCATGAAAATAATTTTAATGAAGCTAAAAATTTCATTGAAAAAGCTAAAAATGATATATTTTCAAAAATAAAATCTTTACTTTTAGAATCATTTGTTAGAGGATATGATTGTTTAGTTAAAAATCAAATGTTATATCAATTAGAAGAAATTATAACTTATAAAGAACAATATCCAAATGATAATAATTTCAGAAAAGAAATGATAGATCAATGGGATAGAAGATTAGAAATAATTGGAAATGATCCTTCAATTTTTGAAAGAATGTTATCAATTAGATCTATTGTTCTTAGAATTGATGAAGATTGGAAAAATTATATAAAATTAGCAAAAATATTTAGAAGATTAAATTTATTTGAACAAAGTGAAAAATTATTAAATAGAATAAAAAAAAAAGTAAAAATTTTAAATAATGATAATCCAATTATAAATGAAATTATAATTAGAGTTGATTATAATATTAATAAATGTAAATATGAAAATGAAAAAGAAAAAGAAGCATTAAATGAATGTATGATATTAATACAAGACTTAGAAAAAATAAAAAATGATAAAATAAATAAAAAATTAATAAGTAAAATATATGGTTTATATGGATTTTATCAATATTCAAATTTAAAAATAGAAACAGATGAAAAAAATGAAAAATATAAAAATATATCAAATTATCTAAATTTAAGTATAAAATATTATAATGAAAATTATCAATCATGGCATATTTATGCAATGTTAAATAATTTATATTATGAATATTTATCAGATATTAATAATAATTCTTCAGATAAACTTTCATATGCAAAAAATGCAATTAATGGTTTTAAAAATTCAATAATGATTGCTGGAAGAAGTAAGACAAAAACTTTTCAAGATCTTTTAAGATTAATAGAATTATTTTTTAAATGTGGAACTCAATCTCCTTCTCTTAAAAAATTATTTTCTTCATCATTTTCAATTTTAAATATTGATTGTTTTCTAAATATAATTCCTCAATTATTATGTAGAATAAATATAATTGAAAAAGATCCTGAATTATTTGAAATATTAAAAAATTTATTAGTTAAAATAGCAAAAAATCATCCTAGAGTTTGTATGTCTTCAATTTTAGTTTTAAATAATTCAAGAAGTAAAATAAAAAAAATAGCATCTAGTCAAATTATAAAAGAACTTTCAGAATATAATGAAAATATTAGACAATTAATTAGAGAAAGTTATATTTTTATTAAAGAAATGAATAGATGTGCAATGTTACTTCATGAAGAATGGTATGATTCTATTGATGAAAGTGCAAAAATGTTTTTTAATGAAAATAATATTAGTGGAATGATTAGTTTATTATTAACTTTACATCAGAAAATTGATAGAAAACCAGAATCAATGAATGAAGTTCATTTTTATCAAATGTTTCAAAGTAAATTAAAAAAAGCAGAAAAAATGTTAAGATCATATATAGAAACCCAAGATATATTTTTATTAAGACAAGCTTGGGAAATTTATCATACAATATATAAAATTATAAATGAAAAATATAAAAATTTAAATATATTATATTTACAAAATATTTCACCAAAATTATTCAAATTAAAAAATTGTAATTTATGTATTCCAGGATTATATGAAAACACATATTATCATACAATAGACTCAACAGAAAATTTAATAAAAATTTCTCATATAAACCCATATTTAACAATATTTAATACAAAACAACATCCAAGAAAATTATCAATATATGGAACAAATGGAAAAGAATATATGTTTCTATTAAAAGGTCATGAAGACTTAAGACAAGATTCTCAAGCAATGCAATTATTTGATTTAGTAAATACATTATTATCAAATAATAGAGATACAACAAATAAAAATTTATCAATTAATACATATTCAGTATTACCATTATCACAAAATACAGGAATCATTGGTTGGGTACCAAATTGTGATACTTTCCATATGTTAATTAAAGAACAAAGAGCAAAATCAAATATAATTCCAAATGTTGAACATAAAACAATGTATTCTTTAAATCCAAAATTTGAAACTGCAACATTTATGACTAAATTAGAAATATTTAAAGAAGCTCTAAGAGTTACTCATGGTAATGAATTAAATAAAATTTTATGGGTTAAAAGTGAAAATTGTGAAAAATGGTTAGAAAGAAGAACAAATTATTCAAGATCACTTGCTGTTATGTCTATTGTTGGTTATGTTTTAGGTTTAGGTGATAGACATCCTAGTAATTTAATGATGGATAGAACTTCTGGGAAAGTTATTCATATTGATTTTGGTGATTGTTTTGAAGTTGCTATGAAAAGAAATAAATTTCCAGAAAGAGTTCCATTTAGATTAACTAGAATGTTAATTAAAGCTTTGGAAGTTTCTGGAATTGAAGGAACTTTTAGAATTACTTGTGAAAATGTTATGAAAGTTTTAAGAGGAAATAAAGATTCTCTTATTGCAATTTTTGCTTCTTTTATTCATGATCCACTTGTTTCTTTTAGAATTATGATTCCTATGATTATGAAGAAAAATAAATTAAAAGCTAATATTGAAAATACAAAAAGAAGGAAATCGGAATATTTAAAAAAAAATAATGATAATGAAAATTTGAAAAATATGTCTATTGGATTTAAAGGTGATAATAATAATAATATTATTAATACTAGTAATTTAAATTTTAAAGATAAATGTGAAAATAATGGAAATGAAGATAATAATATTGTTATTGATGAAGAAGAAGAAAAGAAAGAAAGAAAAAAAATGGAAAATGATGAAAGACAAATGTTAAATTTATTTGAAGAAAGAGATGAAATTGAATCGGAAGAATTAAATAAAATTGCTAAATTAGTTTTAGATAGAATTAAAGATAAATTATCAGGAACTGATTTTAATAAAAATATTGTTTATGATTATAAAAAACAAGTTGATAAATTAATTATTATTGCAACTTTTCATGAAAATTTAGCTCAAAGTTATTTAGGTTGGTGTCCTTTCTGGTAAAATATTTTGATATAAAAAATATAAAAAAATAAAAATATATAAATCAATATAATTCTAAATTTAATTTATTAAATATTAAATTATATTATTCTACCTTTTTTTATATTTAATTAACAGCAGTTCTGAATTTTTCCTCAATAGCATTTTTCTTATCTGAAAACAATTTATCATATACAGCATCACTTTGATTAGGATCAATAAATTTCATTTTTGTCAAATCAACATATTCTTCTTTAGTTTTCTTTAAAATATAATCAAAACTCTTTTTATTATCTCCACTTCCTTCTTTCAAAGCTTTCATTCCACAATTATAATAAGCAACAATACATTTCATCATTCCTGCTGTTTTCTTTAAAGGACATTTAAAATCATAATCTGTAAATGAATTTTGTTGTAAAAAGTCATTTTTTATTATTTTTGCTACTTCCAAAGTTAATTTTTGATCTTCACTTAGAGAATCTTTTCCAATTAATTGTACAACTTCAGTTAAATCTTCTTCATCTTGTAAAATTCTCTTAATTTCATTTTTACATTCAACAAAATCACTATCAAAGGAATTGAAATAAGTTTCTAAAGTAGTTTCATATTTAGAATATGAAGTTAACCAATTAACAGCAGGAAAATGAGTTCTTTGAGCTAATTTCTTATCTAATCCCCAGAAAACTTGTACATTATATAATGTATTGACAGTAACAGGATCAGAGAAATCTCCACCAGGAGGTGATACAGCACCAACAATAGAAACACTACCAGTTCTATCAGGAGAACCTAAGCATTTAACAGCACCTGCCCTTTCATAAAATTGAGCCAATTTACTTGCTAAATAAGCAGGATAACCTGAATCAGCTGGCATTTCAGCTAAACGACCTGAAATTTCTCTTAAAGCTTCTGCCCAACGAGATGTAGAATCTGCCATCATAGAAACATTATATCCCATATCACGAATGTATTCAGCAAGGGTAATTCCAGTATAAATTGATGCTTCTCTTGCAGCGACTGGCATATTTGATGTATTTGCTACTAATATTGTTCTCATCATTATATTATGTTCAACACCATTTAATACTGTTTTAAGTTCTGGGAATTCTTTTAAAACTTCTGCCATTTCATTTCCTCTTTCACCACAACCTACATATACAACTGCTTGACTATTTGAATGTTTACTTAAAGCTTGTGATATACATGTTTTACCACAACCAAAAGCACCAGGAATAGCACAAGTACCTCCTAATACAGATGGGAATAATGCATCTAGAACTCTTTGTCCAGTTAATAATGGTTCTGTACCAGGTTGTTTTTCAGCACAAGGTCTAGCTTGTCTAACAGGCCAGAAATGACTCATACAAAATTTCCTCATTTTACCATCAGTATCAATTTCAATAATAGGAGTATTTACATTATAAGAACCTTCAGGTTGAATTTCATTAACTCTTCCTTTGGCTTTAGGAGGAAGCATAATTTTATGTTCATAGAAAAGATCATTTTCTTTAACATAACCAATAACATCACCTCCACTTAATAATTGACCTTGTTTTAACTTTACAGGAGTAAATAACCATTCTTTATCAGGATTAAGTGAAGGTACATCAATACCTCTTGGTACATAAACACTTTTAGTTTTATCAGCAATGACTGAAAGTGGTCTTTGAATACCATCAAAAATTTGTTCAAAAAGTCCAGGTCCTAATTGAACGGCTAAAGGAGAACCTGTTCTTAATACTGGATCACCTACAGTAAGACCTGAGGTATCTTCATAACATTGAATTGATGCATTATCTTTTTCTAATTTAATAACTTCTCCTACTAATTTATCCCAACCTATTTTTACTAATTCATACATTTTTGCTCCTGCCATATTTTCTGCTACAACTAATGGACCTGATACTTTTATAATTTTTCCATATTTCGATTCATCTTCTTCTTCTTCAAGATTATACATTTTTATATAAGAATTTTTTCTTAATTAATATATATCAATAATTAATATATTTATTTTTTATATAAATTATAAAAGATAAAGACAAAAAAATTTGATAATAATTTAATTATTTTTTATCTTTATAATTTTCCATTTTTTTATTCGATTTCAATATTCCTTTTAAAATCTTTTTTTGGTCTAAAAAATTGTTTAATTTCTAAATCAACCTCATTTGGAATTTGTAATAAATCTCTTATACATTGTTCAATATCACCAGTAATATTTGAATTATAATTTCTAAACCAAATTTGTAAAACATTAAATTCTTTTCTAGAACTAACAACAATACCATTTAATTCATCTTTAATTTCTTTAGGAAGAACTCCACCAATTAAAGCAAAAATCATTTCTTCCCAAATAATAGTAGTATAATCTTTTCTTAATTTAATTGAAAATTTACCTCCATTTTTATTATATTCATCTTCCCACATTGGCATAATTGGATTTTTAAACATTTGAAATTCTATTCCAGGTCTACATGAATCAGGTTTTCTTAAATGTTGAAAAATTGACCAAAAATCTTCAATTGTATCAAATTCTGCTATTTTTTTTACTTGGTTTTCATATTCTTTTTTATCTAAAGTTTTACCTGGTTGTTGATTTATTAAAGCATCATCTGATATTCTATACCAAAAAGAAAATTTTTGCTCAATTGGAGTTTTTGATGTGTTATCTAATTCATTTGTAATTGGTGTAATATTGTTATTTGACATTAAATTTAATATGAAAAAAAAATAAATTTATTTTTTATTTATATTTAGTAATATTTAGTAATAATAAAAAAAAAATATAATTATATACAATATTATTTATTGTTTATTCTTTATAATATAAAAATATGATGAATTTTTACGTTTTATAAATATTTATATAATTAAATTCAATTAGTTAAAAATATGGAAATCCCTTTAATTTTCGAACAAGAAAAATTACAAAATGATGATATTTATAAATGTCCTAATTGTCATATATTTTATTCAAATGAAGAAGAACATCTTCCTTTAACTCTCCCATGTGGTCATATTATTTGTAAAAAATGTTTAATTGATATTTCAAATCAATCAAATCAACTTATTACTTGTCCAATTGATACAAAAATTTTTTCTCAAAATGTTTCATCATTAAATGTATGTAAACCATTTTTACAAAAACCTGAAAAAAATAATAAAATAAAAGAATTTATTTGCTCTATTCATAAAGATAAAAGAATAAAATATATTTGTGAATATGATAATGAAACTTTTTGTTCTAAATGCTTAATTAATCATAGTAAATATCCTCATAAAATTTTAAATTTTGAACCAAATAAAGAAAGAATTAATAATGAAATTGAAATTGTATCTAATCAATTAAATTCTTTAAAAGATGAATATTCATTAAAAAATAAAAAATTAGATGAATTTCAAAATATTTTAAAAAGAAAATTACAAGAAGAAAGTATGAAATTAAAAAGTGAAATTCAAAAAATAATTAATAATTTTTTAGAAATACAAAATTTATATGAAGAAAAAATATTAAATCTTTTTAATTTTGAATGTGATAAAATAGAAGAAAGTAAATTAAGTATTAATCAAATAATTAATGAAATGAAATTTATATATGATAAAATAGTATTTTTTAAAAATAAATATAATAATAAAATAAATATTATATATAATGACATAATAGATGAAAAAAATGATATTATTTTTAAATATGAACAATTAAAAAAAAATAATATACTTAATTCAAATAAATTTAATATTACATTTGAACAACTTCAATTACCAAAATTATTTTTTAAAAATGAAAATTTATTAATGAATTATACTCAAAATTTAATTATATTAGATTCAGAAAACTATTTAAATAAAATTAAATCACATACTGAAAAAAAAAAAGAACATTCTTTAGAAAAACGTTCTGAATCATCAGAAAAAAATAATTCAAATAGAAAAATAAAATCATTAAGAAAAGGAAGTGATCCAACAAATCAAGGAATAATTCATAGTAGATTTAAAATAGAAGGAAAAGATGATAAACCAATTTTAATTAATAATAATGAACATAAAATGCCTATACAATATTATGAAAAATATAATAAGAATAATAATATTGTAACATCTAAAGTTAATACAATAAAAAAAAGAGGATTAAGTGGAAAAAGTGGAACGAATGGAACAACATCTTCAAGTAAACAAAGTAAACATGAAATTGGATGTTAAAATTAATTTTTTATTCTTATTATACATTTGTTATTATAAATTATTTATTTATAAAATATTTATATAGATATCTATGAGTATTTTAATTAGTTTTGTTTCCTATAAGTGATTCTTTTAATTTAAATAATTTTATTCTGGTTTTATATATTATAAATACAATTTTTTATTTATTTTTTGAATAAATATTTATTAAAAAAAATAAATTAAATGCTGTTAAATAATTTAAATTAAATGATAAAGAATTTTAATTCATTAATTAATAATTCATATTTCAAAAAGAATGTTCATATTATAATTGAAGATTTAAATAAAATAGATATAAAAATTGGTTTACATTATGAAAGAACATTTAAATGATTTAAAAATGAATATTAATATGTTTAATTTTCTAATATTAATAAATAAAAATAAAGATATTAATTTAAATAAAATTTATTTAAATAAAAATATAGAGCAAATATATATTGAATATTTAAACAAACATGATATTTCTAATAATTTAAAAGAAATAGAAATTTTATTATCAAATTTAAATTTATTTATTGATTTAAAAATTATTTTTCCAAAAGTAAATAAATTAAAATATTTTATTGATAATAATTTTAAATATAATACCAAAGAAATAATAAATAAATTTCCAAATATTATAATTTTTAATGTTTTTATTCAAAATAGATTTGATTTAAATAATTTTATGAATTATTTAATAGATACTAAAATACAAAATTTATATATTAAATATAAATATGAAGAATATATAAAATTAAATTCAAAATTAATTTTAGATAATATCAAATATTTAAGAATTGATATATCTCAAAATAATAATATATTAATTGTTATTTTTAATTATATTGAATATAAATTTTAAAATCTTATGAAAAAAATTCTAATTTGAATCAATTGATTCAATATATAAATATGGAACAAATAGAAATAACGATTATTATTCTGTTAATATATTTTTATTTGAAATATTAACAAATGAAGAAATATTGATATTGAATTAATTTATAAATCTTAAATAAATTTAAATACTTTTACATTTATTATTCAAAATAGGAAATTATTTGGATTTTATTTAATTAAAAAAAAAAATTTTAAAAATTATTATTTAAAATATGATTTATCAGAAATA
>Ga0256407_10011905_pt1 | contig 11941 bp, 7 predicted proteins | sample RumenRJG_04DNA_FD_193489 | JGI IMG/M metagenome (GOLD analysis project Ga0256407, IMG submission 193489) | Bovine rumen microbial communities from Lethbridge, Alberta, Canada - RJG_04 | ecosystem: Host-associated > Mammals > Digestive system > Stomach > Rumen | place: Canada: Alberta | collected... | reverse complement strand
TCATCAGGCAGTACTTCATCGCATCGACAATCATGCTGCCCCAGTTGGCTCGTCGATGCGACTTCTCCCAGTGCTTGGCCGTCATTTTGGGATTGCCCGCATTGTAGACTTCCAGTACCGGCTCGGGGTCGACAAACTTCATCAGTTGGAACAACTGTTCGGCACTCTTGCACGGCACGTTATTCACCAGCAGCGGTGTCCGGGCAAAGTTGACCAGCACGCCCCACTCGTCGGTCACCCGGCGCAGGCACACGCACTGCGCGGCGGGATATCGCTCGATGGAGTAGTACTGCGGGTAGAATTGCTTGATGAATGGTGCGACGCTGTAGAAACTCATGGCTCGCTGCTGTTGGAGTGTGTCGACACTGAGGATGGTGACCTTGTCCTGGTCGAGGATGGCACGGTTGGTGCCCAGTGCAGGGTTGCGCCAGTTGTAGGGCCACTCGATGAAGTCCACCCCGATGGCCACAAGAAAAGCCGAGGCAGCCTTCTCGCCCTCGAGGTCGACTCGGCCCGTGAGGCGCTTGGCGAGGAACTTGCGGAAGTCCTTTCCGTCCTGCGTAGCCTTTTCGGGGATATCAGTGCCCAGCTGCTCGGCAGCCCGCTGCACAATCGCTGGAGCGACAGGCTGCTTGAAGGCGATGTAGTTGTCCTCGCGCTTGGCGGGCACCGACACCTTGTAGACATAATACTGCGCTACCGCACCCTTGGCGGCATAGTGCTGGGCCGAACTGTAGTGCGAAGTCACATAGATGCCGAAGCCGAACTTCACCTTGCCGTCCCCCTCCAGCGCATGCGCCAGGTCGAACCGCTCGAAGAGCACCTTCGACCCATGATAATAGATCTCCATAGTGCTATTTTAAGAGTAGTTAGTAGATTAGCCAGGATTGGTTATCAGATAGTTGCGTAACCTTGTACCTGCCATCCTTGCGAGGATGGCAGTTCAGATAGTCTCGCACATACTTGCCGAAGTGCTCCAAACGTTTAGCCCAATAAGTATCCATATTCTTAGTACACATCATTCATTAACAGTCATTTTCTGCAAGGCTCGAACACTTGGAGGAAAGCATCGACATTGCTCCAGTCATTGCGGGTAGCGTTGTGGTCGTCAAAAATGGCAAAGTAAACCTGCTTGAAGGCCCCTTTGAATTCCGGCTCGTTGAGCACCTGCTTGAACAGGCGCGCCATGTGCTCGGGCGGGTTTTTGAACGCGCCGCATCCCAGGGCACCCAGCACCAGTCGCCGCTGGCCATTGACATACGATATCCTGAGGATGGTGCGGATGGTGTTGATGACAAGCCGAACGGTTGGTTGGGGGATTTGCGGCATTCGATATTGCAACCGGCTCACAGCCGCGGCCACAAAGTTGACCTTCCATGGCTTTGCCAGATAGGCATAGCCATTGGCCTCTGTGTCGCGGAATACTGTCACACCATGCGAGTAGCATCCGCCGAAGTTCGGGTCCAGTGGATAGCGCTCGTTGGCGCGGGCGATGCCATAATCCCTAGGGTCGAAATTTGAGGCATACTGGAACAGTGAGCGATAATAGTCGGTGCAGCGGAACAAGTACTCCTCCTGCGCTCCCGCTCCTCTGGCGACAGCGCCGCCGGGGTTGCTGTAGCTGGCCAGGTTGAGCACACACAGGTCATCGGTGGTGTCGGCCTCGCGCAGCTGTCTGGCAAAGGCCAGGCAGTCGCCCTTGTGGACAACGATGGGCATCTCATATCGCTCGCTGGCCGAGATGGACGGCAGCTCAGAGCGGTAGAACCGCGACTCGGACGCGATGTCGGGGTTGAACTCCGGGTTGACCTCAACACCGTCCACCACATACTTGCCCTGCCGGACGACAGCGAGTGTGTCTTTCCACACCTTGATGCGAGGTTCATTGGTTGCCTTTTGCCTCTTCGCTGTCTCAAAGCTGGCCAACCAAGCTCGGGCATCCCATGTTCTGGCCGTGGACTGGCATGGCTCGAGCAGCGATTCCTCGTAGAACAGCCCGTCGCGAAAGACCTTGGTCCAGAAGCAGTCATAGTCCCGATTGTTTCTTGCCTCTCTGCACTCCTCTTCAAGCGCCTGAAGCATTTCGGTGTCGGCATCCTTGCCCTGCAGAAATCCCATCAGGAAATCGGCTGGGCTGGTCGAGCTCAAGAAGGTCCGCTCGGCCTCGCAGTGGGTGCGGCTCATCCGGTATCCCATCCCCGAGGCAAAGAACTTAGCGATGAGGGTTCCACGGGTCCTCATGTCGACTGTGTCATACTGTTTGCTGCACTGCATCTGTGCTTGTTGCAGAATCGTGCTGAATCTGGGTCTGTTCATCATTATTCTTGTTGTTTTGCATCCCAGGGGTTTCCACATCCCGGGAAATGTCGATACAATTTTCAGGTGATGTTATCAAAAGTATTTAATTCAACGTTCGCAAAATCGCTGATGTGTTTACTATCTGCTAGCAATTGCTAACCATGCATTAAATTACACCTCGTCAAACTCCTTAACGTTGCTGCGCTTCAATGAAAAAGCTGTTCATCTTCATGGTGAAGACACCCACTTGCTCAAGCATCAGCGGGGGCAGAAATCCTTGTCCATTTGCAACAGTGTAGACCAGTTTGCTCAATCTCTTCAGTGGGTTTTGCTTGAGATATTCCTCGGCCTGTTGGCGGCACCACAGCATGCGCTGTTGTGCCCAGTCCCACAAACCTTGCGCCCTCTCGAGGTCGCTGTTCCCCAATTCTTCAATATTCACCATAGTCGTGTCATTATTTAACAGTTACCACAATTCTAGTGCAAAGTTACTAAAGCATGATACCTTGACTGTTGTTTTTCGCCAGGTTCAGCCAAACACCTTTTGAACAATAGCGGATGGGATTTTGACCTCGTACTCAACATTAGAAAAATCATCTATCTCAGCGTTCAGATGATCTTTAAAGAACCTGACGGCATCATCTGGCGCTAACCCTTCAATATAGTTTTCGAGCCAAGGCATGAAGGCCTCATTCTCATCTTCACTCAACCAGTCCGTATCAATCTCCCCGTCATCATCGGTATACTCATCTTTGTCATAGTCAAAGACGAACCCACAGTGCTCACGGCAATATTCTTTCAGCTCCTCGACATCATAGTCGTAACAATCTGGTTCGTAGAAACCATACCACAGCCAATGCAATTCTTCGATATCACAAGCAATGATGCGACAAGCATCATCCAGTTTCTCAAAGATGTCTGGATAGCGTTCCTCTAGTTCTAGTTCTTCAACGTCATCTGTTTCGTTCTCCTTCATCAGTTCAACCAAGATGTCGACCTCCTCATCCGAGAGATCCACAAAACCCTCTCCGTTCTGTGTCACAGCTCCAGAGTGCCCTGCACCCAGGAAATGTTCTAGTTCAATTTTGTATAAAGCCATAATAATTTTGATAGATAACTTACATCTATTGTTGGGGAATGTCTGCAGCAGCTGCATATTCCACAGTCGTTTCTGGATATTCAATAAACGAACTTTCAAGATTGGTAATTGAAACACCTGTAATATAAAGATACATGGCGACCACCACTTTCAAGGCAGCGTCCAGTTCCTGCTCGCTGGCGGTGGGCGCATTGTGTGCCTGGTCGTTGCGCCATGTGGTGAGCATGTTGAGGAACTGCGCCCACTTGCGCTGCTCATCATCGCGGTAGTTTTCAAATTTGAACGCATTGCGGAGCCAACGCAGCGCATCAGTATGATGCACGGCATTGCCCAGTGTCACAGGGCTGCCGTCGTCGTTGGCCATTTCCTCGTTGTGGATGAGGTAGTAGAGTTTTTTTAGATATACCTCAAATTTCGTCACCAACGAGTTGAAGCCGCGCATCTTGTCAATCATACGCAGCTCTGGATTGGTGTAGATGTCGTTCAGGTCGTGCTTGACATACTCGCCAACACCGTCGAGTGCGGGCAGGCTGCTTCGGCGCAACACATCGAACATTACATCGACAAACTCCTCGATGCTACGGTTGTGGCTGCACACGTCAGCAAGCATATCGCGCTGGCTCTCGATGATGCGCTCCTTGAGTGTCTCCTCGTCGTAGGGCAGATGGGCGGCTTTGCCGGTACGGCTCGCCAGTGCCTCGACAAACTTCTTGATGAGCGTGAGCGACAGGCTCTGCTCTTGTTCCAGCACTTCGGCAAAGTTGTAGTACTTCTCGATTTGCTGGGCAATTTTCTCGTTGAACTTTTCCTTGACGATATTAATCATCACGTCCCAAGTGTTGTTGGCGTTGAATGCGTCGTTCACTTCGGGGTCAACAAGCAACTCGTCCCAGATTTGCTTCAAGATGAGGTCGTTCTCATCGAGGAACTGCTCCCACGGGCTGTTCACGATGTCGAGGATTTCCTTGATGCTGCGTTTCTCATCGTCCTGCTTGCGCCCCACGTCGCCGATGCGGCTGCTCTTGAGGGTCTGCTCCTCGTCGATGAGGGGCAACTGACCTTCAAAGCTCATCTGTATGCGCAGTTTGTTCAGGTCGATGCGATCCAGTATCTCCATCGGCAGGGTCTCTTTGGTGTAGGGCAAGTATTTGTAGAACACTTTGCAGAACACATAGAACTTCTCCAAGTCGGGGTCGATGAAGTCCATGAGTTGCGCCATGAAGCCGTACTGACGCACATAGCGGTTGACGAGCTTGCGGTATTTGTCCTTGTCCTCGTCGCTCATCGGCAGCACGCGGTCGTCAACGATGTGGCGCAGCATGGCCGGCACGGCTTGAACCTTTGCCGAGTCGAGAAGCGACTCCACCACGTTGTTAACCTCATCCTCGTTGAACAGGTTGAAGGCTTCCACGTCGTCTTTGAGCGAGTAGAGGCGCTGGGTGTCAACCTCGCCCTCGAGCGTGGTTTCGGTGTAATACTGTTGGAACGACTTTTGAATCTTGGCCACATCGTTGCGGAAGTCAATCACCATCGTGTCTTCCTTGCCCGGGTAGCAGCGGTTGAGGCGCGAGAGCGTCTGTATGCACTGTATGCCGCCCAGCGAGCGGTCAACATACATGGTGTGCAGCAGCGGCTGGTCGAAGCCCGTCTGGAATTTCTCGGCCACGACAAGGATTTTGTAGTCATCCTCCATGAATTTCAGGCGGATGTTATCGTCGGTCACATGTTCATCGTTCATGCTCGCCTCGCTGCAGCGGCGACCGTGGCTGTCTTCCACTTCGCCCGAGAAGGCGACAAGCGTCTTGATTTTGCCGTCATACTGGTCGGCAATCAGCCGGTCGAGCAGTTGCTTATAGTCGGCTGCCGCTTGGCGCGAGTCGGTCACCACCATCGCCTTGGCTCTCTTGCCAATCTTGTTGATGGTGTGGTGCATGAAGTGGTCGAGCATCATCGAAGCCTTGCGCAGCTTGATATACTGGTTCTTGTTCAGTTCCTGATAGATGACGCGCAGCGACTTCTTTTCCTCAAACAGCTTGTCGCGGTCTTCGTCCTCGTTCTTTTCGATGTATTCAAACATCGTGTCGTAGCTCTTGATATTCTGCAGCACGTCGAGGATAAACTTCTCGTCGATAGCTTGCTTCATCGAGTAGAGGTCGTGCGCCTTGCCGTCGGCCGTGCCAAAGAGCGCGTAGGTCTTGTCCTTGGGCGTGGCGGTGAAGGCGAAGTAGCTGATGTGCCCCATCTTGCGGCGCATCACCTGCATGTAGGCCATGAGCGCGTCCATGTCGCTGTCGTAGTCGTCAGGGTTGAAACCCTCCACGGCACGCAGGTCGTCGTCGGTCGAGAGTGCGTTCACCAGGTCTTTGGCGCTCTCGTTGCCGATGGCAGTGTGAGCCTCATCGACGATGATGGCGTACTTGCGGTGCTGCTCGCGTTTGAGGTCTTTTAGCGCAAAGGCGAATTTCTGCACCGTCGAGATGATGATGCGGTGCCCCTCATTGAGCGCGGAGGCAAGGTTCTTCGAGCCACGGCGGATGTCCTTGACCGTGCCGGCCACAGTCTGGAAGTTCACCACATCATCAGCCATGTTGCGGTTGAGCACAATGCGGTCGGTGACCATGATGATGCTGTCGAAGATGGGTGTGCGGTCGGCATTGGTCATGTTGGCGAGTTGGTGTGCCAGCCATGCCATCGACTTCGTTTTGCCGCTACCTGCCGAGTGCTGGATGAGGTAGTTGTGCCCAGGGCCGTCTTGACGCACCATGCGACGCAGTTTGCGCACGGCACGCAGTTGGTGGAAGCGGGGGAAGAACACCACCGGCTTGCCCTTGTCGTCGTTCACACGCTTGAAGAAGTTCTCAATGATGTCGAGCAGCGAGTCGGCACCCAGGATGTTGCTCTCAGGTTCACCGGCGATGGGTCGCCACATATAGGCTGTGGCATAGTCGCCGTCGATGGGCGGGTTCACGCTTTCGCGGTTGAACGGCAGGAAGCGTGTGTTCTCGCCGTCGAGCTTGGTGGTCATGAACACATAGTTGTTGTCCATCACAAAGTGCACGAGGCAGTTGCGCAACATCCGGTTCTCGGGGTTGCGCTCGTAGCGGTACTGGTAGATGCCGTGGCCGTAGTTCTGGCCGGTGCCCTCGTTCTTCAGCTCACAAGTGAGTAGCGGCACTCCGTTGACGAGGATGCACAGGTCGAGCTCGGCAAGGTTCTCTTTCTTCGAGCCGTAGATGGTGCCGGCGGTGCTGTAGCGCATCTGCCGCACCACGCTGAAGCGATTCTCACGGTAGAGCTTGTAGGTGGCGCTGTCGGGGCCGTCAAGCACAGGCTTGAACTGCACCAGCTTCACCTTAATGCCCTTGATGGTGATGCCTTTGAGCAGCATAGTTAGGATGCTGTCGCCGCGGTTGAGCTTCTTGTTATACTCGGTGATGACGGTGTTCACTTCCTGCCCGGGGAAGTGCTGGCTGAGCCGTTGCCACACGATGGGCTGCGCACGCAGGAAGCGTTCCAGCATCTGGGCGTCAACCAGTCGCTCGATGTCGAAGTCCTTGCTCTCGCGGCTGTTGTAGAGGTCGCTCTGCGCAAGCGTTTCGGCGATGTGCTGCTCAAAAATGGTTTCGTTCAATGGGTTGTTCATATCTCGAAGTTGGTTTTATTTCGGTTCAACATACTTTTCTCTTGCCTGTCACCACCTCGGTGATGACACTCTGGCGCAACTCTTGCAGCAAGGCAATCTGCTGCTCGGCTTTGCCGATGGCCGCATCCACCTTTGCCGTCTCGCGCTCGATATAGCCCACTATCTCCTGCTGCTCGGCTATGGGTGGAATAGGAATAAATGAATTATTCATACTATCCATTGTTATATGGGTCATTGTACTACCATGTACATCACCTTTCTTAAAGCTTGATATTGCATCTAAAACATAGTATGCGTAGTATTTAAGATAGGAATCTGAGATCTTGACTTTCCAAATGTGATAATGATAGATTGTTTTTTCTTGTTCCCATATGTATGGCCCAAATGATGCAGACCAAGCATAAAGCAGATCTCCTCTATTGCAGTATTTGTCTGGTTCTAATTCTAAATCCGAGTAGTACCACTGTTCGTTGGTGAAGAAATTACCGACTCTTAGGATTCGGTATTTTCCATCCTCAAGCAATTCATGTTGAGCATATGCTCTACCATTAATAAGATGCAATATGAATTTTAATTTACAAACCTCCCAATGCTTGGGTATGTCGCCAATCCAGTCGATGCCGGAGGGGCGCATGGGCGCTTCGGGATTGATGCCATGTGTCACGGCGCGAGTGATGATGCTCTGCCGCAGTTCCTGCAACAACTCAATGCGCCGCTGCTGCGTAGCAATCAGCTTGTCAATCTCCCTACACTTCACATCCAGCCACGCCGCAATCGCCTCCTGCTCCTCCAGCGGCGGGATAAGTACTTTTATTTGTCCTAATGTAGAGCGACTAATTCGTGACATGGTTGAACCTCGTGCTATAAAATTAGCATTTTCCGTATATGGTTTACAATTCATTTGATACATTAGGAATTTCCTATTGTACAAATCATCATTTGGGCGATAAATCACGTTATCTACAGCAACTACAATACGAAAACCTAAATCTGGGACGATACAGGTTCTCCCGATTGGTTCATTCAAACGAGAAATTAATAAGTCTCCTGGGAAAACTTCAGTACAATTTAATAATTTGAAAGTTTCTTCTGATATGAAACCGTTTCCTTGTTCTTTATAAATTCCCGCACCAACATTACCTGTTGTTAAATATCGTATACCATCAGCCTCAATAACTTTACTCTCAATCCAATCTCCATCAATGAAAGATGTTTGTTGATTTCGTACAGTATATTTAATTGGAATGGAAGTCCAGTGGCTGGGAATTTCCCCAATCCACTGCACGCCGCTGTCCTTATATGTGTCGTATCGCTTCATTACTTTTCTTGATTGTGCTGTAATAGGAACAACGTCTTTTGCTTTTCAATCTCGCGCCTGAGTTCCTCCTCGGTAGGCAACATGGGCAGATATTTCGCCGCAAAAAGTTGCTCGTTGCCTTTGAGGATGGAATATCGGGCAATGTCTTTGCTCGTTTCGGAGCACAGCACGATGCCAATGGTGGGATTGTCACCCTCGGTGCGGCGGAGCTCATCGTACATACGCACATACATATCCATCTGCCCAACGTCCTGATGGGTGATCACTCCCACCTTGAGGTCGATGAGCACATAGCACTTGAGCACCACGTTGTAGAAAACGAGGTCAATGAAGTAGTCTTGCGTGTCGGTGCGCACAAGCTGCTGCCGTGCCATGAAGGCGAAGCCGCGCCCCATCTCCATGATGAAATCTTGCAGATGGCTGATGATGGCCGACTCCAACTCCTGCTCGGAGAAACTGTAGTCCTGCTTGAATCCGAGGAATTCGGCTACAATCGGGCTTTTAAGCAGTTCCAGCTTGTCAGGGTTTTCCTCTTTCATGGGCAGTTGCGGCTGCTTGAAGTGCCGCTCAAAGTATTGTGTGCCGATGTTGCGGTCAAGGGTGCGCACACTCCACATCTCCTGCGATGCTGTGGCAAGATACCATCGAGCGGCAACAGGGTCATCAACACTGAGGATGCGGTGTATGTGAGACCAATGTAGATTTTGCAAACGCGTTTGCAAAATCTTGATGTCAGGCACTGTGAGGTAAAACTTACGGAAATAAGCGAGGTATCGTGCACTGAATCCCTTTCCATATTCGTGGGTCAAAACCGCCGACAACTGTTTAATCAGCTGCGTGCCATATTCGGCACGGCGCTCGCCTTGCTGTTCTTCCTCAACGATGCGGCGACCTATGTGCCAGTAGGTCTCAACCATCGCGCTACTCACCGCGCTAAATGCCTGCTTTCGACCGTTGTCAATGATGTTACGCACATCACTAACCAGGGCTGATGGGAGCATATTTGATTGTAATTCAGATGCCATAAAAGTCATTCGTTATTAAATTCTCTCACCGCGTTGAGAGAAATTCCATATTCTTCTTGTTCAATCGATTGAGAGTGCGCTGATTTCTTTATCCATCTGCTCGTCGAGCGTGGCAAGCTCTGCAAGGATTGCCTCGCTGCTGCGCAATGGGCGGTAAACGTAGAACAGGCGCGTGAACGGGAACTCAACGCCGAGTTTATCTTTAGAGCGGTCCATCCAAGCGTCGGGAGCGTAGGGTAAGACCTCACGCTCAAAGTATTCGTCGATGTTCTGCTTCACGGGGATTTTCTCGGTGTCGTTGAGCGCAGTGTCGGCTACGGGGTCGCTGCTCGCGTCGCCAGGAGTGGTATAGACTATGGGAGCGGTCTCGTCGGTCTCACCCAGAACACGCAACTTCTTGGCTTGCGAAGCAGTGACTTTCTTCTTGCCGAGGAGCTTGGCGACGATGGCCATAAACTCCTCGTCAGTGCGCTGCACGCTGGCATCGTAGCCCTTGAGGATGGTGTCGAACAATTCGCGGTCGCCCTTGGCGATGCGCCCTTCCTCTTTCATGCGCATGATTTTGCCCGCCACGTCGTTGTAGAACAAGCGAAGCGGGCGGCGTGTGGTGACGGTGGTGTAACGGAAATCATCATAGTCGAGCAGCTTGGCGATTTCAAGTGTCTCCATCTCGCCGGTTTTGTCATATTTGATTTGGCGGGTGCAAGGCTGATAGGCACGGTATATGGCAAGAATGTCGGCAGCGCCGTCATCGCTTATCTCGTAGCGCTTCTTACCCAAGTTTTTTGGTAGTAGCTTAGTGTATTCGGCATGGGCGGCATCGATGAAGAGCACTTTGTCGCGGCGCTCTGCAGGACGCTTGTTGTCGAGAATCCAGAGGTAGGTGCTGATGTCGGCACCATAAAAAAGACTCTTGGGTAGAGCCACGATGCAGTCAAGCAGGTTGCGGTCAAGGAGCATCTTACGGATGTTGCTCCAGCCACTACCGGCATCGCCATTGAACAGCGGAGAGCCGTTGAGCACGATGCCGATGCGCGAGCCATTTGCATCCATCTTGCTGATCATGTGCTGGAGGAAAAGTAATGAACCATCGTTTGTGCTGGGCAGACCAGCCTCGAAGCGTCCGCCCGGACAGTTGTCGTTCTGCACTTTGGCCTTGACGCGCTCGTCCTTGCCCCAGTCTACACCGAAAGGTGGATTGGCAAGCATGAAGTTGAATGTCTTGCCCATGAGGCGGTCGTTGCCGAGTGTGTCGCCCTGAAAGAGTTGCTCATCCAGGTTCTGATCATCGCCTTTCATAAGCAGGTCGCTCTTGCAGATGGCATAGGTCTTCTCATTGAGCTCCTGGCCATAGAGATACACTTTCATGTCGGGGCGACCCGAAAGTTCCTGCAAGTATTCCTTGCAAACGGTGAGCATGCCGCCCGTGCCGCAGCAAGGGTCATAGACGGTGAAGTGCTTGCCGTGCTCATAGAGCTTATTCTCCTGTCCGCACAGGGTCAGCGACGTGAGCAGTCGCACAATCTCGCGAGGGGTATAGAACTGTCCGGCTTTGGTGTTGCTCGCCTCTTTTGAGCGACGGATGACAATCTCAAAGACGGTTCCCATCATCGCGTTGCTCACCTTATCGGGGTGCAGGTCGGCACGCTGCACAAAGAGTTGAATCACTGAGAAAAGTTTGTCACCTCGCTCCAGTCGGGAGTATATGGGGGACAGGTCAATGTTCTCGCTCTCGGTGTCACTGTGCACGAAGTTGGCAAGAATGTCCTTCACATTGTCGGTGAAGCCGTTTAAATAGGTCTCAAACGACTGGCCGATTTGGTCGGGCGCACCGAGCAAGTTCTCCAGTGACAGTCCTGAAGTGTTGAAGAATGTCAACTTGTGCTGGCGCATCAGAGCTTTCAGCTTGAATTTTTTCTGCACATCAGGCAAGCCTTTGATTTCGGCAAGGATTGCCTCACGGTGCCCGTCTAGCACGCAGTCGAGGCGCCGCAGGAGAGTGAAAGGGAGAATCACGTCCTCAACCTCAGCATCATCGTAGAGGTTACGAATAATCTCTTTGATATCCCAAATGATATTTGCGAGTTCCTGTTCTCTTTGGGTCTTCTGTATTTTTTCCATAAACTTTAAATGTCCTCTCTTTTAATAGATTTTCATGCCATTAGAGCTCTCTAAATGATGAGCAACTACACATAAAGCGCAAACGCCAATGCTGCGACATAAGAATGCAGTAAACACTTTATAAAACATTTATAGCAAAAACTATGCCAAAGCGTCTTTTCTTGCTGAAATTTTGGCAAAGGTAGTGAATTTTGTTGGGATTTCCAAGCAGCGTGATGGAAAAATGGTGCGTTTGTGCGCAAAATATCGGAAAAATTAGGAATTTCCAGAAATGTTTCGTATCTTTGCGGTTCAAGTTCGTTGCAGGACCAGTCCTGACACAATATTAACCATGGTGCCGTCTGTGGTGCCAATAATACAGAAAAGATATGAGAGGACAAATGAAGTTTGGCCTGAACATCCCCACCCGACTGCAGTTCGGTGCTGGGGAGCTGAAG
>Ga0256407_10011902_pt1 | contig 11943 bp, 2 predicted proteins | sample RumenRJG_04DNA_FD_193489 | JGI IMG/M metagenome (GOLD analysis project Ga0256407, IMG submission 193489) | Bovine rumen microbial communities from Lethbridge, Alberta, Canada - RJG_04 | ecosystem: Host-associated > Mammals > Digestive system > Stomach > Rumen | place: Canada: Alberta | collected... | reverse complement strand
CGTTGAAAACGGTGTTGAGAAATACGCTCAGGACAAAAACGGTGCTTACATTTTATCAGATCCAGACCAAAACAATATAAGTGAGGACTGGGATCTTCTGATTGATTTGCAGAATGAAATTCAGGGTGAAGATGCCATTTACATCAACCTTACGAACGATTCTGACTCAATCATTACCGATATTAATGGTGTGATTGCTCCAGGTACTGTTTACCCAACCACAAAAGCACAGTTATATCGAGGCAGTGTTCAGATTACTTCTGGCATTACTTGGGGTGTATCGGCTGATGGTTGTTCTGCTACTATTGCTCCAGAAAGCGGAACAGTGGTCACATCTAATATGACCAAAGACAAGGCCGTTGTAACTATCAGTGCTACCTACAATAATTATACATACACCAAACTCTTCACATTCAGTAAGTTGTTTGGTGCCAACAAGTATATCCTGGAACCATCAGCAGACGTTATTAAATACGATCCGAATGCTAATGATGGCCAAGGACAGTTTGAGCCTCAGGTTCTGGTAGTTCGTGCTTACTGTATTAAGAACGGTGAGCGCAAAGAGGTAACTTCGACCAGCAATTTGGGATTTATCAAGTTCAATGACCAGACCTATTATTCTGGAATGTCTGTCAATACCAATTCGATGTCGGCATTCACAAATGGTAGACTGAAATTCGAACTGTTTGATAACTCCAGCACTCCGAAACTGGGTGATATGGAAGAGATTCCTTTGGTTCAAGATGGTATTAATGGTATTGGTTCTGTCACTATAAACTTGACAAACGATACTGATGCTATTTGTACTGACTCAGACGGAAATATTGCTCCAGATGAAGAGTACCCAACCACTACGGCTGAATTGTATTATCAGTTGACTAAAGTTCCGAATTCACAGATTACTTGGAACTGTAGCGGTAATGGCTGTGATGCTGTCATTGACGAAAATGGTGTCGTTACCACTTCAAACATGACAGCAGATGTGGCCATTGTCACCATTATTGGTGCTTACAAGGGCCACTCATACATCAAGACATTTACGTTCAGAAAGCTGTTTGGTCAGGAGAAGTATTATTTGCAGACCAGTGTCAACACAATTGTGAGAGACAAGCTGGGCAATTACAATCCTAATAGCATTACTGTTCGTGCTTACTGTAAGCGTTTTGGTGAAGATCCCGTTGAGTGTACCAGTGCTCTGAATGTGGCAAAAATCGTTTATGCTGGTCAGCAGACACCACAATTCTCGCCAGTTACTGTAATCATACAGAACGATACGTTTACTGACAGGCACCTTGTCTTTACCCTTATTGACAATGATGGTCGTATTCAGGACACAGAGGATATTCCTTTGGTTGCTGATGGTCAGGATGGCCAAGATGGACGTGACGGTAGGGATTTGACCATCAAAGGCCACTGGGATTCTGAAGAAAACTACGTTGTCGGCGATATTGTTCGTTTAGGTGAAGTCCTTTATAGTTGTGTTGTTGACAATACCAACAAACCGCCTCACGCAATCCTGAAAGACGGTGTTGACAATAAATACCTCAAAGACGAGAACGATATGTATATTTTGTGCGGTACAGAAGAAGACACTACGCACTGGATGTACTATGTTCGTGACGGACGCGATGGTATAGATGGTGAGGACGGTAAAGATGGCCGTGACGGACAGGACGGTGATACTCCAGTATTCATCAATTTGACGAATGATACAGATTCCGTTATTACTGATATGGCTGGAAATCCTCTGGAAGATTTGCCAACCACAACAGCCCAGTTCTTCTTTGGTACAAGGCAGTTGTATCATTCGGACGGTGTTGAGTGGGGTGTTGACCATGTTGTTGGATGTCATGTTTCATTTGATGATGACGGTAACTACAGAATCACCAGTATGAGTGCAGACCGTGCTCAGGTTGTCATTAAGGCAATCTATCATGGTCAGTTCTATCTCCGTACATTTACATGTGTGAAATTGTATGGCCAGGATAAGTACGTTCTGGAGCCTGAATATGGCACAGTTCATTACAATCCGCAAACTGGAAAATACTTCCCAGAATATCTGGAGGTCTATGCATACGTCATCAAGAATGGCGAATATTTGACGCTTACTGAGGAATCTGAATTAGGATACATCGAATATAATGGATTAAGAGGTTATAATGGCCTTAAGATCCGTACAAAAGATCATTTTAGTGAGTCTGGACTTGATATTCTCCTGAAAGATGCTGAAGGAAATGTCAAAGACAAGGAGTATGTCCCAAGAGTATCAGATGGTAAGAATGGTGAAGACGGTCATGACACAATGACTGCCTGGTTCGATGATACCAATATTCACTTCCTTTGCGATTCTGATGGTAACGCGATTGCTGGTCAGAGTTATTCTACGACTGGTAGGCTGTATGTTGGTCCGAATACTGTTGCCTTGGATACCCAGAATAGTAAAGCAGAGAACGACGATTTGAACTTCTCTCTGCTGTTTGGCGGTGTCAACAACACAGAGGCAGTTTTGACTGTTACTGGATTCAAGAATACTGCCAAAGACAATAACGTAATTGTTGTTACTTTGGTAAGTGCTGATGGCTCTGAGACTCGCGTTTCAAACATCCATGTTGACAAGGTACGTCCTGGTGCTGATGGTAAGTCTCCAGTTGTATATAATGTGGTCCCAAGCGTCAATATTCTGAAAAAGAGTCATGATGGAACATTTGCTCCGACTACTGTTGGCGCATCAGTTCGCAAGTCGTATGTTGAGGATGATGTCGTAAAAAATACCGTTCTGACACCTCAGCAGGCGCAAACTCAGGAGGGCATTACGATTTATTATGGGTACGATAAAGTTGTTAAAACTATTGCTGCTGCAACAGGAACACTGGCAAGCGGAGAGTTGACACCACTAAGTACACTGGAATCGTTCATCCATTTCGTTATTGCCAAGAGTGATGGTGTGATATTGGATTCCCAGAGTGTTGGTGTCCTCATGGATGGTGAGAGCGTTATCATGATCGATCTTGATAATGAAAACGACTCTATGCTCTATAATGGTAGCGACGAATTGATTTCTGGAAATGCCATTACGAATGCTCATCTCTATCTTGGAATGACGGACATCACCAATCAGGCTACATGGTCTGTCAAGCAAAGCGTAAACGTTACAACAAACAGCACCGGCCCACAATATATCATAACCAATGTCACTGGTGATGGCGGTTATCTTATCATAAAGGCCAGCTACGGTGGTAATGACTATGAAGCCAAGTTCACTGTTAAGAAACTGAAGGGTGTTGATAAATATGACATCATTTGCAGTGAGACTGCTATTAAATATGATCCAAATACTTCTCAGTGGGTTACTGGAAACATCAAGATTGACATCTACAAAACCTCACAAAACAGAAGCCGCGTCAAGCTTGGAACAAATGATCTTCCAGAAGGATTTGCGCTGACTTATACAATTAATTCTGTCACCAAGTCTCTTAATCCTGGTGGTACGATTCCGGTTAATGAGTTCAAGACATCTGGTATTGAAGTCCTTTTGAAACAAGGCAGCGTAGTCATTGATGCAGAGACTATTCCAGCACTCGTTAATGGTACTGATGGTCAAGACGGTAAGGACGGAAAAGATGGTAAAGACGGTAAGGATGGAAAGGACGGTAAGGACGGTAAGGATGGAGCAAGCGTTGTTGCTATGGGCCACTGGAATTCCTATACTCTTTATACTCCTGGTTCTTATGTCAACTTTGCTGGTGGTATGTATCGCTGTTTGGTTGAGTGTGAGGGCATTCCACCTCTCCAGTGTCTTACTAATAACGGATTGCACTTTATCACTCAGAATAATGGTGCATATATCATTTTGAGACCTCAGGTTGCCAATACAACTTACTGGGTACTTGATATGCCATCAACTCCAGACGCTGTTCATTTGGATCTCGACAATGAAAACGATTCTATCCTTTATGATGGTGCAGGACACAAGATTTCTGATAACCCAGTATCTAAGGCCACACTATATGTAAACGGTAATGAATATGCTGGAAATATCAATCTCCAGGTTGTTGGCGATGGCTGGGTAGGCTGTTCAGGTAATGTCACTAATAATGTGATTACCATTACGGATGTTACGTCTCGCAGTGGTGGTCATGTTGATGTCGGTGTTACGTATGACGGCACACTCTACAGGGCCAGAATGTCTGTCACAAGACTGGAAGGTACAGATAAATACGAAATTTCGCTTAGCACAAAGTCTATATCGAAGAATCCGAATACTGGAGTGCTGACACCAAATAGCATTACGGTTGATATTTACAAGACCGCCCAGAATGGTAGTCGTACCAAGCTGCCTTCAAGCGGTTTGAGTGGTACTGGAATGACTCTCTCTTATCGTAAGGGAGAGACCATTACCAATATCAATCCTGGTGCCGTAATTCCTGAGAGCGTCATTAAGGATGTTGTTGAGATTGAGATTATTCTGAAAGATAGTATCAATAATATTGTTGACCTGGAGACTGTTCCTATTGTAAGCAGTGGTAAGGACAATTTCAGAGTAGATCTTGATAACGAAAACGACTCCATGTTATATAATGGTGCCGATGAACTTATCTCAGGATATGCTGTTACCAATGCTCACCTTTATATGGGTGATATGGTGATTGATAATAATGTCACTTGGAGCGTTGAAGCAGACTTTACCAAAGTTGAATATGAACTGGTTGGAAATAAGGTTACTGTTAAGAAACTGAAGGCCGACACAGCTCAAATTAAGGTTATCGCCACATACGGAAATGCTCAGTACGGTGCCATCTTTAGTCTGAAGAAACTGGTAGGTGTTGATAAGTATGAAATTGTTCCGAGTGATTCTTCTATCGGATTCAATCCCAATACTAATGTGTGGACTACCCAGGCTCTGAAAGTTGACATCTACAGGACTTCTCAGAATAGATCCAGAACCAAGTTAGGCCCAAGCGACCTTCCAACTGGATACTCACTTACATATAATAATGGAAGTGGCGCAACAGCTATCACTCCAGGTTATAGCATTCCAAATGGAAGCTTTGGCAATACTGGAATCGAAATCATCCTGAAAGACAATGCAAATGTTGTTTTAGATGCAGAGACCGTTCCAGTTCTGTATTCTGGTGTTGATGGTGAAAGCATGAATGGGCGTGGCCATTGGACTGCTGGAAATACTTATAATGCTGGTGATGTCGTTATCTTTATGGGTGCCATGTATCGCTGTCTGAATGACGGTATCACAACAGCTCCTATGGGAATCCTGAAAGATCACGAAGGCAAATACCTGAAGGATAAGGATGGCGGTTATCTGTTGGTTGACGGAAAGACAGTTGATTCTACAAACTGGAATCTCGAAATAGCAGCTGCCAAGGGTGTTGTGCGTCTTGACTTAGATAATGAAAACGACACTATTCTCTATGATGAATTAGGTCGTAAGGTATCTGGTAGTGTTACATCTGAGGCAATTCTATATATTGATGGCGTAGAATACACTGGAAGTCTCGCTCTCCATATCGAGACTGTCAATTGTACTGCCAATATCTCAGGTCGAATCTTGACGGTCACCGATGTACTTGCTACAAATGGCCATGTAATTGTGTCATGTATTTATGATGGTGCAACATATAGGGCTGTAATGAATGTGACTCGTCTTGTCGGAACTGTCAAGCATGAGTTGTCATTCAGCGCAAGTGCAATGTCTAAAAATGCTGATACCAAAGAGTATTCCGCAAATGGCATTACGGTCAGTGTTTATGAGACATCCCAGTTTAGTTCAAGAACAAAGCTTACCTCTCTTCCAAGTGGTTATCACATTGTGTATGTTCCGAATGGTGGTAGTGAGGTTGCTGTTGCTCTGGAAGGCAAGATTCCTTCATCTGCATGGAACAATGGTGACGTTCTGGTGAAGCTCTATGACAATATTCAGAGAGTTATCGATTCTGAGACTCTGCCACTTGTAACGAGTGGTGAGAGCTCTCTGAGATTGGACCTGGATAACGAAAATGACTCAATTCTGTACGACGAAAACGGCAAGAAACTCACAGGCGATGTTGTAACTCATGCCAAGTTGTATAGAGGTTCTGAGTTATATCCTGGAACAGTTACATTTAGTGCTGTTGCTACTGGATGTACGGTAACTCCTGCATCAAATACGACTGGTGAATTCTCAGTTACCGGTGTTGATTCAAATGTATCAGCTGGAACTGTTAAAATCAGTTGTACGGTTGGTCTTGTAACCTATAGTGCAATCCTGAGTGTCAAGAGACTCCAAGGTGTTAATAAGTACGATTTGGTTCTGAGCAACAGTTGTATGAAGAAGAATGCCGACACTGGAACATATACTCCGAGTGGTGGCATCACAGTTGATGTTTATAAAACGGATCAACTTGGTAATCGTACAAAACTTGCGTCAAATGCATTTGGCACAGGAAAGGATGAAGCCGGTTATACTCTCCAGTACACCCCAGCTGGAGGTTCTGCCACCTCTATTAATCCTGGTGGTACTATTGCAGCAAACCAATTCGCAAGCGGTGACGTTCTGGTAGTTCTGAAAGATAAGAATTCTAAGATTCTTGATTCAGAAACAATTCCTTTGGTTGTTAGTGGAGAAAGTGTATTAAGGCTTGATCTTGATAATGAGAATGATTCTATCCTTTATGACAATAATGGAAAGAAGATTTCTGGTGATGCAAGTACAAAAGCCACTCTTTACAGAGGCGCAAATCCATATCCAGGTACTGTTACTTTCAGTGCTTCTGCTACTGATTGTACTGTAGATTCTACATCAAATACAACTGGAAACTTTAAGGTCACTGCTATTACAGATGGTAAGCCATCTGGAAAGGTTGTGATTAGCTGTACTGTTGGTGATGTTACTTATAGTGCCACATTTAATGTAACAAGACTCCAGGGTGTCAACAAATACGACCTGGTATTCAGTGCCAGCTGTATGAAGAAAGACCCGAATTCTGGAACATATACACCAAATGGAGGTATCACTGTTGATGTTTACAGGACTAATCAATTGGGCGAAAGAGCTAAGTTGGCTTCTACAGCATTCAATACTGGTAAGGATGAAGCCGGTTATACTCTCCAGTACACCCCAGCTGGAGGTTCTGCCACCTCTATTAATCCTGGTGGTACTATTGCAGCGTCTAAATTTGCTAATGGTGATGTCTTGGTGGTATTGAAAGATGATGCCGGTAAAGTTTTGGATTCTGAGACGCTTCCATTGGTGGTTCAGGGTACAAATGGTGTTGGTGCCAAGTATATCTCCATTAAGGGTGGTTGCCATGCAGAAAACGAATACACCCCCGTAAATACTGATGGAAGCATTACAATATTTAATGGAACAAGCACTACAACATTAGGCCAAAATGATATGGCCGCTGATACAGTTACTGGTTCAAGACGTGGTTTGGCACTTATCGCTATTGATAGAACGACTTTGGCTATGAGTCAAAAACAGTTCTATGATGTCTATTATAATGATGCCAGACGCACTGCATTGGCCAACAAAATCAATAGTATCAGTTCTGATTATTTCGTGGCTTTGTTTAGCTATGACGCTGTTGGTTTCAATGATGATTTGGTTAATGCTCTGAGGGCTATCGGTAGTATTGGTATTGACCATTATGGACCAGAACGTCGCCCATTTGCATTCCTTGGTTATCGTGGACTCCCAGAAGGCCATGCTATGCAAGTACATGGAGATATTCAGTCTCATACTACGGCTGATGTGATGGCATACGTAGCAGACGGAAACCTTACTACTTCTTTGGATGGTAAGGATAGTGTCCGTTATTTCCTGGAAGTCAACCCAAGTGCCCTTGTTAAGACAAGTGGTAATTCATGGGTATCTTCTGGAAATATTACTGTTCATGCGTACAAGCAAAAGGGTGACCAGGAGCCGATAGCTGCTGTTCAGGGTGATGTATATTGTCGTTATATCAAGAGTGATGGCGGTAGCGGACTTATTTCATTATCAAATGGAACTGGAACCATCTCGATTAATAATCTGTCTGCATCCATTACTTATTTGACGGTATTCCTTTCTCATTCAAACAGTGATTCCTCAACCAGACTTGATTCTGTTACTATTCCAGTCATTGCGAATGGTGCTCAGGGTTATGAAGGTTGCCAGGTTCGTACTACCAAGTGGGAAGATACAACTGATGACAATGCATATCGTGTTGCCTTCCAGAATGACCGAGGCACTAACAAAGCATTTAAGGTTGTTGACGTGATTGCTGTTCCTTGGAAGGACGGCATCAAAGACCTGAATGGTAATGTCGTATCTTATAAGTCGACATCGGGTTATCTTTGGTATGTATGTAAGACGGCCCACACTCAGAAGAAGACCTGGGAACAGGAGAGAGTTTCTTATAAGGATTACTGGGAAGCTATGTCAGACCCAGGTCCAATGTTCATATCTCTGTTGGTTGCTCAGTATGGTAAGATTGAATTCGGCACTACAAATGAATTCGTCGTTGTTAATTCACGCGATGAGGTTGTCGCTGGTTTCTCTGGACTTATAAATACTGAGGACGAAGACAATAGCATCAGAATTTGGGCTGGTAAGTCACTTCCTACTGAATCATGGGGAACAACAATGCCAGCACATGTTGATGGTAAGTATCTCTGGGGACGTGTTCAGATTAAATATGGTACTGCTGCATCCAGCACTGATATTAGGTATTACATGCCTACAATGCTGTGCAGTTCTGCAACATATTATTACACGGTCAATACGTATTATCAGTACCAGCCGGTTTCTGTTGAATCTGCTCCTCAGTCAGGATGGAATTATTGGAACAAAAATGATGAATTAGTTCCAACAGATAAGCCAACTGGATATTATCTGTGGATTAAAGCTGTTGTATGTTCGAATAGTAGTGGTGCCGTTATCTCGACATTCTATTTCAGAGTAAGAGTAAGCTCTCAGAACATCTATAGCTTCAGGATGAACTTTGTCAATAGTAATAGACAGGGTTCTGAGCCTTCAATTGCTCCATTCCGAGTTACCCAGGCTGGTGCTTTATATTCGACAAGTGGTGAGATTGGTGGATTCAAGATCACTGCTGATATGATCGAATCCACAAATGGACTTGTAGGTCTATATAGCGGTGACATCAACAATAACAATGCCATCAGATTCTGGGCTGGAAATTCGAACAGGGCTTCTGCTCCATTCCGAGTTACCCAGGCTGGTGCTATGTATGCTTCAAAGGGAACTATTGGTGGATTTACTATTACGGATTCAACAATTGGTTCTCAGACAGACTCAGATGGCCAGAACCTCTATCTTTCAAAGAGTTTTGCTAAGATTGGTGGTGGTAATGCATTTGTACTGTTGGGAAGTGATGTTGCTCCAGGTACTGCTGGTGGTGCATTCACGATGTCTATGCGTATTGAAAACACCAAACCGGCTCCGTCTTATTCTGGATACACATACGATACTGCAAACTATGGTATCTATGTCAATGTCAAGAATGGAACTAAGAATTATGGTGTGTTCTCTACTGCTGCAATTCGTGCGTCCGCTGTATATGGCGATAGGGTAAAAGAACTGGATTTGAGTGGGTCTACATATAGTATAGATTTGTCTCAGTACAATGTTTATATCATGAAACGAAGTACATCTACAAATTATACCGTGAATTTGCCAAATGAGACAAGTATTAAAAAACAATTTGGCTATAGCTCACTTCCAGCAGACTCTACAAACAAAGTTTATTTTGGATTCAGGTTTACTTTGATTTGCGGTATTCAAGAAAATGCTCACAATATCTGGATTTCTGGAGTTACTAATTTTGATGGTAGTACAATAACCGTTGAAATGGCACAAGGTGATGTATTGGAGTTGTTCTGTACCAATTACGGTGGAACATTCAGATATATGATGTTAAGTCACCATAATTAAATATGAGTATGAAAGTAGTATTTAACAAACTCATCCCGTTCAAAGGCTTTTTAGCTATCACTCTCTGGCCATTCATATTCGTCAGAAGTGAGCTGAAAGCCAAGTTCGGTGATGTAGATGAGAACCACGAAGATATTCATGGTTGTCAGCAAGTGGAGGTGATGGCCACTGTAGCGGCCATTGTCTTAGTTGCGTTTCTTTTCGGTGCTTCTGCCTGGTGGTTTGTGAGCATCCCATTATCATTCTACACACTCTATATTCTGGAGTGGTTGATACGTCTGGTTGTTCATGGAAACCAAAAGGAAGCTTACCGGAATATCTCTTTCGAACAGGAGGCATATCTCCATGAGTCAGATTTTGATTATATACCATGTCGCAAGCATTTTGCATGGATCAAATACCTGACCAAAAAGACTTATGTCAAAGGAATGTCCAGTAATCGTACTGAATTGAATATGGATAACTTCTAAAATCACAAAACATACGAAAAATGGAAATACTAAAAAAAGGAAGCAGAGGTCAAGCTGTCAAAGAACTACAGCGATACCTCAATCTTTATCCTGATGGTATCTTCGGTGAAATCACACTGGAAGCTGTTTTGGCCTACCAGAGACTTCATCGACTGACTCCAGATGGAATCGTTGGCCCTAAGACCTGGGAATCCCTCGTCACAACCACTTCTGTTGGTAAGGAATCAAGACAGGAGAGTATTGAGGGGTTTAGGGTTTTGCCGACAATCAAAAAATCGCGTCGCACTATCAAGGAAATCATCGTCCACTGTACAGCGACACCTGAAGGTAAAGACTACACAGTAAAAGACATCCGAAACTGGCACAAAGACAGAGGCTGGAGTGACATCGGGTATCATTATGTGGTGTATCGGAATGGTGACGTATTGGTAGGCCGTGACGTTGATATTGTTGGTGCTCATGCCGGTCCTAAGAACAACACGTATTCGATAGGTATTGTGTATGTCGGCGGCCTGGAGAACATCCCAGGCGTACCGGTTGCAAAACTCCCAATTAAGGACACTCGCACCAAGGAACAAAAGGAATCCCTGGTGACTCTCTTGAAGAAACTCCGTAAATTATATCCAAATGCACGTATCATCGGTCACCGTGATGTATCCAGTAAACCATGCCCGTGTTTTGATGCAAAATCTGAGTATTCTTGGATATAAAAAATAAAATTAGTGGGGTCTCTAATAAACTCTGGGAATTTCTGAACCTTATTTATATATAAAGGACAAGAAGTTTTTATAAACATCAATTCATTAATTAAAAAAAGTAAAATTATGGCAGCAAATTTAGACAAAGCGGAGAACCAACTTTCACAAGTCTCCGATTTTGCGTATCTCCGTGCCGTAGATGGTAGCGGAAATTCTGTCCAGATCTCAAAGGCAAATATTGCCTCTATCTTGGGTAAACATGCCGAGATTCAGAGAACTGGTGGTGTCTTGATTGCTACGGTTGAGTCTGACTATCCACGATTCCGTCAGGTTGACCAGGCAGCTTCTTATGCCAGCGTTGCAGTTGGTGTAGCCATTTTTGAAGGCGGTCACCTGATTGTTGTGGCAAAGGATGAGCAATCGAAAAAGTGGGCTGAATCGAACGTAAGTGGCGGAAATACCGCCGTCGGACGCGAGGGTGCTTTTGCAGACTTTGCAGGACGCGCCAACACAGACACTATCATTACGACACTGGGTGCTAATGCTCCCGCAGCTCAGTATTGTCGCGGTTACTATCCTTCGAATTTTGCAGCTGACAATGCATTCTATGGTGCTGGTCGTTGGTGGCTTCCTTCTGCTGGTGAGTTGTTCACCATCTGGAGTCATCTGTTAGAGGTGAATCGCGCAATGGCGGCGATAGGTGGAACCGCGCTGGATCGTTCGACCTGGTATTGGAGTAGTTCCGAGCACAGTGCCCCGGCCGCTTGGCTCGTGGGCTTCGGCTATGGCCCTCTGTACATCACCGGCAAGACGTACGAGCTCAGGGTTCGCCCTGTCTCCGCAT
>Ga0256407_10011901_pt1 | contig 11944 bp, 11 predicted proteins | sample RumenRJG_04DNA_FD_193489 | JGI IMG/M metagenome (GOLD analysis project Ga0256407, IMG submission 193489) | Bovine rumen microbial communities from Lethbridge, Alberta, Canada - RJG_04 | ecosystem: Host-associated > Mammals > Digestive system > Stomach > Rumen | place: Canada: Alberta... | reverse complement strand
AATTCTAAATCAAAAAACTCCGGTTCGCTTGAATCGGAGTTTTTTTGTTATCGGCTGGAAAGTTTAAAGTATAATCTTAGCGACCAAGCCAGGATGGTGACCATGGCCCAGCGGAACAGCAGCATCCAGTACCACATTCCGCCAACGGCGGCAAACAGCATCAGGTCCTCCAGGTTGCTGTGCGATATTCCGATATGTGTATTGAGCAGGCGAATGCTCTTGTCCGATATCTGACCGCGCTCCATCTCATCCATTATTGCGGCCGATCCGTACGACAGACCCACCACATTGGCAACGATCCAAAGGAACGATGTCTCCTTGGGCAGACCGAACATGGTGAGCAGCGGGCTGAACGCTTTTGATATCCAGTTCATGATGCCGTACTCATAGAATGCACGCTGCAGGATATTGAGCAGAGTGATAAGAACGGTCATCCAAACTGCAAGTTTGGCCAGACCCTTAAGCCATGTCATGAACATCGGCCAGAACTCACCCTGTATCTGAAAGAACGGTATCTCTGATAGATTTACGGCTGCAGCATCATACACGGGGCGTCCCGGTAGCACCAGGTTCATTATTATACCTAATGCTATAGAGCCAAAAGTACGTATAAGTACAGTATAGAGTGCCGGTGCTCCGGTTTTCTTTTGGACAGCGGTCTCCACAACCATGGCGTGAGCAGCAAGTGTCATGGTTCCCAATATGGTAATCTGCCGCGCCGTCATATCAATGGTTGACACTACCGCAATGCAGGAATATACGTTGATGAAATATCCGCTCACGTATGCCAGAGATGCGTCACCCGGCAGTCCGAAAATGCGGAATACCGGACTCACTGCCGCCGCAATCCAAGCCAGTATTCCGGTATATTTGAGCAGGAACATGATAAAAGATACAATGGCGGTAATCTTGAATATCCACCAAATGGTTTTCATCGCCCTGGGCACCGCCTGGCGAACAATTCTTTTCAACTTTTCCATAATCGGCCGCAAAGATACTCAAAAACGACGCAAAGGGGTCGTTTAATAATGCGTCATTTTGTTATATTTGTCACCGATAACCCGATGATAATATCTCAATTATGTGTATGAAAAGATTATCCGTAGTTTTAGCCCTGTTTATGTTGTGTGCAATGACTGCTTCTGCTCAGAAGACGCTTAAGGGTGCTTATGCCGATGCGTTCAAGATGGGATGCGCCGTGAACTCAAGTATAGTAAACGGTCGTGACAGCCGATCTGCCCAGATAATACTGCAGCAGTTCAATGCCGTAAGCCCCGAGAACGATATGAAGGCCGAAGTGCTGCACCCATCGCCCGACCGTTGGAATTTCCAGGCAGCCGACAGGTATGTTCAGTTTGCCAAGGAGAACGGACTGTGGGCATTAGGCCATACCCTGGTTTGGCACAACCAGACCCCCGATTTCTTTTTCAACCATCCCGACGGCACTCCCAAGAGCCACGACGAGATGGTAGAGACCATGCGCAGTTACATAGAGACTGTAGCTGGCCATTTCAGCGGAAAGATTGATGCCTGGGATGTGGTGAATGAGATAATAGACAATGACGGCTCATACCGCAAGACCCTGTGGACCAATGCCTTTAACGGTGACGGCGATGAGGTGGTACGTCTGGCATTCAAGTTCGCCCACCAGTATGACCCCAACGCCGAACTCTATTACAACGATTTCAATGTATGGCGTCCCACCAAACGTGACGGTATAGCCCGCATGGTGCGTATGCTTCAGAAAGAGGGTATCCGCATCGATGGCATCGGCATACAGGCACATTGGGGACTCAATTTCCCCAAGAACGAGTATATCACTGCCGCAATTGACACATTCGCAGCCCTGGGTGTAAAGGTCATGATAACCGAGCTTGATGTCGATGTGCTGCCGCTTACCAAAGAGGGTCAGGTTATTGGCAAGTCCCTGCAGGACCCCATGTTTCAGTTAGAGGAGTTTGAGACCTATCTGGATCCGTACAAGAACGGTCTGCCCGACGATGTCCAGGCACAGCTTACGGCCCGATATGCGGAGCTGTTCAACATATTCTACAGCCGTCGCGACAAGATAGACCGCGTGACGATATGGGGCCTGCATGACGGCATGTCATGGAAGAACGGCTATCCAATACCCAATCGCACCAACTATCCACTGCTCTACAACCGCGACCGCACACCTAAGCCGGCCCTCAACGCCGTGCTGAATATCCCAAAGTGACGCATTGTTAAACGACCCCTTTGCGTCACGCTACAAGTTTATGCCACGCACCATGCTCCGTTATGCAATTGAGAAGTTCTCAGAACAGGAACGGCAGTCATATCTGAACAAGGAGTGAAAAGGTCTATAATTATATTGTTCCTGCTACTTGCTACTCAGACTATCAAGGCTGCCAATGAGAGGTGGATGTCAGGATTGCCTGATACCATAAGGGTGTGCAGAGTCTCCATTCCCGGTACGCATGATTCCGGAACAGCGGGCGTGGGCATTCTCATGCGTCATTATGCCCGTACTCAGACTCTTTCCATAGACGGACAGTGGGATGCCGGAATCCGTTTCTTTGACCTGCGCCCCAAACTTGTAGGAAAAGAACTTAAGATATACCACGGCCCCGCAAACTGCCATATCTCATTCAAGGAAGCTCTGGTCATACTCAAAGAGAAACTGCAACAGAATCCCACGGAGTTCTGCATAGTGATGACCAACAATGCGGGAGGTGGTCAGGCATCGGTTGACATGACCATGGAATTGATATGTACCGTAATTCCTGCCTGTATGCTGGCCAGTTTCAAGGCCGATATGAGGGTGGCCGATATCCGCGGACGCATTCTGTTCATTCACCGTAACGCACCGTCTGCAGGTATTGATTATCCGGGCGTTGCAACCCGCGGTTGGCCTGGTAACGGAACATCCCGTAATGTTGGAATCGTATCAAAGCAAGGAGAGAGTGCTGTACTTTGGGCACAGGACTACTTTACTTTGGGCAATAACAATAAGGAGACTTATCTTGGTAATAAATGGAATCAGATTAACAAACTCATATCTTCATTCCATGATGTTGAAGCCGGCACATGGTGCATAAACCATACATCGGGCTATACAGGGACCGGCATAAGAACAAACATAAGGCATAACTCTGATTCTACAAATGCCCGCCTATTGGATTATCTGAAAGGACATCAGGAACCGATAGGCATTATTCCGATGGATTTTCCCGGTCAGGAACTGATTGATGCAATAATACGGTGTAATGGATTATCTTTGCAATAAAATAGGTTGAGTATGAGAAAGCTATTGCTTGCGTTGATAATGTCAATCCCTCTTTTTGCCTTAGCCCGTGAAAGTCAAAGTATTGACAATGGCTGGCAGTTCGTGCTGAGTGATGCGTCAATTGATGAAATATCTCATATTGATGGTTGGCGCCAAGTGAATGTTCCGCATGACTGGAGCATTGAGGGTGTGTTTGACCGCAGCAATCCCACAGGCCAAGGCGGTGCTTATCTTCCGGCCGGTATAGGCTGGTACCGCAAAACCATCAAAACTGACATTAAGTCCGATGAACGTCTGTTCCTGGAGTTTGACGGGGTGATGGCATGCAGCAGCGTCTATGTGAACGGGAAGTTGGCAGGATACCGCCCCAACGGTTACGTGGGCTTTTCATATGATATTACAGACCTTGTCACGCCCGGAAATGATGCCGTAGTTGCTGTGCGTGTGGATAATTCAGTTCAGCCCGCATCCCGATGGTACACCGGCAGCGGCATAAACCGGCACGTTCGTCTGGTGCGCAAGAATGCCTGTCATATCCCTATGGACGGTGTATTTGTATCATTTGATGATGGTAAACTCAATGTCAAGGCTATAGTATCAAATACATCGGACAAATCCCGTAAGGTAAGACTTCAGTTCTTACTTAAGGATGCTGACGGCAAGGTGGTTACACGTGGAAACGGTTCAGATGTTCAGATAGCCCCGGGAGAGCAGGCTGAACTGACCTTAAATTCAGCGGTGAAATCACCACATTTTTGGTCATTGGATGATCCCTATTTATATACGCTTGAAGTTTCACTATCTGATGGCCGAAAGGAAATAGATTCCGAAACCGTTACTACCGGACTGCGCACAATTCGCTTTGACAATGAAAAGGGATTCTTCCTGAACGGACAGAAAATAAAGATGTACGGCGTTTGCCTGCATTCTGATGCAGGCGCACTGGGTACGGCCGTGCCTGCATCGGTCTGGGAGTATAGATTGGAGAAACTGCGCAGTCTTGGTGTGAATGCAATCAGAATGGCACACAATCCGGCTGACCCAGTGCTGTTGGATCTTTGTGACCGTATGGGATTCCTCTTCATGGCAGAGTCTTTTGATACCTGGAACTCGCCCAAGAACCATGCCGAGAAGGGTTACAACCTATATTTTGATGAGTGGTGGGAGCGTGACACACGAGCTATGGTTGAGCAGGCACGCAATCATCCTTGCGTGGTGATTTATAGCGTGGGTAATGAGATACGTGACAATTTGAATAATCCTGATGGTTTTGAAAAGTACCGCAAACAACAGGACCTGATACATTCCCTGGACAATACCCGTCCGGTTACCATGGCTCTTTTCCGTCCCAATTCATCGGGCGTATATAAAAACGGGTTTGCTGAGATGATGGATGTGGTGGGGCAGAATTACCGCGTTGATGAACTCAAGGCATATCACGATGCACATCCTGAGAAAGCCATCATCGGTACGGAGAATACGCACGATGTCCAGTCGTGGCTCATGCTCCGTGATGACCCTTCTCTTTGTGGACAGTTCCTTTGGGCCGGTATTGACTATCTTGGAGAGGCCGCCTGGCCTCAGGTTATGTGGAGCACTTCACTGCTTGATGTGACAGGCGGAGTCAAGCCTGCCGGTCTGCAGCGTGCCAGTTGGTGGACAAATGAGCCCATGGTGGCGTATGCCCGTCATGCCGACAATAACGGTGCCGGTCCGTTGGTATCGGACTGGACTCCGGCCGATATGGATACGTATGACCAGGCTGTGATTGAAGTCTATTCAAACTGTCAGGAGGTGGATGTTTGGATAAACGGAGAACCTCAGGGCCGCAGGCCGATGCCTGACAATGCCCGTCCTGCAATATATAATGTCAATTATTACCAGGGAATAATAGATGTTAGAGGATATAACGACGGTGAGTTGGCAGCCAAATGCTATACAGTAACTGTTGGTAATCCCACTCATATCGGGATTGAGAAAATAGGAGGCAACGCCGGTACCGGCTTTGATGATGTGGAGATTCTGTCAGTATTCATTGCTGACGGTGAAGGCAATGTCTGCCCCAACAACGACTGCCGGATTGAACTGAGTGTATCGGGAGCCGAACTCATCGCGGTTGACAATGCTGATGTGATGGCTCACGATTCAAGTCACAAGAGCACAGCCTTCAACACATATCAGGGCCGCATGATTGCCTACATCCGCCGCACATCAGATTCAGTTACTGTTACCGCAACCGGAGGCCCACTCAGCGGCAAAGCCACTTTTTAAGGCGCACACAGGGGCACAAAGGGGACGGTTCTTTTTGTGCCCCTCTCTAGAACACCTCCTAGAGCAATAATTAGGGGCACAAAAAGAACCGTCCCCTTTGTGCCCCTGTGTGTCATCGTATTTTCGTTTATTTGAGTTGAGCCTTGACTTCAGTGATCATGTTCTTGTGTTGCTCATCCTCTTCGGTAAGGGTGGAGGTGAGTTTAATGTCACCGGCCTTGTCCTTTGTTGAGAATGATCCGGTGTAAAGTAAGATGCTGTTAAAATACAGGGTAGCTTCAAAGCATATTTTGTAATCACCTGCAGGAACATCCTTGCCGGCGGCATCCTTGAAATCCCAGGTGTAGGTCTGTATGCCACTCTTGGAGGGGGTTGCACCTGTTACGGCGTCAATCTGTTCATCGGTCATCTCCTCAGCCTTGGCGTTCTTGACCCATGTGGGAACACAGGTGGGGCGGAATGTGTAACCACGGCGACCTCCACGGCCTTTTGATGTGAATGATGTTACCGTAAGAGTGCGGACTACCTTGCCCTCTGAGTTTTCAATCCATACGGCCCACTGGTTGGATCCTGCACCGCTCTGTTTCTGATAGTTAAATGAAAGTTCTACGCTCTTTGCTGCTATTGGCAACACCATCATTGAGGCCAATAAGGCGATGATAATTGTTCTTGTTTTCATATAGATATTGATAAGGTTAGTTTGAATTCTGGCGTAAAGATAGTCAAAAAGTGTATCTTTGTGCCAAACAATTACACTAATCATGACACTAAAGGATTTTCTGAACAATGGTGACAAGTTTGCCAAATACATAGGTATTCAACTTACTGAGATCAAACCCGGTACTGCCAAGGCCACAATGACCGTAACAGAGAACCACATGAATGCAGGCAACATCTGTCAGGGTGGGGCATTGTTTACATTGGCCGATCTCGTATTTGCCGCCCTTGTAAATCAAGGTGAGAACATGGCTTTTGCCATAAACTCCACCATATATTATCACGTTTCGGCCAAACTTGGTGACGTACTTACTGCCGAGGGTCATTTTACCAGCCGTCACCCCAAGATTCCTGCAGCCGAGGTTGTGGTTACAGACCAGAACGGCAACATCATTGCCACTTTCCACGCCCAAGGCTACACCAAACGTTTGCCGGCTCCGTTCTCAGGTTTGGAATAAATTATAAGGAATATGATTCTGATTGCCGCCGCAATATTGCCCGCCATACTGCTCTGGTTATATACCTGCAGGAAAGATGCCCAGCCAGAACCTATGTCACAGATGCTTAAGGCGTTCCTGTATGGTGCACTGATATGTGTGCCGGTAGTATATGTTGAGCAGTTTATGGGTGTATTGCTGTTTGGCCCTGAAGGTACACCTTCTACTCTCACAGGTTCCACCGCCCAGGCCTTTCTTGTAGCAGCCGTGCCTGAGGAGGCATTCAAACTGTTGGCTTTATGGCTCATATTGCGCCGCAATCCATATTTCGATGAACATTATGACGGAATTGTATATGCCGTTTGCGTAGGGTTGGGCTTTGCCACCATTGAAAACCTTGGCTATGTCCTGATGCATGCCGATGCTTGGCTTTCAGTTGCCGTGAGCCGCGCTCTGCTTGCCGTCCCGGGACATTATGCATTTGCGGTTTTCATGGGATATTATTACTCGCTGTATCATTTTGGACAGAAATCAGCCAAGAACCTCTTGAGCATATTCTTTATACCTGTCCTGGCACACGGCTGCTATGACGCATTCGCCATGTCCGGCTCCGTTGAGCCTGTGCTCGGAGGCATAAGTTTCATCTTGCTGGTATATCTTTGCATCAAGATGCACAAGAACGCCCGTCAGAAAATCACAGCTCAGGTGGAACGTGACCGCCGCGAACGCGCTGCATAAGCCATAATTATTACACTCCATATTGTTGTGAAAAAGTCAGGAATCTTTATTTGGGCTATGATATTACTGCTGGGCAATTTTGATTGTCTTGCTCAGCAATGGCAACAAGTGGCTTTGGACAGACAAATAACCGGCGTGCAGCCCATGACGGGGCTTGTGCTTTGGCCCGATGAGGCCCGTAACCGCAATGCAGAATATGGCCAGACCATACAGTTGGAGTTCTCATATTGCCTGCCTTGCAAGGTGGTGACTGGCTGTAACGATGACGGTACTATTCAATATGATTGGAGTTGGTTTGACCATTTGCTTGATGATGTTGCAGGACGTGGTCATCAGCTTGTAGCGCGTTTCCGGTACGAGTATCCGTCAGGCAGCGATGTGGATGGCAGCCGTGGTACAACAGCCGTACCACAGTATATAAAACAACTACAGGACTACAAAGAGACTTACTCCGCAAATCCCGGCGGTGACGGCCCCACCTGGTATGCAGACTGGAGCAACAGTGAACTGCAAAGGTTTACGCTGCAGTTCTACGCTGACTTTGCGCAGCGTTATGCGCATGATCCCCGTCTGGCGTTTGTGGAGGTCGGATTCGGCCACTGGGCTGAATACCACATCTATGGTACCAAATATCAGTTGGGCAGTAACTTCCCCTCTATGGATTTCCAGAAGCGTTTCCTTGAACACTTGGACACCGTTATGGCAGGTATCCCGTGGGCTGTTTCCATTGATGCGTCATCGGCAGACCATTCTCCTGTGGTGGCCGATGAAAGCCTTATGGCATTGCATTTTGGCCTGTTTGATGACTCTTTCATGCACAAGAGCCATGAGATAGGCACCACCGATGGCTACAACGAGCAGTGCTGGAACGCCATAGGTCGGGGTGTACGCTGGCAGAGAGGTGTTTGCGGCGGTGAGATAAGCTACTATTCGTCAGATGACCAAAAGAATTTTCTTAGCCCCAATGGTCTATATGGCCATACCTGGGCAGAACAGGCGGCCAAATACCATATCACTTTCATGATTGCCAACGATGCACCTCATGGCGGTGTTGCTACTCCCATGCTCTTCCGTGAAGCATCAATGGCTACAGGCTACCGCTTTGTTGTAAAGCAGTGCCAGACCAACGGCAGCATAACCCGCCTTTTGGTAACCAACCAGGGCTTGGCACCGTTATACCGTGATGCTTGGTTTGCCATAGGCGGCATCCGTTCCGCCACCTCCCTGCGCGGCCTACTTCCTGGTCAGGAACTATGGGTTGAAATACCCGCTGTTCCCGCCGTCGATGGCCAAGACATACTTATTGAATCCAACTGCATCCTTCCCAGTCAGTCCATAGAATTTGAAACTCTAATCGGACAGTGAATTCCTTATGGTACGATTAAGAGGGACGGTCAAGGAGGGATTCTTGCTGCGAATGGCGAGGACGGACAGAGTTAGAATGACGGGGAATATGGTGGCAGCAAGAATGCCGTTTTGTAAGTTGCCGTTGCTTGTGCCGGTGCAGAGGCCTACTAGAGAGGGGCCAAATGTGCCACCGGCGTCTCCGCCTAGGGCCAGGAGTGCAAATAGTGCGGTTCCTCCTTTGGGTATGCGTGCCGATGTGATGCTGATTGAGCCTGGCCACATTATGCCTACGGCAAGTCCGCTGAGCATGCAAGCTATAAGACTAACAAAAGGAATAGGTGAGAGTGAAGCCGTAAGGTAGGTGATTACACTTAGAATACCGGCTCCTGTCATATATGATGTCAGGTCAAGGTTCTGCCCTTTCTTGCCATACCAAAGACGCCCAAGTCCCATGCAGAACGCAAATCCGCAGGGTCCTATCAGGTCGCCTATGGCTTTGTCCACGCCTAGGGATGCCTCAGCAAATGCCGATGCCCATTGCGCCATTGTACTCTCTGAGGCACCTGCCGCCACCATCAGTATAAGGAATAACCAGAACATCCTGTTGCCAAGCAGTTGCCCCATGCTCATACTCTCCGTATCCTTTACGATGGGGTCGATGGGGCATTTTGCAAAGTTTATTATGTTGTAGAGCGGAACCAATGCCCAGATGCAAGCCAATATGCGCCAATTGTTGAGTCCAAAGAGCGTGAAAAAAACAGTTGAGCCCAATATTACTCCCACTGCGCCCCAACAGTAAAACGAATGCAGCAGGCTCATCATGCTCTCCTTGTTTGGAAAGGGGCAAGCCTCAATGATGGGACTGCAGAGTACCTCGATAAGGCCACTTCCTACCGCATAAACGCATATGCAGATAAGGATGCCTGTCATGGGATTGGCAAATAGTTGAGGCATGAATATCAACCCTATAAGTCCCAGGGCCGATGTTATTTCGGAAATGATAATGCTCTTACGGTAGTCTATGTTTCGGAACTTGGCACACAAGAGGTCAGTGACAAGCTGAACAATATAGAATACGGCCGGAATCAATGCAAGATTTGCAATAGGCACTCCAAATTCACGATGGAAAGCTATGAAAAGTAGGGGTACGAAATTGGCGACTATTGCTTGTGTTACAAAGCCAAGGTAACAGGCAGTCTTTGTCTTGTTGTAATCTATATTGGGCTGTTTCATATTATTCTTCAAAAATACACTATTCATTCAAGATAGACAAGAATCCGGAACAAATTATATGAAAGAGGCCGGCTAAAATCGGATTTGGCCGGCCTCTTTGCGGGGTTATATGATTGGTTTGGTTTTCTGACAGGAAAAAAATTGCAGTGATTTGTGTGCTATTTCACTGAAAAAGTGTAATTTTGCGAGCCGATTATTATCAACCCTTGCATAAAGGGTTAGTTATTAACGTGTTAAACCCCCGAGTGAGGGTTCTGCGGTATAGCGTAACCGCTGAGCGCAAGCGTTTAGGGAGTTTCCATGACGTCGGGATGACGGAGAGGTTGCGTAGAAATGAATGTTTAATTAATGATTTAAAGTTTAGAATGGATACTTTAAGTTACAAGACTGTTTCGGCCAACAAGGCTACCGCCAATAAGGAATGGGTCGTGGTTGATGCCAAGGACCAGGTTCTGGGCCGCTTCGCCGTGAAGGTTGCCAAGCTGCTGCGCGGTAAGTATAAGACAAATTTCACTCCGCACGTTGACTGCGGCGACAATGTCATCGTTCTCAATGCTGATAAGGTTGTCCTGACCGGCAAGAAATGGACTGACAGGGTTTATCTGCGTTACACCGGTTATCCCGGCGGTCAGCGCGAGACCACACCTGCACAGTTGATGGCAAAGCCCAACGGTGCTGAGAGACTTATGAGGAAAGTTGTTAAGGGTATGCTGCCCAAGACCAAGCTTGGTGACAAGCTCATTGACAACCTTTATGTTTATGCCGGTACAGAGCACAAGCATGAGGCACAGCAGCCCAAGGCAATCGATATCAATTCACTTAGTTAATTTGAAAGAGAATGGAAGTAATCAATGCAATAGGCCGTAGAAAACGCGCCGTGGCACGTGTCTTCGTTTCTGAAGGAACCGGTAAGATTACCATCAACAAGAGAGATCTCGCAGTTTATTTCCCGTCTTCACTGCTTCAGTACGTAGTTCTCCAGCCTCTTAAGAAACTTGAGGTTGCTGAGAAGTATGATATCAAGGTGAATCTGGATGGTGGCGGTTACAATGGTCAGGCTAATGCCCTGCGTCTTGCTATCGCCCGCGCTCTCGTTAAGATCAATCCTGATGACAAGAAGACCCTTCGTTCCGAAGGCTTCCTGACCCGCGATTCCCGCTCTGTTGAGCGTAAAAAGCCCGGTCAGCCCAAGGCACGCCGCAGATTCCAGTTCAGTAAGCGTTAATACGCCGAATCTGTGTTTAGTATCTAAACTGTCGGGATCTGCCGCATAATAGACAGCTACCCGACGGTTGATTTAAAAAGAATGTAAACAAACAACTAAAACAATTTATGTCAAGAACAAATTTTGAACAGCTTCTCGAAGCTGGTTGCCATTTTGGCCACCTGCGCCGTAAATGGAATCCCGCTATGGCTCCTTATATATTTATGGAGCGCAATGGCATTCATATCATCGACCTGAACCAGACTGTAGCCGCTATTGACCAGGCTGCCGAGGTTCTTAAGCGTATGGCCCGTGACGGAAAGAAGATCCTTTTCGTAGGTACCAAGAAACAGCTCAAGGAGCTTGTTGCCCAGAAGGTATCAGCCGTTGGTATGCCTTACGTAATTGAGCGCTGGCCCGGTGGTATGCTCACAAACTTCCCCACAATCCGCAAGGCTGTAAAGAAGATGGCAACTATCGACAAGCTGACAAACGATGGTACATATTCAAACCTCTCAAAGCGTGAGATCCTTCAGATTACTCGTCAGCGCGCCAAGCTGGAAAAGAACCTTGGTTCTATTGCTGACCTGTCACGTCTGCCGGCTGCTCTGTTCGTGATTGACGTTCTCAAGGAGAACATCGCCGTACGTGAGGCCAACCGCCTGGGTATCCCCGTATTCGCTATTGTTGATACCAACAGCGATCCTTCAAATATTGACTACGTTATTC
>Ga0256407_10011900_pt1 | contig 11944 bp, 13 predicted proteins | sample RumenRJG_04DNA_FD_193489 | JGI IMG/M metagenome (GOLD analysis project Ga0256407, IMG submission 193489) | Bovine rumen microbial communities from Lethbridge, Alberta, Canada - RJG_04 | ecosystem: Host-associated > Mammals > Digestive system > Stomach > Rumen | place: Canada: Alberta... | reverse complement strand
CTGTGTTCTCTCAGATAGTTGGCCGCTTGGCTCGGCAGGGGAATATCCCGCCGTGCAGCCTGCGTTTTCAACTCCTCCGAGACGACGGGCTGATTGTGCGGCCATGAAACTGCGCGCCTGACCGCCACATACGGGTGCGGACAGTCCAGAAACACGCAATCCCATTGAAGGCCGCAGACTTCCTCCCGGCGCATGCCCGTGTATACGCACAGGATCACAAACGTTTCCGCCCGTGTTCCATGTATCGCGGTCAGAAGCTGATCCGCCTCTTCGTTCTTCAAAGCATCTTCGATTTTTGCCGGAATCCCGCCCTTTTGATACTTCGGGCAGGGATTCTTTTCTATGATATGGCTCTCTGCCGCCGCAGCGAACACCATACGCAGGATCGAGTCCGTCTGATCATAGATGGACGACGACTTTCCTTTTGTAAGCAGAAGCGTGGCTTTGATGTCGTCGCTCGTTACGTCGCGCATCCGCATATTGCCTATTGCCGGCAGGATGTTCACCTTGATGAGGGACCGATAACTGATTGCCGTTGACTCACGGATATACTGTCGATGCAGTTTTGACCATTTTTCTATGTATTCACTGACGGTGGGATTCTCTTTGTCGGGCCGTTCCGAGGCTGCCTTACGGCGGAGCCGCTCAAGTTTTTCGGCCAGTTCTTCCGGCGTCTTGGCATAAACGGGCTTCCCGCCGTTGATGTCAACGTCACGTTTTCGATAAAGCTTGAGCGCTTTCACATATTCGTAATCATACTTTTTCTTACGGGGCATCCGTTTTTCCTCCCTGCGGTTCAAAGGCTCGCTCAACCATAGGAATCAGATGCTCCGGCCTGTCGTATAGGACTTTTGCGTATAAATCCATAGTGGTTCTTGCGCTCTTGTGCCCGGCAAGGTACTGAACCGTCTTGGGATCGATGCCTGCGGCAATCAGCCTTGTGATGTACGTCCTCCTCAGCCCATGCGGAGTTACGTTGAAATCTATCGTGATGCGGTACTTTCTGTGGGCAGCCCGCTCTTCGAGCTGCGGCTTGATTTTCACACACTTTTTCGTGCCGTCCGAATAATACTTGGTATACTCCCGTTCCTTGGTCGAGCGGCAGACGACAGCGTGCCAAAGATGCGCATACTGGTTCTTTTTCAAGGGGCCGTTGCTCGAATTGTGAATGACAAAAGCGGAATCCGAGCCTTTGCGGATCTCCCTAAGATGTTTGAGAAGACTTTGCGGGATTGGAATGTCCCGCAAAGCCGCCTCACTCTTAACCATATTTGAAACCACAGCCTGGCTGTTCTTCCATCTCAGCGTCCGCTCAACCCTGATATACGGGAATCTGCTGCGAAGATAAACCCTGTCCCACTGGAGCGCCAGGATCTCGCTTACGCGCATCCCGGTATACAATGCCAATCGGACAAATGTATCCGCAGATGTCCCCTTTACTGCGTCCAGAAGAATCTCCTGCTCCTCGGGCGTCAGCGTGGTGGTTTCCTTCGGCATGATACCGGATCGTCTGAACTTTGGACAAGGGGAGCACTCGACAACACCTGCCTCCGTCGCCGAATCAAAAATCATTTTGATCAGCATATAGGTTTTGTTGTACACCGACTTCGACAGGTGTGAGACCATCAGCAGGGCTTCCGAGACATCATCAGCCGTAATTTCCGCCAATGCCATGCCTCCAAGCGTTGGCAAAATATGATTTTCAATGACCGTGTGATAGTCATCCGCTGTCTGCGGGCGAACATGAGGGGAATAAAGCATTTCCCACTTTGCGGCATAACTCGCAAAAGTCGGTTTCTTCTCACGCTCTGCCTCTTCCTCCTCCCTTGCCGCTTTTTCCTCCGCCTCCTTGTGCAACAGCTTGATTTTTGCATCAAGCTCCCGTACCGTCTTGCCGTAGATCGGCTTTCCGCCATTCAGCGTCTTGTCTCGCTTGCGATATAGATTCAAGCCAGGGACAAATTTGTACTTTTCTTTGCGTTTTTTCATACATTTCCTCCGATTTCTTTGGATATTATCGCAGGAATTGATACTTTCAGTAAATTCCTGCAACTTCTGCAAGGCGACTTGCAATCCAGAAAAATCAGAATAGCAAAGAAACGTAATTGAAGCAAAACAAGCAAAACTTAACCAATAAACAAAAAAGTTGCAAAAGCTCTTATTTTCTCTCGACATATTTATCCGTTTTTTTAACCTGATTCAAAAAGCAACTCGATTGCCATACTATATATATGCTAATTATGGCATCTGACCGCAACATATTGTGGTGTTTTTGCAAGTAATCCTTCATTGACAATTTTTGTTTATCAAATTTTTTGAAATAAAAATCCCCGAAAGCCGTAGCTTTCGGGGAAGATTTCTGATTTTAGCGCTTGGAGAACTGAGGCGCGCGACGGGCGGCCTTGAGGCCGTACTTCTTGCGCTCCTTCATGCGCGGATCGCGTGTGAGGAAACCGGCCTTCTTGAGGATGGGGCGATAGTCGGGGCTGGCGAGGAGCAGCGCACGGGCGACGCCGTGACGCAGAGCGCCGGCCTGACCGGACACGCCGCCGCCGGAAACGGTGGCAACGATGTCGACCTTGCCGAGGGTCTCGGTGGCGACCAGCGGCTGACGGACGACCATCTTCAGAGTCTCGAGACCGAAGTAATCGTCGATGTCGCGGCCGTTGATGGTGATGCTGCCGGTGCCGCCCTGGAACAGATGAACGCGCGCGACGGAGGACTTACGACGGCCCGTGCCGTAGAGATAAGGCTTCTTGGACTGATACATTCTTCTGTTCCTCCTTACTTCACTTCGTAAGCCTCAGGCTTCTGGGCCTGCTGCTCATGCTCCGCGCCGGCGTAGATGTGCAGGCGCTTGAGGGAATCCTTGGTGATGGTGTTGTGGGGCATCATGCCCTTGACAGCCAGCTGCATCGCAAGTTCCGGCTTGTCGGCCATCAGGGTGCGGTACTTGGTCTCCTTGAGGCCGCCGACCCAGCCGCTGTGACGGCGGTAATACTTCTGGTCGAGCTTGTTGCCGGTCAGGACCGCGTCCTTCGCGTTGATGATGATGACATAGTCACCGCAGTCGGCATGGGGAGTGTAGGTGACCTTGCGCTTGCCGCGGAGCAGATCGGCGGCGACGACCGCGGTCTTGCCCATGGGCTGTCCGGCAGCGTCGAGAACGTACCACTTACGCTCGATGTTGCCCTTGTTCGCCATAAAAGTGGACATGGTTGTGTTTCCTCCATTTGTAATATCGAAAGCTGTTGCTTTACATTTGTGGGGTTCCTTGCTAAAATCGGAACGGGTTTATTTATAGCACAAGGGATTTCCCCTGTCAACATCAAATTTATTTAGCGCAAGTAATTCTCTTATTTTCTCTGATTTTCTTCTTCTACCTCTCGTTTTCTGGCTTTGCAATTTCGTTTTTCGCGTTTTGGGCGCGAACACCCAACGGATGCCCGCGCCCAAAATGCAGTATATTAGCAGTATATATTTTATATGTAAGCTATACGAAAACCAGCTTCAGCAGCACCAGCAGTGCCAGCCCCGGTATGCCCAGCACGCCGATGGTCAGGGCGTTGAACAGGTTCAGCCCCAGCGTGAGGCCCGTGAGGCCGCTCGTCAGATTGATCAGGAACAGCGCCGCGAAGCCCAGGAGCGTATTAAGCAGCACCTTGAGTGCCAGACGCAGCGGCGCGGAAAACAGCTGGATCACCCCCAGCACCACAAAGGCGCAGAGCATCCCCAGCGCGATCTTCTCCGTCAGGCCCATGCGACGTCCTCCTTTCCCAGGTATGCCTTGAACGCGGCTTCTCCGCCGGATTCCTTGATGATGCGCAGCAGATAGTTATAGCGGGACTGCGCGGCGTTGATCTCATAGACGCAGGCGTCCACCAGCTCCGGCTCGCTGGTCATGTTGAAGCGCATATAGGCATCCTCCAGCGCGGCGCGCATGTCGCCCAGCTCGTTGAATAGCTCCTGCATCGTGTCTTCACGGGCGACGTCTCTGCGGTAGCGACGGACATTACGCATTGAAAAACCCTCCTCGTCCCTTTCTCAGTGTATGGAGAGTTTTCCCATTTATGCCAATTTTCAAACCGAGGTAGCCATGGAACATGAAACTTATATGAAAGAGGCGCTGGCGCTGGCGCGGGAAGCCGCGGCGCGCTGCGAAGTCCCGGTGGGCTGCGTCATCGTGCGCGGCGGCGAGATCGTGGGCCGGGGACGCAACCGCCGCGAGGAAATGCAGTCCACCGCCTCCCACGCGGAGATGGAGGCCATCGCCGACGCGAACCGTACCCTCGGCACCTGGCGGTTGGAGGACTGTACGCTCTACGTCACGCTCGAGCCCTGCCCCATGTGCGCGGGAGCCATCCTCAACGCCCGCATCCCCCGCGTCTACTATGGGACGCGGGATCGGGCCATGGGCGCCTGCGGCGGTGTGCTGAACCTCTTTATGGAGCCTTTTCCCAACACGCCCGCGCTGGTGGGCGGCATACTGGAAGAGGAGTGTCGGGCGATACTGGGGTCATTTTTCCGCTCACTGCGACAGTTGACATAAAAATGACACGTTTTAAACTTTTTTAACATTTTCAACAGAACTTTATTAACATACAGGGGCTATCTTAATCGTTGCAAGAGACAATAGCTTCTTTTCATCCAATCTTCCATCTCATAGAGAAAACCGATGCCGAAAGGCATCGGTTTTCTCTATTTTCTACATTTCAGACGGTTGCCGCCGCCAAAAAGCCCAACTCGATCAGAGCGCAGCCGACATACAGCACCACGGAGGCAAGGCTCTGCCACTGTGCCGCAACGGTGACCGACAGGATCACCGCCAGCGCCGACGCGACGACATAAATCCGGGGCGCTCCGTCGCGGTACGAGAAGGCCGCGCGCTCCAAAGCGACGAAAGTCAACGCCGCCACCGCCAAAATCTCGATATAGATATGCGCAAGCACCGGGTCGGAGGCGTCCGCCCGATAGAGGAAGACCAGATACACCGCCAGACAGCAGACCGGTGCCAGCAGGGCGAGGCCCTGCGGCTCACCGCCGCGATAGAGGGTGAATACCGTATACAGCAGGCAAACCCCGGACACGACAGCCAGCGGCGTCAGCAGCGCCATGCCCGACGGGCCAAAGCCCGCCAGCGTCAGCACCGCGCTGCCGCAGATGAGGAACGCTCCCGACACAGCGCAGGTCAGCACCAGCGTATCTTCAAAGTGAAAGCTGTCCGCGAGGCCCTTTGCCGCGTCGCGGCGCATCGGCAGCTCCCGCGCCGTCCAGAAGAAGCAGCCGACGGCGACAGCCAACACGATCGGCAGCAGCAGTCCCGGCAGATTGCCGCGCACCGCAAGTCCCGAGTCTTCAAAACCCGTCGCGTTCTGCAAAATACGCAAAAATGCGGAGAGCGCGGCAAACAGCGCGAGCAGCATCCATTGTTTTTTCTTCATTGTATGTTCCTTTCTCAACGAGGAAACCCTATTTTCAGCCCAATAGGGTTCAAATTTCGCATTTGCCGCAGAGCGGCAACAACGTTATAACACAAGAAGGTTCATTTGTCCACGGGAATCCTCATATCCTGTAAGGAAATACTGACGGAAAGAGGATCACCCATGAAACATGATATTCGCATCCTGACGCTGATTTTTCTCCTGCTGTGGGGGCTGGCATGGTCTGTTGCTGGACGAGCCTCCGTAAAAAAAGCGTCTGAAGTGGATGACGCCATACCGCCCGCAGAGGCTGCGGAGCCGGAGCAGCCGGGCAAGCCCGACCGGGAGCGTGTGCTGCGCGTCAAGCTGGGCAACACCGTCGAGGAGATGACGATGGACGCCTATTTGCAGGGTGTGCTGCGCGCGGAGATGCCCGCGTCCTTTGAGATGGAGGCGCTTAAGGCGCAGGCTATCGCCGCGCGCACCTATACGCTTCACAAGATGCTGAGCGGCCCCATCGCCAACCACCCCGACGCCGACGCCTGCGACGACATCAACTGCTGCAAGGCCTACAAGAGCGCGGAGGATGCCGCGGCGGACTGGGGCGGCATGGCGCTGTACTATGAGGAAAAGCTCGCGCGCTGCATCGCTGAAACCGACGGCGAGGCGATCGTCTACGGCGGCGAGCCGATCCTCGCCGTGTTCTTCTCCTCCTCGGGCGGGCACACGCAAAACGCCGGAGCGGTCTGGCAGAGCGACCTGCCGTATTTGCAAAGCGTGTCCAGTCCCGAGTCCGAGGAACTGGTGCCAAACTACTACTCCGTCGCCCGATTCTCACCCGACGAATTCCGCTCGCTCTTTCTCAAGGCCCACCCGGAGGCGAAGCTCTCCGGGTCAGCGGAGGGCTGGATCACCGACGTGGTGCGCAACGACGCGGATTTTGTCACAACGCTGCGCGTCGGCGGCGTGACGGTCAAGGGCAACGAACTGCGCTCCATTCTCTCCCTGCGCTCCCCGTCGTTTACAGTGGAGTTTGCGGACAACGCGTTTACGTTCCACGTCACAGGCTACGGTCACGGCGTCGGCATGAGCCAGTATGGCGCGAACGCCCTGGCATTGGAAGGTATGAGCGCCGAGGAGATATTGGAGCATTACTTCACCGGCACACAGGTGCGCGGATATACGGCTTAGCTTGCAATATGGCGAAAGATTTGATATAATAGCATAAATTAGTATGTAAAAGCGTCGAAGGGAGGCGGGTCGGCATGGTCAGGCGTGGCTTTTGCGCGTTGTTTGCGCTGCTGATGATCGTCAGCCTGGCGCCCACTCCCGTCAACGCGGCGGGCACAGTGTGCTTCACTGCCGTCAACGACCAGCTTCTGCCGCTGAACGATGAAACGATGCCCTTCTGGTCCGGCAGCACGTTCTACGTCCCCAATACCGCCATAGACGACAACGACTTCGGCATCCACTTCAGCCGGAACACCGAGCGCTCGACCGTCGTCCTCTACCGGATGCGCAGCGCCATCACCTTCAACTACGCCACCGGCAGCGTGGAGACCAACAGCGGGCAGACATACAGCGGTTCGGTCATCATCCGGGGCGACATCGTGTTTTTGCCGCTGGACATCCTCTGTCGCTTTTTCTCGCTGGAATACAGCTACTCGCGCATCAACTACGGGTATCTTCTGCGCATCAAAAACGAGACGGTCGTTCTCTCCGACGCGACCTTTATCGACGCGGCCAACTCCAGCTTTTATTCCCGCTATATCCAGTATGAGCGCGCGCACACGCCGGTCGTCCCTGACACACCGGTGGTGGCCGAGGAGGAGCAGCCCCGGGATGAGACGGAGCGCACGGTGTACCTTGTGGTGGAGGTCACGGACGTCCCCAGCACCGAGCAGGTGCTGGCCTATCTGTCCTCCGGGCGCGTAACATTCACCTTTACACCGCAGAGCCTCATCGGCGCGGACGATCTGGTGCGCCGTCTGAGCGCGGGCAGCGGCGCCATCGCGCTGCGTGTGGACGCCTCCGCCGGAGCGGAGACCGCGCTGACCCAGATCGACGAGGCCAACGAGCTGCTGTGGAATGCGGCGAGCATCAAAACACGGCTGGTCCGATTGGAGGGCGGCAGCGATGAAACCGTACGCGCAGTGCGCGAGGCCGGCTTCTGCCCGATCCGCTACGCGCTGGACTTTCGCGGCGGCGCAGCCTCCGCTTCGCGGATCGTGACCCGTATTATGCGCTCCGCCGACGCCAACGGCGGCAGCTGCTGTGCCTTTCTCGGCACGGACAAAACCGTGATCCAGTCCCTGAGTGCGCTGGTGGTCAGCCTGCGGGCGGGCAACTGCACCAACGCGCGGCTCAACGAAGTGATCCTAACCCAAAGATAAAGGAGAGTTTTTTATGGCTCGCAACATTCTGGTCGTGGAGGACGACAACAATATTTCCAACCTGATTAAAATGTATCTGGACAAGGAGGGCTTTGAGGTGCGTCTTGCCGCCGACGGCGGCAAGGCCGTGGAGGAGTTCCAGGCGCAGGAGCCGGATCTTGTGCTGCTGGACGTCATGCTGCCCATTCTGGACGGCTGGGGCGTTCTGTCCCGCATCCGCGAGCACTCCAAATGCCCCGTCATCATGCTCACCGCCAAGGGCGAGGTGGATGACCGCATCCATGGCCTGGAAATGGGCGCGGACGACTATGTGGTCAAGCCCTTTGAGATGAAGGAGCTGCTGGCCCGCATCAACGCGGTGCTGCGCCGCACCGAGATCCCCGACGACACGCAGAAGAAGCTGGTGTTCGACAAGCTGGTCATCAACCTCGACTCCTATGAGTTGATCGTCGACGGCAAGAAGATCGACACGCCGCCCAAGGAGCTGGAGCTGCTCTACCACCTCGCCTCCACGCCGAACCGCGTCTACACGCGCAACCAGCTGCTCGACGAGGTCTGGGGCTTTGACTACTTCGGCGACTCCCGCACCGTTGACGTCCACGTCAAGCGTCTGCGCGAGAAGGTCGAGGGCGTCAGCGACCAGTGGGAGCTCAAGACCGTCTGGGGCGTCGGCTACAAGTTTGAAATCAAACAATGAACGACGCCGCTAAGAAAAACAAGCGATACCAGCTTCCCCGGCGCTTTCAGACCATCTACTGGCAGAACTTCCTGCTGACAGCCGGCGTCGTGGTGCTGACGCTGGTGCTGCTGGGCATGTCGTTTTTCGCGCTCAGCTACACCTACACCCGCAACGACCGGGAGGCGGACATGCGGGGCAAGGCGTCGGTGGTGTCCCGCATGGTGTCGTCCTATGTCACGGGAGGCTCGCTCTCCGGGATGCGGGAGCTGGCGTCCTTCGCGGCCTCCGTCACAGAGGAGGACTTTCTGATCTGCAACTTGCAGGGAAACGTGCTGCTGACCACCGACGCATCGCTGGAAGGGCGTGTGCTGACGCTGCCGGAGGGTATGGTGGACAGCATCCTCAGCGGCAGCGACGGCTTTGACCGAACCACGCTGGGCGGCATTTACCCCGGCAAACACTTTGCTGTGGGCGTTCCCATCTTTTCCATGGGGCAGACGGTCGGCGTCGTGCTGGCTGTCACCGAGGCGCGGGCGCTGACCGCCATGTGGCGGGAGTTCATCGCCATGTTCTTCATGACGGCGGTGACGGTGCTGCTGCTCTCCTTCGTCGTCAGCGCGTGGCTCAGCATGCGCCAGTCCCGGCCCATCCGCGAGATGGCGTCGGCCACGCGTCGCTTTGCGGAGGGCAACTTCGACATACGCATGCGCGGCTACGACGATCCGATGGAGATCGCGGAGCTGGCGAGCTCCTTCAACAATATGGCGGACTCGCTGCAGGAGACGGAGCGGCAGCGCCGCGAGTTCATCGCAAACGTTTCCCACGAGCTCAAGACCCCGATGACCACCATCGCCGGCTATACCGACGGCATCCTGGACGGCACCATCCCGCCGGAGCAGGAAAAGCAATATCTTCGCATCATCTCCGATGAGAGCCGCAGGCTCTCCCGGCTCGTGCGGCGGATGCTGGACATCTCCCGCCTTCAGTCCCGGGAGCTGCACAAGGCGCCCTTTGACCTCTGCGAGAGTATGCGCCGGGTGCTGATCTCCATGGAGAAGAAGATCACCGACCGCGGGCTGGACGTGGACGCCAATATCCCCGACAACAACATCACGGTTTTGGGCGACAACGACCTCATCACGCAGGTGATTTACAATCTTCTGGAAAACGCGACGAAGTTCGCCCGTGAGGGCTCGACGCTGTATCTTGGGTTGGCGGTCGCCAACGGCAAGGCGCTGGTCAGCGTCCGCAACGAGGGCGACACCATCCCGCCGGATGAGATCCCGCTCCTGTTTGAGCGTTTTCACAAAAGCGACAAATCCCGCAGTGAGGATAAGGACGGCGTGGGCCTCGGCCTCTACGTCGTGCGCACGATCCTCGAACAGCACAAAGAGAAGATCGCCGTCACCAGCGAGGACGGCGTCACCACATTCACCTTCACCGTCTCGCTCGCGGGCGGTTGAGAAAGGCCTCCATGGACGAATTCAACGCCATTTTGCATAAGCTGGAAGAAACCGAGGCAACGCCGCCCCGGGAAGTCGTACTGCGCTATGAGTCGCCGCAACCGCAGCCGGTGGAGGAGCGCTACGTCAGCCCGGAGCCTCTGCCCGGGCACCGCGCTGCCGCAACTGTTGAGGAGCAGCCTCGTGTGACAGACGCGCAGCGCTATACATTCAAGCCCCGGGTGCGGACGCCGAAGCGCTCGCGCAAGGGACTCCATATCTTCCTCGGCTGCTGCGCCGCGATGCTGCTCACACTGGCCTTTCTCAGCATCCGCGCCCTGCATGACAACGCAATACGAAAGAAAGAGGCGCAATCGCCGCCCATCTATCGCTATGAGACGGAGCGGCAGCGCGATCTTTCGGAATACAGCGACTTGGAGACCACCATTGAGCGCTACCCCATCGGCAGCGGCATCCGTCTGCGCTATGCCGAATCCCACGGTGAGGAGCTGACCATTCAGCAGGTCTACGAGCGGGTGAACCCCAGCACCGTCACAGTGGCGACCGCAATGCCCGGGGGCAGCGCCATCATTGGCGCAGGGGTCATCTTCACCGCCGACGGTTACATCGTCACCAATGCCCACGTCATCACCGGCGGGACGGAATGCTACGTGGTGCTGGACAATCAGCGGAGTTATCCCGCACAGCTGATCGGCTACGACGTTCGGCAGGATCTGGCGGTCATCAAGGTCGACGCCGAGAACCTCCCCGTCGCCGAATTCGGCGACAGCGACATACTGACCGTCGGCGACACAGTGTACGCCATCGGCAACCCGTTGGGTGTACAGCTGCGCGGTACATTGACGGACGGCATCGTCTCCGCCATCAACCGCGACGTGCTGGTGGACGGCGTCAAGATGACGCTGATCCAGACCAACGCCGCGCTCAACAACGGCAACTCCGGCGGCCCGCTCATCAACGTCTACGGGCAGGTTGTGGGCATCAATACCATGAAAATGGGTTCCAGCAACGCGGTAAGCGTAGAGGGGCTTGGCTTCGCCATCCCAGTCAGTTCCGCGGCGTGGATGATCGACAACCTGATCGAATACGGCGAGGTACGCGGTGAGCCGGTTCTGGGCATCTCCGTTCTGCGGGAAGCCGTCACCCTCAATACCGGAGAAACCGCCCTGCAGATCTATGAGATCGAGCCTTACAGCGGCGCGGCGGACGCTGGGATCACGATGGGCGACTGCATCGTCTATGCCGACGGCGAGGAGATGCACAGCGTAAACGATCTGCTGCGTGCCCGCCGCCGTTACAGCGCCGGAGAAAAGGTGCTGTTGGAAATCGACCGTCATGGCCAGCGTCTCACGCTGGATGTAACATTAAAGGAGATGTCCTGACATGAAAAAGAAACTCTTTGCGCTGCTGCTCATGCTGACGGCTGCGCTTGCTCTTGCCGCCTGCGGCCCCAAGGATTACGGCCCGGCGCCGGACTTGACCGGCGGCTGGATCCAGCCCACGGAAAACGAATGGTTCCATATCGCCACCATCACCGACGATACCATCGAGATCTGGTGGTTCCTGCCCTCCGAGAAAAAAGCTGACCTCTATTGGTCCGGCACCTTTACGCCGCCCGCGGACGGCAAGGAGCCGTACACCTGGACCTCCACCAACAACTATACCGAGGCGGAGCTGGACAAGTCCTTCTACTACAACCGCACCTCCCGCGAGGAGACAAAGGAGTTTACCTACAAGGACGGTCAGATCAGCTACAACGTGACCTCCGGCCACCTGCGCCTCGGCTACACGCTGGAAAAAGTCTCGGATGCCACCGCGGTCGAAAATATTGAAAAATAGCCCTTGACAAACCCCCCAGATTCTGCTATAGTCTTATTTGTTCCGCGGGCATAGCTCATCTGGTAGAGCGCCACCTTGCCAAGGTGGAGGTAGCGAGTTCGAGCCTCGTTGCCCGCTCCAAAATAAAAGGGTCAGCCATCGGCTGACTCT
>Ga0256407_10011898_pt1 | contig 11944 bp, 6 predicted proteins | sample RumenRJG_04DNA_FD_193489 | JGI IMG/M metagenome (GOLD analysis project Ga0256407, IMG submission 193489) | Bovine rumen microbial communities from Lethbridge, Alberta, Canada - RJG_04 | ecosystem: Host-associated > Mammals > Digestive system > Stomach > Rumen | place: Canada: Alberta | collected... | reverse complement strand
ATATAGTTTTTTTATTTATTTTTTTTTTTTTTTTTATTATTTATTCTATATTTAATTTTTAGTTTAAATATAGAAAATTTTAAAATACATTATTTAAATACGTATTTTTATATATTTATTTTGAATTTAATTGAATTGTTTTTTCAATACTTTTATCTATAAATATTTTTAACGGTTTTGCATGTGGTAAATAATTAATAGGAACAAAAGTATTAAATGTTTTTTTTAAATTCCTTTTTTTTGGTTTATAAGATTCAATACAATTCTTTTCTTTTTTTAATGACTTATCCATAATAAGAAAATCAACATAATTATAAAAAGTTTTATTTTTTTTTTTATAATTATGACTATAAATCTTTTTATAAATATAATTATTATTATTACTTAATGAAAAATCATCTATATGTTTATTAGGTAAACTTTCACATAATTGTTTTTTTAAATTTCTAGGATGAGAACTATGAATTCTATTTCTAATTAAATTTGCATCATTATTATAATTTCTAATAGAAAAATTATTTTTATTTGATATAAAAATTTTATAAGGAATTATTTTGTTTGATAAATTATTATTAATATTATTTGGTGAATTAGATATATTTTTTTGACTTAAATTTAATATATATTTTCTTGAATGACTTCTAGTTTTTGAAGTGTTAATTCTTGATTGAAAAAATTCAGATTGGTTTAATTTTAAAATTTTTTTTATTTTTATTTTCTCTTTAAATTTAGTTTTGAAAATTTTATTTTTTAAATCATTATTTATTGTTATTAAATTTAATTTACAATTTGAATTATTATTTTTCTTTTCATTTGATTTAAAAAATGTTTTTATATTATAATAATTATTACCAAATTTAATTAAACCTTCATTTTTATCTCTAAATTCACCAATCATATTTGATAAATAGGTTTTTTTAATATTTAATAATCTATCAAGCATAAATTTTACCTTTTTTTCTTCTAAAATTTTATAATTTGTATTTATTATATTATTTTCTTTCCAAATACTATTAATTAATATTTTATCAATTGCAAAAATTTGTACTTTCTCAGATAAAATTATTGCAGAACAAAAAAATTTTCCTTCAAATAAATTATCACTTAAACCTAATAAATCACCTTTTTTTGCTATTGATAAAGTTACATATTCATTTTCTCCTTTTTCCTTCATATCTTTAGTCTTTAATTTATAATTTCCAAAATAAGAAATTAATTGATTTATTTTTTTAAAATTCAATTTAGTTTTCAATTCAATTTCACCTTTATATAAAAAATAAATTTTTTCTCCTTTATCATTATCTTTAAATAAAAAATCCCCTTTATTTAAATTTAATTTAGTAAAATAATTCCAATATTCATTAATAAAAATATTAATAGGAATATCATCAAATAATTTTAAACTAAGAATAAAAGTAATATTATTTCTTTTAATTATTTGTTGATATATTTTAATAGTAGATTTATAATCTTGTCCTTTTAAAATACCAAAAAGTGAATATTTATTTACAAAAATTGTAGCAGTTCTCAAATGATTATCATTTAATAATGCAATTTCTCCGAAAGTTTCTCCTTCTTTTAATTCAATAATTTTAATATAACCTTCAATTTGAATATCATCAAAATATTGACTAGTTTCATTAATATCTTTTTCTCCATTTATATATGAAATATATTCATCAATTGGTATATTTAATTTATTATTTTTATTAAATATCAAATTATTTTCTATTGGTTGTGTATAAATATCTTTATTTACTTTAAATTTACTAATATTATAATTTATTGTTTTTTCTAAAAGATAATTTTCTTTATTAAAATATAAAAATTGTAAATAATGACAATATTGTTCATATTTCATTTTTAAATTTATTGTTTTTGGTACTAAAACACTTACATTACCATGTAATATAATATAAAATTTATTTCCTTTATTTCCTACTTTTATTAAAAAAGTTTGTGCTTCCATAATAACAAATTTTAAAGAATTAGTTATTTTTGTTAATATTTCTTCTTTATCTAAACTTTCTTCTTCTTCTTGTACTATTTGCATAAATTGCTTTTGAGTTTTTAAAAATGAATTCAATATATATATATCTCTTGATGTTCTTTTATTTTTTGAAAGAATATATAATATTATTGACATTGATTCTTGATTATGAAATAAATATTTTATAGATTTTTTTTCTTTTTGCTTTGCTTTTATTAATAAATTAAATGATTCTACTCTTTTTTCATCTATTATTGAGGTTGTAATTTTTCTTGTAATTGATTTTCTTAACATGAATATATTATTTAAACTAATTTTTTTGATTATAATAATTTAAAAATTTATATTTTAAATAATATTTTATTATTTTACATATATATTATAATAAATCAAAAAATCAATTTAAGAAAATTTTTCACTTATAAAACATATTAAAAATCAATAAATATATTCAAATAAAAAGAAAATTGAAAAAAAAACAAAACAAAATTTCCTAAAATTAAAAAATTTTCATATAATAATAAATATAACAAATTAAATTAGAAAAAAATTAAATAAAAAAATGAAGAAAAGAAGTTTAATTGAAAATTATCAATCATTTAATATATCATCAAAAAAAACAATATCAACAATATCATCAAATTCACCAAATTATCAAAGAGGACGTCAACTTATAAGTAATAGAAAGCCTTTTTTTATAAATACAAATATAAATTATTCAAATAATTCAACTTGTGAAAAAAAAAAACATATTCTCCCTCCACAAAATAATATAAAAATTAAAAATAATTATATTAAAAGAGAAAGAATATCAATTGCTAATAGTGATAATTTAAGTAATGAAAGTGATTCTTGTGATTCAAATGAAATAAAAAAAAAAATATTTTTTGAAGAAGAAAGTTTTAATTATCCAACAAGAAGTGATGTTGGTTTAATTTCAAGTGAAGAAGAATCAATTGAAATGGATCCTCATTTTAAATTTAATTTAGAAAATGAAATTGAAAGTTTTTTAATTGAAATGTATAATAAAAATTTTCCTTGTAATGATAAAAGTTCTAATAAAATTAAAAATTATAGATTTAAAAGAGATAAATATAGATATCAAAAAAAAAATAATATTGAAGTAAATAAAAATGAATTAAAAATTACTTTTGGTCAATTAACTGAAAGATATAATTTTTTTGTGTTACAAATTTTATCTAAGAAAATAAAAGAATTAATAAGAAAATATAAAGAAAAATTATTTGAAAATGAAGAATTATCAAAAATTGCAGATGATTTTAAAAAAAAAAAAGAAGAAATGAATATTATAAATAATAGAACAAATAAACTTTTTCAAGAATATATTTCACAATCTGAAAATAAACAATTAATAGAAAATAAAGTTTTTTCATCAACTGCTTCAACATCTTCTCATCAATCAGATTCTTTTATTTTAAGTCAATTAAATCAATTTAATTTAGATAAAAATTTCTTTCAAATTACAAAAGATAGTAAAAATAGAAATTTAGGAAATGCAATTATTAGAGAATTAAATAATATTAAAACAAGTTTAAAAAATAGTTCATATGAAATTAAACAAATTTTTCAATATCCTTTAAATTTATTAAAAGGAAATTTTTCTATTGAATGTATTCAATTAGAAGCTTTTAATTCTATTTTAATTAAAGATGATTTAATTTCTACTATATTATTTCAAATTAAAAATTATTTATCTCAAAAAAAAACTAAATATAATATTGAATTTATTGATTGCTTAAAAAATGATAAAAATTATGATAAAAAAGAAATGACAAGATTTGATAAATTACTTTCTAAAAAATTAAAAATTAAATATGAAGGATTTAATGAAAATAGTAAAGAATGTATTATTAATAATAATAGTATAGAAAGTGATAATATTTATTCAAAAAAAAATATTTTATCTTCTTCTTTTTCTTCTATTGATTCACCTGATAATATTAATAATAATATTCAAAAAAATCAAGTTATTAATAATAGTAAAGATACTATTGAAGATGAAAAAAGTAAATTAGATGAATTAGATATTGATGATTTAGTTAAATTAATTGATAGTGATGAAAATACTGTTCATAAAAAAAAGAAAAAGAAGAAAAATAAAACTAAAAAAAATAAAAATAATAAAAATATTAATCAAGAAGAAAAAACACAAATTAAAATTGAAAGTTGTTTAAATAAAGAAGATGATTTGTTTAAAAATTTTGAAATATTATATAATGAATTTAAAAAAGATATTATTGAAAATTCATCTGAATATAATTGTAATCAAAAAATAAAACCAAAATTAAGTACAAATTGGTTAATTAATTTATATACAAAAGAAATAAATAAAAAATAAATAAAAGATGAAAATTTAATTAATTTAATTATTCATTTATTATGCAAAATTTGAATTTATTATTAAATATTTATATAATTATAATTAAATTTAAATAATAATTTTAAATTTTAAGATTTAAATTTGTCATTTTATAAAATATTTGAAATTAATTTTATAATTAATTTTTTTGATAAATTAAATGAGAAATATTTTAATTTTTTTTTATCAATAAAATAATATAATATATAAGGTATATTATAATAATTAATAACAAATAAATATTATTAATTTTAATAATAAAAAAAATATATTAAAAAATAATTTAAATAATTATAAATATGGATATTGAAAATTTTAATAAAGTAAAAGCAGGATTATATATTAATTCAAACGAATCATTATCCTTAAATTTAAATATAAATATAGTTAAAACAAGATCATCTCCTACTATAGTAAGAAAATTAAGTTGTAGTTCAATTGATACAAATATTTCTTCAAGTTCACAAACAATAAAAAGTAATTTTAATTTAGATAAATTTTTTACTTTTGATAATACTAATGATGTATATGATACTTTTTTAAATGAAATATATGAAGAAGAAAAAATGAAATATAAAGTTGAATTAATATATAATATTTTATCATTAAGAAAACAATCAGCAATTAAAATATCCAATTTTTTAAAAATACAATATAATAAAATTAAATATAGAAAGGAATTATTAATAATGAAAATTATAGAAAAAAGAAAAAATTTAATAATTAGATTACAAAAAAATATTAAAGGTTTTTTAGTTAAAAAAAATATTAAAAAAATATTAAATTGTGAATATGTCTTTTTTTATAGATTATGTCCTAATTTACTTAACAAATTATCACTTGATAATAATAATAATATGAATTTTTTAAATAAAGAAAATATTGTTCAATGTAAAATTTTTAGTAGACCATTTCAAAATAAAAAATTTTCTTTTATATATTGTAGATTTTTAAATTGTTATTATCTTCCCTTAATTCATTTAAGAGTTTTAAAAAATAAATATAGAGTAAATTTTATTATTAATAATGAAACTATTATAGATTCAAGGTATCAGGTTGATACAGATAATAAAGGGAATTTTTATAATATTATTATGAAAAACATGTTTTATAGATTTAAAAGAAATAATAATCAAATTTTTGAATATCAAGAAAAAAAATATTGGGAAAGTATTTTTGAAATAAAAAAAAATATTAAAAAAACAAATAGTTGTGATAGTTTATCAATTACTAATTCAAATATTTCAAATGAAAATTTAGCTCCAATTTATGAAAGTGATATTTCTAATAAATCTAATTTAAAATCAATTTTAAAAAATTCTATTTTGAAAATCGGAAGTTTTGGAAAAAAAAAAGAAAATAAAATTAGAAATGTGAGTTTTAATGATAAAATAATATATTCATATTAAATTTGTAATATTAATTCAAATCAATAATTTAATTTTTTCTTTGTATTTTCCAAAAAATTTGATTTATTCTTTTATCTATGTTTTATATGTTTTATTGTTAAAATAATTTTGTTATATGATAATTTCAAAATTTTTATTCTTTTTATTAATCTTTTATTAAATATTTATTTAAAAGTAAATATATAAAAATGATTATTTTTGTAAATATTTATAATAATATTAAAAACATTTTTTAATATAGAAAAAAATTATTTTTAAAAAATATTTTATTTTTGATATATATTAATATTTAATATAATTATAAAAAAATTATATCAATATATATTTATAAATCCTTTATTATGAAAAAAAGAAGATTAAACTGGTGAACCAAAATAAATTCCTTTATATGAACCAAATTTTAATATTGTATCACGTTTAAATTTGGTTTTTAAAAACTTAGGATATTTTTTAGGAAATCCATCATGTATTCTATATGTTTCATTAGTATTATTTATTTTTAAATCAATATCATCTAAATCAGAATCAATAATTAAAGATTTAGTATTGATAAAATTCTTAAGTTTAATCTTTTTTATTAAATATAAAATATTTGAATAATTTGGTGATTTTGATTTTTTATGATTATTTTTATTTATATTTTCAGTAAAAAATTCAGTAAATTTATTTGCAAAATTCACTGATTTTTTTCTTATTTTATTATATTCATATTCTTTAAATTTATTTTTAATTAAATGAAATTCATCATTGGAATAATCATTATCTTTAATAATTAAACAATTTTTTTTTGGGTAATATAAACTATTCCTTTTTTTATTTTCAAATATTTTATTTAATATAATACTTTTTCTTTCATTTAATTCATTTTTTTTATCAAAATAATTTTTAATAAAATTTTCATTTCTTTTTGAGTATTCAATTTCATTATAATTATTATAAATTCCATCATTAAGTAATTTTTTATTTGATTGAATAATTTTTGGTATTTTATCAAATGAAGAAGATATCTTTTCAGATATTATTTTATTTTTTTTTATAAAAAAATTTCTTTTTTTTTGTCTTTTTGTATCTGATTGAAATGTAATAGTTGTTTGTTGAGTATTTTGAATTGAACTTACTGAATTTGAATTACTTCTAAAAGATGATAATTTAGCTTTTGTTCTTATATTATCTTTTTTTAAAAAATTTAACATTTTTGATTTATTTGTCATTTTAAGATTAACTATATTTTTTTTCCTTTCTTTAATAAAACTATCAATTCTTTTTACACTAATTTGATTTGAAGATTTATTATTTTTTAGTAAATTAATTTTTATTTTTTTCCCTTTATTAGAAGAAGTGAAAAGATTAATCATATTGTTTTAATTATTAATACTTCAAAATAAAATTAAATTAATTAATTAATTATTTTTATTCAAAAAAAATATATTAATTAATATAATATAATTTAATTATTGTCCCAAATATAAATATTAAAAGAATATTTATTAAAAAATATTAAGTGAAAAAATATGGGTAATTGTTATTCATATTCAGAAAGTGAAAAAACTTTAATAATAAATAAATTTTCAAAAAATAAGATTAGGAATTCATTAATTAATGATGTACAAGATATAAATATTGATAATTTAGAACAATGGGAATTAGATATAATAACAAAATTAAAAAAAAATTACTTACAAATTGAAATTTTAAGTGAAGAATTTTCAGGTAATGATAATAAATCAAAAGCAGAATATTTTTACAATTTGACTTCATATACAGAAGATATTGAATTAAAATTAGGATTATTGTTATTAAGTTTAAATAAAGATAATACAAATGAAAAAATAATAATAGAATATTTAAAAAATGTAAAATTACTTCAAAATGACCAAAATTTTAATCGTATATATACATTTTATGAAAGATTATTATCAATAGAATCAATAAATATATTGAATCATTCAAATAAACAAAAAATTAAAAGTAATTATGAACAATATTTTGAATTAATTAATGAAATTATTGCCCAAAATTCAAATGATTTAATTAATTTTATTGAAAAAAAAAAAGATGAATTTAATAAAATGGAAAAATACATTAATAATAATCCTGTTAATTACTTCAATAATAAAGAAATTTATTTTTATATTCAAATTTCTAATTTTTTAGTTTTTATTAATCAATACAATATTTTTGATAGACAAAGCTTTCTTTATGATTATCAAAAAGTTATAAAATATTTTGAAAATAATTTTCCAGAAGAAGAAAAAGAAATTGAATCATTATTATTAACTTTAAATTTTTGTAAATCAGGTGATCCAATTTTAAAAAGTTTTAAGACTTTTATAAATAAAGATTTAACTCTTTCAGAAATAAAGGAAAAAATTTTAGAAAATAATCTCAATTTTATAAATATAGAATTAAAAAATAATAATTTAATTTTAACAGAAAGTGGTAAAAATCAATTAATTTTAGAAAATTTTGATATTTATGATACTTATTCAATAGTAGATTATTTTTCAAATAATAATTCTATTAAAACTCATGAAAAATTACAATTAATTCGTTATAATCTTTTTCAAAATTATAATCAATATAAATCAGTTGAACATCCATTAAAAAAACATATTGAAAATTATATTTTATCTTCATTTTCTTATAATGCGTGTAATGAAATATATAATTATTCAATTCCTATTGATTATAAAAAAAATATTCAAAATGAAAATTATATAAATAATTTACTAAATAATAAAATAATCATTTACCCATTTTCTTCAAAAGATTTTTATTCAGTCACAATTAAATCTTTAAATAAAATGTATATAAGTGGTTATACTCTTTATTATTTAGATAATGATAATTATGAACTTTTTAAATTTATTCAATTAGGAAAAAATTTTGTACTTTTTATACATGAATATCAACATTTATTGAATTCTGAAATTGCTTTTTTAACAGGGAAAATAAAATATTTTTATTCAAATAAAATAGGAATTGAAGAAAGTGGTGTGGAAATTGAAAAAATATTGTTTGGAAATGAGATAAAATATATATCTTATCTTCAATTGTATTATTTAGAAAATTATAATTTCAATCAAAGTATATCTAATTTTAGAAAACAATTTAAAAAATATCATGATTTAGAAAATGAAGAAATTGAAAAAATAGTTCAAAAAAAAAATGTAATTTCATTCTTTACAGAAAGATTTAATATTCCAATTGAAGAAATTAAAAAAAATAAAATTATTACATTTAGAATATTAAAAAATAATGGATTTGTATTTATAAAACAATCATTAAGAAATCATATAAGAAATGATTGCTTTGATTATTAAGATTTATTTTTTTTTATAATGTTTGTAAAAATTTAATTTCAATAATTTATATTTTAAATATGTTGATTTATATCTAGTTTTATTATAAATATTATTTAATATAAATACTTAAATTATAATTTATAATATTTTAATTGATTGCTTAATTTTCTTATAATTTATATTTAATTGATAATATTAACTTAAATATTTTTATAAAATATAATATACATTATATTTCCTAATTTACAATATTAGAATTTAAATTATAACATAATTTTTAAATTATTCAATTAAATAAGAAAGAAGTATATTGAAATGAATATCCATTTCATTATAATTCAATTTTTAATGTATTTTGAATATTATTAAATACAAAAAGTATAAACAAATAAAAAAAAATAAATTTCTATTAAATAATGATTTTATAATATTTTTTTCATTTATTTCTATTTATTAAACGTTATTTTGATTTGCTTTAATTTCAACTTGTTGTTCAGGTTCCACCTTATTAAATCCAAGAGTATTTCTCAAATTTTTAATTTCTCCAAAGACAGAATTATTAATAGAAGAAACAATATCAGGAGTAAAATGATTTTTTAAAGCAAGAAACCAATCAAGGAAAAAGAAATTACAAACTAAAAAAATAAAAAAAATTATAAATATAATCTTACTAAATAAAATAGAAATAACAATCAAAGTCATACTATTCCTAAAATTAAAATCCCTATTTCCCCATTCATGTAAAAAAACAAAAAAAATAATAATATCAAGTAAAATATTTACTCCTGTAATTAACCAATAAATAATAAATAAAGGTTTGATTTGATCTGAATCAACACTTAATAATTTTGAATATGATTTATATAAATTTAATTGAATTTCAGAAACTGGTAAATTTTCATAATTCTCTAATTTTGAAATTATTTCTGAAGTTCTTGGTAAACGTTTTAATATTATAAATCCTACAAATGCTCTTGCTACATGGAAAATAAAAAACCAATTTCGCCAAAATTGTTTTGGGTATGAACAAAATAAACAAAATGATAAGAAAAATGTGAAACATTCTATTATTCCTATCCAATAAAATATTAATTGAACTTCTTGTATTGAGATTTCACTTTTTGTACAATATGTTAAAAAATTATAAAATTGAATTTTTTCCTTATTTACATTCTTATTTTTTTCATAAATTGCATTATCACTTTCCATTAAATTAAATTAAATAATCCTATTTTATTATATTTATAAATAAATAAATAAAAAAAAACAAAAATTAAAACAAAAAATGAAATAATTAATATTTTTAAATACCAATTAAAAAAAATAAAAAAAAAAAAAAAAAAATAAAAAAAAAAAATGACATCTTCCTTAGAAAACACTTCATTCGGTCGTCACGTATCAAAAAAATATGCAAAAACAGAAGGATTAGACTTTTCAAAAATCCTAATGAAGAAAGATCATTTAGATGCAAGAACAGGAGATGAAACATGTGTCTCATTAAAACCACATGATTTTTTTAAAATTCTTCGTTTATTAGGAGAAAAAAATGATGATGATATAGAAAGTGCATGTTACTCATTAATAACATGTCTCCTTGAAAATGATGAAGATGAATTAGATCCTGCATTTGTTAATTTATTAAATAATCAACAAAGTTATAATATTACTTTTCCTGAAGATGGTGAAAGTTATAATACTTTAGGTAGTGCTTTAAATAAAAATGAAATTGCTATTTCTTCTGTTTCAATGAATGAAATTGCTAAATTTTTAGGAAAAAAAGATGCTATTGGAATTTCTGATTTTATCTCTATTGCAATTTTAATGTTTTCTCCTGAAGAATTAGAAAATAGGAAAAATTTCTTACAGAGATTAACTTTAAAAGCTAAAATTTTAGAATATGGGAAACCAAAACATGAAAAAAAAGAATTTAATGGTATTGGAGAATTTGATACTAATGATGATCCTAAACCTATTAGAGGTATACAACAAAAAATTAGTCATTTTGATACTTTGTTTAAAAATGTTGATGCTTTTTTACAAAATGAAGAACAAACTCCATTTGCAGCTCATCGTTATATTAAGGATAATTTACCTTATAGAAGTAATCGTGTTTTTCCTTCTGCTTTAATGAATAGAATTAAAAAGAATTCTAGAGAAAAAATTTCATCTCCTAAAAATTCTATATTAAGTATTAGTAGAATGGTATCTCGTATGAGAGAAAAAAATATAAGAAAACCATATGTTAAACCACAAGACTATTATATGATAAGAGCAATAACTGGTGAAAATCATTTAATAAGTGAAAAAGATGTTAATAGATTAGAAAAAGCAAAATTAGATAATAAATTATCTAAAAATAACACTTTAAGTCTTCTTGATAAAAATAGAAACATGTTTAAAATAAATGAACAAAATTTAGATGTTTTACTAAATAATAAAGAACACAATCATTATGTTCAATTAAAAGATATAAATGGAAAAAAAGTAATAGTAAACAAAGCAAAATTAGACACAGAAGTAAATAAACAAGACACAGATGAAAATAATCTAAATAACAATAATGACATATATAATCTTTTAGATTACGAAAATAATAAAGTAACAGTTAATTATGTTAAACCACCTGAAACTTTTGTTGATCCTTCAAATGGTTTTACTAGAGATGTTCATACAGGTGATTATTTAGATCCATTAACTTATGAAATTTTAGATGTTGATCCTAATACTGGTTTACCCATTATGAATGAAAAAAAAGAAGAAGATGAAAAAGAAGAAGAAGAAGAAGAAGAAATTGAAGATGATAATGAAAATAATGAAATTGATATTAAAAATTTAGATATTGAAGGTAGTGATGATGAAA
>Ga0256407_10011897_pt1 | contig 11945 bp, 8 predicted proteins | sample RumenRJG_04DNA_FD_193489 | JGI IMG/M metagenome (GOLD analysis project Ga0256407, IMG submission 193489) | Bovine rumen microbial communities from Lethbridge, Alberta, Canada - RJG_04 | ecosystem: Host-associated > Mammals > Digestive system > Stomach > Rumen | place: Canada: Alberta | collected... | reverse complement strand
GGCGCGGCTTCATCTTCGGCAATGGGATTCACTAACATGAACCGCGATCTTATAGATGAACTGGATTTTATAGAAGTGTTCAACACCTGTGAGTCGGAACTGTCCAATTATCTCGCGCGGGAGCTCGCTGAAAAGTATGAACTGCCGGGCACTGCAGGAACTGACGCTCACAGACAAGAGTACATAGGCATGGCATGCACTGAGATAGACGCCGAGATAAGGTGCAACAATGATTTCATCGAAGCCATTCAAAACGGCGTTACATTCAAAGCGACCGGAACTGAGAGAGAAGAGACCAGAAGCGGCAAGGCCAAGGAACACTGGACCGGGGTAGCAGGCTACAAGGCGTACAACCGCGGAATAGCCAAACTGAGAGTAGTTCACAGAAAACTCGGTCACTACAGGCTTACTCATTCGAGTGAAATGGCGGACAAGTTCCAGAAAAAGTGGAAAGAAGTAAAAAAAGAATCCAGGAATAAAGACGAATCAGAATAACCCTATCGTCTTTGCCACATGCCATTTGATAATGAAATCTTTAAGGATAGAAGCGGCGCTGAAGTCATCCAGCGTCGTTTCGTGTTTTTTGTTGACCGGATCGCGCAGGCACTCCTGATAATATTCCTCATACTGCTGACGGTGCTCGGAAGGAGTGCAGCCCCACAAATCCCTGAATGCAGCGTAAAAGTACTTGGGATCACTGAAACCGCATGCATAGGAGATCTCCGCGTTCGGCATGTCCGTAGTCAGAAGCATGTCCTCGGCGTGCCAGCACCTGATGTAATTTACCATGTTGCTGAAGCTGGAGAATACGGTCTTGCCGATGAACTGGGAGAAGTAGTTGCGGTTGATGTTCTCCATGGCTGCAAGCTGTGATACGGTGATCTTCTTGTTGTAATTGTCTACACAGTACGCCAGTACCCGGTGGAAACGCTCATACAGTTCAATGTTCATGTAGTCGTCCTGATTCTCATAATTGAACCAGTTGAAATATTGAAGAAGCACATCCATCAGCTCTTCCAGCGGCTTTTCGAATCTATCCGGTTCCTGCACATCTCCCGTGAAATACGCATAGGAAAGAGTGAGGACGATGTCCTTGACCTTTGCCATGGCTTCCCTCTGGTAAGAATGGAGATGATTGTCCTCACAGGCGAAGAATACGTATTTCAGATACTTCCAGTCCGGCATGCGCGACAGGTCCAGATGGAAGATGAGAGTCGTGTTGTCGTCATCCGACCACAGGCAGTGTATGTCCGCAAAATCAATGGAATGAAGCTGTCCCGCATGGAGTGTTTCCGTCTGTTCGGCAGCTTCCAGGTGTACGGTGCCTTCGAGGCAGTATACGAGTTCCAGTTCTTTTTCATGCCTGTGTGGTATAAGGTTTGTTACTTTTGTCAGCTCCGCCTGAAAGGGCAGGCTGCCTTTGTACTTAAGATCGTATTCCTTGAGTTTCATGGTCAAAATGTACCACATGAACAGATTATAGTCAAATTTTAGTTAAAAACAGCGCAAGGCGATAAAAAACAGCTATAGCATTTGTGCTGTGTGTGGAAGATAATTTTTGTAGCAAAATACTTACACTTTTGTTGCAGAAAAAGGAGATAAGATATTATGGGTAAAAAAGTATTAGTATTAGGAACAGGCGCTCAGGGAACTACAGTTGCGAAGAGACTGGATCTTGAGCCAAATGTAGATAAGATTATTTGCGCTGACTATGACGAGGCAGCAGCCAAGGAACTGGCAGGAGCTCTTAAGAAGGCAGAAGGTTACTTCTGTGACGCTTCCAAGAAGGATCAGGTTGTTAAGCTCGTCGAGGGATGCGATCTTGTAGTAAACGCGCTGCCGCTGGCGTTCGGTAAGAATGTAATTGACGCATGCCTTGAGGCGAAGGTCAACTATCAGGACTTCGCGGCTCCTGAAGGATTTGAAGACACCTGGGAAAAGTGCATGTACAGACTTCTCGGCGATTACAATGAGAAGTTCAAGGAGGCCGGTATTCTGGGCATCATGGGAACAGGCTCAGCTCCGGGTACAATGTGCGTTGTCGCCAGAGACACAATGAAGGACATCGACGAGTGCGATACTATCTACATGATGGTATATGAAGGCGTAGAAGCCAAGAGATTCCAGCCTTACTGGTGGTCACCTGTAACAGCGCTGGCTGACATGGACGACCTGCCTGTAGCATGGATCGACGGAAAGATGGTCAACACCAAGCCGTTCTCACTCCCGATCGAGAGAAACATCGACTACGTTGGATATCCGGTAAGATTCGTAGAGCACGCTCACGATGAGCCGTTCTATGTCGGCGTCAGAGCTGATGAGCTCTTCAAGGGCTGCAAGAACGCGTACTTCAAGTACGGCGGCGTAGGCATTGAATTCGCGGAGCCTTTGGCCAGAGCAGGTCTGCTCAAGAGAGAGCCGGTAGAAGTCGACGGACAGATGGTCAATACGCACAATGCCATTCTGAACGCTCTTCCTCATCCTCCTCGTTTCGAACATGAAATAAAGGAAATCATCGATGAAGGTCTCGTATCAGATACAGGCGCTTTCGTCTGTGAAGCCATGGGCAAGAAGGACGGCAAGGATGTCCGTGTGGAATCACATCTCTTCGCTCCTGGATTCGTTGAATCCTTCGAGAAATTCGGCGTAACAGGCGAACAGTACCTGACAGGTCAGGGCGGATTCCTCTTCACCAAGCTCTTCGTCAATGATGAACTCGATCAGACGGGATTCATTTCATCAGCGGAACTGACAGAGGAAGCAAACGACAGATACCTTGAGTATGCTGCGGAACTCGGCATCACTATCGAGAGAAGAATCGTCTGGGACGACCCGTACTACAAAGAGCAGCCTCCTGTTAAGGAGTACAAGCCTTGGTGGGATGGTCCGACTATCACGCCGGTTGAGCCGCTGTAAGCAGCGCCGTGGTCATCTGCTGTAAGAGCGTCGAAGCAGACGCGTAATTTCGAATTAGAGATTTATTGCAATAGAGTGCGGAGAGACGTTGTTCTCTCTGCGCTTTTTTGTTATAATCTCATACATAATGAATCTAAGGAGACAGAACAATGAGTGAAAACAGAATGAACATCGTATGCCTTGACATGGAAGGCGTGCTCGTACCGGAGATTTGGATTGCCTTTGCAGAAGAGTCGGGAATACCGGAACTCAAGAGAACGACCCGCGATGAGCCGAACTACGACAAGCTTATGGAGTACAGAATCGCGATTCTGAAGGAACACGGTCTCGGACTGAAGGAAATCCAGGACGTAATCGCGAAGATCGATCCGCTGCCGGGTGCAAAAGAGTTCCTGGACAAGCTGCGCGAGCAGACACAGGTGCTCATTCTTAGCGATACATTTGAGCAGTTCGCAAAGCCGCTCATGAAGAAGCTTGGCTGGCCGACTCTGATGTGCAACACACTTGAAGTTGCTGAGGACGGCGAGGTGCTCAAACACCACATGCGCGTTGAGAAGTCAAAGCTGAGCACAGTTAAAGCTCTGCAGACAATAGGCTACAACACCATCGCAGCAGGCGACAGCTTCAACGATCTGGCCATGATTCAGGCGAGCAAGGCGGGATTCCTGTTCAGAAGCACTGAGCAGATCAAGAAGGACTTCCCGCAGTACCCGGCCTTCGAAGAATTCGACGACCTGTATGAGGCTATCGTTGGAGTGCTGTAGATACGACACGGACACAAAACCCGCGTAAAAGCGGGTTTTATATTGCTTGACTGACAGAACAAACGTTCGTATAATGTAGACATGGATTTCAATGATACCAACAATGAAACGAAATACACATATATTTGCGTAGACCTGAAGTCTTTTTACGCTTCTGTTGAGTGCGTGGAGAGGGGTCTTGACCCGATGACGACTAATCTTGTAGTCGCGGATCCCGAACGCAGCGACAAGACCATATGTCTTGCCGTTTCGCCTTCCATGAAGAAGCTGGGCGTGAAGAACAGATGCCGGGTTTTTGAGATCCCGGAAGGCATCGACTACATCATGGCTCAGCCGCGCATGCAGAAGTATATCGACTACGCCGCGGAAATATACGGCATATATCTGAAGTGGTTCTCAAAGGACGACATCCATGTCTACTCCATCGACGAGGCGTTCATCGATGTGACGCGTTATCTTCACGTCTACGGGTGTACGCCGCGGCAGTTGGCGGTCAGGGTGATGGATGAGATAAGCAAAGGCATCGGCGTCAGGGCGGCATGCGGCATAGGAACCAACCTGTATCTGACCAAAATCGCTCTGGACATAACGGCAAAGCACGCCGAGGACTTCATAGGGGAGCTGGACGAGGCAAAGTACAGGGAAACTCTGTGGGACCACAGGCCGATGACCGACTTCTGGAGAATAGGAGAGGGAACGGCCAGAAAGCTGGAGAAGATAGGGGTTCACACCATGGGCGAGCTGGCGGCCCTGTCGCAGAGAGACGAGGGACTTCTGTACGACATGTTCGGCGTCGACGCCGAGCTGCTGATCGACCACGCGTGGGGTCGTGAGCCGGTGACCATGGCGGACATCAAGGAGTATCAGCCAAAGGACCACAGTCTGACCAGCGGACAGGTTCTCATGCGCGACTACACCTTTGAAGAAGGCAGGACGATCATAAAGGAGATGACTGATCAGATCTGTCTGGATCTGGTCAGAAAAGGCCTGACGACAGAATCGGTGACCATTTCCGTCGGCTACGCAAAGTCGAGCGAGCCGGGACGGGGAGCCGACGCTCTGGGAGGAAGGTTCGGAAGATATGGCCACAGAGACGGTGGAACCGTTAGATTTGAGGGCGGAAGCAGCGAGGAATCGGTGATAGTGCCGGAGGTTGCGGCCCTTTACGACAGGACGGTGGACCACAGCCGCATGATAAGGCGCGTGAACATATCCTGCAACAATGTCCGTGAGGACAGAGGGCTAAGGCAGATGAACCTCTTTGACGTAATGAAGGAGGAGAGCAAAAGCAGACCGCAGGAGCAGGTTCTCGAGAAGGACCACAAGCTTCAGGAGGCAGAGCTCGCGATCAAGGAGAAGTTCGGAAAAAACGCTATTCTTAAGGGAATCAACCTAAAATCAGAGTCGACGGGCGCCGAGCGGAACATGCAGATCGGCGGTCACAAGAGCGGAGAAAAAGGAGGCAGAGGGAATGGACAGAAAAGATAGAGCGAAGCAGTTCATGCCTTTTGCGGCGGTGACGGGACTGAATGAGGCTCTGCGCCAAAAAGAGCAGGAAGTGGAGTCCGATTATGGTATAATCAATCGTAATGTGCGGTATGTGCCTTTGGAAGAGGAATACGCACCTGAAGAGGAAGAAGAGGACAGCTGACATGCCTGAATTCAAGGTATATTCGGATTTTGAACCGATGGGGGACCAGCCCCAGGCAATAGAGACAATCGCCAGAGGAATCATGGACGGCAAGCGTTCACAGACTCTGATGGGAGTAACGGGAAGCGGCAAGACCTTTACTATGGCCAAAATCATAGAGAAGGTCCAGAAGCCGACTCTTGTCATATCTCACAACAAGACACTGGCTGCCCAGCTTCACGGTGAATTCAGGGAATTCTTCCCGGAGAACGCCGTCGAATACTTCGTATCGTACTACGATTACTATCAGCCGGAGGCCTATGTAGCGTCAACGGACACATACATCGAGAAGGACTCAGACATAAACGCCGAGATTGAGAAGCTCAGGCACTCGGCTACGGCCGCGCTCAGCGAGAGGCGGGATGTAATAATCGTTGCGTCTGTATCATGCATATACGGTCTTGGAAGCCCTATAGACTACGAGAATCAGGTAATATCCATCAGACCTGGCATGGAGAAGGACAGGCACGAGCTTTTGCGCAAGCTCGTGGACATACAGTACACGAGAAACGACATGGCCTTTGAACGCGGGTCGTTCAGAGTGCGCGGAGATACTGTAGACATATATCCGGCAGGCGCGGAGAACGCCGTAAGAATTGAGCTCTTCGGCGACGAAGTTGAGTCCATCAAGGAGATAAACCCGATAACAGGCGAGATTCTGGGTCTAAGGAAGCACGTTGCAATATATCCGGCTTCACACTACGTAACAAGCCCGGAGAACATCGAACGCGCTGTTCAGACCATCAACGAGGAGCTTCAGGAGAGAATAACCTGGTTCAAGGACAGGGGAAAGCTCATAGAGGCACAGCGCATCGAGCAGAGGACCAGATACGACGTAGAAATGCTGCGCGAGATAGGTACGTGCAAAGGCATCGAGAACTATTCGCGCCACATAGTAGGTCTGCCGCCCGGAACGCGGCCTTATACGCTCATAGACTACATTCCGGATGATTTCCTCATAATGATAGACGAATCCCACGTCATGCTGCCTCAGCTGAGGGCTATGTACAACGGAGACAGGTCGAGAAAGCAGTCGCTGGTTGATTATGGATTCAGACTGCCGTCGGCGCTGGACAACAGACCTCTGAAATTCGACGAATTCAACGATCTGGTGCAGCAGATAGTGTACGTCAGCGCCACGCCGGCTGAATATGAGAAAGAACAGTCGGGGGGAGTGAACGCGGAGCAGATAATAAGGCCAACGGGTCTTTTGGATCCTGTCATAGAGACTCATCCAAGCGAAGGACAGATAGACCACCTCATTGGAGAGATAAAGAAGGTCACCGCGAAAGGCGAGAGGACACTTGTAACGACGCTCACGAAGAAGATGGCGGAGAGTCTCACAGACTACCTGAGGGGAAACGGCATCAAGGTAAGATATCTGCACTCTGAAGTAGACACTCTGGAACGTATGGAGATAATCAGAGACCTGAGAATGGGCGTATTCGATGTTCTTGTGGGCATTAATCTGCTCAGGGAAGGTCTCGACATACCGGAGGTATCGCTTGTAGCCATACTCGACGCGGACAAAGAAGGCTTCCTGAGGACTGAAACATCGCTGATTCAGACCATAGGAAGGGCCGCGAGAAATGTTGACAGTAAAGTCATTATGTATTGCGATGGAATCAGCAACGCAATGGCTGCGGCCATAAGGGAAACAGAACGCAGACGCAAAAAACAGGACGAATACAACAAAGCAAACGGCATAACACCTGAAAGCGTGCGCAAAGGCATACGTCAGGTCATCGAAGCGACCGCTAAGGCGGAGGACGCGGAAGGCTACGATTCATTCCTGGCCGGAAGAAAGCCGGATGAACTGACTAAGAAGGAACTCAAGGATTATGTCAGCAGGCTTGAGAAGCAGATGAAGCAGGCCGCGGCTGATCTCCAGTTTGAGAGAGCCGCCGAACTGCGTGATCTGGTATTTGAATACAGGGCCAGAATGTAGGCTATATAAGGAATAGATAAGAAAACATGACAGAATTAAGCAAAGACATTGTAATAAAGGGTGCCAGGGAGAACAATCTCAAGGGCATGGACGTCACCATTCCAAGGAACAAGCTGGTTGTTCTTACGGGCCTTTCGGGGAGCGGCAAGTCTTCTCTTGCTTTTGATACGATTTACGCGGAAGGACAGAGAAAGTACATGGAATCCCTGTCATCATACGCGCGTCAGTTCCTTGGACAGATGGAAAAGCCCGAAGTTGAGTCCATAGAGGGACTCAGCCCAGCCATAAGCATAGACCAGAAGTCGACCAACCACAATCCGAGGTCAACTGTGGGAACTGTAACCGAGATATACGACTATCTCAGGCTCATGTACGCGAGAATCGGCATACCGCACTGCCCGATTTGCGGCAGGGAGATATCAAGCCAGTCTGTTGATCAGATCGTAGAGACGCTCATGCTCGAGGTGGAAGGCACGAGACTTACGGTGCTGGCGCCTGCGGTTCGTCAGCGCAAAGGCAGACACGAGAAGGTCATAGACCGCATAAGACGTGAGGGCTTCACAAGGGTTCGCGTTGACGGCGAGATATATCACATAGAAGAAGATGAAATAAGCCTTGAGAAGAATTTCAAGCACACCATAGAAATCGTAGTAGACAGAATCAAGGTCAAGGACGGCGTCCAGAGCCGTCTGGCGGAAGCCTGCGAGCTGGCGATCACTCACGGTGAGGGGCTGGTCCTCGTAATCGTGAAACCGCCTGAGGGAGAGGAGATAGAGAGAACTTTCAGCACTTCTCTGGCATGTCCGGAACACGGAGTCAGCATAGACGAGCTTGAGCCGAGAATGTTCTCGTTCAACAACCCGCTCGGGGCCTGTCCTGAGTGCAAAGGGCTCGGATACATCAATTCAGTTGACCCGGATCTTCTTATACCGAATCAGAGCCTCAGCATACTTGAGAAAGCCCTTGGTAATGCCTTTGCGACAATGGAATTCACAAGCTATTACTGGCAGGTAATCAAGGCGCTGGCCGATAAGTACAACGCTGACGTGGCGAAGCCTTTCAGCAAGCTGCCGAAGAAATTCAAAGATGTATTGCTATACGGCAGCGGGGACGAAAAGCTTGAGTACGATTACACCAACAGAAGCGGTTTCGTGCAGCACAGAAAGCACACCTTCGAAGGTATCATTCCGAATCTTGAGAGGCGTTATCAGGAGACAAACTCCGACTGGATAAAGAGCAAGATAGAGACTTACATGAGCACCGCTGAGTGCCCTAAGTGCCACGGCAAGCGACTCAGGGATGAACTTCTGGCCGTAACCATAGGCGGCAAGAACATAATGGAATTTTGCGACCTGTCGGTTATCGAGGCTCTGGACTTTCTGGATAATCTGAAACTCTCGGAGACACAGGACAAAATATCCGCGGAGATAAGGAAGGAAATACGCGGAAGGCTCAAGTTCCTCGCCGACGTCGGACTCGATTATCTGACACTGAGCCGCGCGGCCATGACACTGTCGGGCGGAGAGTCACAGAGAATAAGGCTGGCGACGCAGATCGGATCGGGGCTTGTAGGAGTCACGTACATACTTGACGAACCGAGTATAGGACTGCACCAGAAGGACAACGAAAAGCTGCTAAGGTCTTTGCGTGAGCTTACGGATATAGGTAACACCCTGATCGTCGTCGAACATGATGAAGAGACAATGTACGCGGCTGATCAGATTATAGACATAGGACCGGGCGCCGGAATCAACGGCGGTGAACTGGTGGCACAGGGCACGGTAGAAGAGATAAAGGACTGCGAGAGATCCGTGACGGGTCAGTTTCTCAGCGGGAAAAGAAGCATAGCCATACCTTCAGAGAGGCGCAAAGGCACAGGCAAGTATCTGACTGTAAAGGGCGCTGCGCAGAACAACCTGAAGGACATCGACGTCAGATTCCCGCTCGGCAAGTTCATATGCGTGACCGGCGTGTCGGGTTCGGGAAAGAGCAGTCTCGTCGGCGAAATCCTCTACAAGGCTGTCGCAAATGAAATGTACAACTCCAAGGAAAGACCGGGCAGGCACAAGAGCATAACAGGAATAAAGAACATCGACAAGATAATAAACATAGACCAGAAGCCGATCGGCAAGACGCCGAGATCGAATCCTGCCACATACACCGGCGTATTCACGAACATACGCGACCTGTTTGCCCAGCTTCCTGAGGCGAAGCTGCGCGGCTACGGCAAAGGCAGGTTCAGCTTCAACGTCAAGGGAGGCAGATGCGAGGCCTGCAACGGAGACGGAATCATAAAGATAGAGATGCTGTTCCTTCCGGACGTTTACGTTCCGTGTGAAGTCTGCAAAGGCAGGCGCTACAACAGGGAAACCCTTGAAGTCAGATACAAAGGCAAGAGCATTTACGACGTGCTGGACATGAACGTGAGCGAGGCGTTGGAGTTCTTCAGAAATCACCCGCCTATAAAGAGGCACCTGCAGACTCTTGAGGACGTCGGTCTGGGATACATAAAACTGGGCCAGCCAAGCACACAGCTTTCGGGAGGCGAAGCCCAGAGGATAAAGCTGGCGACGGAACTCTCAAAGAAGAGCACAGGAAGCACACTTTACATTCTGGATGAGCCGACGACCGGTCTGCATTTTGCGGATATTGAGAAGCTGCTGGATATTCTGAGCAGATTAACGGACCAGGGCAACACGGTGATCGTAATAGAACACAATCTGGATGTCATTAAATGCGCTGACCACATCATCGATCTGGGGCCTGACGGAGGCTTCAGAGGAGGGCGCATCGTAGCCCAGGGAACGCCTGAAGAGGTGGCCCGGGTGAAGGGGTCGTATACTGGACAGTTCCTGAGCAAATTGTTATAATGTATAGCGGTCTTGCCGATGCGGTTACAGGCAATCACGCCGGTAAATTGAAACGCAGGAAGGCCGAGAGGAGAAACGAAATGATAGAAAAAATCAATCTGACCATGCTCACTGACTTCTATGAGATTACAATGGCCAATGGGTACTTTGAAGCTGACATGAAGGACGACATCGCTTATTTCGACATGTTCTTCAGAAAGGTTCCTGATGATGGAGGATACGCTCTCATGGCCGGACTCGAGCAGGTCATAGAATACCTGGACAATCTGGAGTTCACGGATGAGGATATCGAGTATCTGAGAGGAAAGGGCATCTTCAGCGAGAAATTCCTGGAATATCTGAAGGAGTTCGAGTTCACATGCGATGTATGGGCAGTGCCTGAAGGTACGCCGATTTTCCCGTATGAGCCTCTCATCACTGTCAGAGGTCCTGTCATGCAGGCGCAGTTTGTAGAGACAATGATACTGCTTCTGGTAAACCATCAGAGCCTTATCGCTACGAAGGCCAGCAGAATCGTCCGCGCCGCAAAGGGCAGACCGATCATGGAATTCGGAACAAGAAGATCACACAGCACAACGGCAGCCATCTACGGTGCCAGAGCTTCATTCATAGGCGGATGCGCGGGAACAGCGTGCACCATAGCCGACGAGAACTTCGGTACTCCGGCTCTGGGAACCATGGCGCACAGCTGGGTTCAGATGTTCGACAATGAATATGAGGCGTTCAAGACTTACACAGAGATTTATCCGACTAACGCCACGCTCCTGGTCGACACATACAACGTTCTTAAATCAGGCGTACCTGCGGCGATCAAAGTCTTCAAGGAACTTGATCCTCCGAACAAGGGAATCAGAATCGACAGCGGCGACATTTCCTTCCTTACGAAGAAAGCCCGCGCCATGCTGGATGAAGCCGGATTAGAAGACTGCAAGATCGTAATCTCCAATTCACTCGACGAGTACATCATCAGAGACGTTCTTGAAGAGGGAGCATGCATCGATTCCTTCGGAGTAGGCGAGAGACTTATAACTTCCAAGTCAGAACCTGTATTCGGCGGCGTATATAAGCTGGCGGCTCTGGAGACAGAAGGCAAGATGATTCCTAAGATCAAGATCAGCGAGAATGTTGAGAAGATCACAAATCCTGGATTCAAGGCAATCTGGAGACTCTTCGATAAGGATACGAACAGAATGCTGGCTGACATCATCGCGCTGGCTGATGAAGAACCGCCTGCAGGCGAATCCATTGAGATCTTCGATCCTAACGCTACATGGAAGAAGAAGACCATCACCAACTTCTACGCGAAGAATCTGCGCGAGCGCATCTTCGAAGGCGGCAAGAAGGTATATGAGAGTCCTGACATCAAGGAAATCAAGAAGTACTGCGCAGAGCAGATGGATCTCATGTGGGATGAAATGAAGCGTTTCGAGAATCCGCAGACATACTACGTCGACCTTTCCGACAAGCTGTGGAATCTCAAGAACGACATGATCAACCAGGCGAAGTAAAACCGCAGGAAAACACCGTAAGAAAAAACCCGGAGGCAACCCCGGGTTTTATAATGCTTTTGCTTATGCCTTGCCTGCCGAACCGAGTACGTTCTGAAGCTTATGGGCAACCATGTCCTTGACTGCCTGGCGGGCAGGTTTCAGATACTGACGAGGATCGAAGTGGTCAGGATGTTCGGCCATGTACTGACGAATCGTGGCGGTCATTGCAAGTCTTATATCTGAGTCGATGTTGATTTTGCAGACGGC
>Ga0256407_10011896_pt1 | contig 11945 bp, 3 predicted proteins | sample RumenRJG_04DNA_FD_193489 | JGI IMG/M metagenome (GOLD analysis project Ga0256407, IMG submission 193489) | Bovine rumen microbial communities from Lethbridge, Alberta, Canada - RJG_04 | ecosystem: Host-associated > Mammals > Digestive system > Stomach > Rumen | place: Canada: Alberta | collected... | reverse complement strand
AAAGAATTAACTGATAAATTAGGAATAACTAAAGAATCAGAAAGAGTAAATTATATATATGATAAAGATAAAAGACTTGCATATCAAAATGAAAGAAATAAAGAATTTAAAGATAAAGGTGAAAAAAAATTACAATTATTTACTTCAACTGCAAAATTAAATCGTTTTTTAATTAATGATTATTATATGAGTGAATATAATCAAAATTCAGATTTAGCAAAAAAAAAATTACAAATCTCAGAAATGACATATGAACAAATTAATAAAGAAAGAATGAAAAATGTATATGAAAAAAGTCAAAATGTTGTTATTGCAGATGAAGATAGAGATACCTTTTATTATAATTTAACTCATCAAGTAGATGATGATGATAATAAAAGATCTTATTCTGAAAATGATATGAAAAAAATAAAAGATAATTATTATTATTATTTATCAAAACAAAAATTAAACAATAATTTAAAATTATTATCTAAAATAAAAAGTTTAAATAATGAAGAATATATATCAATAAATCCAATAAATGAAATTGAATATTCTAATTTAGATCGTGTTATTAAAATAAAAAAATATAGACAAAAATGTATAAATCAAAATTTAACGAAAAAAAAAGAAAAATTAAAAAATGATGAAGAAATTGTTTTATTATGTTTAAGTAGATTCAAACAAAAAAATTCAGCACATAAACAATTTCGAATATCAACATTAAATCAATATAAATCAGTAAGTGGATTATATTTTGGTTTACCAGTTTAAAGAAAAAGTGTAATTTTATATATTATTTATAAATAAAATTTTTAGGTATTTATTTATATAATAAAATTATTAATTTAAATAATTTAATACAGAATAAACTAATAAAAAAAATATGACAAGTTCAATAATAAATTACTTTGTTGATAATTACTTATCTCAATTCCTAGAAATAAATTCAGAAGAAACTCAAGCAGATTTATGGAATGGAACAGTTGAATTAAATAATATAAAATTTAAAAAAAGCATTTTTGAGACTTTAAATCTTCCATATTTAGAATTAGTAGATGGTTATATTGGAAAAATAAAAGCAACTTTATCTTTACCAAGATTCTATTTATATCCTATAAAAGTAGAAATTGAAAATGTTTTCCTTCATGCAAGACAAAAAAATGTTAATACTTTATCAAAAAATGAACAAATAAAATTAATGGAAGAAAATAAAAAAGATAAATTAAAAAATGATGAAGAATTTACTATTCAAGTTAATCAATTATTAAATGAATCTCCTGGCTATTTACAACAAATCATAAATAATATTCAAATTATTTTTCAAAATATTTTTTTAATTTTTGAAGATGAAGTTAGTTATATTAAACCTTTTAATATTGGTATTTCTCTTAAAAAAGTTTCTTATTTTAGTACCCGTGATGATTTTAATGATCAAAATATTGATTATAATCTTGAAGAAAGTGATATTCAATATAAGAGAATAAGAGTTAATGGATTTTCTATTTTTTTAGATTATTTTGAATCTAAAAAAGACTTAAATTATCAAAATAAAATTTCAAAAGATGAATTAAAAAAAATTGATAATGATTTAAAACAATATTTGAAAGAATCACTTAATTTATATGCTTATTGTATGAGTGAATTAAATATTTATAGTAAGAATTATGAATCTCATTTTTATATTTTATATAATCTAATTCTTGATATAAAATTATCAATGAATGAAAAATATGAAAAAAATTTATCACCAAGATACTATATTGATATTAGATTACAGAATTTTTCTTTTTCAATTCAAATAACACAAATAAATGCTTTAATGGGAGAAAAAAATTATTTAGAATTAAAAGATTATTATCAAAAAGGTTTGGAAAAAGAATTTTATACAAAAAATTTAACAGAAAAAGAAATAGCAGAATATATTGATACATATTTAAATTATTATAAAACAAAATATATAGGAAATTATAAAGATGAAGAAAAAAACAAAAAATTTGAAAAAGCATTAGACAAATTAGAAGATAAAGTAAGTTATGAAAATATTAAAAATATGAGAGAATTATGCAAAATAAAAATAGAATATTTAAATTCAGTTAGTAAAATTGAAGAAAAAATACAAGATGCAGAAAATTCATGGTATTTCTTTAGTTCAAGAGAAGATGATATAAATAAATTAAAAGAAGAAAGAAAAAAACTTTTAAAAGAAGAAAAAGAAAGGGCATCTAAAGAAAGTTTTCTAAATCAAATTGTTGAAATTCAAAAATCAAATGAAAAAATATCATCTAAAGATTTTCTTATTTTTCATTTTAAATATTCAATTGTTAAAAGTTTAGTTACTATTTATGAAGAAAAAAATAAACCTTTAATTAAATTTGCCACAGATAATTTTAGTTTTGAAACAAAAATAAAAACAAAAAGTCAATGGATTTCATTAATTTTAGGAGATATATCAATATATCAATATTGTTCAAAAAATATAAAATTTAAAAAAATATTATTTTCAGAATCAAAAGGAGGAAAAAATATATTATCTATAATATTTGAGAATAATCCAACTTTTGAAAAATCAAATTTTAAATTAGATATTTTAAATGAAAAACAATTATATATTATAGGAAATATGTTTTATGTAAATTATATTCAAACAATTTTGTTAAAACCATTTGAAAGTATTGATATAAATAAATTAGCATCAAATGCAAGTGAAGAAGTAACAAAATATATTAAAGAAGGTTATTCAAATATAATATTATTAGGAAGTGATACTCATACAAATGTAAATTTAAATTTTAATTTTAAAACTCCTATTTTAATTTTACCTGTTAATTTTCTTGAAGAAAATAATAATGATATATTATATTTTTCAATAGGTGATATTTTAATTAATTCTGAACTTCCACCAAGAATGGATCCTAATAAAGATTATATTAATATGAAAGATAAAAATTTATTATTTGATAATTATAATATTACTTTATCTAATATTGTAATGGGAACACAACATTCTTATGATTTTAAATCTAAACCAAATGGTAATGAAATTATTACTAAAACTAATTTTAATATTAAATATAGAATGATTATTGAAAATAAAAATAAAAATTTTGATGATACTTTAATTGATATTGATTTAGATAATATTACATTTCAAATTAATGAAGAACAAATTTTTTTATTAATTCTTTTTCTTGAAAATATGACAAAAGAACAAAATATAATTTCTGTAATACAAAAAAAAATGAAAGATGAAGATAATAATAATAAATTAACTTATAGAAGTTTAAGTAGAGATGAAATAAAAATAATTGGAGAAATGAAAAAAGATATTCCAAAAAAAGAAAGTGAAGAAAAAAGAAAAGAAAATGAAAAAAATGAAAAAGAAGAAAAAAAAGAAGATATATCTTATTCAATGAATGTGAGTTTAAAATTTGGTTTATTTAAAATAAATATTTTTAAAAGTTTAACAATAAATGAGGAAAATATAATAGGAAATATAAAAGATAATGATTTTGAAAAAAATAAAACATTCATATCTTTAATTTTTAAAAACTTTAACACAAATGTTTTAATATTAAATGATAAAATGGAATCTACAATACAGTTAGGTTATATTTACTTATATGATAATGATTATGAAATATTAGATAATGGAAATAAACAATCATATTTAAACTCTGAATTTAATTGTATATTTGGAACAACAATTTCAACTGATATAAAAGAAAATAAATTTAAAATATCAGAAAAATTACAAACTTCAATAACTGATAAAGACAAAATTAATGAACATACAATAAATATATCATATATTTCAAATTACAAAAATAATTCTTCAAATATGAAAATAATTATAGATGAATGTTTCTTTTCTCCAAATTTATCATCAATTACTAGAATGTATCAATATTTTATGTATTATTTAAATATTTATAATGAAAGTCAAAATATTTTAAAAGGACAAGAATTAAAAGAACAATTGGGTGAATTAACTATTGAAGAAATTATACCTAAAGGTTTATTTAAAGATGTTAAAGATAGAAAATTATCAAGAAGACAATTAACTAGAGAATTAGAATTACAAGATAATAAACCTATAATTGATAATAATAAAACAAATTCAAAAATAGAAAAATTTGAATTTAAAAGTGAAATAATCTTTGAAATGAAACATGTTGATATTATTTTTCCAATTGAACCAAATAAATCAAATACTCAAGTTTTCTTTTTTAAATATCATATTAATATGATAATGTTAACTAATTCAAAATTTGAAAATATATATCAAAATTATCAATTAGTACAAACTAATTATTCAATAAATGAATCTGAATTATCATTTTCAATTACAAATGGTTCAACTGATATTTATAATTATAAAGATAATTATATTGAAATGTCAAAATTTGAAGGATTAAATTTTGATAATATTTTAAATGATTATTCAATAACTATAAAATTAAAAAGTTCAATTGATCATACAAAACAAATTTGTTTAACTAGGATTGATATATTGACAACTCCATTTCAATTTATTGTTAATTTCTTTCATGTTTCATCATCATTAAAATTTATATCAGTAATGAATATTTATTTAAGTAAATATAATGAAGAATATTCATCAATTACAACTCAAAATATTTTAAGAAAATCAATTACTGAAGATGGACAAATTTCAATTGAATTAAATAAACAAAAAGTAAATAAAATCCTTAGTAATTTAGATAATTATTCTTTATGTCAAGAAATTAATGGAAGTATAAGTGATATTAAATTTGATATTTGTGATTATAAAAGTGGACAATATAAAAGTTTAATTAATTTAAATTTATCAAATATGAGTTTAGTTTATTTATATAATAATGATCCAAAAGATAGTACAAATTTTTCTTATTCTTTAATTGAAATGATTTCTGGTAAAAAATATCCAATTGAAAAATATGACCCTAAAAATTTATTCCAATTTATTAAAGTTGGTATTTCATTAAAAATGGAATATTTTAATTCATTAATTAATCAATGGGAAAGTTTTATTGAACCATATACATTAAATTTTAATTTAATACAAATTATTAAGAGAATGAGACAGAGAATTGAAATTACATCAAATAATATGTTTAATATAAATATTTCATGTAATATTTTGAAAGCAATAAAAACTTTAATTAATAAATATAATAAAATTTATAATATTAATGATGATGATAATAATATTCATATTACAAAGACAATTACTGGTATTCATGGGAAAAATATTTTGAAAATTATAAATGATACAGGTATATTATTGAATGTTAATTTTGATAATAATGAAAATGCACAAATTATTCCAATAGAAAATGAAAAATCATTTACTGAGAAAGATTTAAAAAATTATAATGTCAATTATAAAAATGATAATTCATTTGATACTACATTATCATTTTGTTTAGAAAAAAATAAATCAATTAACTTTTTTAACTTTAATCATAATCAAATTAAAAATTATTCAATTGATTATAATGGGAAAAAATTATATATTTCAGTATCAAGTTATATAAATGATGAATTATGTAAATGTATATTATTTTCATCAACAATTACAATACATAATTATTTAATACATGATGAAGTCACTCTAACAAATAGTGAACATGATTTAATAACAATAAAATCAGATGAAAGTGCATTAATTCCTTTAAAATGGTTTATTTTAAAAGATAAAAAAATTTATATTCAATATGAAGATAATTTAGGAATTTTATTAAAAGATATAAATAAACCAAAAGAAGTTCAAGAAAATTTATTATTTAAAAATGATTCTTCTATTTCAATTGATTTACAAGTTTTAAAAGTAAAAGATAATGAAAAAGATACTATTGAATTAATACATATTATTTTAAATCCAACAATTACAATAAATAATAAAACACCTTTTCAAATGAAATGGGAAAGTAATATAATTGAACCAACTTTTAAAACATCTTTATATTGTGAAATTCATAAAAAAGAAAGTTTAATTGAGATTTTAAAGAAAACTAATTTAAAAGTTAAATATGATGATCTACATTTAAGTTGCTCAAAATTAATTAAAAATGATAATGAAAATAAATATTCGATTTTATTTACTAATTTAGAAAAAGATATATTTATTAGAGTTGAATTTGAAGAAAATCCTCCTTTAAAATATTTCAATTCAAAATTATTGAAATTGACTAATTTTAAATTAAATAGTATTAATATTATATTTTTCTTTGATTATATTTTTGTAAATAGAACTAGTGAGTCAATTTCAATTAAAAATGAAGCTAGTTCATTATTTGATAGGAATTTAGAAGGTACAATTTCAAAAATAGGTTCAAAGAAAATTGTTCCTATAAATTCATTACAATTAAAACCAAATGTTAATATTAAAATAAATAATAGTGATTGGAGTGAAAAATTCCAATTAGATACAATTGGTGTTGATTTTGTTTTAAAATTAAAAGATAAATCAATTGATAAATTTTTCCCTATTGGTATATTAATTAAATCATCTTATATTTATGAAAAAACTACTATAATTATTTTTGAAAATAGATATACTTTTATTAATAATCTAGGAATTGATTTATTATATAAAGAATTTAAAGATGATAAAGAAAATAATTTACAAAATAATAAAGAAGAAATTATTACTTTAAAAAATGAAAATAATTTATTATTTAAAATTGGTATTGGAAAAGAATATTCTCAATTTTTTGATATTGAAAATCCAGGAAGATATGATCTTTCAATTAAAATAGATCCAAATCAAATTACAGATGAAAATTTAAAAAAGACAATATTTACTTTAAATGAAACACATTATATTCCAATAAGATGTGTAATTCAAACATATAATAAAGGAATTATATATATATTATTTACTCCTCTTATATATCCAATATCAAATATAAAAAATAATTCAAATAATAAAATTGAAATTGTTTATAATGATGATAATATAATTATAATTCCTGAAAATACTGAAATTCCTTTTATTGTTCCTGAATCTATATTAATTGATAAAATATCATTTAATATTAATAAAAATTATTATGATTTTTCATTTAATGAATTTGAGACAAAAACTATTAAAGCTAAAAATGGAAAATATAAAATTAAATCAACCCCTACAAATTCTAATTTAACTAAAAGTATTATTATTGATTTTATTGATAGTTCAGATGTTTTATTTAAAGCTAGAGAAAAGGTAGTTAATACTTTTTTGAAATATTCAGGATATAAATTTTCAATGAAATTAAAAGGACTTGGTATAAGTATAATTAATCAAGATCCAAAAGAAATATTATATATATCATTTTATGGAATAATATTTAGAAAAAAAAATATTTCTAAAATTAGTATAAATAAAAATTCTGAAATATTTGATAATATAGTTTTCAAATGTAAAAATATTCAAATAGATTATTGTTTAGATAATTCATTTAAAGTTATTTTAGCACCAATTCAACAAATTCTTCCTTCAACAGAGAAACAATTAATAGAATCAAATTATAATGAATCATTAATTCCATTTATTCAATTATGTATTTATCAAGAATCAAAAACATATATAAATTCTGAACCAAGTATAAGTTATCCTTCAATAGAATTAATAATACAACCATTAGATTTAAAAATAGATCATTTTATTTTAAATCAAATATTATCATTAATAAATGATTTAATGGATTCATATGGTTTATCAGAAAATTCTGACTCAATAAATTTAAATGAGGAAAATTTAACTTCAAAAATAGATTTCCCAAAAGAAAAATTACTTCAAGAAAACAAAATAATAAACACAGAAGCAATTCAATTTTTAAACATAAGTTCAATATATATAACAATAACATTTCGTTTAGACAAAACCTATCTAACCTTTTCAAAACTTCCAACAATATTATCTCATTTAATAACATCATTTTCAACAACCTTTACATCAATAACAGATACCTCATTAAAATTTAACGAAATAATAATCTCTCATATATTTTCAAATATTTCAACAATATATCCAAAATTATATGATCATTACTTCCATGAATTAATATTTCAATTATACAAAATAATAGGTGGAATAGACATAATAGGAAATCCAATTAAATTATTAGGTTCAATTGGAACAGGATTTTTTGAATTATTTAATGAACCAAGAAAAGCATTTTTAAAAGGGCCAAAATATTTTGGTAAAGGAATAAAAAAAGGAGTATCATCTCTCTTATCAAATATAGTAGGAGGAACAAGTGATTCATTTTCAAAAATAACAGGATCATTATTAGAAGTAACTAAAATAATATCAGGTAATTCAAATATACAAAATAATGAATATGAAAGAAGAGAAGAAGAACCAAATGGTTTAATTAATGGTACATTTTTAGGTTTAAAAAGAGGGTTTAATGAAATTAAAAGAGGAATTACTGGAATTGTTACATCACCATATGAAGGAAGTGTTAATGAAGGTATTAGTGGATTTTTTAAAGGTGTTGGTAAAGGTGTTTTAGGTGCGGCTTTATCACCTTTAAGCTCTGTTTTAACTGTTGGAACTAATATTTCTAAAGGTATTTCAAATTCAGATTTTTTGAAACATAAAGTTAATTTTATTAGATTTAGAGCTCCTAGAATTTTAAGTTATAGTTTACCTATTTGTGAATATGATAAAATGGAACATAGGGATGATAAGAAAATTTTTATTAGAGTTGATGGGAAAAATTTGGAAATTAGTATTCAGAATCATTTTTTACAATTGGAAAATTCGAGAAAAATTTATGAGAAAATGTTTATTAATAATATGGAAGAGTATATTATTGTTAGTAATGTTATGGTTATTGTTTTAAAAGATTTTAAAAATGTTTTAAGTAAAGTTTATTTAAATGGGATTAAGGAATGTTATGTGGTTGAAAAAGAATATGAATATGGGATTAATTTTAAAATGTATAATGGAAGGGTTAAGGTAATTAATTTTAATGATAAGAGAGATGCTGATGATATTGTGAAAGTTATTAATAAAGTAAAAAAAGCTTAGTTTTTATTTATTTAATTTTAGTTTATTGTATTTATTAATTAATATTTAAAGTAATTTTTAGACATATATTTATTTAATAACTCACAAAATGAAATTAATAATTTATTTAAAAAAAATTTATACATTCACTTAAAATAAAATTTTTTATTATTATAAATCATAATTTATATATAAATCTCATTTATAATAAAATTGAAAATAAGGTCAAAATAATTATTTTATATTTTCACATGTATTTTTTTTTATTTTATATTTCACATCATCTTCTGAGGTATTTTCAGAATGTTTCATAAAAAAAGAACTTTTATGCTCTATAATATTATAACTATTGGCTCTAAAATATTCATTTGTACTATAATTATTTTTTCTAGGATAATATTTCATTAATTGAATTGTTTTTTTATCATAATTTTCAACACATCTTTCAGAATCAATTTTTTCTGTATTTGAAGATTGTTTTGAAAGTTGTTTATGATAATTTGATTGTTTTTTACTTTCTATTTTTCTATTTGAAAATTCACTATTTACTTCTCTGACTGTTTCTAATTTCTCTTTTATTATTTTTTGAATTCCATTTTCATTTTCCTTTTTATTTTTAATTTTATTGTGATTTGAAAATATTGAAATTTGACTTTCATTTATACAATCATTCAATGGCATTTCAAATTCATGAATTGGGCTTTTTGAAAATTCAGAATTCTTATTTTTTTCTTTTTCTATTGTTTCTTTTTTTGATATTAAATTACTAAATTCTTTATTTTCTATTTTATCAACATTTATTTGACAAATAGTTTTTGTCTTTAAAAAATGAAATTATTATTTTTACATTGTTTGATGGTTCAATGCAACATCCCATCAAAATTTCCTAATTTTAATTTAAATTATTTTTTATAATTAAATAACTTTCAAAATATAACCAAAAAAACTAAAAAAAAATAATAAAAAAAATTTAAAAACAAAAAAAACAAACATTCAATAATTAAATTTAAAAAAAATAAAAAATTCCCCTCCAAAAAAAAAAAAAATGTACGACATAGAAATGCGTGACGACACAACAGAAAACAATAAAACTCAATTAAAAAAATCTTCATTACCCTTCGTTGAAAAATATCGTCCATCTTCTGTATCTGAAATTATATCCCACGAAGAAATATTATCAACAATATCTCGTTTCATATCTCAAAAAAGTATACCACATTTTCTTTTTTATGGTCCTCCAGGAACAGGAAAAACAACATGTGCTTTAGCATTAGCTCGTCAATTATATGGTGATATATATAAAAATATGATATTAGAATTAAATGCTTCTGATGATAGAGGAATTCAAGTTGTTAGAAATAAAATAAAAGATTTTTGTGGCGCCTTAGGTTCTTTTAATAATTTGAATATTAATAATGGGAATAATTTTAATATGTTTAAATTAGTTATTTTAGATGAAGCTGATATGATGACAAGTGATGCTCAAAATGCTTTGAGGAGAATTATGGAGAAATATACTAAAAATTCTAGATTTTGTTTAATTTGTAATCAAGTTAATAAAATTAATATGGCTATTCAAAGTCGTTGTATGAGATTTAGGTTTAGTCCTTTAAAGAAAGAACAATGTATTATGAGATTGAAAGATATTTGTACTAAGGAAAATATTAATTATAATAGTGATGAGACACTTTATAAAATTGTTGAAATTGCTAAAGGTGATATGAGGAAAATTTTAAATTTACTTGAAGCTACTTTTATGGCTTCTAGTAATTCTAGTATTGATGAAAATTCTGTTTATGCTTGTGCTGGGTTACCTACTCCTAATCAATTTAGAATGTTTATTCAAGTTTGTAACAGGAAAGATAATTTTGGGAAAATATTTCAAGAATTAAATGATATGAGAATTCAAAATGGTTTTGCTATGGTTGATTTAATAGATCAATTAACTATTTTTGTAAGGGAAAATAAAGAAATTAGTGAAAATAATAAAGTTGAGATTTTTTTACTTTTAGGTAAAATGGATTATCTTTGTAATATTGGAGGTGATGAAAAAATAATACTTTCTAATTTTGTTTCTATAATTCGTAAATATAATTTAATATAAATCTAATGAAATAAATTAAAATTAAATAATTAAATTTTAAATTATATTATTTTTTATTTTTATTTTTTACCTTTTTATCCTTTTTACTTTTCTTTTCCTTAATATCATCAATAGAACCAATATCACCAGGAGGAACATCCAAATCAACTTTATTAACAATTCTCATTCTTGGTAAACTAGTTCTAACAAATTGCTTATCTTTAATAGTAGCGACTCTCTTTAAATAATCAATAATAACATTTCTAACAACATCATAATATTTCAAATTTCTAGGTTTATACCATTTCATAACATCAGCAAAATCATCTCCTCCATAAGGAATATCAAAATCAGTAGTAGCAACAACATAAGTTTTATTATCATCAATAGGATATTCATATAAACCATCAAATAATTTAGCATAATATAATTTTTTCTTAGGTTCTAAAGTAACTAATAATCTCAAACCACTTGTTGGATAAAATCCATATTTTCCTCCTTCAGTTTGTTCTAACATTTTTAATAATTCTGCTCCTGTCATTTCAACAGTTACTATTCTAGTTTCAAATGGACTCATTCCGAAAATATTAGCAAGACTAATTTGACCTGGATTCCATGTATTTCTAAAAGCTCCAGAATTTAATATTGATACATCTGCTCCTGTTGATCTTCTCATTATATCACAATATAAATTACCTAATGAATTCTCTGAATTTTTATTCATTTGAAGTACATCATTACTTTTTGTTATTATTGATGTTAAGAAATTATTATATTTTGGCCAATATGTATCAGAAACATTTTTTAATAATGGTTCTTTTTCAATTACTGTTCCATGGAATGAAAATTTACTTAATTTTCCTAATTTTGAAG
>Ga0256407_10011893_pt1 | contig 11949 bp, 10 predicted proteins | sample RumenRJG_04DNA_FD_193489 | JGI IMG/M metagenome (GOLD analysis project Ga0256407, IMG submission 193489) | Bovine rumen microbial communities from Lethbridge, Alberta, Canada - RJG_04 | ecosystem: Host-associated > Mammals > Digestive system > Stomach > Rumen | place: Canada: Alberta... | reverse complement strand
TACTATACAACCAGCCTGTTACCATCGCACCGCTTGCATTCATATAATACCAGCTACCACCAATCTGTTGCCATCCAGTGATCATAGCACCATTTCCATCAAAATAATACCAACTTCCGCCGATTTGTTGCCATCCAGTGGTCATAGCACCACTTCCAGACAGGTAGAACCAGTTTCCATTACTATACAACCAGCCTGTTACCATCGCACCGCTTGCATCAAAGTAGTACCAATTTCCTGAAAGTTGCTGCCATCCCTGTACAATATACCCTCTACTATCAAAATAGTACCAAAGTCCATGGATTTGTTGCCAACAATTTGTAGGATATCCGCCGTTCAAGTATTCATACCACCATCCAGTAGCATTCTGTCTCCAAATCCCCGTTGATTTCGTATAGTTTGGTTGTGGACTAGTTCTAGCTACTACCTTAGTAACATAGTTCACATAAGAAAAATTAACATCAACAGTATTCGCTGTAATACCATTCAGAACAGTTTTACTACTAGATTGCCACACATCACGTGGACAGGAAGTGTCATAGTAATAATTGTATTGGGCAATCCAGCGTTCTACCCCAGGTAATGCATTGAAATCAATATAGTTTTTAGCCCAAGTAGTATTGCAATACACCATAGGTGTATATCCCGCCGCTCTAATCTCGTCGCAAAAAGCCTTAGCTATTGCCGTAATTCCACTCGTACCAAGAAAAGCTTGGCTCGAATCCTCTAGATCAATTGCAACAGGATATGAAATATTATACCCTCTCATATTGTCAATTACATACTGTGCATCCGAGATTGCTTGGGCTTCAGACTGTGCCTTACTGTAAAAATAAACACCTGTAGGAATGCCAACAGAAGCTGCACCTCTCATGTTTGCAGCATACTTTGTATCGAGTTTTTGTGAGCCATGTCCTAGTCGAACCATTGCAAAGGATATTCCTTCGCTTTTAACTTGGCTCCAATTGATATCTCCTTGATAGTGAGAAACGTCTATACCCTTAATCGTATTATCGGCAAAGTACCTTCCATTTTTTGATGGATTGCCCATATACTCACCACTACTTGCAAAGTATACCCATTGATTATTCAGATGCTGCCAATAAGTTGCCATAACTCCGCTTGCATGGAAATAATACTGTGCCCCTCCAATGGTCTGCCATCCAGTTACCATATAACCAGATGAATTAAAATAGTACCATTTTCCGTCAACTTGCTTCCATTGATTGGACGGATAGGATCCATCATCATTCTCATACCACCATCCACTTGTGTTCTGTTTCCAAGAAGCTGCACTTACATACGACGAGAAAGTACCACTTAGGCACACAATAATTAAAGCCATCGATAGTAATTTCGCAATTCTATTCTTCATGTTTCCTCTCATTTCATTATTTCTATTGTAGTATTTATTGTTTCGACATATTTGTCTTGATTATCAAGCATCATTTGTACAACCTGTAGTTCATCCAACTACAGTTCTCTCTCCACCACCTCAAGAGCAGCCATCAGATCCTTATCCATATCATAGTACTTATACAGTCCTAGACGACCGCCGAAGATGACATCATCTTCCTTAGAAGCCAGTTCCTCATACTGCTGATACAGCGCATTATTCTTATCATTATTCACTGGGTAATATGGCTCTACACCAGGTGTCCACTCAGAAGAATACTCACGAGAAATAATGGTGGTAGGCTGAGTTCCATTCTCGAAATGCTTATGCTCGATGATACGAGTGAATGGCACTTCCTTCGCAGTATAGTTCACAACTGCATTACCCTGATAATTGTCGGTATCTAATTCCTCTGTCTCAAAGCGAACAGAACGATACTCAAGTGGGCCAAACTGGTAATCGTAGTACTGATCAATCTGCCCAGTGAAGAGAATCTTATCAAAGAGAATCTGTGTTCCATCTGACAGAACTCCTGCGTGAGGATTGATAATCAGTTCGTCATCTGGGAAGTCCTCTGCTGCAATAGACTCAGATTCTGCTGTTGCTGGGGCTTGGCCGACATTCTCCTTTGGTGTTGGCTCATCACGACCGACCACCTTGAAGAAGTCCTCTCCAGTACGCACATCGATACCTGCAAGCATCTTCTCAATGATCTGTGTATAACCACCTTCAGGGATACCCTGATAGCGATCATTGAAGTAATTATTATTATAAGTAAATCTAAATGGAAGTCTCTTAATGATGAATGCAGGAAGCTCTGTACATGGACGTCCCCACTGCTTCTCAGTGTAGCCCTTAATCAGCTTCTCATAGACATCACGACCTGCCAGGGACAGTGCCTGCTCTTCAAGGTTCTGTGGCTCGAACTCTGCATCAGCTGGGATACCACGCTTTTTCTTCATCTCTGTAACATACTCTGCACGCTGCTCCTCGATCTTCGCCTTAGCCTCCTGTGGAGTACGGATATTCCACATACGTGAGAATGTATTCATATTGAAAGGGAGGTTATAGGTCTCGTCATGGTATGCAGCTATTGGAGCATTGATATAATTATTAAACTCCGCAAACTGATTCACATAATCCCAAATCTTCTTATCTGATGTATGGAAGATATGTGCGCCATACACATGCACGTTGATGTCATGCACATTCTTGGTATAGATATTACCAGCGATATGGTCTCTCTTATCAATAACTAGGCAAGTCTTGCCCTTCTTCTTAGCTTCATATGCGAAGGTTGCTCCGAAGAGTCCTGCACCGACAACTAGGTAATCGTACTTATTCATTGCGACTATTCTTCTTTCATTACTATCAATCTTATGTATCGAGTTTTCTTTTAGACTCACGTAATTTATATTTTAGCACCTTTTCCCTCTTTCGGATATATCTCTTATTAGGTGGTTTCTTTTCTTTCTTTTCTAGGATGCTCCTCGTAATTCTCACCAATTTTCGGCCTTAATCTTTGGCTATTCTGCCAAGCCAAAAAACACTCTTTCTACGTGCTTTTTCCATATACATCAAGGTATAATGTGAGTAATAACTATTGCTAATGGTAGGGATACCACATACCGTAAAGGGGGTAATCATATGTTATTCTACAAGTGTTTGAAATGCGGCAACTTCGTTACATTCCTGGGCGAGAAGTCTGGATGTACGCCTACATGCTGTGGTGAAACTATGACTGAAATCGTAGCCAATACTACAGATGCCGCTCAGGAAAAGCATGTCCCTGTTGTAGTTGCTAAGGAGAATAAGGTTCGTGTATCTGTTGGCTCTGTTGCGCATCCAATGACCGACGAGCACTTTATCGAATGGGTTATTCTAGAGACCTCTCATGGGTATCAGAAGAAGGATTTAAAGCCTGGCGATAAGCCTGAGGTTACCTTCGTTGTGGGACCTGACGATCATGTACGTAATATATATGCCTACTGTAATCTCCATGGACTGTGGAAGACAGAGGTTCACGGACTTCGCGCCAGCCATGAGGGCATGTTCAGCGTAGATAGTGCCTGGGGCGCTATCAGCTAATGAAAACCTTGTTCTATTGAATGTCTACAAAAAATGACAGCCTAGAGTTAAGTTACTCTAGGCTGTCACCTTATCTATTCTTTTTAACCCAAAACTTCAACAATAAACAAACTCCTTTGTACCCTAGAATTCTATAAGCTTTTGATAATGTTTTTACAGAACTATCTTCATCATACCTAAGCAAATATGATATTTTTTTCATTTCCTTTATTTCCATCTTTGAAGTCTCATCAGACACCATTGAATATCCTATCCACACAGCATATGGGAATGCAAGATAACTATATAAAGCCTCTCGCATGTCTTCATCCATTTTCTTTCCAGCATTTGCGAAGCGATAAAGAATTCTTTTTAAATCATCTAGTTGATCCTTGTTAATCGGCTTACTAGTCTGCGAATCTCCTGTATTTACCCGATACTTATAAAAAACATTATTGTACCAATCATACGATTTAGAGTTAATAATTAGTTCCGCTGAAAATGCAGTATCTTCATTTCTCATTCCTTCGGGGAATCTAATGTGTGACTTTTCTACAACATCTCTTCTTATTACCCTAGACCAAACAGCCCTAGACATAACCCCATTACTCATAATGGTACGCAAAGCATCTGCAGCAGATTGACCAATTATCTTTCTTCTGTCAATATTGTTTGTTTTATAATCAAGTTTATCGCTTTTTTGATTATATACAGCTGTATCAAACATTAAAACATCTGCATTTGACTCCTGTAATAAACGGTTAATATCACTTACTGCATTAATATCCATCCACACATCATCATTATCTATGAACATAAGATAATCACCTGTTGCATTATCTAATCCTACGTTTCTAGCAGACGATGTTCCTCCATTTCTTTTTCTAATATATTTTACCCTTGAATCTTTCAAAGAATAGTCTTTGCAAATCTTAGGAGAACTATCGTTAGACTCATCATCCACCAAAATCACTTCCAAATCATCGTGTGTTTGTCCCAATACACTATCTACACACTCCTTTAAATATTTTTCCGAATTATATACAGGAATAATGACACTAAACTTCATATTTTTCTCCTTTATTAATGTTTAGAATACAATTAAACATCATTCTTCTCCGTGATATTTATCACTTTTCCGAGAGAACTTACTAGTTTTTCAAGTAGTTTCCAAAAGCTTTTTACCAACACTGACGCTACATATGACAATATTATCAGAACAAACAAACAAGGTATAGCCCATCGCAGGCCAACAACAATTTTCACAACTGGATAATAATAGTAGCAGAAAAAGGAATGTATTAGCCACATTCCGGTGCTTTCTTTCCCTAATTTTCCAAAACATTTTTTTAAGATACTAAAATGATTCAAAAAATCTAAAGCAGTAACTATTAGAAATGGCATATAGAAAATATCAAAATCTATTCCTAGAGCAGTTTGTCTCAAATAGATTATAACCATCCATATTAATATATCTACTAGGGGATTTAATATCTTCAAAAGGCCACAGGTGGTGTATCAACATCCATACAATTGCCACCCCTTTTATTACTTTAGTATCTTCCCTACTAAATTCCATTTTCATTCATTACACCTTCCGACAAATAAAGACTCCTGCATCCTTGGTGATGTGGAATCCCTTCTCTACCTTCTTCTCTACAAATTCCTTGAATTCCTTATACTTATTCAAAAGTTTTTCATTCTGATTACCATGGCAGGATAGGATATAGGAGATCAGCGGTTCTGGGTCATTGATCTCAATTGCATCCTCATATAGAAAGCGGTCTACATTTCCATCTCCAAAATAGTGAGACAGAATCTCGCCACCATTATCTAGTCCAAACTTCTCATAGAGATTATCTGCTGCCAGGACGATATCCGGATTAAAATCCTGCACCAGTTCTGTAATCTCTCGCATATGTCGTCCACTATAGGTGGATGTGACAAATCGACCGCCTGGCTTCAACACTCGTCGTACCTCGGATAAAACCTGATTCAGGTCCCCGCAATAGAAAAGCAGGTGGTTCGCTATCACTAGATCCATGCTCTCCTTCTCGCAGGGAATATGACTGCAGTCAAACTGTCTGTATTCGAACATCCTCGGTGCCGCAAGTGCATCTACTTGTCTTTGGTAGGCTCCATTGATATGACTCTTGGCATCGCGAATCATTCCCTCGGAGATATCGGATAACTGGATGGTGATACTCTGTGGCACCTTCTGGATATTCTCTGCCCATAAGGCACCAGAGCCGCAACCCAATTCCAGGACGCGAGGGCGCTCCACTGATAGCTGGACGGCGCCCTTCTTCGGCGCATGGTACTGCTGCCCTAGGCCCTCTAGATCCAACTGGCGATAGAGCCAAGGGAACCATCCCTCTGGATTGGTGGAATAGTCTCTATGCAGGCGGATTCGTGCTGATAGATTCGTCGCATTCTGGTACTGGCTCTTAAAGCTCTGCTCCATGGATGTGAGATGGATGAGATTCAGCATACTAGACCAATCTGGTTCTGTGTGATGCTGGAGCTGACCGATGGTTCGGTCGATGGCCGTGGTCATGGCCTGCATCTGTTCTACTCGCTCCTCAATCAAGCGCTTCTGCACACGAAGGGACTGTGTCAGATTCTCTGGGTCTAGGGCACCGATGGTCAGCTCCCGGATCTCATCTAAGGAGAATCCCAGGTACTTAAATAGGAGGATCTGTTGCAGCTTGACGAAGTCCTCGTCAGTGTATCGACGAGCCTCGGACTCAGTTCTATAACTGGGCTTCAAGAGGTCCTTCTTATCATAATAACGAATGGTTCGAATTGTGACGTGGGCCTTGGCTGCGAACTCTCCTGTGGAGTAGGTTCTTTCCTTCAGTTCCCTCTCTCGTGCGATAGACTCTGGGGTAGGATTACCGTAGTAATCGTATTCCAGGAAGTCCTGGTCCCTATCTTGGCAATGCTTCTCTAACTCACTCATGCTCTGCTTCCTTATCCTTCTTCTCTCGATGCAGAAGCTTTGCAATGATATTCTCACAGGAGTCATCACGACCATACTTTTCAATCAAAAGCTTAGCTGCAAATAAAATACAGATAGAGATAACAGACAAGAGATCCTGTACTGCCCCTGTTTCCTTTACAATCATATGTCGAGCAATCAGGAAGATAAGTACCTCGATTACTGTCTGAGAGGCAGGCTTCAGAAGCATCTTCAAGAACTCTACTGCGATAACAACGCTGAAGATCTCCTCTAAGAGATGATTGAGTTTCTCGGGCACCATCCCATTCATCATCCCAGGTCCTTCCTGGACTACAATTGTAACAAGTGTCGCTACTGCTCCGATGGTTACAAACAGGGCTAGAATCAGCTCGATCAGACTCTCTACTCTATCCATAAATGAGATCAATTTCTTCATAACTGTGGTCTCCTTATTCTTAATCATTATTTCCACATTATTATACAGAATCGATGGGATTCCCTCAATTCATACTTATGCCTTCTACTGGATATTCTCTACAGTTTCTTTTCGATTTTCCTTTGATTCCCATGGATCTATAAAAAGGACCCAGGAGTCTTCGCCCCTAGGTCCTATACTTCGCTATGCTATGAACTTATGTATGCATACCAGCGATCCGCCTGGTCTACATTTACACATACTCTCTCTGCTTGGCTACCATACGGTTCAGTGCGGAGAATACGGCGCGGATGGATGCTCGTGTGATATTCGAGCTGACACCTACGCCGAAGGATATATTCCCACTACGTGGGTCCTTCATCTCAATATAGGCTGCTGCCTTCGCATGAGATCCTACGCTGAGGGAGTGCTCGCTGTAGTCCTCGATGGTGAAGTCTACCTCTGGGACATCCTGACGGATTGCCATCTTCAGCGCGTCGATGGGTCCGTTACCATCTGCCTCGGAGTGGATTGCCTCTCCATTGTACTTGAAGTCCAGGGATACATGGGTGTCCTCTGAATTGGTATTATCATTGAGATCCACATAGACTAACTGGAATGGATCAGCCAGCTCTAGGTAGTTCCTCTTGAATTCCTTCATGATGCGCTCTGGCTTTACCTCGCCACCTTCCTGCTCGGAGATGGCTTGGATTACATCTGCGAATTCTCTCTGCATCTTCTTCGGCAGCTTATAACCGTAGACTGCATCCATTACAAATGCTACACCACCCTTACCGGACTGGCTGTTAATTCTTACGATTGGTTCATATTTACGTCCGATATCTGCTGGGTCGATTGGCAGATATGGCACTGCCCACACGTCGGACTGGCGCTCTGCCATGGCCTGCTTGCCCTTATTGATGGCATCCTGATGAGAGCCTGAGAATGCGGTGAATACCAGCTTACCTGCATATGGATGACGGGCGTCAATTGGCATCTTACAGCATCTCTCATAGACCTCGATGATCTCATTGATATCCTCGATGTGAAGCTCTGGATCGATGCCCTGGGAGAACATATTATAGGCCACATTCAAAATGTCCACATTACCGGTGCGCTCACCATTACCCAGGAGGGTTCCCTCTACGCGGTCTGCACCGGCTAGAAGTGCCAGCTCTGCACATGCGATGCCTGTGCCCCGGTCATTATGGGGATGCACGGAGATCACCACATTCTCCCGGTCAATCAGATGCTTCTGCACGTACTCTATCTGGTCTGCATAGACATTAGGCGTATTCATCTCTACTGTCGCTGGGAGATTAATAATCACTGGTAAATGTGTGGCGCGATTCCACTCTTTGATCACAGCGTTACATACCTCTACAGCGTAGTCTGGCTCTGTACCTGTGAAGGACTCTGGGGAGTACTCTAACTGGAGATTGCCGTCGTACTTCGACAGGCGCTCCTTCACCATGCGAGTTCCTGCAATGGCGATGTCTATAATCTCCTGCTTATCCTTATGGAATACCACATCACGCTGCAGAGTGGATGTGGAGTTATAAATATGGAATATGATATTCTTGATACCCTGAATGGCTTCGAAGGTTCTGTCGATGAGCTGCTCACGGCACTGGCATAGTACCTGCACCTTTACATCATCTGGAATCTTATTCTCTGCCACCAGGCGGCGAAGGAAGTCATACTCGATCTGAGATGCTGCCGGAAAGCCGATCTCGATCTCCTTAAAGCCAAGCTTAATTAAGAGGTCGAACATCTCCATTTTCTCATCTACATTCATGGGTTCTACCAGTGCCTGGTTACCATCTCTTAGGTCCACAGATACCCATGTCGGTGCATGTGTGATCTCCTTATTGGGCCACTCACGCTCCGGATACTTCATGACCGGATTCTTCCTGTACTTCTGATAATTCATGGTGACAGTCCTTTCTTTCCTAGTTGTGTGAGGCATGGCGTGGGAAGTATGTATAGAATTGGGATAGATCTGGCTTCCACTAATATTGCCTCTTGTAATCCTTTTCTTCTCTCTTATTGCCAATATACCACAGTTTCTTCGCTTTTGTTATAATGGTTTCGGTTTTTGTACAATTTAATTCCTTGAAGTGTTTCTGTCGTCTGATAATTCGGGGTGCATGGTTGATGTTACAATGATGCTTTCCTCTCAGCGGCTTTCACCTACTCACTACAAGGCGGTTTACATTTCTCCTGTTTGAAACAGGTGCGACACAAGTTGTAGGTGCATTATTACAGGTTTTGAGGTATAATGTGGGGTACGTAATTTCGTAATGTAATGTTAAGCACAAGAGGAGAATACAAATCATGTGTGGAATTGTAGGATATGTTGGTAATCGACAGGCCTCTGAGGTTCTCTTAGACGGTCTTGCTAAGCTGGAATACAGAGGTTATGACTCTGCTGGACTGGCTGTCCGCGATGGTGAGAAGCCAGCGGTTGTTGTCAAGGAAGTAGGCAAGTTACAGAACCTGTCGAATAAGATCGATGGTGGTAAGGCGCTAAAGGGTACTGTTGGTATCGGCCATACGCGTTGGGCTACCCATGGTGCACCAAGCGCAATTAATGCCCACCCTCATGTATCAGGTAACTGCACCGGTTCTGGTTCAGGCCCTGTTGAGTCTGAGGTTGTTGGTGTACATAACGGTATCATCGAGAACTACCAGGAACTGAAGGATAAGCTCCTGCGTCATGACTATGTCTTCTATTCTGATACAGATACTGAGGTTCTGATTAAGTTAGTTGACTACTATTATAAGAAGTACAAGATGGGTCCTATCGACGCCATTGCTAAGACTATGGTTCGTGTCCGGGGATCCTACGCTTTGGAAGTAATGTTCACGGATCATCCTGGTGAAGTCTATGTAGCTCGTAAGGACAGCCCAATGATCGTGGGTGTCGCTAAGGGAGAGACCTTCATCGCATCTGATGTACCTGCAATCCTTAAATACACTCGCGATGTATACTACATCGGTAACTTAGAGATGGCTAAGGTCACAGCTGATGGTCCTGAGTTCTACGACCTGAATGGTGATATCATCGAGAAGAAGCTGGTTCATGTAGAAATGGATGCTGCAGCTGCTGAGAAGGGTGGCTACGAGCACTTCATGCTGAAGGAGATCCACGAGCAGCCGAAGGTTGTAGCTGATACTCTCCACAAGTACATCAAGGGTGAGGGCGAGAATCGTCACATCGACCTCACTGAGATCGGTATTACTGACGAGGATATCAAGTCCTTCAGCCAGGTATACTTCGTAGCATGTGGTTCTGCATGGCACGTTGGTATGGAAGTACAGTATGTCATGGAGGAGTTCACTGATCTCCCTGTTCGCTGCGAGCTGGCATCTGAGTTCCGTTATCGTAAGATGAGACTGAATCCAAACGGTCTGGTCATCATCGTATCCCAGTCTGGTGAGACTGCTGATTCCCTGGCTGCACTTCGTATGGCTAAGGAGAAGGGTCTGAAGACTCTGGCGATCGTCAATGTCATCGGTTCCTCCATCGCTCGTGAGGCTGACTATGTAATGTACACGATGGCTGGTCCTGAGATCTCTGTTGCTACGACGAAGGCTTATAGCTGCCAGTTAGTTTGTGCGTGGCACTCTGGAAGAGCCTAAGAAGTATGGTTACTACATCGATGAGATGCTGTCCATCCCTGAGAAGATTGAAAAGACTCTGGAGGATAAGGAGCGTCTGCAGTGGTTCGCTGCGAAGTTTGCGAATGCCAAGGATATCTTCTTCATCGGTCGTGGTATCGACTACGCGATCTGCTTAGAGGGTTCTCTTAAGATGAAAGAGATCTCCTATATCCACTCTGAGGCATACGCTGCTGGTGAGTTAAAGCATGGTACCATCTCCCTCATCGAGGAAGGCACTCTGGTTATCGGTTCCCTGACTCAGAGCGATCTCTATGAGAAGACCATCTCCAACATGGTTGAGTGTAAGAGCCGTGGCGCATATCTCATGGGTATCACCGAATACGGTAAGTATGATGTAGAGGATCAGGTAAGCTTCTCTGTATACGTACCTAAGGTAGACGAGCACTTCATCGGATCTCTGGCTATCATCCCTCTCCAGTTACTGGGTTACTACACCTCAGTTGCTAAGGGATTAGATGTTGATAAGCCTAGAAACCTGGCAAAGAGCGTTACGGTAGAGTAATCTGATTCCTATAGGATATACAAAGTCCCAGGCCATTCGGCCTGGGGCTTTTCAATGTAAACCAGTCTATTATTTGGATAAGAGAAAAAGGGAATCCCTGCACCAGCTGGTGTGGGATTCCCAGTATTTCGCCTATTCTATTATAAAATCTAATATAAGATCTATTATAGAATCTCTCCTAGCCCTCTTCGAAGGCTGTATCAAAGAGATGGGTCAGGTCTGCCATGGCAGCCACTTCATCCTCTCCCTCTACCGTCAGACGGATGACATCGCCATATTGGATGCAGGCTCCTAGGATAGACAGTACACTCTTGGCATTGGCTTCATTATTTCCATGATAGGTGAAGTAAATGTGGGAGTCATACTTCTGTGCCACATCACACAACATCCCAGCTGGACGAAGGTGCAGCCCTGTTGGATTCTTAATCTCAAATTCTTTTTCTAACATATATCACGCTTTCTACTACCGGTGTCAACTACCCCGACCTAAGCTATCGCTTTGAGGTCGAAACTTGTAACTGCCCTGTGGCGTTGGTGAAATATCTTAACTCAATCAATTACGCCATCACACGCTCGATTAGATCTGCTAACTGGCGAGCATCGGTTTCGATCTCATTCTGATTCTTGCCCTCGATCATGACACGAACCAGTGGCTCTGTACCGGATGGACGAATCAGGACACGTCCCTCTCCTGCGAACTTATCCTCTAACCTCTTAATTGCATCAGCAACCTCTGAATAGTCCATGTAGCTAGACTTACGATCATTTGGAACCTTTGCATTAATCAGTGCCTGGGGAAGTACCTGCATGATGCTAGCCAGCTCAGACAGTGGCTTCTTCTCCTGAACCATAACATTGAGGAGGTTCAGTGCAGACAGAAGTCCATCTCCTGTGGTATTCAGATCTAGGAAGATGATATG
>Ga0256407_10011891_pt1 | contig 11950 bp, 8 predicted proteins | sample RumenRJG_04DNA_FD_193489 | JGI IMG/M metagenome (GOLD analysis project Ga0256407, IMG submission 193489) | Bovine rumen microbial communities from Lethbridge, Alberta, Canada - RJG_04 | ecosystem: Host-associated > Mammals > Digestive system > Stomach > Rumen | place: Canada: Alberta | collected... | reverse complement strand
TCAAGATGGGTGCAGTTCTCGTAAAGAGTAGTTTTTAAAAATAAAAAGTGCGTTGGTATATACTATATAAACATAAAACAAAAAGACAACTAACTTTTTGGTTATAATAATCGAAAAGTATACCACTGTAATAATGAAAAGTATACCACCTACACAAAAATAAAGGCAGAGAATTGAATCCCTGCCTTATTCTTTCTAGCGTAACCTTATTACAAAAACTTTATGATACCCTGCGGTTCCTTCTTCACAATTCGACGTGAGCGATGGAATGACATTGTACCATTCAAAATCATAATAGTGTTAAGATCCCCTGGTTCCAAAATATCCACGTCTGCAAACTGGTCTTCCATGATAAAATCCAGAATCGAGCCGTCCAATACTACACTACAGGGAATGATAGTATCGATTACAAGGAACTCACGATTGTCATCATCGAGATCAAGGTAACCGCTCCACTTTTCAGTTTGGGAGTATCAGCAGGTGACACGGAAGCAGTTCAGAAGAAGACCAGAAAGAATGCAATGCTCTGATTGGCAGCATGTTGCAAAACTGACAAGAAATACATAACGACAGGTTTCGGTTATAGAACCGGTCTTAAAATTTAGATAACAAATGGTTTTAAATAGCAAACTTATGGGGTATTTGTTTGGGGAAAACGGCATTTATTTAAGTCTGCCACACACCTCGGCAATGACGGGTTTTTGCCTTTTTTCGAAGGTTAAAAATACTTACATAATGGGCAGAAACCGTGCAATCCGAAAAAATTCCAAAACAGGGGTCACGGCACTTTCCGGACACCCTGAGCAGAGCCTTTTAAGAATATTTAAACAACCTGTTAACACGGAATTTTTCTCAGGAAACTCCCAAAGCTGTAATTTTGCAGCCCGTTTGGAAGAATTATTGGAGCAGAGGCAGGAACCGTTTCCTGCCACCCATGCTCCTTATATATAATAAGGTATAAGGATTAAAAGGATAATGTAATGGCTACACTGAAAGCATGTATTGTAAAGAAGGACATGCGCCGTGACAAGACATGGCGTGTACAGATCAGGCTCACCCACTGCCGCAAGGTCAGGATGATACCGACGTCCATGTATGTCACCCGTGCCGACCTCACCTCCGCATATGAGATCAAGAACGAGGATATACTGGAGCAGTGCCGCGAGATCATCAGCGGCTACAAGGAGAAGATTCTCTCGCTCGACCTCGACCTCATAGACCTGGACGTTGACGAGGTAAAGAATGCCCTTTTCAAGAAGGACAAGGTGGACGATGTGGAGTTCTTCGCCTTCGCACGAAGATGGATTGAGAAGGAAGCACGGCCAAAGGCCCGCGGGAACTACAAGAAGGCCGTCAACAAGTTCGAGCTGTTCGTCAAGAAGAAACACGGAAGGAAGACCATCTCATGCAACGAGATCTCCTGCCTGCTGATGCTGCAGTTCGAGAAAAGCCTCAGGGACGAAGGCTTGCTTAGCAAATGGTATTGCTGTGCCATCAAGAAACTCTTCACAGAGGCAAGGCTCCACTACAATGACAATTCCGAGGGCAGAATCGTCATCACCCGCAGCCTCGACCTCTTCATCCCGAAACAGGATTTGAGGATGGCCAGAAAATGTGTACTGGAAGTAGGACAGATCAGGGGAATCCAGAACGCAGGGGATGTTACCGTCAACCAGCCCAGACGCAGGGACCTGGCACGCGACGTATTCCTTATCTCCTTCCTCACGATGGGCACCACAGCCATTGACCTCTACGAGTGTGAGCTGGATGCAGGAGGGAACATCACCTATGAGCGTTCCAAGGTCAGGGAGCGGAGGAGCGACCGTGCACGAATCGTCATCAGACCCCATTCAGTACTCAAGCCTCTCATGGAGAAATATGCCAATCCCGACTATCCGAGAGACAGGCATGCCTTCCGCTTCTATCAGCAATACAGCAGAGCCTATACTTTCAGGGCAACCGTTGAAAAGGGGTTGAAGGAACTCGGTAAGACCTTGGGGATCTCAGGGCTGAACCTGTACGGTGCCCGCCATTCGATGGCCACCATTGCGCTGAACGAGGTCTTTATCGACAAGCTGACCGTCCATGAGATGCTGAACCATAAGATGCCCAGATTCCATGTGACCGACATATACATCCGCAAGGACTTCGACAAGATCAACCGTGCCAACTTCAAGCTGCTGGACTATGTTTTCCAGACACATTCACTGCCTGAGAATGCGGGAAGTGACAAAGTGTTCTTCGACGGTCTCCTGGCACAGGGGAAAGAAAGGGCACTGGGTTTCAGATACCGGGTAAAGCCGGCGGACATGAATCCCGACCGCACATGGAACGTCACAGTAGAGGTGTCGCTTGGCAGCGAGATACGGGAAATCAGGACATCCATCAAGGTCAGCCGCAAGGACATCAATGCCGACTACAACATCAAGAGTCACACTGTCCTCGACCGCTGCAATGCGCTGCTCGACAATTGCAGGAAAAAAACTGCACGGTTGGACATCGCATCTGGCAGTGTCACCATGCAGCAGGTTGTAAAATGTCTTATGTCCGGCAAAGCTTGAGTAGCACTTTAAATTGGTGTGAATCATACTTATGAACTGTAATACGGAAAAAGGAAAAAATGGAGAAGATAACAGAAGTATCATACAGGATGAACCGGGTTCACCGCAATTCGGATGCAGTGTGGAGGGTGAATATCATCGTCAGGCATCATCACGACACCATCGTCATCCCCACGGACATCTATGCCACCGACATAGAACTCACAAAGAACAGGAAACTGGGTAACGGAGAACTGATGACCCGCTGCCGGTCGCTGATGCGCAGGTATCAGAGGAGACTGAAACAGCTCAGGCTGGAGACCTATGACCTAGACACAAAGACCATCGCTGCCATCCTGAGAGGTGATAAAAACGTGGACATCGATTTCCTGTGGTTCTTCAGGATATGGCTGTCGTCCTACGACCGAAGAACACAGGAAACATACCGGTGTGCCTATAACAGGTTCAAGGAATATGTAGGAAGCGACCTGTTTCCAGTAAGCGGATTGTCTGTGAATCTGCTGAGGAGCTTTGAGAGATCACTTGGCGGCATGCGAAGAGGCAGGGAATATGCAACAATCGTCAGACATGCGTTCAACGACATGCGGCAGGTGTACAATGACTCCGACGACGGCAACCCTGTCATCAAGAGGACGCTGGAGGGATTCACACATGTCTTCGGGCAACCGGTTCCCATAGTTCACACACCGCTGACTGTTGAGCAGGTGCTTGCCGTCTCATCCGTTCCTGACGATGGGAAGTTTCAAAGCGTAAGAGACCTGGCGCGGGACACATTCATCATCTCCTTCATGGCCATGGGCATGCAGGCCTGGGATATGTACGGATGTGAATATGACGATGAGGGATACATCGTCTACGAGCGTTCACAGGTCAGGAACATCAGGGCTGACAGGGGATTTACGAGAATCAAGCCACACCCGCTTCTCCTTCCCTATTTGGAAAAGTACGGAGACAAGAGGTCACGACGGAAGCAGCATCGCAAGGTATTTTCCTTCCACAGACGGTACAGCAATGCGTTAAGTATGACCAGTGCCATTACCCATGCCATGGCCGCTGTAGGAGAGGCAATCGGCGTACCAGACCTTACGTTCATGGATGCAAGGCGTTCCATGATCTCCATTGCACTGCATGAAGTAGGAATCAGCAATGACTGTATCCTGGAGATGCTCAACAGGAGAGTTGACGAATACAGGATTACAGACTGCTACATACAGGTCAAGGTCAATGACATCCAGGACGAGAACCGCCGTCTTATAGACTATGTATTCGGGGGTGGCTGGAAGAAGTCAGTCAGGAGCAGTGTCACGAAGTCCGTCGGAGGCTATGAGCGTTCCGTCATCGTGGACAGGCTCATTCCGCTGGAGCGTCAGGATGTCGGGCTAAGAAGTCTCGTCATCCCGCAGGACAGAAACAAAGACGGCATATGGACGGCACATATCCGGCTGAGCTTCCGTGGTGAGGTCATGGACATCCCGACCAATGTCATGGTACAGCGCACACAGCTCAACAGTGACTATGAAATCATCGACGAATCCGTTCTGGACAGGATGCAGCTGCTTATCGCAGACCTGCGCAGGAAAACCGACAGCATCAATACGGATCAAGTCAGCGACATCCGTGAACTTCTTTTCATGATGGCCAGTCAGGACAAGTCATCGGAAACAAAATCAGAAACAGTAGTAGAATAAATTCAAGAACGAAAGGAATATATATGGTAACACTGAAAGCATGCATCATCATGAAGGATATGCGCAAGGACGGAACCTGGCGCGTAGTGATAAGGCTGACCTACAAGAGGAAGAGCCGCATGATACCCACATCTATGTATGTGTCCAGAGAGGATATCACGGCATCGGGCAATATCAAGAACCAGCAGGTCATTGACGAGTGCGAACGGATCATTCGCACTTACCAGAAGCGCATCCGTGAACTGGAGCTGGAAGCAAACGACATACCCATCGATGTCATCCGTCGGCGCATCACCATCAAGGATCCGGGAGAGAATATCGACTTCATAGCGTTCTGCCGTGAATGGATTGAGCAGGAGTGCAACCCGAAGAGCAGACCGGCATATACCTGTGCCCTCAACTCCTTCTTGAAGTTCCTTGAAGGGATGTCGCTCTCCTGTAACCATATGTCACGGCGACTGATGCTACAGTACGAGCAGTGGCTGACGGAGCGGAATGTGGAAAGCACCCACTACTGCGTGGCCATCAAGCATATGTTCTGTCAGGCCCGTGCCTACTACAACGACAATGAGGAAGGAAAGACGTATATCAAGCGGACGCTCGACTTCTACTACCCCACACGCTATCACAAGGATATTGGGAAGCGTGCCCTTACCATCGACCAGATACGTGCCATCGCACAGATTCCCGACGAGGGGACGCACAACTCCATACGTGACCTGGCACGCGACGTGTTCCTCATCTCCTTCATGATGATGGGGACAAATGCCGTAGACCTGTGGGGGTGCGAGTATGACAAGGACGGCAACATCACCTATGAGCGTGCCAAGATGCGTGACCGCTGCTCTGACGGGGCGCGTATCGTCATCAAGCCGCATCCGCTTCTCAGGCCTTTCCTGAAGAAGTATGCCAACCTGACGGACAAGAACCCGAAGCTTGTGTTCCGCTTCAGGAGGCGCTATACCTCGATGCAGTCATTCAATGACATGCTCAACAAGGGGCTGAAGGAGGTCGGTGAGATCATCGGAGTCCCTGGCCTGACCTTCTATGCGGCCCGCCACTCGATGGCCACCATTGCGCTGAACGACGCGGGCATCGACAAGCTCACCGTCCATGAGATGCTGAACCATCAGGTTCCCATCTTCCGTATCACGGACATGTACATCCAGAAGGACTTCTCCAACATCAACGAGGCAAGTTTCCGGCTTATAGACCTGGTGCTCAGTGACGTACTGAAGGAAAAGCCCAAGGGCGGTGACTGTCTTTTCGTTGACGGGCTTTCGGACATCAGTAAGGAAGAGCGTATCAAGTTCAGATACTACGTCATTCCGCAGGACATCCATGAGGACAGGTCCTGGAACGTGGTCATCCGTGTCATGCTCGGAAACGAATACAGGGAGATTGGGACATCGGTAAAGGTCTCACAGCGTGACCTCAATGCGGACTACAACATCATCAATCCCATCATTATCCGTCGGTGCAACGGACTGCTGGACTCTTGTCGTACCAAGGTCAGAAGCCTTAACGAGTCATCTGCGCCCGTGAGCATGGGCGATGTCATCGAACGTCTGGTATCTTAAGAAGGGACTAAAAAGAATACGGCTATGACAGTATATGCATCAGTAAGATACAGGCTCGTTCCTGAGCATAAGGGCAAGGAGAAAGAAAACATCTGGAAGGTAGAAATCGTCCTCCACCATCACCATGAGTGGCGGACGATACCCACCAACCTTTATGCTGCATCAAAGGACATCACTCCTCAGATGAAACTCAGGAACAACAGGGTGCTGCATGACACAATGGAGCTGCTTCACCTTTACAGGCAGCGGCTGGAACATCTGAAACTCAGGAACTATGAATTGGACACGGACACCATCCTCAAAATAATAACTGTCCAAAGTGAAGTTGACATAGACTTCCTCAGTTTCGGAGAGCATTGGATTGAGAACAAGAGGAAAGTCAAGAAAGGCATCGGCAATTACATAGCAGCTTTCAACAGTTTCAAGAGGTTCATTGGCAAGGACAAGCTACCGTGCAGCAAGATGTCCGCACAGTTGCTGAAGGAATTCGAGCGGTCGATGAGTGATAGTCCGTGTGCCCAATATAACTACACACATGCCATCAAGTTCATGTTCAACGAACTCCGTGAGATCTATAATGACAATGACAGCAATATGCTCTTCGTCAAGCGTAGCGTGGAAAGGTGGGAGCCGGACAAGCCCTATTACCCGAAATCTGGCTACCGGGCATTGACGCTTGAACAGATCCGTGCCATCGCTGCCATACCTGATGAAAAACGTGCCAATTCCAAGAGAAATTTCGCAAGGGATGTATTCCTCATCTCCTTCATGACGATGGGGACGAACGCTATTGATCTGTATAACTGTGAATATGATGAGAATGGGAACATCACCTATGAGCGGGCCAAGGTCAAGAACAGACGTGCGGACAAAGCCCGTATGGTCATCAGACCCTATCCACTGCTCCTACCCTATCTGGAGAGATACAATGTCAGACGTTTCGACCCGAAAAAGGTCTTCCGCTTCTACCGGAACTACAACACGCCCAATTCCTTCACATACGCCCTCGACCGTGGTTTGAAGTCCGTCGGAGAGGCCATCGGTGTACCTGGTTTGACTTTTTACGCCGCACGTCACTCAATGGCGACCATTGCAACCAATGACCTTGGCATCAACAAATATGTAGTGCATGAGATGCTCAACCACCGCATTCCTTTATTCCGAGTCACGAGCATGTATATCAGGAAGACATTCGACGAGATCAACGCTGCCAACTTCAAACTGTTGGACTATGTATTTGGAGAGCGTGAGGAAGAAGGAGTACGTAACACATTCGTTGACCCGGATGGGGAATTCGGAAGTTCCGTGTTCATAGACTGCTTGGAAGAAGTGGATGATAATCCTATTTCCTTCAACTATATGGTCATACCACAGGACAAGCTTCCTGATGATACCTGGCGTGTAATCATTAGAATGGCATACGAGGGTGAGGATGTCGACATTCCCACATCCATCATTGTGGGCAAGGATGACCTGAATCGTGACTTTGAGATTATGGATGCCAGCATCATTGACAGGTGCGAGGCATTGGCTGAAATCTGCAAGGATAAGATAAGTGACATTGACTTTGGCACAATCGACAATATTCAGGATATTCTTGCGATTTTAAGAGATTGATAAACTTTGCCTATTTCCAGATATTCACCAAATCATATTAATTCATTATCCAAAGTCGTATCTTACTATATAACAACGCATTAAGTAAAACAAGAGAACCATTCTTCTTTGAATAAGAAAGAGTATTGAACGGCATTTTTCTTCTTTCCCTTTGTTAGATTCTTGGAGTTGCAGTAATTTTGCACCCGAAATCGGAACCGAAACCATGAAAGACGCGGATTCCGTAGGTATTAACAAAGTAAAGGAAAAAAGAAAAGATGACATTCAAGACACTCCTGACGATCATTATCGTCGCTTATGCTCTGTACTACGCATACCAGATTATCCATGACCTGTTCTTTGCCAAGGGCAGCATCATCCAGGATGAGCTGGAAATAGAGGAAGAGGTGGACATCTCCGGAGAGGCTGGAAAGTACAAGCCGACTGAGGTACATCGCTCAGACATTCCCATTTCCACACCAGTCAATGACGGTTCATCTTCAGACGATGAGTTGGTCAGTTACAATGGTGGTATGAGCATCGATGAGTTGTGTGACACGCTTGACCGTGAACATGAGGCTCCGAACACCACCAGCCTGCGCGACATCCTCTCTACGGAATATTCACCCGCATAAGACATGGGCTTTTTATACAGGATAACACACTTTACAGCAAGTCTGTAACTATCATATATACCTATACCTTTAATCATTTCGGACATTCATCAAGATTTACCATGAAAAAGACTAATGCAGAAAATTGGAAATGCTGTCCTTCCGACAGCAAAGAGAAACAAGAACCTCGTTTCTTGCAAGACGAAGAGACTGGCCGCACTGGCCCTGTTGTTCATCTGTAGCACAGGCTACGCACTGGCCGATGCCGGTTCCTCTGCCATCACCCAGACCGTGGGTACCTTCAAGGGGTATATAGACCCTGTGCGTAACCTCCTCTATGTCCTTGCTGCCATCGTCAGCCTTGTGGGAGCATTCAACTGCTACTACAAGCTCCAGAACGGTGACCAAGACGTCAAGAAGACCATCATGATGACCATCGGTGGTTGTGCCGCCTTGATTGCCATGGCTGCCGCACTGCCTAAGTTCTTCGGCTATTAAACCAACTGGAGAATGGAGGTAAACTATGGTGGCTATCCCGTGTTCAAGGGGCTTCAGATGCCCCTTGAATTCATGGGAATCCGTGGCAGGTTCATCGTGATTGCTGCCGCTACTTTCGGGGTTGCGTTTCTGGGGTTCATCCTTTTCTATGTCCTCTTCGGAACGGTTCCTGCCCTGATAGTGGCGGTAGCAACCAGTGGCAGCGGACTGCTGGCTATCTACATCAAGCAGAAGAAAGGACTTCACTCCAAGAGAAGGCATCAGGGTATCTACATCTACAGCCACCTCTTCGAGCGATAGCATCATGAAGTAAAAGACAGGAAGAATGAGTAGCAAGAAACAAGTTTTTGACAGCCTTTTTACCGGCATTGAGGACATCACCGACTCGAAAGGTCATGTCACGAATACCGTCCTGTATTCCAGGAACGGCAATCCGTCGTCTGTCTTCGAGATAGAGAATCCTGTACAGCAGTGGTGTACCGATGCGGATCAGTACTATGCCTACATGAATATCTGGGACAACGTGCTCCAGACACTGGGCGAGGGTTACTGTCTGCAGAAGCAGGACGTCTTCTGCAAGCAGGCATATCATCATGACATCACTCCGGACATGGAGTTTCTTTCACAGAGCTATTTCCGTTTCTATGAAGGGCGTCCCTATACGGAGATACGTACGTTTATCATTATCACGCAAGAGGTCAAGCGCAGTACCTTCGTTGCCTACGATCCCAAGAAATGGGCAGACTTTCTGGCCAAGGTACAGAAAATTGAAAATATCTTTGAGGAGAAGGGACTGCCCTATCACCGTCTTGACAAGCAGGAGATTGACGAGTACCTGCATCGCTTCATGGCCTTTGACTTCCGCAAGGGAGCTTTCGGCATGACGAACTTCAAGTGCTCCGATGAGTACCTGAAGATCGGTGACCGTACCGTCAAGTGTTTCCCGCTTGTGGATATTGACACCATAGACCTGCCGACACTGATCCATCCTGTCAAGACGCAGGCTGTCAACGGCTATAGTGTCTGTACGGACTTGATGTCGTTCCTCTCCAGTGTGCCTCTCACGGACTGCGTGGTCTATAACCAGGTCATGCAGATTCCTCCGCAGCGCAAGGAGCAGCAGCGTCTCATCGGAAAGGCCAAGCGGCACCAGTCGATGCCAGATCCCAGCAACCGGCTGGCCAAGGCAGACATCGACACGGTACTGGAGGTCATTGCCACGGAGCAGAAGACGATGGTATGGACGAACTTCAATATCATGGTGTCCTGTCAGCATAAGGATCTGACCAAGGTGTCATCTTATCTGGAGACAAAGCTTTTCGAGGTAGGCATCTCACCTTCCAAGTCAGCGTATAACCAGCTGGAGCTGTTCATGGACTCGTTTCCGGGGAACGGCTATGCCTTCAACAAGGAGTATGACCTGTTCCTCTGCCTGAGTGATGCTGCACTCTGTCTCTTCTATAAGGAGCGCATGAAGCATTCTGAGGTTTCACCCTTGCAGGTCTTCTATACCGACAGACAGGGTATTCCCGTTGCTGTGGACATCACCGGCAAGGAGGGTTCTGTGAAGCTCACGGATAACTCCAACTTCTTTTGTCTGGGGCCGTCTGGAAGTGGAAAGTCTTTCTCGACGAATACGATGGTCAGACAGCTGTTGGAACAGAATACAGATGTGGTGATGGTGGACACAGGTGACTCTTACGAGGGTATCTGCGGCTATTTCCACGGCATTTATATCAGCTACAGTAAAGACCATCCTATATCCATGAATCCCTTTAAGGTCAGTGATGTTGAGTATAATGAGAACTTCGGAGAGAAGAAGAACTTCTTGAAGTCGCTGATTTTTCAGATCTTTAAGGGTAATAAGCCTGCAGAGAAGCTGGAGGACACCATCATTGATACCGTGCTGAACGAGTATTATGATGCGTATTTCCATCCCTTTACGGGATTTACCAACGAAGAGAGGGATGAACTGCGGAAGCAACTCCTATTGGCAGACAAGCGTAACGGCAAGTATGGAGAGTATATCGAGGCCATCGAGAATGATACAGATGTTGTCGATCCCGAAGGTGAAAAGGCAACTTCTGATAAGCAGGCCTATACTGAGGATGAGAAAGCTCATCATGCCAAGGTGCAGCGTATCGTGGAAAAGCTGCATAACCTTGCCAATGATGCAGCCGCCAGTGTGGGAGAACGTGAACATGCCAATAACCAGCTCATGCGTCTGATGCCGGAACTGATAGAAGGGCACTATCTGATGAAGATAGACCAGCGTATTGACCGCATGGAACGTCAGAAACGTGACCTGAAAGTCACTCGTCTATCTTTCGACACATTCTATGAGTATTCCTGTGAGCGTATTCCTCAGATGATACAGGAGAAGAGCATTGCTTTCCCTATCAATGAGTTTGCTGCCATTCTGGAGCCTTTCCATAAGGGCGGGAAACTAGACACCATCTTGAATAATGACATGGACTTGAACCTCTTCGATGAGAAGTTCATCGTCTTTGAGATAGACAAAATCAAGGATGACCCTGTGCTCTTCCCCATCGTGGTATTGATTATCATGGATGTGTTCCTGCAGAAGATGCGTATCAAGAAGGGACGTAAAGCACTGATTATCGAAGAGGCATGGAAGGCCATCTCTTCACCGACCATGGCAGAATACATCAAGTATCTTTATAAGACGGTGAGAAAGTTCCACGGCATTGCAGGCGTGGTGACGCAGGAGCTGAATGACGTGATAGACTCTCCTATTGTCAAGGAGGCCATCATCAACAACTCGGACATCAAGATCCTGCTCGACCAGAGCAAGTTCAAGGACCGATATGATGAGATTGCCGCTATCCTTGGTATTACCGACGTACAGCGACAGCAGATCTTTACAATTAACTCGTTGGACAACCATGAGGGACGCAACTACTTCAAGGAAGTCTGGATATGTCGGGGACAGAGTGCCGATGTCTATGGTGTAGAGGAACCGCCTGAGTGCTATATGGCCTATACCACTGAACGTGCAGAGAAGGAAGCCCTGAAAATCTATATCAGACACTATGGCGGTGACACCATAGAGGGCATCAGACACTTTTGTAGTGATATGGAAAAGGCTGGACTGGCAGGTAAATACCTGAAGTTCGCAGGTGAAGTCAACAAACGACAAAATGTAATGGAACTATGGGACAAGACAGCATAAGGCGACAAACGAGAAGAATGACAGTACTGCTACTGGCTATGCTATTGGGGGCAGTACCTGCCAATGCCTGGTGGCGTTGGAACATCGACTATTGGACGATTATGCAGGTCGGAGAGAATACCGCTGCCGAGTCTGGAGCTGAGGGAATACATAACAACACGCTCGCTGAGCAGAAAAAGAAGCAGGAGCGCATTGCAGAGTATACTACCGCTATCAATGT
>Ga0256407_10011888_pt1 | contig 11957 bp, 9 predicted proteins | sample RumenRJG_04DNA_FD_193489 | JGI IMG/M metagenome (GOLD analysis project Ga0256407, IMG submission 193489) | Bovine rumen microbial communities from Lethbridge, Alberta, Canada - RJG_04 | ecosystem: Host-associated > Mammals > Digestive system > Stomach > Rumen | place: Canada: Alberta | collected... | reverse complement strand
GGTTGTTTATATTTCTGCAGGAATGCAGCCGTATCAAACGGTTCTGAAATGACGGCAGGCTGGACTGAAGTCTGAGCCACAGGATCTGCAGCAGATTCAATTGCAGATTCATTTTGGGCCGAAACATAGGAATCCTGATTGGACTTGGGTTTGCAGGCCGATGCCAGCAGGATAGTAACCAATACTACGGGCACCATAAGCAGCGCACGTAAGCAAGCAAAAGGAGAAGATTGGTTGCGTTTCATCATTTTTATACGTTTTTTGGTTGAACAATCGGCAAAATTGCTGGTCACAAGACCTACCTGACGGTGGAGTGCGGCCTGCACTAGACTTACCTGGTACTGGCGCTCGTTGAAACCACATGACAGCACGGTGGCATCGGCCTCATACTCATGTACTTCGGTAAGGCTTCGCTTGAGCATCCAAGCGGCGGGATTGAACCACTGTAGTGCGCATACAATTTGTGAAAGCAGCACATCAACTGAATGGTGATAGCGGATATGTGCCTGTTCATGCTCTATTATGGCAGCACTGTCAGATTCGTAATCAGTGCGGCTAATCAGGATGGTATTACGCCAACTTGAAGGCTGGAACTCACCATCCAGTATAACAAGTTTGGAGCCGTCACTGAGTCTACGACCACCCAGACGACACAGTGTCTCCACACGGATTATTCCGATGAAAAGGCGCAAAAGCATCAGCACCACACCTACTGCATAGATATAGGTGATTACATTCAGCAAGCTGATATTCATTATTCTTGCAGCGGTTTCAATCGTCTGGACAGTAGAACTTACGGCACCGATCTCAATTGGGGTTGCGGATTCGTTCATATCGGCCATACCCATCGGTTCCATCACTTCATCGTTAACGATTATCGGTAAAAAAGATGTAGTGTTATCAGGAGCTACACTCTTTTTCTCCGGTAATTCAGGAAGTGACATAGAAAGAGAATCTATCCTGACAGCAGGCAGAATGAAAGAGAGTGCAAGAATAGAAAGCAGGATGGTCCTGTTAAATCTGTGCAGAGTAGTACTACTCAGCACCAAGCGGTAAACTCCATATAGGAGCGCCAGCGTAACTGCGGACAAAACAAGGTAAATCATAAGTTTTGGACCATTAATCGGTTAATCTCTATGGCAAATAAAACACCTCAAATCTCCAAATCCTAACATTTTAGGAGAAAAAGTCCTAAACTCTTAGGATTTTAACCTTTATTATTAGGACTTGAGGGGCACAAAGGGGACGGTTCTTTTTGTGCCCCTGTCTAGAACACCTCCTAGAGCGATAATTAGGGGCACAAAAAGAACCGTCCCCTTTGTGCCCCTATTTGTGCCCCTATTTGTGCACCTGTGCGCGTTTTTGCATATTCTTGGAAAATAAATGTACAATGTCGGTTTTTTGGAGTATATTCGCTGATTGATTACAGCGAAGACCGAAATAAGTATGAATAATGATATAAAGCCGGCAGAGGGAAAGCTTGGAGTGCTTTGTGTAGGACTTGGTGCGGTTACAACGACCCTCATTACCGGTGTCCTGATGACCCGCAAGGGTCTTGCCAATCCCGTTGGTTCATTCACACAGCTGGGTAAGATGCGTGTGGGCCGCGGTGAGAAGAAGCAGTATAAACATGTGGGTGAGATTGTTCCAATGACCAATCTCAGCGACATAGTATTTGGCGCATGGGACGTGTTTACCGATAACGCCTATGAAAGCGCTCTTTACTGCCAGGTGCTTAAAAAGGAGGATATTGAGCCGGTACGTGACGAGTTGGAGCGCATAAAGCCCATGAAAGCCTGCTTTGATCCCGCGTACGCCATGAACCTGGTTGATCCTCAGTTTGGCCGTGTACCGGATCCGCTGTGGGCAATGCCTGAGGATACCCGTTGGAACTATGCCCAGAACCTGCGTAAGGATATTCAGAACTTTAAAAAAGAGAACGGCTGCAACCGTGTGATTGTATTCTGGATTGCCAGCACCGAATCATATACCCCCCGTAACGAACAGGTTCACGGAACACTTGCCGGCTTTGAAGCCGCAATGAAGGCCGATGACCGTAAACATCTGCCCCCAAGCATGATTTACGCTTATGCCGCATTGATGGAAGGCTGCCCGTTCATTATGGGTGCTCCCAATGTCTGTGTGGATATACCCGCATTCTTTGAACTTTCAAAAAAGCAGGGTCTGCCAATTGTAGGAAAGGATTTCAAGAGCGGTCAGACCATGATGAAGAGTGCGCTTGCCCCCACATTCCGCACCCGCCTGCTTGGTGTTGAGGGTTGGTTCTCGACCAACATCCTGGGCAACCGTGACGGTCAGGTGATTGAGCATCCCGATAACTTTGAGACAAAACGCATAAGCAAGGCTTCATCGGTTGAGTATATCCTGGAGCAGGATGAATACCCGGAACTTTACTCCGATATATATCATAAGGTAAAGATAAACTATTACCCGCCCCGTAAGGACAACAAGGAGAGTTGGGACAACATTGATATTTTTGGGTGGATGAACTATCCTATGCAGATAAAGATCAATTTCCTGTGCCGAGACTCCATACTTGCTGCTCCGATATGTCTGGACTTGATGCTGTTTACTGACCTGGCCTTAAGAGCCGGCCTTAGCGGTGTTCAGGAGTGGCTTTCTTTCTATGTTAAGAAGCCAATTACCTATGATGACGAGCGTCCTGTACATGACCTGTTCCAGCAGTTTGCAATGCTTAAGAACCAGATCCGTTTGTTGGGCGGTTACGAGGCCGATCAGGAGTTGGATTGAATATACGGACGTATTATGCATAGTGAGGAGAGGGCAGAACTGTCTTATCCTCACTATTTTAATGATTTTTGCATATTTATTTCCCAAATTTTTGCATAATGAACAATTATAATAGCTAATTTTGCACCCGCAACGGGAATATTTATGCAATATGAAAAATAAGAACGATCGTTTAGAGGCCATCCGCCTCATAATCTCTGAGCAGGATATCAAGAATCAGGATCAGCTGCTTCAGGTATTGAACTCCAAGGGTTATTCGGTCACTCAGGCAACATTGTCACGTGACTTAAAGAAGATGAAGATCTCCAAGGTGGCCAATACCTACGGCGACTATCTCTATGTGCTTCCAAATCATGCTATTCTGCAAAAAAAGAGTGGCAGCGGTTCACAGGAGGATTCAGTAATGAATCAACCCCGTTACGGTTTTGTATCACTCAATTTTTCGGGTAACATGGCCGTCATCAAGACTAAGCCCGGATACGCAAGCAGTCTTGCATACGATGTTGACAACCACAATCTGCCCGGTGTTTTGGGTACTATAGCCGGTGACGATACGCTGCTTATTGTTCTGACCGAAGGCGCAAACCGCCAGGAGATAAAAAGGTTGCTGGAACCAATCATAATATCATTATAACAAAACAGAAGTCTAAAAGTAACGTCTGAAATGAAAGACAACATTGAGGTCGTGGTGGCCGATGGTTCACATGAAAAGTATGTGGATACCATCCTGGAAACCATTTCTGAGGCAGCTAAGGTACGTGGTACCGGAATAGCAAAAAGAACCCACGAGTACGTGGCAAACAAAATGCGCGAGGCCAAGGCGGTCATAGCGCTGGATGGAGACAAATTTGCAGGTTTCAGCTACATTGAGACCTGGCAGGACAAGAAGTACGTAACTACATCGGGACTTATAGTACATCCCGATTATAGGGGCCGAGGACTTGCCAAGCGAATTAAGGACATGACGTTTACACTGGCCCGTACGCGCTGGCCGCATGCAAAGATATTCTCTCTGACAAGCGGCGCTGCCGTAATGGCAATGAATACCCAACTGGGATACAAGCCGGTCACATTTGCTGACCTGACCCAGGATGAGGCTTTCTGGAAAGGTTGCGAGGGTTGCATAAACGTGGATATCCTGCATCGTACCGGCCGAAAATATTGCATATGTACCGGCATGTTGTATGATCCCGAGGAGTATCTTCCCGCCAAGCTGCCCGAAGATGTACTCAAGAGAATAAAGGAATTGGATAACAAGTAAAAGAACAAGATATGAGCAAGAAGAAAGTTGTAGTAGCTTTTTCCGGAGGTCTGGATACCAGCTATAACGTAATGTATCTGACAAAGGAGATGGGATATGAGGTTTATGCCGCATGCGCAAATACCGGCGGTTTCAGTCCCGAGCAGCTCAAAAAGAATGAGGAGAACGCCTACAAGCTGGGCGCTGTTAAATATGTGACACTTGACGTGACTCAGGAGTATTACGAAAAGTCACTCAAATATATGGTCTTTGGCAATGTTCTGCGTAACAACTGCTATCCCATATCTGTATCATCGGAGCGTATTTTCCAGGCACTTGCCATTGCCAAGTATGCCAATGAGATTGGTGCCGATGCAATTGCACACGGATCAACCGGTGCCGGCAACGACCAGATACGTTTTGATATGACCTTCCTTGTAAAGGCTCCCGGCGTTGAGATCATCACTCTTACACGTGACCGTAACCTGAGCCGTAAGGAGGAGATTGACTATCTGAACGCCAACGGTTTCAGTGCCGATTTTACCAAGCTCAAGTACTCCTACAACGTGGGTATCTGGGGCACATCAATCTGCGGTGGTGAGATTCTGGACAGCAAGCAGGGTCTGCCCGAGAGCGCATACCTTAAGCATCCCACCAAGGATGGTTCAGAGATTCTGAGCCTGGGCTTTGAGAAGGGTGAGCTGGTAGCCGTAAACGGCAAGAAGTTCTCTGACCGCATCAAGGCCATCCAGGAGGTAGAGAAGATAGGTGCAGCATATGCAATAGGCCGTGACTGCCACGTTGGTGACACCATCATCGGTATCAAAGGCCGCGTGGGCTTTGAGGCTGCCGCCCCCATGCTTATCATCGGCGCACACCGTTTCCTTGAAAAGTACACCCTGTCCAAGTGGCAGCAGTACTGGAAGGATCAGGTGGCTAACTGGTACGGCATGTTCCTGCACGAGTCACAGTACCTGGAGCCCGTTATGCCCGATATCGAGGCAATGCTGGCAAGTTCACAGCGTAACGTGAACGGTACAGTTACTCTGGAACTCCGTCCCTACAGCTTCCAGACCGTAGGTTGCGATACCCCCGATGACCTGGTACACAACAAGCTGGGTGAGTACGGCGAGGGTGCCAAGGCTTGGACTGCCGATGACGCCAAGGGATTCATTAAGATTACATCAACTCCGCTGCGTGCTTATTACAGCGTGCATCCGGACGAGGAAAGATAAACCATTATTAATCAACTAAAGTATTTTGAGTTATGTCTGAGCAGAAAAAACTTTATCGTTCTTTAACCGATAAGAAGCTTTTTGGTGTTTGCGGTGGTTTGGCCGAGTATTTTGATATGGATGCAACAGTAATGCGCATTCTTTTCCTGGTTGCAGCATTCGTGTTTGGCGGTGGCCTTCTGGCTTATCTGATCTGCGCACTCGTAATGCCCGTTAACTACAATAAATGATAAAGGTAGGAATAATAGGAGGTGCCGGGTACACGGCAGGTGAACTTATCCGCATCCTGCTGGGGCATCCCGATGCAGAGATTGTATTTGTAAACAGTACCAGCAACGCCGGCAACAAGCTGAGCGCTGTTCATGAAGGTCTGATTGGTGAAACCGATATGACTTTCACTGACCAGCTGCCTCTTGATACCATTGACGTGCTGTTCTTTTGCACCGCTCACGGAGATACCCGTAAGTTCATGGAGGCCAATACCCTTCCCGAAGGGCTTAAGGTTATTGACCTGTCTATGGATTACCGTCTGGAATCGGAGGACAATCCGTTCATTTACGGTCTGCCGGAACTGAACCGTCGCGCAATATGCAAGAGTCAGTATGTGGCAAATCCCGGATGTTTTGCAACAGCCATTCAGCTGGCATTGCTTCCTCTTGCCCGTAACCTGATGCTTAACGATGACGTATATGTAAACGCCATCACGGGTAGCACGGGTGCAGGTGTAAAGCCGGGTGCAACCACCCACTTTAGCTGGCGTAACAACAACATAAGCATATACAAGCCGTTTACTCATCAGCATCTGCCCGAGATAATCCAGTCTGTAAAGCATTTGCAGAGCAGTTTTAATTCCGATATCAACTTTATCCCTTATCGTGGCGATTTTGCCCGTGGCATATTTGCTACTGTGGTTGTAAAGAATGCCATTGATATAGAGGAGTTGTATAAGATTTATCGCGAGTATTATGCCGAGGATTCATTTGTGCATGTGGTAGAGGAGCAGATTGACCTTAAGCAGGTGGTAAACACCAACAAGTGTCTGCTGCATCTTGAAAAGCATGGCGACAAACTGCTTGTGGTATCTTGCATAGATAACCTGCTCAAGGGCGCCAGCGGCACTGCTGTTCACAATATGAATCTCCTTTTCAATTTGAAAGAGACTACTGGTTTGATACTTAAATCAAGCGGATTCTAATATTACTATTGGCTATTGGCTGTTGGCTATTGGCTCCCATGCGGTGCGTTAACAGCCAACAGCTAATAGCTAACAGCCAAAGTTAACTATGAAATTATTTCCGGTATACAGCCTGTTCCCGGTGAATATAGTAAAGGGACAGGGACAGAAAGTGTGGGATGACAAGGGACAGGAGTATCTGGACCTTTACGGTGGTCATGCAGTAATAAGCATCGGCCATGCACACCCGCATTATGTGGAGGCCGTGAGTAAGCAGGTGGCTACTCTTGGTTTCTACTCCAACTCAGTAATCAATCGCTTGCAGGAGCAGTTTGCAGAACATCTGGGCCGTGTGTGCGGTTATGAGGATTACAGTTTCTTTATGATAAACAGCGGCGCCGAGGCCAATGAGAACGCCCTTAAGCTGGCATCATTCCATACCGGACGCAGCCGTGTGCTCTCACTCAAGAAAGCGTTCCACGGTCGTACTTCACTTGCTGTCGAGGTTACCGATAATCCCAAGATAATTGCTCCTATCAATGCATGTGGTCATGTAACCTATCTGCCATGGGGTGACCTTGAGGCCGCTAAGGCAGAGCTTGCCAAGGGTGATGTGGCTGCCTTGATAATTGAAGGTATACAAGGCGTAGGTGGAATTCAGGTTCCTACCGATGATTATATGAAAGGACTGCGTGAGGCTTGTACAGCAAACGGCACTGTAATGGTTCTGGATGAGATTCAGAGCGGTTACGGCCGTAGCGGCAAGTTCTTTGCTCACCAGTACAACGGCATCAAGCCTGACCTTATCACCGTAGCAAAGGGTATCGCCAACGGTCTGCCCTGCGCCGGACTGCTTATCGGCCCCATGTTCCAGCCTGTCATCGGTCAACTGGGTACAACCTTCGGCGGCAACCATCTGGCTTGCGCCGCTGCTATGGCAGTGCTTGATGTGATTGAGCAGGAGCACCTTGTAGAGAATGCAGCTAACGTAGGTTCATACCTGCTGGAGCAACTTAAGGCAATTCCCGGCCCCAAGGAGGTTCGCGGTCGCGGTCTCATGATAGGCATGGAGTTTGAGCAGCCCATCAAGGAAATCCGTCAGCGCCTGCTCTTTGAGGAGCATATCTTTACCGGCGTAAGCGGTACCAACGTAATCCGCTTGCTCCCGCCCCTGTGCATCACCAAACAGGATGCCGACCGCTTCCTGGAGAGCTACGCCAAGGTAATTAAGTGATTTGATTTTTCGCTGCTAGGCAGCGTCCTTTACGATATTTATAAAGAGGCATCACGATTGTTCGTGATGTCTCTTTGTATTTAATGATTTTGGTCTTGAACCACGAATAGTCCTTTTAATCAATAAATGTTTTGTAATATGAAAATTAAGTCCTTTTCAAAGTTTGTTTTATTAATGCTGTTGTTGCTTTGCATTAATGTGGCAGCACAGACAACGGATCCGATGCCTACGGTTACGATAGGTTCAGGAACTGATACTAGTGGAGATTTTCCCACTTATGCATGTAGTAAGTATTCCTATACACAGCAGCTTTTTACTGCTAGTGAGCTGGGAACTACCGCTGGTGCTATCCTGAATATTGGTTTTTATTATCAGAAAGAAGATTATGGTTGGGGGGAACCTATTAATGAGTTTACCCGTACATTGGATTTCTATATTGTCAGCACTGACAAGAACAAATTTGATGATGAAAATGATTGGGTAAGCGTCACATCATCTGACCTCTGTTTCAGTGGCAGTGTCACTTTTACAACCGATGACTGGACAACGATTACATTGGATAATCCTTTCATCTATGACGGGAGCAGTAACATAGTGATTGCTGTTTATGATAAGACTGACGATAATCTGGACTATTTGCCTTTCCTTGCGTATGAAAGTGACGGACAATCCTTATACGTCCAGGATGACGGCTATGGAAGTGTAAATGTGAATCCGCTTGATTTTGATGCTTCAACGTTTGACGGGGGATATCCGACTTCCGGATATTACAAGAACCAGATCCGTATCAATGCCCAGTCAGAGGTACCCAGACCCAGAGGACTTACCGCAAGATATTATGACGGTACCGAGGTGGAGCTGAGCTGGCTCAGCGCCGAGTCAAACTTTGAGTTGAGCGTGAATGGACAAGTCCAATCTACCGCAATCACAAGCTGCACCTATAAACTGGAAGGCCTGCAATATAAAACAACTAATACAATAATGGTACGTGCCAAGAATGGCGATCAGCTGAGTGAATGGTCAGACCCGGTTGTCGTTACCACGGCATATTGTGCCTCCGAAGACATGTGCCAGATATCGTTTGAACTCTCTGACGGAGGTGGTGACGGATGGGATGAATCGGCTATAATAGTGATGGTGGCCGATGACGGTTATGTTCTTGGAAAGGTTACTTTTGAGGAGCGTTGGGCGTCTAAGACAGTGACAATGAATGTTCCTGACGGGAAAGAGATAGAGTTCATCTGGAGCAAGAGCCAATATGGCCACAGCCAATATGACAATGAGTGCTCATATGTAGTCAAAAACCATAACGGAGTGGTGATATTCTCTGGCGAAGGAGCACTTAAGAATCCCGTTTATCATGAAGTTGACTGCAATTCAACTGCCATGCCATGCGTGGCACCCACAAATCTTAGGGCTACTGCAGTAGCTGCAAACAGTGCTTTACTCAGTTGGGATGGAAATAACATGAGCTATCAGCTTGAGCTCAGACCGTGGCTCCAGGTGGGTAAGGATGTGGCCCCGGCAGATGAAATGACCCAATATAGCTTTGATTTGAGTGGGTTCAGTGGCATTGGCTCTATCGCTATTCGTCACTATGACATAACTGGCCAGATACGTCTGCTTATTGATGACATAGTATTGACTGATAGTCAGGGAAACACCATCTTGTCTGAGGACTTTGAGGTTGAGGACGCCATATCATCGTACATTTCATTCTGGGATATGGATGGCGATGGTTTCGGCTGGGATTATGGTCACTATGGAGAATCTAAGGACCCTTATGGTAATTGTTATTTCAACGGAAAAGGTGGAATGGATTCAGAGAGTTGGAGAGAATATGCAGGCAACCTTATGCCCGATAACTGGTTGGTTATATCGGGCGTAAAGCTGGGTGGTACCCTGACACTATATGCAAGAAACTATAATGTGGTTACATACAAAGAGAATTTTGGTGTATATGTATGTCCTGATGAAGTTGAGACAGTTAATGTTGACGGTAATTCCTATAATACTGCCGTGATTATGGATAATCCTTATTCATGGAGGGTCAGGACTGTTGAAGGTAATGAGAAGAGCAACTGGGTGGCATCATCATTCATGAGTTCTGATAACCTTAAGGTTTTCAGTGGCAATGGAGACTGGGATGATGATGACAATTGGGCTCCAAAGGGCGTTCCAACATATGACAACAAGGTTATCATAGAGGGTAAGGTAACCGTACCTGATGGTGTGATTGCCCAAGCGAGAAAGATCATCCTTAAAGATTATGGCGAAATTACCATCGATGAGGGCGGCCAGCTTAAGCATGGTTCATCGTCGGTAATGGTAAATATGAAAAAGAGTGTTGCGGGCGGTACAGATAATCTCATCTCCAGTCCTGTAATAGACAGAGAGAATATTTACAGGATGGGACTCGGCTCTTATTGGGTTGATAATCTGGTTGAGAAAAAGGATTATTATGATTTGTATGCCTTTGATCCTACCCGTGAGGAAGAATGGGTAAACGGTAAGATTACGGAGTACTATCCCACAAGTAACTTTGACCTCTTTAAGGGCGGCATGAAATGGGGTAATGGCTATTACTATTCATATAAGGAAGACCATGCCTTTACTTACACCGGCTTTACATCTTCCAGCTACCTCAGCGAGATAAGTGAGCCTTTAAATTACAACTCCACTTGTACCGATATTTTCAATGGATGGAAACTTGTGGGTAATCCATTTACCTGTAACTGTAAAATATCATATAGCTCCGCCACCTTCTTTAAACTCAATGCTTCAGGGGACAAATTTGATATGTATTACGGATATGTTGTACTGGCTCCGGGCGAGGGTGCTTTCATGAAGGTAACAAAATCCGGCAATATCATTTATTCAAGTGAAGTACCTGAAAACCCCGCTTCCAGTGTGGGAGCCGTGAAGATTCCGTTCTTGCCGTTGAAAGGACTTGTTGCAAATCAGGATGCCGCCAGCTACAAACTGTCTGCCGATGGAAGCCGTTTGAGCGGCCTTGCTGCAGATTATGCAGGTCATGAGATGAAGGTTGAGTTTATCCGTGACTTTAGTAAAGGCGTGGCATCGACAGTATGTCTGCCTTTCTCCATGACCGATGTTACGGGGGGAACACTTTATGAGTTTGTAGACGTTACCTATAACAATGTAGACGGATGGGTAGCAACCATGCAGGATGCAAATATTGCAGCTAAGCCAACGGTTGCAGACAAACCATATCTCTTTATGCCAAGCAAAAACGGTAGCGTTGCCTTCAGGGGTAATATAGATATTGTTCCCAGCTCATTTGCAGCAGGCGAGACAACGGCGGCTCATACCGGTGGAGATGCAGGAAACTGGACTTTCCACGGTACATATGACAATATCACATGGGATTCAAGCATGGGCGTATTCTATGGTTTTGCCGCAAAATCAGCAGATTCTGTAAATCCGGGTGATTTTGTTAAGGCCACTAACGGAGCTAGTGTTCCTCCTTATCGATGCTATCTCACTTACAATGGCACCAGCCTGAGGGCTCAGATGCGTTCAGTCAAAGCATTATCGGAACCACAAATACCAAGTAACATCAAGGTAAAACTGCTGGATAATGACGGAACTGTCACCGCAGTGGGTTGGATTGATACTGATTCGGGAGATGTGACAATTGACAGATGGTATGACATGAATGGCCATGAACTGGATGGTGCCCCCATGGGTAATGGAATGTTCATACATAACGGAAAGGCCGTCCTGATAGATAACGTAGAGAGATGATTGACCTATTTGCAGACAAACAAACAGCATAATTATGAAAAAGACATATATAAAACCTCAGGTACTTGCAGTAGATATTGAACCCCACCGTATACTGTGCGAAAGCCAGTATGATAACAATTGGGTACCCCGGGAGTATGGAGGCATCTTTGGATGACATATTGACAATTATAAAAGGCGCTCGATTTTTTTTCGAGCGCCTTTTATAATTGTCAATCTCATTTACGGGAGTCGGTACCCCAGAGCATCTTTTCGCGGAGGGTGCTGAAAAAGTCACCTCCGTAGGGTTTAATTACGCTTATCTGGAAGGGGGCTCGGCTGATATCTATGGTGGTGTGTTCGCGGCAACTGAAACTGTTGCCGTCTATTGATACAAGGAAACTATGGCTGCGGCTGGTAACGTCCAAACGGATAGTCTGATCGGCCGAAAGTACCAGCGGACGCATGGTGAGACTGTGCGGAGCTACCGGGGTGAGACATATGACGTTAGTGCCCGGGGCAATGATTGGACCTCCCACACTCAATGAGTAAGCT
>Ga0256407_10011886_pt1 | contig 11957 bp, 4 predicted proteins | sample RumenRJG_04DNA_FD_193489 | JGI IMG/M metagenome (GOLD analysis project Ga0256407, IMG submission 193489) | Bovine rumen microbial communities from Lethbridge, Alberta, Canada - RJG_04 | ecosystem: Host-associated > Mammals > Digestive system > Stomach > Rumen | place: Canada: Alberta | collected... | reverse complement strand
TCCTTCTCTGCGTATTTCTGTAGCATCTGCTTTTACTATACCAGATATTCTGTCTGTCGGAACATGGTTTTCCTGCAGTCTCGTCTCTGCTTCACAGACCTCCTCCTGCGCCCTGCCCTGCAATGCTTGAAATGGGCAGGGTGCGGATTTGCTTGAAATGGGCGGGAGCCCTGCAATGCTGAGTGGTCACATTTCTCTCTTTTTTGTTTTTGTGGACACTATTTTTTACCTGTTTTGCAGGATCGTCCTGCCGAGCCCGACATTTTAATGCACACATACTCCAATAGTGTTCAATATCTTTTTCAGCTATCCTTCACCGTCACTGGATCAGAGCATATTCAGCCATGCTTTTCTTAATTGTGCCCTCAAACAGTGTCCACAATTTTTTAAACCATCAATTTCCTGACCACCCGCTCGTTTTCTATACCAAAAATGCGGGAACACAAAAACCCAGGAACCTGAGATGCGATCGATGTACCGGTGAGGCCCAGAATACCGATGATCATCATCGGAATGCCGTAGATAAAACCATACAGAAAAAAACAGGTCCCGCATGCGGGACCTGCAGCTCATACACTGCGCGGCGCCTCCTTTACTGATTTCGGCGCCTCCTTTAAACGACCGGTCCAGTTGATCACCCGGAGCATTTCTTCCGTGAATTTCATCGGGCGTTCCTCAATGAGCAGATGGGTGCAGCCTTTGAACCGGACTGCCCGGAACCGGGTGGGGATATGCTCCCGGTACCAGATCACCAGCTCCGGAGGGAACAGGGAGCCGGGATCGGGATAAAAGTAGGTCAGCGGCACATGCAGGGACTGAAACGCGTCCCTGCAGTCGATCTCCTTCATGGAGGCAGCGAGCTGCTTCAGGACCTCCTCGTTGCACTTCTTCAGCCTCCGCTTCAGGACGTGCTCCAGAATATTCGGAGGAAGCTTCCCTGTCAGGGGTACAGTGGCAATGGAAAAGGTGCGGAACATCTCGAGAAATGGCTGTTCCTTCTCGGCTTCCGCCTGCTCCCGGGTGTATTTTCCCTTGTGGAGTCCCAGATGCCATCCGTCCTCGTTGACCTGCTTCGGGGTCATATCGCAGAGCACGATCTGTTCCAGATCCGCATCGCCGTATTTTTTCAGGTACTCCATGATGACCCCCGCGCCCATGGACCAGCCGCAGAGAATAGTTCTCTTCGCCTTCAGGCCCGTGAGAAGCTCCCGCAGGTCGTCCGCAAGGGTCTCCATATCCACATGATCCCCCGCAGCTTCCTTGCTCTCCCCGTGTCCCCGGTGGTCGTAGAGAATGCAGCGCACCTGCTTCGACAGCGTCTTTACGGGATCAGAAAAGATCTCGTGACTGCTGGTCCAGCCGTGAAGCAGGACCAGGGTCCTGTCGCCGCTGCCGTGCTCCTCATAATAAAGCTTTTCGCCGCATTCCAGTGTGAAGTAGCTCATTTCTGTATTACTGCCTCCTGATCTTCAGTTCTGTCTTTGTATTACTGCCTCCCGATCTTCAGTTCTGTCTTGTTTCTGTACATCTCCGCGTCTGCCCGCTCGAAGACCGCCGCCATGGCTCCGTCCTCTTCCGGACGGAATTCCGATATGCCGCAGGCAACGACGATGCCGCCCCGGTCCAGGGCTCTTCTGTTTCTCTCCTGAAAACGTGCCAGCAGACCGTTCCTGGTCTCATAATCCTGGCCTCTGAGGATCGCTGCGAACTCGTCCCCGCCGATGCGGAACACAGGGCTGTGCTTGAACGTATCGCAGATGATGGCGCAGGCATCCTTCAGAAGCTGGTCGCCCGCCTTGTGTCCGAGGGTGTCGTTGGTCTTCTTCAGATCGTTTACGTCGCACACTGCCACAGCGAAGGGCTCGGCCGTCCCTCCCCGGATCGCCCGGTCAAGGCCCGCCTCCGCGTCAACGTATGCGTGCTTGCTCTTGACTCCCGTCAGGGCGTCCCGGTTCACCCGTTCCTTCACAATGCCGAGCTCCCGCTCGTACTCCTGCTCCCGCTTCATCTGGGCATCGATGCTGCAGATACCGATGATGATGTGGTTGTCGGAGGGCTCCTCCATCCGGGTCGCCTTCAGGCTCACGTAGGTGGGGACCCCATCCAGCATCAGCCGGTAATTGATGGTAAAGGTCCCGTCATGCTCCAGTTCCTTCAGAATGGTCTCTTTCTTCAACGCCTTCCGCACGCGGTCCTGATCCTCGTACCAGACGACGCGGGCAATATTCTCCCTGGTGCGGTCAAAAAAACAGTCGCCGCCAGCTTCGATCCCAAGCGCCCGGTAGTTTTCCTGGGCGCTGTATTCAACAAACCGGTCCGTTTCCATATCGACGCAGTAGATGCAGAAATAATCCGCCGCCAGCGCCCTGGTAATCCTGGAATACCTGAGCCTCAGCTCCTCACTGCCATCCTTCAGGATGCCTGAAACGCTGTCCTCCGGAATGCCGGCATCCTGCTCCGTGGACACAGGACTGCTGTCCCTCCGCCGTTTCAGGAACTCCTCAAATTGTTCCGCCGGGAGCGGACGTGAGAAGTAATACCCCTGTACGATGTCGCAGCCCATTGCTTTGAGCACGTAGAGCTGCTCCTCCGTCTCCACTCCCTCCGCGATGACCGGCACCGACAGATAGTCGGCGATCTCCAGGATCACCTCCAGCATCCTGGTGTCCTTGGTGCCCCGGAAGGCGCTCCGTATGAACTGCATATCCAGCTTCAGCGCGTCGATGGGCAGCGTGGAGATCATGTTCAGGGAGGAATACCCCGTGCCGAAATCATCCATCTCGATCCGGAATCCCAGCTGCCGGAGTTTCATAACGACAGAGATCATCTGCTCCGAATCCTGGGTGTAGGCGGATTCGGTGATCTCCAGCAGAAACTCCCGGGGCGTCAGGGAGAATTCCTTCATCAGGTCCTGAAACACATTGACGAGACCGGGATCGTACATATCCACCCTGGAGACGTTCACGGACACCGGCACGGAGAATCCGAGCCTGTCCTTCCAGTCCCGCATCCGGGCCGCGGCTTCGCGCCAGACATAGTGGTCCAGCTCCACGATCAGGCCGTTCTTTTCGAACAGCGGAATAAACAGGCCGGGACTGACCATCCCCAGCTTCGGGTGCATCCAGCGGACCAGCGCTTCAGCACTGGTAAGGACCGGGGTCCCGGGCCGGACATCGAATTTCGGCTGGTACCAGACCTGGAACTGTCTGTCCCGCACCGCGTCGTGAAAATCTTCCAGGAGCTGTTCCACGAAGAGCTGCGACTCATGCAGCTCCCTGTCATAGACCGCGTAATTCCTGACAAAGTTTCCGCGCACGGTATCCGCCGCGAGCTTCGCCCGGTCAAACCGCCGCTCAATTTCAATAGACCTGTCTACAACACAGAAGATGCCCATCCTGAGACGCACCCGGCCTGAAATACCCTCCTCCGCTGAGAGTTCCGCAGAGGCCTGTTCCAGGATCTGCCGGTAGTCCTCCCTGTGGGGGCAGTAGATGAGGAAATTATCTCCGTCTCTCCTGCAGACGATGCCGCCTCTGGGTCCGAAAATGCCGCGAAGCTTCTCCGCGATCCTCTTCAGGAGCTCATCCCCCGCTGCCCTGCCGAAGCGCTCGTTGATCATGTGGAAATGATTGACGTTCAGGACGATAGCGTCCATGGGCTCCGACGTGCGGTTCTTGTCCAGCTGCCGCGCGTAGCGGTAGAAATACTCTCTGTTGTAGAGACCTGTCAGACTGTCGCGCTCCGTGGAGCGGATGATGTCCCGGTCCTCTGACAGCTCAATGGTCCTCTGGATCCTGGCAAGGATCACTTCCTTCTGCGGGTAGGGCTTCGGGATAAAATCCACCGCGCCAAGCTGCAGACTCTCAACTTCGGATCCCTGGTCCGAGGTCATGACGATCACAGGGATCCGCTGCATGCCCGGATCCGCTTTCATGCGCCGAAGCACTTCCATTCCGTGCATTCCGGGCATGTTCAGATCCAGAAGCACCAGTGAGAGGGTCTCCCTGTTTTCGCTGATCTGTTCCAGTGTCTCTGTCCCGGTTTCGGCAAAGAGAAGCTCATAGCTGTCCTTCAGGACCTCCGACAGGATCTCGCGGTTGATGAACTCATCGTCCGCCACCAGAATGGTCCTTTTCGTTCCGTTCATATCATTCCTCTTTTTTACCAGAGTGTATATAGCTGCAAAGCAGCTTCACCAGCGCATCCGGCTGGAAAGGCTTCGCGATATGGGCGTTCATTCCCGCTGCCAGGCAGTCTTTTACGTCCTCGTCATAAGCATTGGCGCTCATGGCGATCACCGGGAGTGCGGCAAAGTAATCTCCCTCCAGAGTGCGGATCGCCCTTGCGGATTCGTAGCCGTTCATCACCGGCATCTGGATATCCATCAGCACCGCGTCATAGGCTCCCGGCCCGGCATCCCGGACCGTCTCGTAACCGATCTTTCCGTTTTCCGCCACGTCCACCTTCACGCCGAACTGTTCCAGGATCACCGAGGCGATCTCGGCGTTTACGATGTTGTCCTCCACCAGAAGGATCCGGCGGCCTTCCAGACTGACGCTTTCCTCTTCTTCCCGGACCTCCGGCGTCTCCTCTTCCATGGACTCCAGGTCCAGGTCCACTGTGAACTCGGACCCTTCCCCGAGGACACTTTTCACGGAGATGGTTCCCTTCATCATCTCCACGACCTTCGCGGTGATGGCCAGGCCGAGCCCCGTGCCCTGGACGCGGTTGATCTTCGTGCTCTCTTCGCGGGTAAAGCTTTCAAAGATATGCGGCAGATACTCCTCGCTGATGCCGATACCCGTGTCCCGCACGATGAACCGGTATTTGTTCACCTTTCCCTTCCCGGGCCGCTCCTCCGCGATCAGTTCCACCGACTTTCCGGCTGGCGTGTACTTGATGGCGTTGCTGACGATGTTGATCAGCACCTGCTCGATCCTGAGTTCATCTCCCAGGACCTTGTAGTGCCGGACCGTATCGCGGCAGTAGGTGACCTTCAGGGATTTCTTCTGTGCCTGCAGGGCCGTGATGTCCTCGATCCTCCGGAAGATCTCCCCCAGGTCGCAGGGGCCGGTGCCCACCTGCATCTTCCCGCTTTCGATCTTGGAGATATCCAGGATATCGTTGATCAGGGAAAGCAGGAAGTGGCTGGAAGAGCCGATCTTCTCCACTGCCTCCATGACCGCCTCCGGGTCGTCCCTGCGGCTCCGTGCAATATTCGTGTAGCCCACGATGGCATTCATCGGCGTCCGGATGTCGTGGGACATGTTTGCGAGGAAATCGTTGCGGGCGCTGGTCTTCGCCTCCGCCATTCTCTGCTGGTACTCTGTCTCTCTCTTCATCTGGGCATCGATGTTGTTCGTTCCGATGATGAGATGCTGTCCGTGGTCGTCCTCCATGAGCGTCGCCTTCATACTGACGAACACCGGGGTGCCGCTGAACATCAGACGGTACTTCATCGTGAAGCTGCCGTCCCGCTCCAGGATCGCCATGATCCTTTCCTTTTTGAAGATGGCCATGAAACGCTCCCGGTCTCCGTCATAGATGAGGCGCTCCATGTTTTTCCTGCTGACATTGAAAAAGTCCCGGCCTTCCTTTTCGACTTCCAGGCTGTCGAATTCCTTCGTGGCGCTGTACTGAAAGAAGTCGTCCGTCACCGGATCCACGACGTAGATGCTGAAATAGTCCCCCGCCAGGGCCTGGGCCACCCGGGAGTACGTAAGACTTGCCTGCTGGGCTTCCGCATACGCCTGCCGGGCTTTCAGCTCTTCATCGACGTTGCTGATGCCGATGACCACATGCCTTGCTTCCTCTTCGATCATCCTGGTGATCTTCAGACGGACATACATCGGCCCCTCCCGGAACATCATCCGGAAGGTCATGGTGAAATTGCCGTGCTCATCCAGGGATTCCAGGATGTCCTCCTTTACAAAGTACTGCAGAAAGTACTGGCGGTCGTCCGGGTGGATGAGCTCCTCGAAATTCGTCCTGGCAAAGGTGATGATGTCGTCCCCGGTGGTGGGCAGACCCAGCGCCCGGTACTCCGGAGCAGCCTTGTATTCGATAAACTTGTTCGTGCTTACATTCACATAATAGATGCAGAAATAATCCGCGGCGAGCGCCTGAGCAACGCTGGACTGCGATACGTTTAATACTTCGTCCTTCATTGGACTGTCCTCCAATGTTAATTATGCTTCGGCGTCCGTTTTCAGTACGGCGGAAAGAGTATCCATCAGATTGCTGACGTCGATCGGTTTCGCGATATGTCCCTGCATCCCCGCGTCCATGGACGCCTGCACGTCCTCCTGGAACGCGTTGGCTGTCATGGCGAGGATCGGGACCTCCGCAAGTTTCCTGTTTTCCAGAGAACGGATGGCCCGGGTCGCGGTGTAGCCGTCCATCACGGGCATCTGGATGTCCATCAGGACCGCGTCGTAATATCCCGGTTCTGAAGACGCGACTTTATCCAGTGCGATCTGCCCGTTTTCTGCCTTCTCTACGATAAAGCCCATCTGGGTGAGGATCATGTCCGCGATCTCCATATTGATCTCATTGTCCTCCACCAGCAGAAGCCTTCTGCCGGAGAAATCCACAGGGCCTTCTTCTTCCCGCCCGGAAGCCGCCGGGGCCTCCGCAGCCGCCGGATCCGCCGAAGCCGCCGGAGTATCCTTGATGTCTCCGGCCTCCGCGGTCCGGAATTTCAGGCGGAAGATGATCTGGGTTCCGCTGCCCGGCGCCGTCAGAACTTCTATGGTGCCGCCCATCAGGTCAACGATGCTTTTGGTGATCGAAAGTCCCAGCCCGGTCCCCTCCACACCGCTGTCCGTGGAAGTGCGCTCACGCTCAAAGGCGTTGAACATTTTTTCCACGAACTCCTTCGACATGCCGATGCCCGTGTCCTGGACACGCATCTCATAGGCACTGTAGCCTTCTCCGGCGTTTCCTGTCTCCAACAGGGAGACTGTGATGCTGCCGCCCTCAGGGGTAAACTTGTACGCGTTGCTGAGGACATTGAAGAGGGCCCGGTTCAGATTCTTTTTATCGCACCACACAAAGGGGTTTTTCACCTGGGATGTGTGGACGGAAAATTCCAGCCCCTTCTGCTTCATCTGCTCCGAGAAAAGATCCTTGATTCCTTCGAAAACAGCACAGAGGTCCGTGGGCACATACTCCAGCTCCAGGGCACCGCTCTCGATGCGGCTCATCTCCAGGATATCGTTGATCAGCGCGAGAAGATGCTGGCTGGAGAGATCGATCTTGTTCAGAAACTCATGGACCTGCGGTGACGCAGGTTCCTTCAGGGCCAGATGTGTGTAGCCGATAATGGCGTTCATCGGTGTCCGGATATCGTGGGACATATTGAACAGGAACTGGCTCTTCGCGAGACTGCCTTCCATCGCGCGGATCTTTTCCCTCTCCGCCGCCTCATGCTTTTTCCTCACCAGGTTCTGTACATACAGCATGATGATCATTCCCGCGAATACGATCAGCAGAAGTACAGGGCATCCCCGCCCGATCGCAGTTTTCATGCTGTCCGCGCTGTCCATCGCCAGCAGCATTTTGATGAACCACATCAGGGAGGAATAGATCAGCAGAGCAAAGAAGACGATGCCCGAGGTCGAGATACCGCTGTACTCCGTCAGCGTGCTGTGGTTGACAGTGCGCCAGTAAAAAAGGAATCCCAGCAGGCACCACAGGGCAAGAAGGAAAAATGCTTCGCTGCCCATCGCCTCCATGGCCGCCAGCCGCGGGACCAGCTGGACCAGGCCAAAGACGATGGAAATGACTGTTCCCAGCATTCCCGTTATAACGATACGCCGGTTCCCTTCCGTCCTGGCGGTCTTCCACGCCGCGGCGGAGGAGTATCCGTACCCCACGATGGCGCCGAAGGAAGTCAGGTCCACGAACCAGCCCAGGGTATTCCGCCCCGGGAAGGAGAGAAGGATAGAGATGACCATGATGAACAGGATACTGTAGGACGTATTGGAAAACCGATCCGAAAGGATCTTGTCCTCCGCCATCGTTGCCAGCACCCTGGTGGTGGCGCGGTACCCCCCGATGATCCCGGTCAGGATGGCAGCCACTGCGGTGACCGCCATGACAGCGAGGCCGAAGGGACCCATGATCGCTTCCGCCGCGTGGAAAGTCGGAACGGCATCGACACCCCTCAGGCCGCCCAGTCCGGAGATGTATTCCTGCCAGGAGGAGAAGCCGTCCGGTATGGCAGCGACGCTGATCAGCGCCATTGAAACATAGGCAAAGGTGGCTGCAATGATGGAAGTGGTGATCAGAGGGGCGGTCTTCCTGATCGGGAAGCGGAAGTGGGCCGTGTCAAAGGACGTGACCTCAAAGCCCACAAAAGCCCAGGGCGCCAGGATGACAAGGCTGAACACTGCGTAGCCCCGGTTCAGGTCTTTCGTCCCGAAATCCAGAAGTGCGCCGCCTGCGGCGGCATGGGGCAGGCACGCGGCACCAGTGATGAGCACGCCCGCAAACAGTATGACGGCAAGAACCGTGTGAAGCTTCTGAAGCAGGGGCTTCGCCGTCACGAACAGAAAACCGACTCCCGCCAGGACCAGGACCGAGACCAGGGTCTCCGCGTAATAGATCCTGTTCCCGGCGATCGTATAGTACAGGCCTTTGTGGAGTTTCTGGTCAAACAGTGTCCGGACTACATAGAACAGGGCCGTGCCGTTCAGGAAAACGATCGTAAGATAGGACAGGCACAGAAACCATGCGCCCAGGAAGGCGTGATCCCGTCCGAAGGCCTCCTTGGTGTAGGAATACATGCCGCCCGTGATGGCGCTGCGTCCCATCAGGTAAGAAAAGTTGCTGCCGATGACCAGCATGATGACCATGCCCACGACCATGGCGATCGCTGTGCCCGCCGGTCCGGCGACCGGAAGGAAGGTATTTCCGGGCATGGCAAACACACCCCATCCGACCATACAGCCTAACGCGAGCCCCCATACGTCCAGCGGGGACAGATATCTGTCCAGCGCTCTGCTGTTATCTGTCATTCATCATTCTCCCTTCCGGTCCTGCGCTCCTCTTTCAGGATCATTTTTGCCGTACTCCGCTTCCCAGATCAGTTCTTCCAGTGTCTGGTACAGCTGCTCGGGTTCCACCGGCTTGGACAGATGCGCGTTCATCCCTGCCTGCAGAGACCGCTGCACGTCTTCGTCGAAGGCATTCGCCGTCATGGCGATGATGGGGATCTTTTTCGCGTCTTCCCTGTCCAGGGCACGGATCCTGGAAGACGCCTCCAGGCCGTCCATCTCCGGCATGCGGACATCCATCAGTACCGCGTCATAATAACCCGGGCTGCTGTCCGCGAACATTTCCAGGGCGATCCTGCCGTTCTCCGCGTGATCGATCTCCGCCTCCTTCATCCTGATCAGCTCCTTCATGATCTCGGCGTTGATGAAGATATCCTCCGCGAGAAGGATGCGGCGCCCCTTCAGGTCCGCCCGTTCCTTTTCCCGGAACAGGCTCAGGTTGTTCTTCCGTACGACGCGCTCGAACTCATCCAGCACGTTGGAAGCAAACAGCGGCTTCGCGAGGAAGCTGTCCACGCCGATGTGCATTGCCTCGTCCAGGATATCGTCCCAGTTGTAAGCCGTCAGGATGATGACTGTGGTCTCTTTGTCGTACCGTTTCCGGATCTCCCGGGTGACCTCCAGGCCGTCCATCTCCGGCATCTTCCAGTCCAGAAGGATAAAATTGTAGGGCTTATGCTTCGTGTGGGCGATCTCCGTCATGTTCAGGCACTCGGCTCCGCTGTAGCAGGTATCCGCCTTGATCCCCACTTCTTCCAGGATGATCCTGGCATGTTCAGCGGCGATCTCCTCATCATCGACCACGAGGACGCGCATGTCCTTCGGTCTGATGAAGGACGCTGAGTGTTCCTTCGGGCCGCAGTTCTTCAGGGTGACGACGACGGTGAACTCCGATCCGACGCCCTTCTCCGATTCGACGCTGATCGTACCGTTCATCAGCGTCACGATGTTCTTCGTGATGGCCATGCCGAGGCCGGTGCTTCCGTACTTGTTGTTCCGGCTGCTGTCCTCCTGCGTAAAGGAATCGAAGATCTTCGGGATGAAAGACTTGTCCATTCCGATGCCGGTATCCTTGATGACAAACTTCAGTGTCGTCTGGTCCTCAAAGGACGCGGTCCGCTCCACCATAAGGGTGACGCTGCCGGGCGGATTCGTGAACTTGATGGCGTTCGACAGAATGTTGATCAGGACCTGCTTCAGCTTCATGTCGTCGCCGATATAGTAGTCGCTGACGCCGCCGGTCATCCTGCACTCGTACTGCAGGCCTTTCTCCTTGCACTGGGACATGACCATGGTATTGATCTGCTCCAGCATCTCCCGGAAAGAGAATTCTTCCCTGCGGAGGATCATCCGGCCGGATTCGATGCGGCTCATGTCCAGGATGTCGTTGATAAGGCCTAAAAGATGCCGCGCGCTTTCCCCGATCTTCTCCAGGTATTCCCGGGTATCTTCCGCCAGGTCGGGCCTTCTCAGGGCAAGGCTGTCCAGACCGATGATGGCGTTCATCGGGGTGCGGATCTCATGGCTCATGCTGGAGAGGAAAGCGGTCTTCGCCCTGTTCGCCTGCTCCGCGGAGTCAAGGGCATCCGAAAGCACCTGCTGCTGCTCCATGGATTTCCGCATTTCCGCGTCGATATCAGAGAAACCGACGCCGATGGCGTGGACCCGGTGGTCGCCGCGGTCCTCCAGATGACGGACGCCGGCCATCCGGAGCATGGCATAGGTCTCTTCCCCATCCCTGATCTCCAGGAAACGGTACGTGATCAGCGGCTGATCCAGAAGTTCAGCCCGGATGTTCTCCGGATCGATGAACTTAAAATATCCCTCCCGGTACTGCTCCGCCACATGGGTTTTTCCGAATTCCGTAAAAACATGATGGAACGGGAAATGCTGCCCGGCAGAAGGCCTTTCCGGAAAACGGTCATCCTCCAGATAGCAGACGGCGTCGTCCTCGTCCAGGTTGACATAATATACGCTTCTGTAATCGGAGGAAAGTGCAGTGATCATGTTGTCCCGCTCCGCCCTCTGCTTTTCCTGCTCCAGAAGCTTCTCCTGCAGCTCGAGGCGCTGTTCCAGGGCCTGCTGCCTGACGCGGTTCTCCGCATCGGAGGTCTCTTTTTCCAGAGCCAGCTTCGCGTTTTTCTGCGTCTGGCTGAGCATGTAGGCAGACATCCCCAGCAGGACCGCTGCCGTCAGCAGGGAATGGATCAGGCTGCGCTGAACGATCCGGCCGGAGATGGATCCGATCCGCTCGGAGATGACGCTCTCCCGGATCAGGTATGTCAGCATCCAGTCAGTATGCTCCACGGGCACATAGACCAGGGTCTCCCAGATCCCGTTGTAGGTAAAGGATACTTCCCCTTTTACCCCGGAAGTGAACTCTCCCTCCGCCTTTTCATAGCTGCTGCCGCTGTCATATTCAGCGTGCTGCAGGGCGCCCAGAAGATTATCCTCCTCCGCGAGACCGCCGAGGACCATGTTGGTCAGCGCGACGCCTCCTCTGGTATAAATGTTGCAGAAGGTGATGCCTTCATCTCCCGACTGCAGGGAAATGCCTTTCAGCATCTCGTCCATGTCGATCTCCATAAAGCAGGCGATGAGTTTTTCCCCCTGAAGGGAAAAGGAGTCCACCGGCACGGCGATGATGACCTTTTTGTCATTACTGACAATATCCAGGATCGAGATCTCCGGTCCCGTGAGGGTATTCGGATCAAACTGGTAATCTCCGATATTGTCCTGCATGCCCAGGGACGTATAGATCCGGCCGTCGGTGTCCACGAAGGCAAATTTTTCAAGGGTGTACAGCTTTTTCATCCGGGCCTGGTACGCCTGCAGATGTTCCAGGTCGGAAAGATCCTCGGCGGTCATCAGGGCGAGGGCTGACTGAAGGTCCGAAAT
>Ga0256407_10011883_pt1 | contig 11958 bp, 8 predicted proteins | sample RumenRJG_04DNA_FD_193489 | JGI IMG/M metagenome (GOLD analysis project Ga0256407, IMG submission 193489) | Bovine rumen microbial communities from Lethbridge, Alberta, Canada - RJG_04 | ecosystem: Host-associated > Mammals > Digestive system > Stomach > Rumen | place: Canada: Alberta | collected... | reverse complement strand
TGAGGTAAGCGTCAGCCGTTCAGTCGCCTTCGGTGTCGTACTGATGTGTATCGCCCTGATTATGACGATTGTCTATTTCTTCATGGACCAGAAGTTGGATGCACAGACTGGCGAAGCTGAGGAAAAGGATGATCCCTTCAAGATCAGCGATCTGGGCAAGATCCTCACCGATGCAGGATTCTGGATTGTAGCTCTGCTCTGCGTACTTTACTATTCAGCCATCTTCCCCTTCCAGAAATATGCTGTGAACATGCTGCAGTGCAACCTCACGTTGACGACACCTGACGCTGACTCTTTCTGGGCCAGTTCGTCAGTGACCATCGTACAGTATATCATCATGCTGATTGTGGCTGCTGCTGGATTCGCCAGCAACTTCCAGAAGAAAGCTAATATGAAGTACGGTCTGCTGGGACTCTCGATTGTTGCCCTCATCACCTATTGCTATATGGGTTACATGCGTCAGTCAGCTGAGTCCATCTTCGCCGTATTCCCCTTGCTGGCAGTACTGATTACGCCAATCCTGGGTAGCTACCTCGATCATCATGGTAAGGCAGCATCCATGTTGGTACTCGGCTCTATCCTGCTGATTGCCTGTCACCTGACATTTGCCTTCGTGCTGCCGATGTTCAAGGGTAACGCCGTGGGTGGTATCATCATCGCTTACGCCACGATTCTCGTACTGGGCGCTTCGTTCTCACTGGTACCTGCCTCTCTTTGGCCTTCAGTGCCCAAGCTGGTAGATGCTAAGGTGATCGGTTCTGCCTATGCACTGATTTTCTGGATTCAGAACATCGGTCTCTGGCTGTTCCCCTTGCTGATTGGTAAGGTGCTCGACCAGACGAACCCAGGGGTTACAGATCCTACGCAGTTTGACTACACTGCTCCGCTGGTCATGCTCGCCTCTCTGGGTGTAGCTGCCCTCGTTCTTGGATTCGTACTTAAGATAGTTGACCGCAAGAAAGGCCTTGGACTTGAGTTGCCTAACATCACAGAAAAGTAAGATATATGAAAAAGATAGGTTTCGACAACGACAAATATCTCAAGATTCAGTCAGAACATATTAAAGAGCGTATCGCCCAGTTCGACGGAAAGCTCTATATGGAGTTAGGTGGCAAACTCTTTGATGACCACCATGCCTCACGCGTGCTGCCTGGATTTAAACCTGACAGTAAGCTTCGTATGCTGGCCCAGCTTCGTGACAGCATAGAAATTGTGATTGTGGTCAGTGCTGATGATATTGAGAAGAACAAAATCCGAGCAGACCTGGGGATTACCTACGATGAGGATGTACTCCGTCTGCGCGACGAGTTCATGCGTCGTGACTTCATGGTGGGCTCCGTCGTTATTACCCATTATAACGGACAGCATGCAGCAGACCAATTCCGCAACCGCCTGAAGCGCATGGGCATCAAATCATATATCCACTACCCCATTGACGGCTATCCTCACAATGTGGAGCTCATTGCCTCCGATGAAGGTTTTGGTAAAAACGATTATGTCGAAACCTCTCGAGAATTGGTTATCGTAACAGCTCCAGGTCCTGGTAGCGGTAAGATGGCAACTTGTCTATCCCAGCTTTACAACGAGAACAAACGAGGCATCCGTGCTGGTTATGCCAAATTCGAGACTTTCCCTGTCTGGAATCTGCCGCTTAAGCATCCTGTGAATATCGCCTACGAGGCTGCTACTGCTGACCTCAACGATGTAAACATGATTGACCCCTTCCATCTGGAAGCCTACGGCAAGACGGCTATCAACTATAACCGCGACATCGAGATCTTCCCTGTACTGAATGCCTTATTCGAAGGTATCTATGGTGAGAATCCATATAAGTCGCCTACGGATATGGGTGTCAATATGGTAGGCTTCTGCATCTCTGATGACGAGGTTTGCAGTCAGGCATCGCGCGACGAAATCATCCGCCGGTTCTATGACGCAACCAACAAGATGGCTGATGGTGCAGATAATCAGAGCGAGGTCAATAAAATCCGCATGCTCTTCAATCAGGCAAAGATCTCTACAGCCACACGAAAGGTGACAGTTGCCGCCTACGAGAGAAAGATTGAAAGTGGACAACACGCTGCTGCCATCGAACTGGAAGACGGCACCATCATCACCTCGAAGACGACACCACTTCTAGGTTGCTGCGCAGCTCTCATTCTCAATGTTACAAAGTATTTGGCTGGCATCGACCATGAAGCTAAACTGATTCCGCAAAGTCTGATAGAACCTGTTCAAAAGACAAAAATCGAATACCTTGGAGGTAAGAATCCGCGTCTGCACACAGACGAAGTACTGGTAGCACTTTCCGTACTTTCCAAGGATGACGAGAACTGCCGGAAGGCTCTGGAGCAATTGCCAAGACTCCGTGATTGCCAGGTTCATACAACGGTTATGCTCTCAGAGGTGGATCGTAAGATCTTCAAAAAACTCGGCTGTGGCCTGACCTGCGATCCAGTAAAGAAAAAATAGAAAAAGAGCAAGTGGGTGAAGCTATCCAAAAACGTCTGAACGACTCTCCTACTGCGAGATGGACCGTACTTTTCATTGTGGCTACTGCCATGATGATGGGTTACTTTGTCAACGATGTGATGTCGCCTCTTGAAACAATGTTAGAGGCTCCTCGCAGTCAGGGCGGACTTGGTTGGACACCATCCGATTATGGTTTCTTCTCGGGTGCAGGCAGTTTTATCAATGTCTTCCTACTAATGCTCTTCTTTTCGGGACTGATTCTCGACAAGATGGGCATTCGCTTTACAGGAATATTGGCCTGTAGCCTGATGGCTATTGGTACATTATTGAAACTCTATGGGGTTATCACCGACTTTGGTCCTGCCGAAATGACAGTTTTCGGTTTTCAGTTGCCGATGTCAGTAGCAGTTTCCTCCTTAGGCTTTTCAATATTCGGTGTCGGTTATGAAATGACTGGTATCACTGTATCGAAAGCGATGGTACGTTGGTTTACTGGTCATGAACTGGCATTGGCTATGGGTATTCAACTGGCAATGGCCCGTCTTGGTACTGCTGCAGCACTGAGTATCTCTGCTCCTATCGCACGTCATTTCACCCTTTCAACACCATTGCTTGTTTCACTGGCCTTCCTACTAATCGGCTTGCTGGCTTTCCTCGTATTTTGCGTAATGGATCGCCGACTAGACTCCTCTATTCCCAGCGAAGCATCCAACTCAGAGGAATTTCGCTTTTCCGATATCGGCATGACGCTTCGCAATCCAGGGTTTTGGCTGATTACGCTATTCTGCGTATTGTTTTATTCTGCCGTCTCGCCTTTCTTGAAGTTTTCAACCAAACTGATGGTGATGAAATATGGTGTTGATCCTGATATCGCCGGTTTCTTCTCAAGCATTGCACCTTTTGGTACCATCTTAATGACACCACTGTTCGGACTTGTATATGACCGTTACGGAAAAGGGGTTACGCTAGTTATCACAGGGGCACTAATGCTCACAGCTGTTCACTTCAGTTTCTCACTACCCATGCACTCAGCAACGGTAGCCATTGCCCTGATGATCCTACTCAGTATCGGTTATTCTCTGGCTCCAGCTGCTCTATGGCCTTGTGTTCCGAAGATCATCCCTCTAAAATGCCTAGGTACAGCCTATTCAATGATATTCTTTATCCAGAATTTTGGCCGAGCCATTATTCCCATGTTTGTGGGTAAAGCCAACGAAACAGACCCCACATACACGAAATCAATGCTCATCTTTGGTTTCACGGCCCTTGGTGCCGCCCTCACTGCCATCGCTATGCTGTTCGTTGATCGACGCAAAGGCTACAACCTGCAACAGCCCAACATCAAGGAAACAAACACAGATGGCAACAAATGAAAATTAGTTATGGCAAGACGACTTTGCGAATAGAGCCATCACTCGACCGCACGATATTCAGGCCTTTACGCAATTTCGATTGGGAACGACCATCAATAGACCATATTTGCTGAGGGGACGATGTGTCCAACTGAAACTGACAGATTCCAGAAGTATCATCAATGATTCGGAAGGTTACAGAGACGGGGAAATGGTCGCCCATCGGCGTACCGTCTTCATAGGTATAATCGGTCTCTAACTGATATGACTTCAGTTCCAAACGTGGACCTTTGAGAGGATTGATATAGAGGATCTTATCCAACACTTCCCCGTTATCGTAAGCCATATAGCGATCGCCACTCACCATCTCTGGATAGACACCTTGCAGGCAAGCCTCTACCCAAGTATCACTGACATAATATTGCTGCGTAGCATTAATAGGGTCAATAAAAATGGACTTGATACTATCACGAGGATAAAGACTGTTCATGTCTCCCATCAGAATGACAGGCCGTTCATCAAGGTAATCCATCACATATTCCCGTAGTTGACGCCACTGATTCCAACGGGCTTCCTTGTCGCCCCAATCGTTGCCAACAAGTTCATCAGCATCAGTACTGGCATCCATATGCATATTATATACCACAATGCGCTGACCGCAGGAAAGCGTCATTTCACAACGACGGAAGCCCTTCACAACAATGGCATCCCAACAATGGTCAAACTTGCCATAACTATCGTACCAAGCTACAGCATTTTCTTGCTCAATCTGATGATTTTTGCGCCAAAACACACGAAGACCGTCGGTTTCAAAACGTTCATTAGCAAAAAGTACACCCATTATCTTACCAAAACTTAGGTCTATATCGCCTTGCCAATCTCCATAGTTATAATGCAGTTCTAGTGATTGACGTAATTCCTCGTCATAGTTGAAATCTTCTTGCACACCGATGATGTCATAGCCTTTTCGAGCCAGGAATTCACCAACCCTTTGAGTTTCTCCTCCAGGGCCGTCTGGATTGATATGTATATCCGCTATATACGTTGGCAGGCCATCCACATTAAGAGTGGCTACAGAGAACTCCTTATCTGCTGTCTGGCTTATGGCAGCCAGAGGCAGCAATTCAAAGATACCAGTCATCATTAGCCACTGGCAGGCATGCAACATTCTTTTCATAACGGCAAGTTGACAGATTGTTTGGATGATTTTTCAAAATTAAGACATATAACTAATGGCAGGTGATCACTATAACCAGGCTGATAGCGCATACCATTATATGTGCGACGAGGTTTGTAACCGCCATATACCTTTTCTTCTTCTAACAAGAACCTTGGAGCATGAATGAAAGCACGTTCCATATAGTTGTAGATTGAAGGGGAACCTAAGATATGATCAATAGTCTCCCATTGACCTTGATAACGATAGCTACCATGAACATCGTCTGGCTTAGCTGCCTTTGCAGTTAAATCGCAAAGGCCATGACGAAGAATCTGTTGAAAAACAGGGCTATCAGTACCATCATTAAAGTCCCCAGCAACAAGTATCTTAGCCTCTGGTGAATTAGACTTCAAAGAATCTATCGACTCACAAAGGACATCTGCAGCAGCCTTGCGAAAAGGACGACTATAACGTTCACCTCCAAAACGGCTGGGGAAATGAACAACATAAATATGAAGCGTATCGTCTTTCACCGTGCGACCAGCAACATAAAGTATATCACGTGTAGGACGCATACCTTCTACAGGAGCTACCCGAAGCGATTCATATCGAATAGGGCAAAACGAAAACGGCGAATAAACTAAGGCAACATCAATACCGCGAAGATCAGGAGATGAAGTCATCAAATATTCGTAACCAGCGTGGCGCAAAAGAGAACGATGTGTTAAATCGTTCAAAACAGAATCATTCTCAACCTCACAAAGGAAGATTAAATCCGGAATACCATCACTCGAACATGAGAGAAGTGTCTGGGCAATATGATTCTGCTTGCGCCAATAACGTTGACGGGTCCAATGTCGCGTGGATTCAGGTAGATATTCCTCATCATTCTTCCCTTCATCATGGCGATAATCGAAAAGATTCTCACAATTGAGTTCCACCACTGTGAGCGACTGCCCTGCAACAACAAACGGAAACAGGATATGAAGCAGCAACAAACTAAGCCTCAACATGAAGATAGATTTTCCAACCAACAAAGGTCACTTGAGATGCTACATCAAGCGTTGCGTTGCCATTTTTGGCAACGCAACATGATATCAGTACAATCAGTACCACAAGTGGGATAAAACTCACCTTACATTTTTTTGATGATTAAAATATCCTAGCAGACGCTCTCGAGTCGCTTCATCATAGCGAACATGAAGATGGCAGCCACAAGGCAGACACCCAGGAAGACACTCCAGCACACCCAGAGAGGAACAGCTCCCCAAAGCAGACCACCCACAACAACGAGTTGGTTACCGATAGCGGTTGCTACGAACCAGCCACCCATCATCATACCTTTATATTTGGGAGGTGCCACCTTCGACACGAAGGAAATACCCATCGGCGAAAGCAACAATTCACCAAAGGTCAATATCAGATAAACCGTAATCAACAAGTTTGGTGTCACGTCAGCCACATGTACAGCAACGGGGTTACCATCAGCACCCATCTCTGTCTGTGGCATTGGCAAACCAAATGACGAGAAAGCCATCAACGCATAAGCAATGGCAGCCACAATCATACCGTAAGCAATCTTACGCGGAGCAGTAGGTTCCTTACCCTTCGCAGCCAGCGAACCAAAGATGGCCATCGATACAGGTGTCAGCGCTACCACATAGAAGGGATTGAACTGCTGGAAAATAGGTGCAGAAACTGTCACGTTGCCATCGGCATCATACTGCAGACAGAGGAAAGCCAGGGCCATACAGATAATCACGGCAGAGATGGCCTTGCCCTTACCTGTCTTCGACTGGAATAAGGAGAACAGCGCATAGACGATAAAGATCACCGCCACGAGGTTCCACACATCAAAACACATTGCCTGCAAACCCTCAGCCGACTGAGCTGTAAACTCATCGGCGAAGTAGGTCAGCGACAGACCGTTCTGGTGGAAGGCCATCCAAAAGAAGATCACCACGGCAAACACGAGGCACAGGGCCACGATACGTTGTTTGGTTTCCTCTTTCGAGAGTTCCGGCTCTGTGCTGGTATCAGTCTTCACAGCATCTTTCTTCGTTCCACCTTCGGTATGACGGAACGTACTACGGAACATGTAATAGATGGCGATGGAGAGAATCAGCGATGCACAAGCCACAGCAAATGAGAAGTGGTAGGCATCATTGCTGGAATAGCCCAAAGATACCTCGGCATACTCTTTGATCCTAATGGCAGCAGTAGGTGCAAACAGGGCACCGATGTTGATAGCCATATAGAAGATAGAGAAACCTGCATCACGTTTGTCCTTGTATTTAGAATCGTTATACAGATCACCCACCATCACTTGGAGGTTACCTTTAAAAAGGCCAGTACCTAATCCAATAAGCAACAAGGCCACAAGCATGACGACCAGCGCCACACTGTCTCCGCCAAGAGGCACTGACAGGAGCAGATAGCCACCAAACATGATAATGATACCAGTTGTAACCATCTTTCCGAAACCGAATTTATCGGCCATGATACCACCAATCAACGGGAGGAAATACACCAGCATAAGAAATGAACTGTAGATTGTACCAGCCAAAGCGGGTGACAATCCATAATTAGCTCTCAGAAACAGAGCAAAAACGGCGAGCATCGTATAATAGCCGAAACGCTCACCTGTATTGGCTAATGCCAACGCAAATAATCCTTTAGGTTGTCCTTCGAACATGTTTTATTTGATTTTAGAGTTTTTTGTCCTGATAATGTCAAACAGGTAACTGAACTTAATGACAATATTACCAAAATTAGAGCGCCCGAAATGGTCGCGTTTAGAATTCCCATAGATATTGCCCAAACCATAGTAGTAACGGCCTTCTACGAGGAAATGCCCAACGTGCCGATTGCTGAACTCCATTCCCAAACCAACAGCAACACCATAATCGAACTTATTTTCTACAGCCATTGAATCCTGAGCCACGACATGGGAGGCACGGACTCCACCATATTTATAATCCTTTCCATATTGACCATTCTTAATCTGTGGATCAAAGGCCGGATCGGTCACATCAAAGTTGGAGTCAGTCTTCTCACTAAGGAAGAATCCGAACTGCGGACCAACCTGGAAAAAGAACTGAAAACCAATACGTTCACGTCCCCAGCCCAAACGAGCCATCAATGGTATTTGAATATAGTTCATATTGCGGGTGTAATGAAGAGACTGGGTGGGATTGATATGTAGAGGTACTGGCTGGTCTTGCATAGTGAGGATATTCTCCTTCCAACCAATCTGAGCAAGATTTACTTCGGCTACGACGGCACAAATGCTTTTGAAATACTTCTCACATGTATAGCGCATTGATACACCAGCCGTCATACCGCCCAACATCTTTTGGGGAACCTCCGGCATGAAGTTGATAGTACTCATCACATAACCACCATTAACACCAACAGCCAAATCACGACGGTACTCGCCCACTTGAGCGGAAACGCCAAGTGAGGACGACAGCAACAATAGAATCAAAACTTTACGCATCGTCTAGTATTTGATGGTTTCCACTATATGATCAGGACAGTAATGTACGAAAAGGAATGCCTTATTCCTCATTCCCCCATTCCCATAACGCTCGAACTGGAGTGGAGTCTGCACTGGTTGATAGCCCAACATGCCCGCTGCTCCAGAAAAAGCCTTACCATATTTATGCAGGCCACGCAAGAAGAAGTACGCTTGATCAAATCCTGTAATAGCAAAACGTGGCAACGTACTCTGCATATCTGCATGGAAGTTCCAACGATACTTCTGCTGTAAACGCTGTGTAGCTGGCGAAAGGGCATTATAATAGAATACAGACGGAATATAAGTATTATACTTATAAAAGTTCTCAAGATGTGCTCGGGTGTACATCAACCAGTCTGTGTAGCCAAACATGGTGATTTCCAGTTCAGGATGGTTAACTTTCATACCGTTAATCTTGGAAAATGCGACACCTAATTCCGGAGAACGACCAGTATTCAGAATCACGACATTTTGCTGAGAAGAACTAAAAGCCTTTGAGAAATTTTCCTCACCTGACTTCAAGTTTGTAACACTATATTGAATTCCCCTTTGTTCCAACTGACGACGCAGACCAAAAGTAAAATTGCCTTTTTTGCTCGTTGAGTCATTACAGTCGATAAACACTGGGTGATAGTTTCTAAATCTCTCAAGGAAACGGCTTATAGTTGTCTCATTAAAATCTGTCGGAGACTGCCATATCTGAAAAATATTTCTATTTGTAGTTAATTGAGGGGCATTGATAGAAAAAGGTATCACCAATTGAATATCATGGCGAGCAGTAAAGCCCGCTATCGCATCCATTTGTTTGGAATACAACGGACCAATAATAAGATCACACTCTGCCGCTGCATGATTGTTCAGAATCTTATTGATATCACAATCCTCTGAAGCATTCCATGCATTCACGTCCACCGAGATGCCAAGCTTTTTCAGACTATCACAAGCCATCAGCACGCCTCTGTAATATTCCACCATACGCCGCCCGTCACCATCGTTATCATGAAGCGGTAACATCACACCAAGACGGATGGCACGTTTTCGCACATCATCATAGACTGCATGCGCTGCATGCGAAGCAGGCTCTTGGGCAGTTGTAGCGGTTGCCGAAGGAACATTAACGGTACCTTTACCCTTGGAGAAAGGTATCTTTAGGATGGTACCTTTCTTCAGCTCATATCCCGGTTCTTTCATCTCCGGATTGGCTTGTATCAAATCTTCTATAGAGATCTCATACATATGAGAAATGCCGAAAATCGTTTCTTTACGCTTCACTTTATGAAAGCCGCGGAATGATTCATTCTCCTGTGCAGATACAATGCCAACAGCTACGATGAGCGTAACAAACAACAAAAAATATCTTAAAAGTCGATTCATAATTCCTATTAATTTCTATTTCGCCTACAAAAGTACGAAATAAATGTCAATTATCAATTGTCAATTATCAATTTTTTAGTATCTTTGCACTTTAAAGCATACGAAAATGAAAATAAAACGATTATTTCTACAGATATTGGCTGTTTTAGCAACACTTCCTTGTCTGGCACAACGGATTGAACCAACAGCAATTTATACTGATGAGAAGGGGAACATCATAGAAACACGTGATGATATCAAAGAGCAAGCTCCCCTCACGGTGAGTTTTCATGCCAACCCATCGGATATGGAGGGCTTCAATCCTTCCTATGAATGGCATTTCCAACAAGCAGGAGAAGACAGAGAGTTGATGGTGCGCTACGAGGAGAACACGGATTACACTTTCACCACTGCAGGAACAACTTATGTAACATTGATCGTAAGACTTGACGACATGGAAGCTATTGAGTCTGATTCAATCAGTGTGACAATCAGTGAGAGCAAGCTGACATTTCCCAATGCCTTCTCACCTAACGATGATGGCTTTAACGATAAATACAAGGCAAAAGAATTCCAAAGTCTCGTAGAATTTCATGCCTATATATTTAATCGCTGGGGACAGAAATTGTTTGAGTGGACGGATCCGGCAAATGGCTGGGATGGCACATATCATGGCAAGCCCGTCAAAGAAGGAGTCTATTTCCTTCTGGCAAGGGCGAAAGGTGCTGACGGCACGGAATACGATATCCGTAAGGACGTCAACTTACTCAGAGGTTATAATAAAGACGTAAACGAATAATCCCATCGACAAGTATAGATGAAAGAAGAAAGCAAAATAAACGTGTTTGGCGCACGTGTACATAATCTAAAGAATATTGACGTAGAAATACCACGCAACTCATTGACAGTCATTACAGGTCTGAGTGGCTCGGGTAAATCATCATTGGCCTTCGACACCATCTTTGCAGAAGGCCAGAGGCGATATATAGAGACGTTTTCCGCCTATGCCCGCAACTTCCTTGGAGGTATGGAACGACCCGATGTGGACAAGATCACCGGACTATCACCAGTCATCAGTATCGAGCAGAAGACCACCAATAAAAATCCACGTTCCACTGTAGGAACCACTACAGAGATATACGACTACATGCGATTGCTCTTCGCCCGTGCCGGACGTGCCTATAGCTATGCCACAGGTGAGGAAATGGTAAAATATACGGAAGAAAAAGTGATTGAACTGATTCTTCACGACTATAACAATCGGAAAATATTCATCCTTGCTCCACTTGTCAGGAATCGTAAGGGACATTACCGTGAGCTCTTTGAGTCCATGCGGCGCAAGGGTTACCTGAACATGCGCATCGACGGTTCTGTCGTGGAGATAACTCGCGGCATGAAAGTTGACCGTTACAAGAACCATGATATCGAGGTGGTGATCGACAAACTACAGGTTTCCTCTAAGGATGAAGAGCGTCTGAAGAAGTCTGTATCCATTGCCATGAAGCAGGGAGAAGGCCTGATTCTCATTCTCGACAAAGACTCTGGAGAAATCAAGCACTACTCCAAGCGTCTGATGTGCCCTACCACAGGCATCAGCTATTCTGACCCAGCTCCAAACAACTTCTCTTTTAACTCCCCTCAAGGTGCTTGTCCGCATTGCAAAGGTCTTGGCGTTATCAATCAGATAGACCTGGAAAAGGTTATCCCTGACAAGAAACTCAGTATCTACGAAGGGGGCATCTCTGCGTTGGGGAAATACAAGAACCAGATGATCTTCTGGCAACTTGATGCCATCTTGAAGAAGTATGATAGGCAACAAGCGGGCACTTCTACGGAAATGTGCGACTTAAAGACACCGATAGCCGAAATCCCCGACGAGGCTATGAGTGAGATACTATACGGTTCACTGGAAAACGTGCGTATCGACAAAGAACTGGTACATACCTCCAGTGACTATTTCATCGCTTTCGACGGTATTATCAAATATCTGCGCAGTGTCATGGACAACGATGATTCCGCAGCTGGTCAAAAATGGGCAGACCAGTTCCTGGCCGAATGCGAATGTCCTGAATGTCACGGACAGAGACTCAACCGAGAGTCGC
>Ga0256407_10011882_pt1 | contig 11958 bp, 10 predicted proteins | sample RumenRJG_04DNA_FD_193489 | JGI IMG/M metagenome (GOLD analysis project Ga0256407, IMG submission 193489) | Bovine rumen microbial communities from Lethbridge, Alberta, Canada - RJG_04 | ecosystem: Host-associated > Mammals > Digestive system > Stomach > Rumen | place: Canada: Alberta... | reverse complement strand
CTGGCTACCGAACCGCCTGAATGGTATGAGGGAACTGTCTATGTCGGAGGCGATCCTGTAACATCCATGTCTTTCCTGAACTCAATGGATTCCATGATGAAGAGCATATCGTCCAGCATGACCTCATCGCCGTCGAGCAGCGGCGGTGGCGGCGGTTCCTTCTCCGGCGGAGGCGGCGGAGGCGGCGGTGGCGGCGGCTCCTGGTAGAGACCGGTTCTGTTTTGTGATATAATATCCTATCTGACAAAGCAATTCTTTAAACAGGTAAACGATTATGAAGGGATTCAAAAGCAGGTTTCCTGCAGCGATTCTCGGAATAGTGCTGACTCTGGCAATGACCCTGGCTGCGCCTGTGGTTGTTTTTGCTGACGACGGGTCTTCTGTTCCGACCAGAGTAACTGAATACTTCAATGTAGATGTACAGGTCAACGAGAACAACAGCTACGAATTCACGGAAACCGTGGGAACTGTCTTCAACACTGAAGGCCACGGAATATACAGATATGTTCCGACGTCATTCGACGGGATAGACGAGAAGGTGGATTCAGGCTGGTGCTCAACGGATCCGGTGGAGATCTATGAGGAGGATGGAAACTACATTCTGCAGATGGGCTCCGGATCGAGTTATATCTACGGAGAGCATGAGTTCAAATACGGATATAAGATAACCTTCAGGGATGACCGCGATACTACGGGGGACTACATGTACATCGATGTTCTGCCGACGGACTGGCGGACTCCGATAGATTCGTCTGAAATCACCATTCACATGCCGAAGCCGGTCGAAAAGGACTGGACGACGGTGTATGTCGGCAAGTACGGCGTGCAGTATGACGACACAATGGACTCCTGGGACATGCCTGACAGCAGGACGATCAGCATAAAGGCCGAAAACCTTGACGAAGGCGTCGGTATTACAGTGTTGACGAGAATGCCGGAAGGATACTGGGTAGGCCAGGAGGACTACCAGGGAATCAAAACGGCGTCGACAGGAATACCTGCCATTGCCGCACTGCTTTTCGGACTGCTCTGGACAAGGTTCGGCAGGAGACAGCACATAGTCGAGACAGTTGAGTTCCATCCGCCTGAAGGCGTAACCCCTGCTGAAATAGGCCTCATAATAGACGGCGTTCTGGATAAGAAAGACATGGTTTCAATGTTCGTGTACTTCGCGCAGAAGGGGTACATGAAGATTGAAGAAGTTGCGAAGAGAGAGTTTGTCTTTACTAAGCTCAAAGATATTGACGATAGCGAGAAGCTGTTCGCCAGACAGCTGTTTGACGGACTTTTCACGGAGGCTGATGCTGTCAGCACAAAAGATCTGGGCGAAGATTTCGCGTACGCCTACCGCGACGCCTGCACTACAGTAGAGGATGATTACGGCGACATCACGCCGGCTTCCACAAGCATTCTCCAGACACTGGGCGGAATAGTGCTGTATTTTATCGCAATAGCTGTTCCGTGCGCCGCAGTGGCATACATGGTGCGCCCGGAAGGCTACATTTTCGGAGCGCTGCTGACCGGGGTCATAGCCGCGTGGCTGACCGGCCGGATCAGAAAGAGCTACAAGAGGAGGCTCTCCGGCAAGAAGACCGGATCAAGAGTATACAGAATCATCCTGTGGGCAATTGACGCGGCGGTTCTGCTGTTCACCGCGGCGGGAGTAGGCAGCGCCTTTGGCAGCACAATTACAGGCGGGCTCTACTTCATTTGCTTCGCGGCCTGTCAGTTCTTCAATGTCTACTGCGACAGGATCTCAGATACTGCGTTTAAGTACATGGGCCAGATTCTAGGACTGAGAAATTTCATCAGGACGGCCGAAGTGGACAGAATTGAGGCCCTCGTCGAGGAAGACCCTGAGTACTTCTTCAGCATACTGCCGTACGCCTATGTAATGGGGCTCACGGATAAGTGGATCAAGAAATTTGAAAACATACACATTCCAATACCAGACTGGTACAGGACGTATAACGCTACCGGAACATACATACCTATATTCCACATGGGAGATTCCATGGGCCACATGACGAGTGTAGTCGCGACATCCGTGCGTTCGCAGCTTCCTTCAGACGCCTTCAGCGGAAGCGATACAGGAGGCGGCTGGTTCACCGGAGGCGGCGGTGGCGGCTTCTCCGGTGGAGGAGGATTTTCCGGCGGCGGAGGCGGCGGCGGAGGCGGCGGCTTCTGGTAGAGCCAACCCCGCTTTTGGATAATATAAACGTAAAGGTAATATGAACATATTAGTTGCTAATGATGATGGGATAGAGGCTCGCGGATTGCGAGAGCTGGTGAATGCGCTGACTGAAAGAGTCGGAGCGGATGTTTACGTTTTTGCGCCCGACGGTCAGAGAAGCGCTGCGAGCCACGCCATAACCCTGAGAAGCCCCATAAGCGTCTGGCAGGTGCCTTTTGAAGGCGCCGCTGAAGCCTTTGCTTTAGATGGAACTCCTGCCGACTGCGTCGCGGTGGGCCTGAAGATGCTCAGGCTGAAAGGCATCGATATAGACGTTGTCTTCGCTGGAATAAACCACGGCGCCAATGTAGGCACTGACATCGTTTATTCAGGCACTGTGGGAGCGGCTCTTGAAGGGTCCATTCAGGGTGTTCCTTCGGTTGCTGTTTCGGTGGACAGCCACAAGGCAACGCATTTCGGTTACGCCTGCGATCTCGCGGTCGATCTGATGGAGAAGACCGGGGGCGAGTGGGACAGCCGCGTCATGATAAACATCAATACGCCGGATTTACCGGCTGATGAGATAAAAGGAGTGTTTACAACTGTACTCGGTGAGAGAGAATACCTGAACGATGTGCAGATGAAAACGGAGGGGGAGGTTACGACCTTTGTATACGGCGGAGATCCGGTGCTCTATGAGAGTGACGACAACCACTTTGATGTGGTCGCCCTCGAGAACGGGTACGCGTCCGTCTCTCCGGTTCAAAAGGACATGACAGCATATAACGCCGGCAAAATGCTGGAAGACTGGAGGATAGGAAAATGACAATGAACAGAGAAGACACATTAGCGGTTTTTATTGATTTTCAGGAGAAACTGGTGCCTGCGATGAACCACAAGGAGGAGCTGGTGGACAAGACCTGCAGACTGGCGAAGGGCCTTAAGGTTCTCGACATTCCGCACATTGTTACCCAGCAGTACACAAAGGGCATCGGCGAGACGATTCCTGAGGTGGCTGAGGCCATAGGCGAGTTTGAACCGATCGACAAGACGACTTTCAGCTGCATGAGCCATGTGGACTTCATAAACCAGCTGGAGATAGCCGCAAAGAAGAATGTGATCGTCTGCGGAATCGAAGCGCACATATGCGTCCAGCAGACTGTTGAGCAGCTGCTTGAAGAAGGATACAACGTCTACGTAGCGGCGGACTGTATCTCATCGCGCAGCCAGAATGATTTTCTTTGGGCTACTGAAAGAATGGAAAAAGCGGGGGCTGTCCTGACTACTTATGAATCGATTCTGTACGAGCTCCTCAAGGATTCAAAGGCCGAAGGGTTCAGAGAGATATCAAAAATCGTAAAGTAACACGGAAACGGGGATAGAGCGGCATGTTCTTATTCGATAACAGAATAACTTTAGAAAACAGAGACGTGCTGGAGGAGTATCTGAACGGATTCGAGTACAAGACCTCCGGACTCTCTTACAGCGCTCTTTACATGTGGCGTGATATCAATCAGTTCAGCTGGACGATGATGGGCGACTATATGTGCATGAGCGGCGTCAGCCATCTGGAGCTGGAGCAGGGAATAGAGCTCCATTTCATGTTCCCGCCTCTGACAAAGACGGGCGGATACGACAAGGATTCTCTGCGCGCAACCATATTCGAGGCCCGTGATTTCTTTGAAAGCAAAGGCCACCCGTTCAGCCTCAGGCTGGTTCCGTTCCACATCCTGGAGATAATAAAAGAGGCAGTGCCTGAGCTCAAGTGGGAGGACGACCGTCCGAACTACGACTACATCTATCTGACAAAAGACCTGATAGATCTTGCGGGAAGGGATTACCACAAGAAAAAGAACCATCTTAACTATTTTAAGAAGACATATGAGTATGAATATGTTAAGATGACATCTGACATGGCTGATGAGGCCATGCAGTTCATCGACGAGTTCAACCGCCGAAAGGACATTCCTGCCCATGAGATGGAGCTCCTCAAGATGGAAGAGGAAGCCATGGACGATGTGTTCAGAAATCTCGAGGCTGTAGGCTACGAGGCGGGCGCTATCCGCATAGGCGGCAAGATAGAGGCTGTCGCGGTCGGCGGACGGCTGGGAACAAAGATGATCACAGAGCATGTTGAGAAGGCGAATGTCGAGTACAGAGGACTGTATCAGGCCATAAACAACGAGTTCTGCAAGCATGTTGCCGGCTGGGCCAAGTACATAAACAGGGAAGAGGACATGGGCATACCGAACCTTAGAAAGGCGAAGCTTTCATACAGACCATGCCGTCTTCTGGAGAAGTACATAGGACATTTTTAGAATGTCTATTAGAAATTCTGTTAAAAAATTAACAGAATTTGCGCTAAAACCATTGACAACCCTTGAAACTATGGTATTATAACAGTGCAAACAAATTAAATTGATTTTATCGGAATAGCCGTTAAAATATTAACAAACCCAAAAAGATATACCCAGAATCAGTATATTATTAAGGAGGAAACTAAAAAAATGAGAGAAGTTGTAATCGTAGGTGCTGCAAGAACAGCAATCGGCAAGTTCGGTGGAACTCTGAAGAACGTCCCAACAAGAACGCTCGGCGCGGTTTGTATTGAAGAAGCTCTGAAGAGAGCGGGCGTTGAGAAGGATCAGGTAGATGAAGTCATCATGGGATGCGTACTCCAGGGCGGTCTCGGACAGAACGTTGCGAGACAGATGATGCTGGACGCAGGTCTGCCTGTTGAAGTTCCTTGCTTCACCATCAATAAAGTCTGCGGTTCTGGTCTGAGAGCAGTTGAACTGGCTGCACAGATCATCAAGGCCGGAGACGCTGATATCATTGTTGCAGGCGGTGCTGAGAACATGTCATCTACAGGATATACAGTTCCTGCTGCAAGATGGGGAGCCAGAATGTTCGACGCGCAGATGAAGGACATGATGGTAAACGATGGCCTTTGGGATGTATTCAACAACTATCACATGGGCATGACCGCAGAAAACGTAGCTGAACAGTGGGGACTGACCAGAGAAGAACTGGACGAGTTCTCCGTTATCTCACAGCAGAGAGCCGAGAAGGCTGTTGACAGCGGCGTATTCGATGAGGAAATCGTTCCGGTTACCATTCCGCAGAGAAAGGGCGATCCGATCGTATTCGATAAGGACGAGCACCTCACTCGCGGATCCACAATGGAAAAGGTTGCGAAGCTGAAGCCTGCATTCAAGAAGGACGGCGGCGTCGTAACAGCAGCTAACGCTTCCGGTATCAATGACTCAGGTGCTGCAGTAGTAGTAATGAGCAAGGAAAAGGCTGACGAGCTGGGCATCAAGCCGATGGCTACGATCAAGGCCTATGCATCCGGCGGTGTTGATCCTTCAATCATGGGCGTTGGTCCTGTACCTGCTTCCAGAAAGGCTCTGGAGAAGGCCGGCCTGACAATCGAGGACATGGATCTGGTAGAAGCAAACGAAGCGTTTGCTGCACAGTCACTGGCAGTCAGAAAGGATCTGGGACTCGATCCTGAAAAGACTAACGTAAACGGCGGCGCAATCGCTCTGGGACACCCAATCGGAGCATCCGGCTGCAGAATCCTGATCACGCTCCTGTACGAGATGCAGAGAAGAGGAAGCCACTACGGTCTCGCAACTCTGTGCATCGGCGGCGGCATGGGAACATCAGTCATCGTAGAAATGTAAGCTCATCAGAGCATACCGCCTGAGGTGAGACTTCAGGGCGAAACCATAGAGAGACCGCTGCTTCGGCAGCGGTCTTTTAGTTTACATATGTGATAGAATAACATTGTCATGAGTGATAGAGTATTCAGAATCGGACCGATTCGTCCGCCAAGTGAAGCAAACAGCCTGCTGATTCAGGTAACCAACGGATGCACCTGGAACAAGTGCAGGTTCTGCCGGCTGTACAGGCACACAAAGTTCAAGGCCTACAGCGCGGACAGCATAAGATCCGACATAGACAACATAGCGTACTGGGCAGAGCGCGTCAGGAAACATGAGCGCAAAGCCGGCTGGGATATCGACGGCATAAACGCTGAGCTGTCATCGATAGCCGATGACGAGGAAAGGCAGTGCATGTACACAGTCGCGAACTGGCTTATCGCGGGCGGCGAGAATGTCTTCCTCCAGGACGGCAACAGCACCGCGCTCAGCAGCGGCAGATTGACCGATGTGCTCGTTTACCTCAGGCAGGTCTTTCCGCAGATAAAGAGAATCACATCCTACGGAAGAGCGGAGAATCTGTCGAGATCTTCAGCTGAAGACTACGCCGAGCTGAAGGCGGCAGGTCTCGACAGAATCCATTCGGGCTTCGAGTCAGGATCGGACGCCGTGCTTAAGCGGATAAACAAAGGCGTTACACAGGAACAGCAGATACGCGCGGGAAAGGCGGTAAAAGACGGCGGAATCGAACTGAGCATATACTTCATGCCCGGAGTAGGAGGAAGGGATCTGTCCGCGGACAACGCAGAGGGAACTGCGGAAGTAATCAACGCTGTGGACCCGAATTTCGTGAGAGTACGCACCGCGGCCATCAAGCCGGGGACTGAGCTGTACAAGGACTGGCAGGACGGGCTGTTTGAACTTTGCGGCGATGATGATAAAGTGCGTGAGATACGCAGGGTGATCGAACTGACCGGTGAAACTGCCGGCGAAAAGAATGCTGCCATAGGAACATATCTGGTGAGCGACCACATGATCAATCTGCTCCAGGACATCGAAGGATATCTTGGAAGACACGGCGGCGACACAGACGACCGCGTCAGAATGCTTGCGCGCATAGATGAATATCTGGACATGCCCGAGGACAGACGGCGTGTGTTCCAGCTACTGAGGCGCACTCTTCGGGCCTACAGCCTGGACGACATGAAGAACATCAGCGACGTGCAGCTCAGACAGCTTTGCGCTGATGTCATGAAAGAGAATGAACTTGGATGGAACGTGCGGATGAACGGATACATCTGCCGATACGTATAAAAGACTTTGATGGATGACACTAAAAAGAAGACAATTAAACGGTACGCGCTGATAGGCTTCGGACTGACCATTCTGAACTTCGCCTACGTCATGGTGACTGTTCCCCACGGAATAATAAACGGCGGAGTTACAAGCTTCAGCATGATACTGGCCAGGCTGCCGCTGACGGAGCATCTTCCGGTCAACGCCTGGGTTGCAATAGTAACGATGATTCTCGCGCTTCTGTGCTGGATATTCCTGGGCAGAGACATTTTTATCGCGAGCCTCTACAGCTGCGTGGTTGGTGTCGCGGCATTCAACTTCTTCACGCTGATCATCCCTTCCGAAGTGATACACACAATGATAAGGATCGGGCACATGGGGGAAAACCCTTTCATACCGGTCGGCATGGCGCTGGAGCTTATAGCTGCCGCTGTCGTCGTCGGAGCGGGATACTATTTCTGCCTGAGCAATGATTCGACAGCGGTAGGCATGGATACCATCGCGCTTATACTGCACAAGAGGAATGAGAAGATTCCGATCGCCTATGCAATGTACGCAATAAACATCATAGTGCTTTTGCTCGGCCTGTACACTTATGGGCTGCGATGCGTGCTCATGGGAATCGCATTCGCGGGTCTGCAGGCGCTGACCTTAAATACTATGCTCCGAATTAAAGACAAGGCCGCCTAAAGAGGCGGTTTTGTGTTATAATACATTCTGAATTTGTATGCGCAGCCGTGAGGGGCTGCCGAGAGGGCTTAATGAAAGAATTACTAATGGGAAATGAAGCGGTAGCCATGGGCGCGCTGGCTGCGGGAGTGCAGGTGGTAGCGGGGTATCCGGGCACGCCGTCTTCAGAGGTACTGGAAACAATAGCAAAGAGAAATCCCGGCCATGTCTACGTCGAGTGGTCGGTCAACGAAAAGGCCGGGGCGGAGGTTGCGGCCGGAGCGGCTTATGCCGGAGCGCGCAGCCTCGTAACAATGAAACAAATGGGACTTAATGTCGCGTCCGATCCTGTGATGTGCGTCAACTACATTGGCGTAAAGGGCGGAATGGTCATTTATGTCTGCGACGATCCGGGTCCCATCTCATCCCAGACGGAGCAGGACACAAGAAGCTTCGCCAGATACGCCCACATACCGTGTTTTGACTGCGATTCCCCTGAACAGGCTTTTCAGGCAGTTCAGGATGCTTTTGCGTTCTCGGAGGAGCATGAAACGCCGGTCATATTGAGATCGACGACGAGAGTATGCCATGCGTGCGCTGATATCGACGTTCCTGAGATTGGAAATCCGGAGCCGCCGGAAGGCTTCATCAAGGATACATCAAGATGGGTAATCTTCCCGAAGCTGGCATATCAGGCCAAACTGAAGGTGGCAGGACGTGAGCCGGCGCTGGCGGCGGAGTTCTCAGAGTACAAAGGCAACACGATCGAGGGAAGCGGCCCTGTGGGAATAGCCTGCGGCGGGATTTCATATTCGTACGTAAAGGAAGCCATCCGCGGACACGAGGACAGCTTCACGGTCATGAAGATAGCGACTCCATATCCGTTCCCGACAGATCTGGCGAGACAGTTCATGCTGGGTGCAGACAAGATAATATGCTTTGAAGAGCTCGATCCGTACATTGAGGACGCTCTGATCTATGAGTACGGAAACCTGAGTCTCGACATAGATAATTTCATAGAAGGCAAGAGGACCGGCACGGTCCGCCTCGGCGGAGAGCTGAGCGCGGTGGAGGTCGGTGAGGTAATAGAAAAAGTCACTGGTGTCGAAACATCGATTCCTTACGGCGAACCTGAAGCGGCGGAAGATGCTCCGGAGCTTCCGGTGAGACCGCCGGTGCTTTGCGCGGGATGTCCGCACAGAGGAGCGTTCTACGCTGTAAAGAAGGCTGTCGGAAAGAGACCGGCAATCTACGGCGGAGACATCGGATGCTACACCCTTGGCAACGCGGCGCCGCTGGACATGGTTGATACGTGCCTTTGCATGGGCGCGGGAATTACAATGGCCCAGGGTCTTGATCACGCAATGAGAGGGCAGGACGATAAGCCGACATGTTTCGCCTTCGTTGGAGACTCTACGTTTTTCGCCAGCGGAATTACAGGCACGGTCAACGCGGTATACAATCAGTCAGACATGATTCTCTGCGTTCTCGATAACTCCACAACGGCGATGACGGGACACCAGCCGCACCCGGGAATGGGCGTTACCATGATGGGTGAAAAGGTTGAGCCCGTTGACATAGGCAGGGTTCTCGAAGGCATCGGAGTTAAATCAATACGTACCGTCGACCCGCAGAACCTGGAAGAGTCCATGCAGGCTGTTTCTGAGGCCATGGAGGAAGAGGGCGTACGCGCGATAATATTCAAGTCACCTTGCGTAGCTCTTGTGGGACCGGGAGAGCCTTTGAGAGTCGATTCTGAAAGGTGCGTCGGATGCATGATGTGCATAAACGAGATAGGCTGCACCGCTCTGATACCGGACAGCGGCAATCTCACGGAGAAGGGCAGACCTAAGGCGATGATAGACAAAGCGCTCTGCGCGGGCTGCGGCCTTTGCGCTCAAGTTTGCCCGGCGGACGCGATAGTGAAATAGAACGGACGATAGTCTGATAGCACAGACGAATTTTTGTAGCATAAAGGATAGATAAATGTCAGAGAATGAAGTAAAGAGCTGTCTGCTCTGCGGAGTCGGAGGACAGGGGACAGTTCTGGCATCGAGAATAATAGCTGCGGCGGCCATGGCAAAGGGCCTTCACGCCAAGACGGCAGAGACCATAGGCATGGCCCAGAGAGGCGGAAGCGTCGTAAGTCACGTGAGGATTGGCGAGACGATAGCATCACCAATGATTCCACGGGGAAGAGCTGATGTCATAATCGGATTCGAGCCCGGAGAGGCTGCGGCGAACATAAAGTATCTCAGAGAAGGCGGCGTTCTGATTCTTAGCAGCAGACAGGTAAAACCTGTTACCGCGGCCCTTGGCCAGAGCGGCTATGAAGGAGACGAATGCCTTAAGTGGCTCGGGGACAAAGGCGGCAGGTGCGTGGTGATAGATCCGGACAGGATCATCGAGGCCTGCGGATCGCCTAAGGTGCTGAACGTGGCCATGGCAGGAGCGCTGGCGGCGACGGGAGCAATGGGCCTCAGCGTCAGCGACATGGAAGAGGCTCTTAGAATAAGAATGAAGCCTAAACTGCTGGAGATGAACATGAAGGCTCTGCACATGGGAGCGGAGTGCGTAACAGAGAGGTAAGAATACATGAAGATGAAAAAAGCAACGCTAAATGACATTAGAAGACAGATCAAGCGCGTTCAGGCGGCCGACGGATTCTACGCCAAGCGCCTGAAGGGGATCGATCCAGAGGACATCAAGACAAAGGAAGATTTCGAGAAGCTTCCTTTCTCTGAAAAGGATGACCTCAGAGACGCCTATCCGCTGGGACTGGCTGCTGTGCCTGATGAGGAGATCGTCAGGATCCATTCATCGAGCGGCACGACCGGACTTCCTTGCATCATTCCTTACACAAAGAAGGATGTCGAGGACTGGGCGGAGCTGTTCAAGCGCTGCTACGAAATAGCGGGAATCACAAACAAGGACAGAATACACATCACTCCGGGTTATGGACTCTGGACGGCGGGCATAGGCTTCCAGCTGGGAGCTGAGAAGCTGGGTGCCATGACGATCCCGATGGGACCGGGAAACACAGATAAGCAGATAAAGTTCATGCAGGACATGGAGTCGACAGTTCTCTGCGCGACTTCATCATACGCGCTGCTTCTGGCGGAGGAGATCGAAAAGCGCGGAGTCAAGGACACCATCAAGCTCAAGAAGGGCGTCATCGGTTCAGAACGCTGGGGCCCTAAGATGCGCGCTCGCATAGCTAACGAGCTGGGCGTTGAACTTTATGACATATACGGGCTCACCGAGGTCTACGGACCGGGAATCGCAATCAACTGCGAGTACGAGACGGGCATGCATTACTTTGACGATTATCTTTACTTCGAAGTAATTGATCCGAAGACCGGTGAAGTGCTTCCTGACGGGGAGCTTGGTGAGCTGGTAATCACTACGCTGAAGAAGGAAGGCGCGCCTCTGATCAGATACAGAACTCACGACCTTACACGGATAATACCTGACGACGTGCCGTGTCCGTGCGGACGCAAGCTCCCGAGAATTGATGTTATTCTCGGAAGAACGGACGACATGGTCAAGGTTAAGGGCGTAAACATATTCCCGGGACAGATCGAAGACTGCCTCAAGGACATAAACGGAGCGTCCAGCGAGTATCAGATTTTCATAGATCACGAGGACGGCAAGGACGTCATCAATCTCTTCGTCGAAACTATCTTCACAAAGAAGGGTGAGCGCCGTCATCTCGAGAAGGAGATCAAGGATAAGATCAAGAGCGTCATAAACGTCGGCGTAAATCCAAAGGCAGTCGACATCGGCGATCTGCCTAGAAGCGAGAAGAAGACGACGAGAGTGTTCGACTACAGATATTAGAGGAAGGATAAACAATGACCGCAAAATCCATGATGCCCTACGTTGAAGGCAATTCAGCAATAAGGGCGATGTTCGAAGAGGGCGCGCGAATGGCGGCCCTGTACGGCAAGGAGAATGTCTATGATTTCAGCCTGGGAAACCCAAGCGTTCCGGCGCCGGATGAGGTAAATCAGGCCATACACGACATACTCGAAGAGGAGCACACTCTGCTGGTCCACGGCTACAACCAGAGCAACTCCGGTTATGAGGATGTGCGCCGGACAGTGGCGGAGCATCTGAATGAACTGCACGGGACGAACTTCACGTCCGAAA
>Ga0256407_10011880_pt1 | contig 11960 bp, 9 predicted proteins | sample RumenRJG_04DNA_FD_193489 | JGI IMG/M metagenome (GOLD analysis project Ga0256407, IMG submission 193489) | Bovine rumen microbial communities from Lethbridge, Alberta, Canada - RJG_04 | ecosystem: Host-associated > Mammals > Digestive system > Stomach > Rumen | place: Canada: Alberta | collected... | reverse complement strand
TTTTGAAGTGTTTTCATTTTTATTACAAAAAATATAATTATTAACATAATTATTAACCAATTGATTAATACTATCTTCAATACCTGTACCATTTTTTGCAGAAGTTCTTTGATAAATTGCTCCAATTAATTCAGCAAAATCTCTTACTTCTTTTTCATCAACATTTTCTTCATTACTTAAATCACTTTTATTTCCAAAAAGTCCAATTACTTCAAAATTAATAAATAAATATTTTTACTTTTAATTTCTCCACATATTTCAATAAATTGCTTATACCAATGGCTTTTAATTCTTTCAAAACTTTCTTTATTTGTCATATCATATACAAAAATTACAATATCAGTCCCTTTATATATTGACTGAGTAATTGAATTAAATCTTTCTTGTCCTGCTGTATCCCATACTCTCACTTTTATTGTTTTCCCTTTTATTGTATATTGTTTTTCTTCATATCCAGATGATGTTGTAGATACCATTTCTTCATCGAATCCAACATTGAAAAAATTTTTTATTATCGATGTTTTTCCAACTTCACTATCACCTAAAAGTATTAATTTAATTTTTATTTCATCATTTTGATTTTTTGACATTTTTTTACTATTTTTATTTTTTAATTAAAAGATTTATTATATATGTTTTTCAAATTGCCATTATGAATTTATATTAATATTTTTTAAAAATCTTATTAAAATTTTTTATTTATATAAATTTAATTTAATATAATTTTTTTGCTCATTAAATTTTAATTGCTTTAACTTATTTACTTGTATTTTACATTTTCATTTAATCAATTTACATTAATTTTATCTATTTAATTCATTTTTTAAAATAATTACATGAAAAATTTTAAAAATTAAATAAAAAAAAATTATTAAATAATTAACTCAAAAATATAAAAAAAAATTTAAAAAAAATAGTATATTTTGAATAAATGGACACAAACACAAACCATTATGATACCTCAGTATCAACAAACCCAAATACCTTAATAAACAATTTCCCAAATCCAGCATATCTTCCATTAGAAACTCCTCAAAATTCATCATATACAATTCCTCTTCGAAATTTCAATAATCAATCTCAAACAAACCAAAATCAATCTTTATATCCAAATAATCAATTTCCTCAAAATAATCTTCAAACAAAAAGTGAAGAAAATACAATTTTTTTAGATGAAAATTATGAAGGAAATACTCAAGATAAAAAAGATGATATTCATAGAAGAAGATCAAAAAATGATACAGAAGGAAGAACATTTATATGTGAATTATGCGGGAAAAGTTATTTATCTTATCCTGCATTATATACTCATAGAAAACAAAAACATAATACTAATTTAAGTAGTGGAAGAGGAAGAGGAAGACCTAAGAAAGATATTAGTGAACAAAATTTTGAAAGACTTAAATATAATCCTTGTAATTTTTCATATTTTCAGAAAGATAATAGAAAAGGTGAAACTACTGAATTTAAAAAAGTTATTTTAGATGCTTTTAATTTTTTATATAATATTAAAGATGATAATGTAAAAAGTGAAAGAAATAAATTGAGAAGAATGAAAGAGTATAATAATATTAGTGAACATCCTTTATTTAATAAATTTTTAAATAATCCACATAATAAAGATGAAAAAATTGATGAAAATGAAAATAAAATAACTGATGATGTTTTTATTGATTATTTAAATAAAGTTTCTTCATATTGTAATCCTGATTTTTTTGAAAAAATTTTGATTTTTGTTGCATTATTTAGAGAACATGTTAATCAAGCTTATAAAGATAAAGTAAGTACTGGATTAGAATATACAGCTGAAGAAAAAGCAGAAGATGTTCCTGATACAAGTAATGAATTTATTTTAGATTTTATTGACCCTGATGAAAATAATAATGATTTTGGATTTAATAAAGATGAATGTATTGATTTAATTCAAAATCTATGTCACTGGATGTATGAAAATAATTTTACTTGTTCTAAATTATCAATGATTAATATGGATAATTCTAAATAAATATTAATATAAAAGAAATTTTATTTTATTTGCATAGTAATATAAATTAATTGACTTAAAATTTAAAAACTATTATTAAACAAAATATATTTTGTTTAATAAATCAAAATTTTTTTTAATGAAAATTTTATAAATGAAATTATTTTATTTTTAACAGATAGTAATACAAATAATAATAAGAAATAATATATATTACATAATTTATCAAACAAAAATATTTAAAAACTAAAAACATTATAAAAATTATTCTTACATAAAGCAACCACCACAACAACCTCTTATATCATTATCATTATTTTTATTATTTACATTAGACTCAACAGTGAATTTTCTATTAATTTTAGCATTATTGTCATCTAAATCAGGACTATATTGAGCTCGAATACTCCAAGCTCTTTTCATTTTTGAATGATTTTGACTACTTGCTTCAGTTTTCAAACTTATATTATTTCTTAATTTTAATTCATCTTTAGTAGTCCAATCATAAATATAATCTAATTTAAATGATTCTCTTTTCATAACTTTCTTAAATAATCCTTTTAAAATATCATATTTTGGATCTTCTGTATATTGTAAATTTCTAGTATATTCAATATACTTTTCAAATTCACTTGGAAATCCAATACATAAATCATATGAAGTAATTTCAATTTTTTTTTTTAATATTTTTTTATATCTTTCTTCCTTTGTTTTAGCCTGTAATCCTTGCCAAGGTAAACTTCCTCTTAATAAATACATTAAAACATAACCAACTGATTCTAAATCATCTCTTCTACTTTGTTCATCTCCTTTTAAAGCATTTATTGAAGCATATCTTGCAGTACCAATTAATTTCTTTTTATTAACCATTGGATAATGTATTAAAGTTGAACTAAAACGATATTTTTTAGCAAGCCCAAAATCAAGTAAATAAACATATTGTGATAAATCATCTAATCCCATAACAAAATTATCTGGTTTAATATCTCTATGAATAATATGTTTATTATGAATATATTCTAAAACTGATATCATTTGAGTTGCTAACATACAAACTGATTTTAATGAAAAATATTTTCTTTCTTCTAAAATATCTTCTAAACTTCTTCCTAATAATTGCATTATTAATATATTGTATTTTTCTGTTGTATCATATGATTTGACAAAAGGAATATTTGGTCCTTTTAAATATAACATTATATTTGCTTCTTTTTCTAATAAATTTATAGAGCTTTTATTTTCAAATTTTAAAGCAAAATATTCATTTTTATATTCTGCTTTAAATATCATTCCAAATGAACCTTCACCTAGTTTTTTTATACATTTATATTTGTTAAAAAATACTTTATTTAATATATCTTTTTCAATATCATCTTCATCTTCTTCTGAATTTTGGTCTTTGTTTTCTTCAATTTTCATTTTTTCTATTTCATTTTCATTTTCTCCCATTATTTATTTTTATATTCAATATATTTACTTTACTTTTAGATATTTTATTCAAGTATTAAAAATTATAAATTGTAAATGTTAAAAATTTAATTTTAAATTTTAAAATACTATATATACCAATGACAAAAAATAATTAAAAATCTATAATAGAAAAAAATATAAAAAAATAATTCTATAACTATAAACCCATAATAACATTTATTTATAACAATATTAAAAAGTTTCAAACCAATATTCATATTCTTTCCTATCTTTTTCATCAATAATAATTCCAGATTCTTTTTGCCATTCCTTATACATTAAAATAGAATGCTTAACAAATGTTTCATTATTTTCATAATTAATAGGTTGAATTTTTGGTATAAATAAAGGATTAATTAATAAATATTCAACATCTTTAAAATCAAAATTTTTAAACCAAGAATGTCCTTGAATTAACTCAATTTTAGAATAACGATTATAAGGTGATTTTTCAAGCATATTACTTAAAAGTGAAATAAATGAAATATCATTAAAATCATTAGGAAAAATTAATTTACTATTAATAATAGAAAAGTAAACAGACATAGGATCTTCTTCATTTCCATTAAAAGGTAATTGACCAACTGCAATTTCATACATTAAAACACCAACAGACCAATAATCACTTTCAAATGAATAACCTTCTCCACTTATTACTTCTGGCGCTTTATAAAATATATTTCCTAATATTGAATTTGTTCTATCTTCTATTATTTTTGCAGTTTTTAAACTTATTAAATTTAAATATCCATTTGAATTTATTATTATATTATCTGGTTGTATACTTCTGTGAATTATATTTTTAGAATGTAAATAATTTATTATTAAAAGTAGATTTGAAAAATAAAATTGAAGTTGATATGTTGGAAAGGATAATTGTTCTTTTTTGTTTATTAAATCTGATAATACCATTCCTTGAATATATTCGAAAAGGAAATATAAAAAATGTCTATCTTGAAATGTTTTTATATAATTTTGTATAAATGGATAATCAATTCTAATATTTATTTTTTTTAAATTTTCAATTTGATTAAAATTATTTTCATTTATAATTAAATCTTTAGGAAAACATTTAATAACATAAAATTGCTCATTTAATTTAGATTTAACTAAAGAAACTATAGGATTAAAATGATTATTAAAATCACCATAAAAATATAAATCTCTAAGATTCAAATTTTTATCTCTAAATATTAAAGTATTTTTTAAATAAGAAATTAAATTTTCTCCTAAAGTCTTTTCGAAAATAGATATATTAATATATAAAATTTCACAATCAGTAGAAGCGATAATCGTATCATTATAAATATTTGTAAATAATAAATTATCTCCAATTGAATAAGAAGCACCAAATTCTTTACTACCAAAAGTTCCTAAAATATTATGTGAAATATCCTGATTTATATTTTCAATTCTAACTACTCCACTTTTAACAAAAAGAATATATTTACCTTCTTTTCCTTTTGAAACTATTATTTCATTTTCTTTATATTTTTTTATATTCATTTTTGATAAAAGTTCTTCAATTTTATCAAAATGAAATTTTCTTAATAATTGTGAATTTGATAAAATCTTTAATTCAGTACTTTTATTTGCTAATTGTTGGAAATTCTCAACTTCTAAAATTTTAAATATTTCTTTTACTTCTAATTCACAAATTAAACAATCAGGATCTGCAGTTAGATCAGAATTAAGAGCATCATTATCTTGTAAAAATAAATTTTTATCATAAATAATTTCTCCTCTTTTTCCAACAATTTCTCTTTTTGAATCAATTAAATTACCATCAATAACAATACTAAAAATTTCACACATACAAGTTCCTTTTTTATAAATTACATCATCTTTTTTATAATTTTTCATTTGAAACAATTTTGCAATTTTATCAATTAAGTTAATATGAATGTTTTTAAAATATTTACTTTTCAAAAAGCTCATTTTAATAATTTGAATTAATAAAACTTCACTATATGAAAATCCTAAAATATTTTTTAAAACATCAAAAGTAATTAAATAACAAATACAATCAGTTTTTGCAATAACATCTAAAGATCTGGTTGAATCTAAAAATATACTTCTTTCACCAAAATTTTCTCCTTTTGATAAAGTTCTAATAATTCTTCCTTCTTTAACACAATTAACTTCTCCTTCTTTTATTATATAAATACAATTTGCCTCTTCTCCTTCTTTTGCAATTATTTGATTTGCAACATACATTTCTTTATATAATGCAGAACATAAAAGTGAAATTTGATAATTTTCTAATGCATGAAAAAAACTTATTGAATTTATAAATTTTTTATTTTCTTTAAAATTTTCAATTGATGAATCATCTATTATTTTTCTAAATGATATTCTGTCTAAAATCCAAAATTCACATTCAGAAATTGATTTAATTGTATATGTTCTCAATGAATCATTTAATAATGCACATTCACCAAAACTTTCTCCTTTTGTTAATTTTTTTATTGTCTTATTATCTTTCATTAATTCTACTAAACCTTTTTTTATTATATATAAAAAACGACCTTTATAACCTTCTTTTATTATAATTTTATTTAATCCTATTTTTGCTAAACGAATTTCTTTCATTATATCTTCTTTATTTTTATCATTTAGTGTTTTTAAAAAAGGATTTTTTAAAAATACATTTTTTATCATTTCAATGTCATCTTTTCCCATTTTTGAATTTTGTTCATTCATTATTATTAATTGTTCTATTTCATTATTAAATTTTGATACACTTGTCAAAGGTGAAGAAAATGAAAAAGAATTTTTACTATTTGACCTTTTTGACAATTTTTTTTCTAATTGTAAAAATTTATTTGCAAATTCATTAACACCAAAATTTGAAATTCTTTTTGTATTATTAGAATCTTCTATTTTTTCATTTTTTTCTTCATTTTGATATAATGGTTCTTTGATATTATTATATTGATGGGATAAGTTTGTTTCATTACAACATTCACTTGGCTTTATACATTTAATACCCATTTTTCTTTAATTATTCATTTTAAAAAAATAATTTTTTCATTTATTAAATTTTTAATAATAAAAAGAAAAAATTAATTCAAAATATTAAATAGTTATTCTTAAACATTTAAAAAAAATTGAAAATAATTCTTCATTCACAGAACCTTACGTTAATAATATATATAAAATTAAAAAAAATCATTCAAATTAATTTATTTTTTAAACATATTCCCAATTTTTTCCTTATTAATCTTATTATGTAAATATTTTTCTAATCCTTCCAATCCAATAATAACAACAGATAAATTATCTCCAGACATTTTATCCATAGAATTCTTAATAATCATATCACACATATCCAAAGATAATAAATTAATATCATATTTTCTTTCCTTACATGATTTTTGTAAAGCAAACCAAGCACAATCAATAATTTCATTATTAGTTAAATTATCAAAAATCCCATCACATCCCATAACAATAAAATCTAAATTACTAGAATTATCAAAAATAAAAATATCAGGAGTAGCAACAATACATCCAGGTATACCTCCACTTTCTTTTATTTTTGATTTAGCATCACCTATTGTTCTTGAGACAGCTAAATCACAAGGATAAATACGATAAACAACATCAGGATCTTTAATATAATTATCAAATTCTTTTGGATTATTAATTACTATCATTTTACTAATATCTCTATATGGATCATCATTATCAATATAAACTTTACCACCTGCTTTTACAATTCTTTCAAAATCTTTTGGATTATTTGGTTTATGATCAATTGTTAAAGGATGAATTTTAGTTCCATTATCCATTGACATAATTGCTCTACTATCACCAACATTACAAACATAAATTTTATTATCTACAATTATACATATTAAAACACAAGTACCACTAATATCATTTTTATCTAATGATATATATTCCTTTTCAATTCTCTCTATTGTATTTGTTAATGATAATTTAATATCAATTGGAAAATTTTTATCTTCAATTAAGTAATTTAAGAAATTTTCTTGTAAAAATGATGAACATTTATCTCCTCCATGACCATCAAAAATAGCAAAATATGATAATTTTGGCCAAATTCTTGACTTTGAATTTTGAGGTTTTTTTAAATGTTGAACTACACAAATTTTATCTTCATTAAGTTCTTTTACTAATCCATGATATGAATTATAAGCAAATGATTTTACTATACCAAATGATTTTTGTGATATATCACCATTTGGATATTTTTCATAATCTTTTTTTAAAATGTCTAATGTTAATTTTTCTATTTGAATATTTTCTAAAGTATTTGATGGTATTTTTGGTATATGTTTTGTACTTGTAACTGGGGAAAAAGTGTTATTTATTATTTTATTAAGGAATACATCTGCATTTGTTGTAACACCATAACTCTCTTTTCTTTTTGGTTTTATTGGTGTATTTGAATTTAGTTTTGATGTTTTTAATGAATTTGATTTTTTTGGCCTTCGATCAGACATTTTTTTTTTCTTTCTATTAAATAAAAAATATGAATTGAACTTAGATTTTATAATATTTTAATTAAATGAATTGTTTTAATTTTTAATTTAATTTTTTTCGATTTCTAATAATGGAGTTCTTATATTTATATTTTTTTTATTACTTAATTGAAGTAACCAAATAAAAATTTGATAACAATCAATTAAAAAGACATACATTATAAAACTAGAAACAATTAATTGTGAATTAGTTGCATTAGTCATAAAAGCATAAGGAGAAAATTTTGTAATTGCTCTTTGTATCATAATAACAACAGTATAAAAAATAAATAAAATTGAAATCATAGAAAAATCAAAAAAATTTTTATCCCAATATTCATGTTGATATAAAAATAAATCCATTGTTAAAAAAATTGTTGTTATACCATGTAAATAACAGTGAAAAAAAAATTGTATTACACCTGGTTTTTGATAAATAAAATCAGAACCTAAAAAAACTAAACACCAATAAAGAACTACTACAGTTAAAGAAAAAGTATAGGAAATTCTAAAATATTTATCTCTTAAAAATGTATTTATTTCTTCTAACTTTTCTGAGCTCAAGAAAGATAAATTAATATCACATATACATACTCCTAATAAATATAAAGAATTGGCCCAATATGTTAAGAATGTTAAAAAAAAATATGGTTTATTTGAATTAAATAATGTAATTAAAAAGCATAAAATATTAAAAATATTTATTATTATAAATATCATTACTGTTGATTTTGATATTTTCCTCATTTTTTATAATTCTTTTAAAAATATAATAATATAATATTTTATTATAATAATTTATATAAACTAAAAATAAAAAAATGAATATAAAAAATTTTATCAATTTATCCTTTAAATAATTATAAAATATAATTTATAAATCATCATAACCAACTTCTCTTTCAATTTCTTTCTTAGTTGGTTTAGTTTTATCTTTTCTAACAACATAATTTCCTAAAGGTATACTTTTTTTAAGAATAAATCCAAAAACAGGCATATGTTCCCAATGTAATTCTAAATAAATTTTTTTTTCAGATAAATCAAAATTTTTACTAATAAGAGGATATTCCAATAATTGTTTTTCATTAATAAAATGATGAGTTTCAACTTGATCTCTTTTCATTATATTATCCCAAATAGTAACAGTTGTATTACCTTCATTTCTTCTATTACCATTAGAATATGTTGCACTAATCCAAGCAAATATTAAATTTGTATTCCAATTATAGCATGGCTCAAAATCAATATCCATATTCATTTCTCCACTTGAATGTTGAATTTTTGTATAGGGATTATTATATAATGTTGTTGATTTAAATGTAAATTTATTTACTTTTGGGATTTTATTTATAAATATTGTCGTTGCTACATTAAATACTCCTAATATTGTTAAACATATTCCAAAGAAGAAAAATATCGTATTAAATCTTACTGATATTGAATACATTTTTTTATGATTCCTTATTTAAAATAAAATTAATTTTAATTAAATTAAAAATAAAAATATTAAATTATGAAAAATAAATTTAAAAATAAAAAAGAAAAAAAAAATTAAAATGCCCCAAAATTCAAACAACAAACTAATATCAATAATTTTCCGTTTAATCTTCTTTTCAATGTTAACACTAAATTACATAAATTTTGTATTTTTAATATGGATACCATCATCATTAAAAAACCCAATAAACATAATATTAATAATAATATTTCATATATTTTTTGGAATAACACTTTGGGCAATATACATAACAGTGATTTCAGATCCAGGTCAAGTTCCTTTATATTGGGGTTTCTATATTGGAGATCCAGATTCAATGAGATGTAGATATTGTTTAATGTGTAATGTTTTTAAACCTGTTAGATGTCATCATTGTTCTATGTGTAATAGATGTGTTTTAAATATGGATCATCATTGCCCTTGGATTAATAATTGTATTGGGTTCTATAATAGGAAATATTTTATTCAAATGGTTTTTTATTTGAATTGTACTTTAATTTTTGTTATTTGTTGTAATTTTATGTTTATTTATGATATTGTTCTTAAATATTTGTTAGTTAAGAAAATTGTTTTTAATTTGAATTTTTTTTTTAAAATGGGATACATTGTTTTTTATTTAATGGATATTTTAATGGAAATTATTTTATTTCAGTTTTTTAAATTTCATATTAAATTGATTTTAGAAAATAAAACTACAATAGAGACTTTAGAACATAAAGGCAAAGAATTTAATAGTAAATTTGATAGAGGAAAATGGGAAAATTGGATTGAAGTTATGGGAATAAATAGATATTTATGGTTTTTTCCTTTAAAATATTATTATGGTAAACCAAAAGGAAATGGAATTGATTGGATTGAAAATCCAAATGTTTTAATTCAAGAAGAAAATAATGAAAATAATTTAAATGAAGAAAATAATAATAATGATTTTAATAAAAGAGAAATAGAAATGGCTGAAAATGTCAATAATAATAATAATCAAGATAGAACTGGAGTTACTTCTTCTAGAAATCCTCCTGGATTAAGAAATATTTCAAGGGATAATTCACAAATTTCTGGATTGACGAGGAATGCTGGACATTCATCTATGAGTAGTTTGTACCAATAAATTATTATTTTTTCTTTTTATTAATATTTATTTTTTAAGTCAATAAAAAAATATAAATAAAAATAAATATTATACTTCTAATGATAAATTTTAACAAAAGAAATTTAATTATATTATTTTATTAATAATATAAAAAAATATATTATAATAACAAAATATTATAAAATAAATGATAACAAATATAGAATTTAAATATAATATATAAATATAAATATTTTTTCTATAAAAATTATCTTTTATAATTATTATTCCCTTAAAATAATACTTTTATTAATCCTCCAAAAAAACCAAAAAAAAAATGGCGGGAAACAAAAAAACCCTATCAAAAAACTCAATTAAATTTAATATAAAAGCTCCAAAAAAAAATATAAAAAAACATAAAATTAAAAAAAAAAATGTCATCAATAAACATCTTAAATATAATAGTACAAAATCCAGAGGCCCATTTCACAGACCCATTTAAATTTGAAATAGTCTTCGAATGTTTAAGTGAATTAAAAAAAGAAATAGAATGGAAAATGATATACATAGGAAGTGCAGATGATGAAAAATATGATCAAATATTAGACACATTAGAAATAGGACCATTAGAATTAGGATCAATGAAATTTGTTTTCGATGCAAATGCACCTGATTATAAAAAAATTCCAGAAGGAGAAATTTTAGGAGTTACTGCAATTTTATTATGTTGTTCATATAATAATCAAGAATTTTTTAGATGTGGATATTATTTAAATAATATTTATGATAATGAAGAAATGAATTTAAATCAACCTCAAAATGTTCAAATTGATCATGTTATTAGATCCATTTTAGCTGATAAACCTAGAATTACTAAATTTAATATTGATTGGGATAATGAAGTTAAGGATATTCCACAGTTTAAAAATAATAATGGGAATTTTATGTTTTCTGATGGAAAAATGGATTCTGAAAAATTTAAGTATTTGGCGGGAAATAAAGTTGATAATCCTTTTAATGAAAATCATATTTAAAAAACATTTTTTTAATATGTTTATTTTCTTAAAATTTAATATGATTTTTAATCTGATTTTAAATTTGAAAAAAAATGAGAAATTTGAAAAATTGAATAGAAAAAAAAAATAAAATTATTTGTAAAAAAAATTAAAAAAAAATATAAAAAAATTTTTTTATTTCAATTTTATAAAAATAATACTTTATAAAAATCTAATCACTCGAAAAAAAAAATGTCAAAAATAAGAACAAAAGTTCAACCACAAGCAAAAAAATACAGAACAGAAATAACAGAAGAACAAGCACAAGAAATAAAAGAAGCCTTTGATTTATTTGACTCAGAATCAACAGGAGTAATAGATGCAAAGGAATTAAAAGTTGCTATGCGTGCTTTAGGATTTGAACCAAAAAAAGAAGAAATAAGAAAAATTTTAT
>Ga0256407_10011878_pt1 | contig 11961 bp, 14 predicted proteins | sample RumenRJG_04DNA_FD_193489 | JGI IMG/M metagenome (GOLD analysis project Ga0256407, IMG submission 193489) | Bovine rumen microbial communities from Lethbridge, Alberta, Canada - RJG_04 | ecosystem: Host-associated > Mammals > Digestive system > Stomach > Rumen | place: Canada: Alberta... | reverse complement strand
CTGTCTCCTTCAGTTGATCTCTTCGATGTGGTAGATGTACTCCAGCGACCGCAGCGCTTCGATGATCTCCTCGTGGGTCTTGTACTTTTTCAGCTCCTCGCTGCGGATGGAGATGGCCACGGAGTAGACGCTGAGGCCGGAATTCAGGTAGGCCGGATTCGCCTCGATATCGTCCACCTTCAGTTCCAGCTTCCGGATGGTGGTGATGAAGTCCTGCAGGTAGTGGCTGTCCTTCAGCTCCAGATGGATCTCGAAATAGTTGGAGCGGTTCTTGAGCCACACCTCCGCGCTGTTCAGCACGGAGAGCACCACGAGGAATGCGGTAAAGGAAACGAGGACGATGGTGTAGTACCCGGCGCCGATGGCGAGGCCGATGACTCCGCAGGCCCACATGGCCACCGCCGTGGTGAGGCCACGGATCTGGTTTCTGGAGGTAAAGACCAGGGAGTTCGCGCTGATGAGGGCGATGGACACCAGCACCGCCGCTGACATGATGAACATGTGCTCCTGGTGGTTCTGCTCCAGCCCGAGATCCAGCATCATGACCACCGCGGCACCAAGGGTGATGAGGATAAAGGTCCGGAGTCCGGCGGAGTGGCGCTTTCTGGCCCGCTCCCACCCGATAATGCCGGACAGCCCCACGGCGAGGCCGATCCTTAAAAGTATGCCGGCGGGCGTCAGATCGTCCGCCCAGGTTCCAAGAAGTAAGACCAAAGGATCGTTCATCATCTTCTTCCCCTCCCGAATCTGTTCTTTAAATAGCTGCCGTAGATCCTGTACTGTTCCTCAGCCGCCTCGGAAAAAGCCTGCTCCTCCTCGGGGACGTAGTGCTCCGGGATCTCCTCCTGTATCCTGCGGATCCGCTCGATCAGGAGGTCCAGACTGCTCTTCTGCCTGCCGTTCTCATCCAGCTCCGGCACCTCCACCATCTCCTCCAGCCTCTCTGAATAGGACCCGGACATGTAGAGGGCCAGCTTCGCGCAGCCCGGGCCGATCAGCTCGTAGAGGACGCTGGAGGAAAGAATGACAGTATTCAGAGCATTGCCCGCTTCCCCTTTAAGGATCCGGGCCCCGAGGGCGGCCAGACCGATCGCGACGCCCGCCTGGGGGAACAGTGCGAGTCCCAGCCAGTTCCGGACCTTCCGGTCCTTTCCGGTAAGAAAGCAGCCGATCCACGCGCCGCTGTACTTTCCCGCGATGCGCGTCAGGAAATAAAGGACGCCGATAACGAGCAGGGGCACGGTGCCGATGACGCCGGAGGGGTTCAGAAGCGCTCCGAGGTCAAAGCTCAGTCCGGACCGCACGAAGAACATGAGCAGGATCGGCGGGCTGAAGTAATTCATCTGCTTGAAAAGATTATCGTCCGCGTTCAGGTTCGCGTAGACCGCGCCCATCATCATGCAGCCCAGCAGCGGCGAGATGTCAAGCCAGGTGCAGACGCCGCAGAAACCGAAAAGGAGGGCGATGGCGACGATCAGCCGGTTGTCCGTGGAGTGCTTCCGGCTGAGCATGAGGTGCAGAAGAAGGCCGAAAGCGCCCCCCAGGAGCAGGACCCCGAGGTTCGAGGCGACCGGCAGAAGAAGCCCGGCGGGGCTGAAGAAGGCCGCACTCCCGGAAACCGCCGCCGCCCCCGCCGTGCCCGCCGCCCCCGCCGTGCCTGCCGCTCCTACAGCACCTGCGCCCGCCGCGCCGATGGACAGTTCCGCGATGGATACCGCCGCGCTGTAGGCGAGAAGCCCCACCACATCGTCCAGGGCCACCACCTGCAGAAGCGTGTCCACAAAATCTCCGCGGGCCCGTGTCTGCCGTATGGTCATCATGGTCGAGGCCGGCGCCGTGGCCGCGGAAAGCGCACCGAGCACCACGGAAAAGGCCAGGGAAAGATGCAGCACACGGTACATCAGGAAAAACACCAGCGCCGTCGTGAGCAGGGCCTCCAGCGCCGTGATCACCAGCACCTTCGCGCCGTTCTTCCGCAGCGTCTCCAGCTTGAAATATTCGCCTGTACTGAAGGCGATGAAGCTCAGGGCGATGTCCGGCAGAAAGCCGGAGCCGCGCACAAAGGACACAGGGATAACGTTCAGGCACCAGGGTCCCATCAGGACACCCGTCAGAATGTAAGCCGTCACGTTCGGCAGCCGGAGCCGCTTCGTGATCCGGGTCGTCAGGAACCCCAGGAACAGGATCAGGGACATGGAGATAATGACGGAGGCCGCCGGCGACACGCGCATGGTCTCGATAACGCTGTTTCCCATATATGTCCTCCTTTCCCGCCTATCGTGTCTCATAACCCGCAGGCCCCCGGCCAGCATAAGCCGCTGGCTCCCATCGGACTCCTTTTCCTTCCTGCCTCACCCCTGGACTGCATCGCCCGCAGACAGGCGGAACCGCTGTCAGCTCAGCCTGCCGAGGATCACGTCCCGCTTCCAGGCGATGACCGCAATCACCGCGATCTGGGTCCCGTAAATCAGGACCGCTGTCAGATACTTTTCCCGGATGAGGAAATGGCCGCAGAGGCAGTGGGTCAGGATCTGGAGCCAGGCCGTCGCGGCAACGGCCTTCGTGTAATTCCGCCCGGTGATATGCGCCTGCTCCGCCACATAGGGGATGATGCCGTTCGGCACTCCGGGGACCATGCAGGCCAGCCCCGCCACCACCACCGGATCTCTGGAATTGATCTGCCGGATCAGCCAGGATTTCCGGTCCGGCACCGGGAAATAAGCGGAGAAGCGCTTTTTCAGCCTCCGGGCAAGGAAAAAGACCAGCGCGTTGCCCAGTACGAACCCTGTATAGCACATGAGCACGCCCCGCCACCAGCCGTAGAGGATGCCCGCCGCCACATGGATCGGCGCTCCCGGGAGCACGATGCTCATGACCTGGAGGATGCAGAGAAGCACGATGAGCAGCGCCCCGATCCATGCACCCTCTTCATGGATATAGGCCGCGATCGCCTGCTCGTCCCCCTTCCTGACCAGCGGCATGAGCCCCGGAAAGCAGTACTGCAGAAAGACCCACAGAAGGACAGCCGACAGCAGCACCACGGCGCCCACAGCGAGGATCTGTATTATACGGTTTTTCCCATGCTGCAGGTTCATAGCTTCCAGACTCCATTACTTTTGATAATTGCAGCCGTTCTGCACCTCATCCCGATTTCACTCATTATCCGGGGCGAGGAATCATTATTATTATGGATTTTTATTTTAAAAAATCAATAAATCTCATCGATAGAATTTATTATTTCCGCAAAACAAACATTAATAGCGCGAAAAGGAGACAGAGAACCGTTCCAATGCCATCCGGTTAAGGCCCCCCTGTCCCCAATAATTACAGTTTTGACAAATCAGAGGCGTGATGCCTCTGGTTTTTTTACATTAAAAAACACTTGACAGGAATATCAAAATATGTTGCCGCGCCTTGTTAAAAGACTACTTTGGAGGTGCGATATGCAACAACTTTCTATTCTTTCTGTAAAGGAAACCCTCATTTCTTCCGCTGATTCCCTTCTGGAACGAAGAGACGAGTTCCTCACCTGCCCGGAGACTGATTTCACCAGAAACCGGAAAATTTCTTTCCTGCAGACGATCCTCTTCCCTATGCTTGCGGGCAATCAGACAGTTGATGATGAACTGCTTGTTTTCTTTGGTGAAGAAGGCCTGCCGACTGCTTCTTCCATGATTGAACGCCGCAGCCAGGTGAAGCCGGAAGCTTTTAAAACACTCTTTTATGAATTCGGCAGTAAGATCCATGTCACAAAACTTTTCCACGGCTTTCAGCTTGTGGCATGTGACGGTTCACGCCTGAACCTGCCTTATAATCCCAAAGATACCGACACTTACATAAAGTGTATTGGGGGCAGAAAAGGAATTAACCAGCTTCATATGAACAGCCTGTATGACCCCCTCAATGACATTTTTCTTGATGTTGAACTTCAGAAAATAAGTGCAATGGACGAAAAAGGGGCTTTTTGCATCTTCCTGCAAAGACAGAAGCTTCTTAATCCTTCCTGCAGGAGGATCTATCTGGCTGACCGCGGTTATGCCGCTTTCAACATCTTTGCCTATGCCATCCACAACGATCAGAAGATCCTGATCAGGGTTCCAGAGAAGTTTGCAAAAGACATTTGCAAAAATCAGGACCATTGGTTGGAAAAGGAAAGTGATGATAAGGTAGTCACAGTATATATCGGCCGCCGTAGAACTGCGAAAAACCAGCAGCTTCCTAATTACCACTGCATTCCGTCGAATGGGCATTATGACTTCATTGAAGCCGGATCAGACAACACGGACTGCCTGAAGCTCCGTGTACTTAAGTTCCCGGTGGGCGATAATACTGTCGAGTATGTCGTCACAAACCTGCCGCAGCACGCATTTTCATTATCAGCGATTAAGAAGCTTTACCACCTTCGCTGGGGGATCGAGACGGCCTTCAGACACCTGAAATATGCGGGAAATATGGTGCACCTGCATTCCCGGAAGAAAGAGTTTCTTTACCAGGAAATCTATGCAAAACTCACCCTGTATAATTTCTCTTCCTTTGTTGCTTCAGTTGTCGGGAGGGAGCGGCGATCCGGATCCGGCAGTACGTTTAGATTGGATTTTTCACGTGTACAGAAGATATGTATCCGCTTTCTGAAAGGATTGGTTGCAGATCCGTATGATTTGATACGCAGATATCTTGTACCAGTCCGGCTGGGCCGGAGCTTCCCAAGGAACCTCCGGCGCCAGTCGGCTGATACATTAAACTACCGATAAACCCGCAACAACAAAATACCTTTCAGTAGGCAGCCTCCCCAGACTGTCTGTTTGCCTTTTTCAAAATCTGAGATTTTGACCGTAAACCCGAGAACTGGCTGTAAATCGGTTGGGATTTATCATAATTACTATGATATACCTATTTACTGCCTTTTGCTATCCTGATGGCATTGGGACAGTTCCTGACCAGCATGAAAACCGCATAAGTTTTGACCTGTCAAAACGAGATCCGGAAGAAGGTGTTGATACACAGGACACCTTTATTTGTGGTGCGTTATCCACAGACGGATAAGAGGAACAGGCTGTCTGAATGTAAAAGATCCGGCCAACAGGCCGGATCTTCACCGATTAAAGAAGGGGCGCCGCATCATTTGATGCGACAGCCCCCTTAAGTGTGAGGGTGGGTACAGGGACTTGAAGAGGAATCACCATCCAAGAAATGGCTTATTTCCGCCATTTTCCGAGGCTCCTGTCCCTGTGATACAAACATGATACAAACATAGAAGGGAGGAAAGCATCACTGATATCCGCTTTTTCCGATTCATGTCCGGTGATCTATTACCCACTGCAGCAGTTCTTCATATCCCATGCTTCCGTCGGCAACTGATAATCCTGCATGAACCAGTTCTTCATCACTGCACTGGATTCTGATTCCATTCATTTCAAGAAACGCCATCATAATATACATCCCGATGCGTTTGTTGCCGTCTACAAAAGCATGATTGGAAATCAACGCAAAGCCGATCCTTGCACCTTTTTCTTCTTTTGTCGGGTAAAATTCCTTCTCCCCGAATCCGGCAAACGCACTCTCCAGGGCAGACTCCAGCAGGCCTTCGTCGCGCACCCCAACGCTGCCTCCGGTAGCTTCAGCCATCAGCTGATGCAGCAGCATTACCTTTTCTTTGCTGAATCTGATCATTTTGCCAGTTCCTCAAACGCGGCCTTATGCTCTCTCAAAATCCTGGCGGCGACGAAATCAATTTTTTCATCCTCTGTCATTTCTATCTGCGGTTCTGTGTCAAGATCGATTACAAGAAGCTTCGGGCGATTATTTTTAAACACAATTACATGGCCTTTCTTCTCTGCGAGTTTCGCAACACGTGAAAAGTTCTGATTCGCTTCCGTAGCTGTCACAATTGCGTTCGTATCTATTGTCATATCAGCACCTCCTGATGCTTAAAGTATAACATAAAATAGGTGCAATACAACCTATTATAATAGAACTCGTTTCATCTGCATCTGTATGCGCGAAAAAAAAACCGGAAACTCAATGTTTCCGGGGCTTAAGTGTGAGGGTGGGTACAGGGACTTGAAGAGGAATCACCATCCAGGAAATGGCTTATTTTCGTCATTTTCCGAGGCTCCTGTCCCTGTGATACAAACATGATACAAACATAGGAAGGGAGGAAGACGTCACTGATATCCCCCTCAGCAAAAGAATCTTACTTCTTCAAAATGCTCTATCCATTCCTCGATGATCCTCTCTGTATTGGCCTCGATCAAACGCATCAGCTTCCTCAGAATCTTTTCCGGGATCTTTGAATTGTTATTGCAGAGAATCACCTTTCCAGTGCTTGTGATCCACAGTTTTGTTGCATTAGCCGAAGCTTTTCCTTCTGCAATATGAACATGCACAGGCTCCAGCGGATTATTCTCATTTGACCAGAAGTACACAATGTACGGACCAATTCTAAGAATTTGCGGCATTTAACACGCCTCCATCCTGTGAGAATTCTATGATCACATGCGCATTATCTCTGATCAGCTTCTTAAAAAATGACATTTCAGACTGATTATAGCCTTTGATACTTTCCCACCTGTATTGCGGCAGCCAGCAGACCGCACTGTGGAATCCATCTTTCAAGTCTGGTGTCTCTATATATACCTTTACACTACCGTCTGCTTTCATCTCAGAATGAGTAATTTCGGTGTCATCGTTCAGTGTCATAAAAGGGTACATCATCTTTCTTTCACCTTCCTTTGAAAGTAAATATACTTTTTACAAAATTATAGCAAAGCTGTATTTTCTTCTCAAGTTGTGCATGATTGCAAGTCACGTGCAAGTCACGCATTTTGACTGATTTGAGGTTTATGGGGCTCTGCCCCATGTACCGGACTCTTCCAAAGGACTGAATCAAAGTGGTTCGTCGGGCAAAGGCAGTCCGGCAGACCGGATGAAAGCCTCAAGTTGACACACTCTATCATGCAGATGCTGTATCTCTCTCCAGTTTTGCCGAGAAAGAATTTCCGCCTCTTTCAGAGAATAAAGTGAGACCTGATAATCAGTCCAGACATCACAGTAACGACTGCTATCACACAGACATGTCCTACGCATTGGCCGCCGCTCCCTTCCTGAAAGATGGATTCATTCCGTACCGTTTCTGCATAGAGACCCGGCCTTCAATCATCACAGCGTAAGCAGTGTTTATGATCCTGTCCATGATCGACTCTGCCATGGGGCTTCCCTCAGCAGACTCAGGATTAATGCGGGCATACCATTCCACATTTGTATACTGAGTGCAGAGAATCTTTGATTTTTCGGAGCTGTTTACTCTGGCTTCCATAATCTGCAGAAGATTATATGTTTCTGGTGATGTAAGGCACCGAATCAGCAATTTCTTTTTTCTTTTATATAATTGTATTTTTACAATATTTACAGCCGACTCCTAATTTTACACGATTATAAACAGATGTAAAAAAAACATTACCACAAATTGAGCAGGTCCAATAGAATTTTGACCGTGATATTTTATTCACTTGGGAGGGACTTTTTATGTTTTTTTGGGAATTCCATTCTTTCGCTATATCAGGAAAACAAGACAAGAGGTCATTATATCCAGGCCAAACAGCTTTATTACTTAAATAAGGACAATAGAGGTTTTGAAACCCGGAGATACTTTGATCGTCACGAAGTTAGACCGCTTTGCCCGCTCCATCTCCCAGGCCTCCGATTTGATCACCGATCTCATCGACAAAGGGATCACGATTAATGTACTGAATCTCGGCATTCTCAGCAATGACAGCGTCAGCACTCTGCTCCGGAATGTTCTTCTGTCTTTCGCTCAGTTCGAGCGGGACATGATCGTTCAGCGTACCCAGAAAGGGAAAGCAATTGCCCGCCAGCACCCGGATTATCGTGAAGGCCGCCCGAAAAAGTTCAAGCCTGCACAGGTCGACCACGCCCTGGAGCTCCTGAAAGCCCATTCCTACAAGCAGGTTTCTGCCATGACCGGCATCAGCGAAAGCACTCTGCTCAGAAGAAAAAGAAGCAAAGAACAAAACAAGTAAATCTTTATTTAAGCCAGGTATTCTGCTGCCTGGTCAATTTTATACAAATTTGGAATTCAACTCCATATTTGTATAGATTATTTTTCTTCTTCGATGTATCATAATACTATCAAGAAAACAGAGGAGTTGTTCCAATGTATATCAAGAGAGCAATCGAAGATCAGGTAACCTATTTGTCTGAACATTTTCCGGCTGTTGTAATAACCGGGGCCCGTCAGACTGGGAAGACGACGCTGATAAAAAAACTGACAGAAGCCCGTGAAGATGTAACGTATGTCACACTGGACTACCCACGCATTCGGGAACTTGCGCGAAACGACCCCGAGCTTTTTTTGCAGCAATTCCCGGCTCCGCTTATCATTGATGAAGCCCAGTATGCTCCTGAACTGCTTCCTTTCATCAAAATCAGGATAGATGAAAACAGAAAAAACGGGCAGTATTATCTTACCGGTTCCCAGTTGTTCCGTCTGATGAAGAATGTCAGTGAGTCTCTGGCCGGACGCGCAGGCATTCTGTCTCTGTACGCGTTTTCCAGAGCTGAAATATACGGCGTGGATGAAAAGCCTTTTCTCCCTGTGAACGCGTTGAATATGAAACATACTGAAACCATCACCAGTGTTTTCGACCGGATTTTTCGAGGCAGCATGCCCCAGATGGTGGTTGACCCTGATCTCTCGCCAGAAGCATTTTTCGGCCAATATATGCAGACCTACATCGAAAGAGACATCCGGGACCTGATCGAGATAAAAAACGAATCAAAATTTCAGAAGTTCATATCCTGTACGGCGGCAAGAACAGGTCAGGAACTGAACCTTTCCGATATCGCAAAAGACGTTGGGATCGACGTAAAAACAGCAGACAGCTGGCTCTCTCTTCTGGTAACATCCGGCCTTGTCTATCTTCTGAATCCTTATTCGGCAAACACGATCAAACGCATTGTGAAAAGGCCCAAGCTTTATTTCATGGACACTGGCCTGGCATGCTATCTGAGCTTTTGGAATGATCCCCGTGTGCTTGAAAACTCTGCAATGGCAGGCGCCATGTTCGAAACTTATATTGTTTCAGAAATAATCAAGCAGTATTCGAACAAAGGAATTGATGTGCGGAGCCGCCTTGCCTATTACAGAGATAATAATGGCAGAGAAATCGATCTGATGATTATAGAAAACGGGACTATTTATCCGATTGAAATCAAAAAAAGTGCTAATCCCGGCAAAGATGCGTTAAAAAACTTCTCTGTACTGGACAAACTGCCGGATCATACCGGAGACGGGGCGGTAATATGTCTTTCAGCAATGCCCTATCCATTGGACAGTAAAAATAAAATCATTCCGATCGGAATGGTATGAATTACTCTTTTAATACCGCAAATAAAAAATGTGCCAAATAATTTGCTGGTAAGGTACATTTTTGCTCTAAGGCAGTTTGGTTTATTTGGCAATTTAAGGAACAAAATATCAGAGTTATACCAAACCTCAGAAATGGCTCAAAATAAAGCAATACTTAGAATTTCGGTAAGGAACAAAAAAATTCCGGTACGAAGGAATATGAAGCCGGCAGATTCGGAAATGCAGTATTCGAGTGGAAATTTGGTTTGAATAACCATTGGGGTCAGCATATTGTAGATGCTTTGAGAGCATTACATGCTGCAAGATCCCGATAACTTCGCAGTTTATGGGGATAGAACTATGAATAAGTTCAAAACAAAGAACTACTACAGGGAGCTTAACAAAGACAGCCTGTGTTCCTGTGATTACTGCAGAAACTATTATAAAGAGGTCAAAGCAGCATATCCGGAATTATCAGATCATCTGGCAGGAATGGGAGTCGACATTGAGAAGCCATTCGAAACAATGCCTCTTGAACCATACGAAGGAAATATTGAATATATTGCTGTTCAATACATCGTTATGGGGAATGCTGCTGATTTTAAGAGTGAGGACGTTTATGGCGTTCATATCAGCATTGCGGACTCACATCCCATGACAGATATTGACGAAGAACACTATGTTATTGAGATATCGCCTATAAGATTGAAATGGGCTGTATAGACAGATTCCCGTTTGCCGCTCTCTCAAATTAAATATGATCCTTACATAGCCAGGCGCTCACAAGTGTCCTGGCTATTTTGCTGCCCTTTTCCTGCAGGTGCACATGCGGGACGAGGGCTTTTTTGTTTCCCGGGATCCGCAAACAGGTCCCATTACCATCATCCGGGGAAGTTCCCCGGCACTCACAAGGAGGACTATCGTAACCAGAAATTAAGAGACAAAACCAAGGTCAGACATTTTCTTTCGGAATTCCCAGGAAAAAGGAGTCCTTATGAGTTTTGTCGGAGTTTCGTGGGGAAGGTTTTGTTTGAGCGGGGGCTACTGGAGTTTTTTAAATGCTTCCATATAGGCCATCAGCCTCATCAGGTTAGTAACTTCCTTTTGCCCTTCGGCATTCAGATTATGATAGAGAGCATACAGCTGTTCTGTCTCAACCCGTTCTGATACAGCAGCGTTGTCAGACAGGCGCTCAGATAAACGCCGTATATGTTCCTTTGATGCGGCGATGATCACAGACGAAGGATCTACCTTATAGTAGTTGCAGATAGCGTTCAACGTATCATCATCAATTCGCCGCTCACCGTTTTCTATCCTGCCCAGAAGAGTGTTGGAAATTTGGAAACCTTTTTCAGCCAGTTTAATCGCGACATGGCTGATGGTCTGATTATTGTCTGTACGGATCTTCCTGAGTTCGGCGCCGATCTCTTCTATGATTTCGGTGGCTTTGAAGTTCTTATATGCCATTTCTGAATCGCTCCTTTAGGTCACAAAGTATAAGTATTATAAGCAGAGAAGACACATTTGGCAATGACGATGACAAATAAAGCAAAAACGCATTGATGAAGATGACACATAAAGATATAATGTCAATCATAAGTGCCAAATAAAGATAATACAGGAGACAGACATGGCGGGAAGAAAAGTGACAGTGATAACAGACGCTGACGGAAGAAAGATTGTAATGATCAATGACATTCTGTTTAAGGGAAGAAAGATTGACTGGAATCTGGTCAGGGATTACCTGAAGAGGTTCGTCGGAGATTGCTATGAGGTAGAACAGAATTCGGAGAAGATCTATATCGGAGGAAGACTTCCGGATGAATACACCGGGTCAGAGAGCAGGATCGCATTGAAAAAGGCAGAAGCAAAAGCGAAAGCCAATGTCGCACAGGGAATTCCTGAACTGATAGAAACAGCTACCAACCCGATCTGGGAAGAGAATAAAAAGCTGAAACATGAGAAGGATGCGAAATACGGCTGGTACCGTTATGATGTACGATTTGCCATTCCCGTTTATAACGATGTCGGGGATCTTGAAAGATATAACATTTTTGCAGCGAGATTGCTTGTAAATCATTCAGCCAACGGAAAGAACTATCTGTACGATATCCTGAATATAAAAAAAGAAACGAGCCGCCCACAGCATGATGTGTGATGTATAGCCCATCTCTTCTACTTTCTCAGCTTATCTTGAAATCGTATAAATGTCAACTTGTTTTTGAACGGAGATATATCGCAGGAGAGGCAGAGAGGAAAAAGCGACGTGAGTAATCTGATTGAGATGGACCCTCTTGAACTGAATCAGCGGTACGCCGTTTATTCTATCAGGAACACGGTGGAGAATGGCTCCATTTTTATGGAGGAACAGTAATGAGAATGAGGATACGGTCTCCCACCTATGGCTGGGAGAAGAAAAAAACGACAAGCCCAGAAGACTTCACCAGCAAAGACTATGAAAGGAGAAGCCAAAATCGCAGTAAGACAGGCCGACAAAAAAAGGCCTGTTTTTCTTTTGGGTTTTGTCGGAAAACAGAAAAACAACAAAAAACAGTGAATCTGCGATTTTGGTTACGTGTTCCCCCAAGCCACAG
>Ga0256407_10011877_pt1 | contig 11962 bp, 7 predicted proteins | sample RumenRJG_04DNA_FD_193489 | JGI IMG/M metagenome (GOLD analysis project Ga0256407, IMG submission 193489) | Bovine rumen microbial communities from Lethbridge, Alberta, Canada - RJG_04 | ecosystem: Host-associated > Mammals > Digestive system > Stomach > Rumen | place: Canada: Alberta | collected... | reverse complement strand
CTTTCGCGATTCCTGCCAATAATTATCCATGATATAATAAAGAATACAGCATTTACTCAGTCAGCATAAGGAGGTTTGCAATGCCTAAAGAGGTAAACCCGAAAATTCATGTCAATGAAAGAGACTATCCTATACAGGACCATCACTGCGACGATCCGGTCAAAAAGAAGATGGTGATGAAACTCGCCCGGATGATCACTGACAACATTCCTCGTAAGCTGCCCGGCGCCATGCACGAGAACCACATGGATTTCTGGATCCTCGACCGGCTGCTGACCAAGCGCGAAGTGGCCTTTATGCTCAGTTTCAAGAAGCGCCGCGTGGGTCTTACTACGGCTGAACTCGCTAAGCGCAATCATATCAGCGAGGAGAAAGCTCAGAAGATCATCGACCACCTGCTTTGGATCGGTATTTTAGAGCAGAACCGGGACAACGAAGATCACCACATCCAGTACTGCGTTCCCAAGTGGGTCGTGGGCTCCGGCGAGTATATGGTCGAGCACAAGACGCTCCCTGACCTGCATCCGGAAGTGGCGACCATGTTCAACCTCGCTCCCCAGGAGCCGCTGGAACTGGCTGCCAAACTCGTTCCTCCCGGAGGCGCGGGGATCGGTATGCATGTCATCCCCGTGGAAAAGGCTATAGACACCGCTTCCACCTCCGTCAGCGTGGAGCACCTCTCCCACTGGCTTGACAAATATGACACTTTTTGTACAATGGTATGCGCTTGCCGCAAGGCTCAGCGCATCCGCGGCGAGGGCGTAGGCGATATCGAGGGCCACATGTGCATCGGTGTAGGCGATATCGCGGAGTTTCTCGTCACTTCCGGCAAGGACGCCAAGTACGTCACACGGGAAGAAGTTAAAGAGATCCTGGAGCGCGCCGAGCGCAAGGGTTACGTCCATCAGATCACCAACCTGGACGGCCCGAACCGCATCGTCGGTATCTGCAACTGCTCTCCGGGCAGCTGCTACGGCCTGCGCACCTCCCAGCTCTTCAATACGCCCAATATGTCCCGCAGCGCATACCGCGCTCACGTGGATGCGGCCAAATGTGTCGCCTGCGGCAAGTGCGTGGAAGTATGTCCCGCCGGCGCGGCAAGGCTGGGCCAGAAGCTCTGCAAGGCCGACGGCAGCAAGGTTGTCTACCCTATGCATGAACTTCCCGATGACCACATCTGGGGCGAAGACAAGTGGGATCCCGATTACCGCGACCACAACAAGATCAACTGCTACGACACGGGCACATCCCCCTGCAAGACGGCATGTCCCGCGCACCTGGCAGTCCAGGGCTATATAAAGATGGCTGCGGAGGGCCGCTATCAGGAGGCTCTTAAGCTCATCCGCCAGGACAATCCTTTCCCGGCAGTCTGCGGAGCGATCTGCAACCGCCGCTGCGAGGACCGCTGCACACGCGGGCTTATCGACCAGCCGGTCGCCATCGACGAGATCAAGAAGTTCCTCGCTCTTCGCGAGCTGGATCTTGTAAAAGACGGCGCTTCGGACGCGCTCGCGCAGTACCTGCCCATCTGTGAGAACGGTGAAGGCAATCAGTGGGACGACTACCCCATCGCGGTCATCGGCGCAGGTCCTGCCGGCCTGAGTGCAGCCTATTACCTGCGCACGGAAGGATATCCCGTCACAGTCTTCGAGCGTGAGAACCGCCCCGGCGGCATGCTCATGAACGGCATTCCTTCCTTCCGCCTCGAGAAAGACGTCGTGGAAGCAGAGATCGAGATCATCAAGCGCATGGGCGTCAAAATAGAGTGCGGCGTTGATGTCGGCAGGGACATTACGATAGACGAGCTTCGCCAGCGCGGCTTCAAGGCTTTCTACATCGCGATCGGCCTGCAGGGCGGCAGACTTGCCGGCGTGCCCGGTGAATCCGCGGAAGGCGTGATCACAGGCGTTGACTTCCTGCGCAGGATCAACCTGAATGATTCCATGCGCCTGAGCGGCGATGTCGTTGTCGTCGGCGGCGGCAATGTGGCGGCTGATGTGGCACGCACCGCTCTTCGCGTGACGGACGGCAAGGTGGCCATGCTCTGTCTTGAGTCCAGGGAAGAGATGCCCGCTGCCAAGGATGAGATCGCGGAAGTGGAGGAAGAGGGTATCACCATCATGAATGGATGGGGTCCCAAGGAAGTGCTCTCCGAGAACGGCAAAGTCACGGCGATCGTCTTCAAGAAGTGTGTCCGCGTCTTCGACGAAAAACATCGCTTCGCTCCTGTCTACAATGAGAATGAGACGATCACTATCCCTTGCAGCAATATTTTGATGGCGATCGGCCAGTCCGCAGACTGGGGCGGCCTGCTCGAGGGAACGAATGTGCAGCTTCGCGGAAACGGCACAGTGATCGCGAATCCCACGACATTCCAGACAAACGAGCCCGACATCTTCGTCGGCGGCGATATTTACCACGGAGCGAAATTCGCGATCGATGCGATCGCGGACGGCAAAGAGGGCATGGTATCCATCAACCGCTTTGTCCACCCCGGTCAGTCTCTTACAATCGGCCGCGACCTGCGCGAATTCATCGAGCTCAACCGCACCGATATCCGCGTTGAATCCTATGACAACGCCGGCAGACAAGCTCCCGGCCTCGCGCCCGGGAAAGCTGCAGAAACTTTCCGCGACCTCAGGCTGCCTCTCACCGAGGAGCAGGTCAAGGCGGAGGCGAACCGCTGCCTGAAGTGCGGCGCGACTGTCGTCGACCTCAACCAGTGCATCGGCTGCGGCCTGTGCACCACGCGCTGCGAATTTGACGCAATCCATCTCAGCAGGGATATCCCCCACGCCGCGGACATGCACACCGCGGAGGAAATGAAGAAATGCGTCGCGCCATATGCTTTAAAGAGAGGATTCAAGATCCTCAAGACAAAGGTGACCGGAAAATCCGATTACCCGACTGAACAGACAAACTGATAAACAATACAAAATGGAGTAAATAATGGAAATTGGAATTGATTTGCAATACCTGTTGTTTCTGCAGAACCTGAGATTGGCAACAGGCGGTATTTTTGATGAGTTTTTTAACGGGATGAGCAAGGTCGCTGTCGACGTCCTTCCCTTTCTTCCCTTTTTGATCTTTCTGTGTGTAGATAAGAAATGGGGCTATCGAATTCTTACTTCCTATCTCGGCGCGGATCTCCTGAACGGAGTCGTCAAACTTACGGTTTGTGCTTACCGCCCCTGGATCCGCTCGGACCTGATCGAGCCCGCAGGGGATTCTAAGGTGGCCGCCACCGGCTATTCTTTCCCGAGCGGACACACCGTATCGGCTTCTTCCCTCTATGGAAGTGTCGTCGAGAACCAATGGAGTAAGCGAAGATGGCTCGCCGTCATCTGTATCATCTGTATCCTGCTGACCGGTTTTTCAAGAAACTTCCTCGGCGTCCACACTCCGCAGGACGTCCTCGTCGGCCTCACAGAAGGTATTGTTATGATCCTTATCGTGAGAAAGGCAAGCCAGGCGATCGGCGATAACGAGAAAACCTACGATATCCTCACACTTGTCGGCATCCTGGTAGTGGTCGCTGTTTTGATCTATGTCCAGGTCAAGCCCTATCCGATGGACTATGTGGACGGCAAACTTCTGGTCGATCCGCAGAAAATGATGAACGACTGCTTCAAAGCCTGCGGCGCTTTCCTGGGCCTTCTCCTCGGAAGCTATGTGGAGCGTCACTACATCCACTACGAGATTCCGTTCGGATACAAGAATCTTCCAATCCAGGCCGGCGTCTCCGTCGCGCTTCTATTCATTTGGAAGGCGTACTTTGAGAAGGCCACCATCATCCCCGCCCTTGGCGGACACTGGGGAAACCTTATTTCCCGATTCGGCATTGCATTTATTGCTCTCACGCTGATCCCGATGCTCATTATGAAGAGCGCGAAGGATTATCAGGCGCAGAATGCCGCGTAAAAAAACATCAAAAATCAGGGCGCTGCATTACCGATTGATCGGCGATGCAGCGCCTTTTTTGTTGTAAGGGTCGTGATTTTCTTACTTGATGGCAAAAGCTCCTCCGAAATCAATTCTGATTATTATCTTTTTTCCTCGCTCTTATCAATCCGACTTTTCTTAGCTCCTCCTTGATGGAAAGAAGAATCAGCTCCTTTTTAATTTCCTGTTCCAAAGGATCCCCTCTGCACGAACATGACGCTGTTTTGCGTTTAACTCCTCTCCCAGTAGAAAACCAGTTCTTTTTGCTTACCCTCAAATAGTATCCCTCCTTTCATTACCAAAAATGCAGTTCTGTTAGATGTCTTTATTTTTTTGCTGACATCTTTTCCTTTGTCCCATCTATACAGACGATCCGAATCATGCTCCGGTTCTACAATTCGGCGAATAAAATTTATTTCGGGAAGTCATTTATAACCAAAATAGAGGCCGCCACACTATTGTGTGACGACCTCTTCCTGTTCATCAGCTGATTTTGTCGGCTTAATCTACCCATTCCGCCGCTTCTTCCCGGCTGATATGACCATTATCGACAAGTTTCTGTATATTCTTTTTGGCAGTTTTATGCCCTAGCTTTGCAGCTTTTTCATAATATTCAAATGCTTTCTGGTAATCTGTTTCAACGCCATCGCCATTTTCATACATTAACCCGATAAAGTTGAGCGCGTCACCGTGGGATTCCCCGTTTTCCACTGCTTTGCGGAAATACTCCATTGCCTTATCATAATCCTGTTCCACTCCGAGTCCATCCAAATATATACGTCCAAGATAATTAAATGCTCTCGGATTATTTCGTTCAGCCGCTTTTTCAAGATATTCCAGCGCCTTTGTACTGTCCCTTTCAATAACATTATCGTTTATATAGACCGCTCCTAACACGCAAAGTGCCATGTCACTGCCCGCATCTCCCTGCTCTTTAAGGGCAGTGATCCTCGGTATTAATACCAATCAGGGTTACACCATCATTCTCAAATACCATATAGCATTCCCCGGTGAACTTCATTTTTAGTCCAATATAGTCGTCCGGATTTCTTTGAAGCTGTTTCCCGGTAATTTCACTGCTATAATTATCATCTGTTTCCGGCTTTTCTGCTTTTTCGTCATTGCTTCCCTAATCTGTGCCATCCTCTTCACTGTTTTTAGCTTCCCATGCTGCGGCTTCGGCTTCTTTTCTCCGGTTTTCCTCTTCAATCTTCTCCGGAGTCTTGAGCTGCACCTGCAAGCCGCTTCCTCCGCTGAAATCAAAATTAAGAAGGAGAACGTCGCTGTCAAATCTCGCGTACCCCCACTCAACTCTTAATTTGTTTTCTTGATCCGAAATGTCAATTTGGTGCTCACCTGCCGGTGAATATTTACCGCCTAATGGGCCTATCTGCATATTGCCATCCTCACCGAAACTCACCTTCGTACCCTTAGCAAATAAAGCAGAATATCCCTCCATCATCAATGATGAAAGCATGTTTTCATTTTCTGCATCTTTCAACCCCTGACCATAAACTTGCCAATCCCCTTCCAGTTTCCCGCTATTCTTTTTGTCTGTGAGCTTCCAAGGCTTAAGGCATACGCCAACTTCGTCTTCCGTTTGCTGAAGTCCTTCATCTATATAATGCCGGACTTCCTTATCATCAGAATTATATGCATCAAACAAGCACTCAAATACCATCATAGGATCCGAGTCAAACAATTCAGGTTCTGCTTTTGCCAGATACCCGCCTTTCATAACTAATGCTTTCGTTGATCCCTGATTAACAGCTGCTTCAATGTATTCTTTACCAAGCTGAAGATCTGCTTCAACTTCCTCCCCGTCAATATACAGTGTTCCAAGCGCAGTTTGTGCATTTGCTTCACCTGCCTCAGCCGCCTTTGTAAAGTACTCGACTGCTTTATTTTTATCCTTCTCAACGCCCGCTCCTGCACTGTATGCGAACCCCGTATAGCTCCATCCAAGAGCTATTCCTGCCTCTGCAGCTTTATTTAAACACTCAAATGCCTTTTCCGTATTCTGATCCGGGTCAAGGCACTTTAAATATATATATCCGGCCTGGCACCATAGACATGGCATGCCTTTTTCGGCATTTAATTCATATATTTCCGCAGCTTTCTTATAGCATTCTTCTGCTTCCGATTTTCTCCCCGCCTCAGACAGCATGTCACCTTTAGCGCGCAAACTGTCTCCTGTCCAATGCTTCTGTATTGCGTTTGCCTTTTCCAGGTTCTCCAGCGCTTTATCAATGTCAGCGTCTTCTCCCGAATTATAAACTTCTGCGAGCTCCTGATAGGCCAAGGCCGCCGTGTACGGATCATCCGATTGTGAGGCAATTTCAAAATATTGAATCGCCTTCTCTTTATTCATGCTGACCTCGAATCGGTCATCCTCATACAATAAACCAATCCCGAAGACTGCCTCTGCGCATCCGTTCTCCCAGGCTTCTTCAAACAGATCCATAGCCTTGTGCGTATCAATCTTTACTCCCTGATCTCCCAGATACATATAGCCCAGATCGACCTTGGCGAGATCATCTCCCAACTCTATTGCTTTCTGGTATTCCTCCACCGCCAATGAATTGTTTGCATCAATGCGATGTATTCTGGCTAAGTACGTATGCGCCCGCGCGTCTCCGCCTTCCGCCGCTTTTGTAAAAAACTCTCTGGCGTGAGCGACATCAAGCTCCGTGCCTCCTATACCGTACAGACTATTGATTCCCTCCTGCAGCGCGCCGCCGGACTTACCGACTGAAAGCTCTTCTTTTTCACTACTTTCAGTTGCGGCCTGTTCAGATTCGCCTCCTGAAGCTGTTTGTCCTGTGCTGTTTTCAGATGCCGTCTTTCCACATGCAGTAATCATTGCTATAGATAATGCTATCGTCAATAAAATCTCAAATCTTCTCATGCTACTGCTCCTTTGATCAACGTTGTTTATCTTTATTCATTATTCAACCTGTTGCGCACCTGTAATAAAGAATTTGAGCCTCCAATCATCACGAACTGCCTCTTCGACAGGCACTATATGTACTATATATTTTGCAAATTGCGAGTCTGTGCCGACATCGATCTCGTTAAAAATAACGTCAATCTGTTTTCCGTCTTCTGTTGTATTCCATTCTGCCATTTGATAATATGATCCCGGATTTCCAATTGGCGTTTCGATCACATCGCCGTATATGCCAAAATCTTCTCTTCCGTTTGCATGTTCCTCCAGTGTGTCCGGTAATTCGACAAAATCCGAAAATGCCGTTTTTGAGACTTCTTCTATCTCACTTATCCTTACTGCGGTTGAATGATAATCTTCACTCATCATTGTCGCGTACCGCATTCCGTAGTTATGCACAAAGCTCCAATATAGCTGTGTGTTTTCTACAGAGAACTCCTCTGGGGCCGGAATTTCTCCCACCCAATTTTTCATATCAATATAATCAACCATCGCAGGAACCATTTCCGCAACGGCCCAGTCCAGTTCCGGAATCTGTTCCAATAAGTTCACTTCTTCCTGCGTTTCTTCTACAAGCTGAACGGTTGAAGCTTCTGAAACTGATTCAGATTCCTGCATGTTCTCACTCTTTTCCTCAGCGGCCTCTTCCTGCACTGAAGCCCCGGTCTCTTCCTGCGTCACTGCCGCCGCTGCTTCTTCCGGCTTCTGCTTCCCCGCACCGGAGGCAAAATAGAGCGAGGCTGCACCAATCACAACAACAAGTCCGGCAATTGCTGCTTTTCCTCCCACTGTCGACAAAATGCCCGCTGCTTTCGTCTCAGACGCGCCCGTAACATTCTTAATGACCTTTTCCCCACTTTCTGTACCGGCGCGTTTTGCAGCCTTTTCTCCGCCTTTTTCACCTGCCTGCTCTGCAGCCGCCTGTCCGGTCTCCGTGGCGGATGTTCCGCCCTTCTCCGGCTCCATATCCTTCCCGACTTTGTCAGCAGCTTTTTTTGCTGCCGTATTCGCTTCAGTCCCATCAGAAAGCACCGAAGCGTCTTTTGCCGCAATTATTTCTGCTTCCTTGAGAACCGGCAAGATATTGGAAAAATCGCAAGGTGCAAACTCCAGTAAGTCCTGAATATTCCTGATTGCCCAGATGAAGAACGACATAGGTGCCACGGTGTGCAGACGGATTCCCTGCTCCTTTTCAATCTTCAGCGTCATATCCTTGATCTTCTTCTTGGCATAACTGATGCTGCTCTTCACCGATCCCACGGGAATCCCCACCTCTTTGGAGATTTCACTCATGCTCCTGCCTTCACACCAGAGAATGATGCAGTCTCTCTGTGTATCCGGAAGCTCTGCGATCATGCTCCTGACAATTTCAACTGTGGCCGCCTTATCCAATGCCACTCCCGGATTGTAGTCCGGATCCATTTCATCCACAGCCATTGTGTCCATACCGATCTCGTCTTCGGTAGAAGAATCCCCCATCAGATCATTCCGCTCGTAATAGGTTTTCCTCTGCCGCCCTTTATCTCTGCCGGTGTTCTTGACAATTGTCGAAGCCCAGCCCAGAAATGTCCCGGGATCTTCAAGTGTGTCAATCTTTTTGAATATTTTGATATAGGATTCCTGCAGGACATCCGGAATATCTTCGTCCGGAACACCGCTTTTGAAACACACAGCATACAAGTAATTATAAGATGCCCGATAAAGCTCCTCGAATCCTGCTTCTTCTCCGTTTTGAGCCTTGCGTACCAGTTCTGCCCATTCTCTGTTTGTAAGTTTATAGTCCGCCATATTTCTCTCTGTTCCTCAAGCTTCCGGTTTTTATTCATCTATGACAATCACATCGACGGAATACTTCGTATCGCGGGTGTTTTCCATGATAAACAGCTCGCCCTCAATACTTCCGCCTTTTTCAAAGATGGATTGGTCCACGTAGTACTCGATGTCCTTACTGGAATCGCTGGCAATTTGTACCCCATTAGTTCCCATGTTCAAGTGCTGGTTAACGGGTATGCTCTCATCGCCGATAATCATGGTGGGAAATCCAAAAGTACTGATATCCTTATCAGTATTGTTGGTAATCCTCAATGTGATCGTTGATTTACCGTAATCACAGTCAATTATTTGGACCTCCGCATTTCCGTTTATGCAAGTATCCGATGTATTCTCCAACTTCACCTTTCTTACACTATCAGAATCCGAATCAGCAAGCGGCTCACTGTCCGGGCGTCTCAGAACCACCTGGAATACTCCGCCGCCGATCACATCCAAATTAAGCATGAGATGATCCTTTTCCTCACCAACAAAACCCGTTTTGGCACGTATAACACTATCATTACTTTCAATGTCAATGTTCTCCTCATCGATGATCTTATATTTTGCCACCATCCCACCGATGACCATAGAACCGTCGTCTTCAAATCTCACCGTTGTTCCTTCGGGAAACAGCATCATATAACTGGCAAGCATTGTTGACTTCATTATGCCATCATCGCCACTGGTATCGATCCCCTCCTGTGCTAGTCTCTCTACCACCCATTCGCCTTCAATACTGTTCTTCAGCCCTGATTTACGCATATTTTCAGATTGATGGTCGTGCTCTCCCGCCCATATAGCATAAACAATCAGGCCTCCGAGTGCTGCAAGACCGATTAGTATAATAATGATCAGAACAATAAAAAGTTTTTTAACAACTGATAAAACCGGATTTTTTGTTGTATTTTTCGTGACGGCCGGGGCAGTGTCCTGGGTCTCCCCCTTGACCGGCTCACCTGCTGATCCGGTTTCTCCATTAAGCGGCGCCCCGCAGAATGGGCAAAAATTCTCTGTACTTGCCAAAGCCTTTCCACATTTAGGACAATTCATCTTTCCCTCCTTCTCTAACAGCATAGGCGGCGCCTATGAGTGAATAGTAACAAATTCAAATCATGCAGATGCTCCACGCATCACTTTCCTTTTGAAAAGGATAAAAATCTTCATCCGCTCTCTTCGGTCAAGTCCCATATTAAAGAAGTGAATCCCTTCTTGTCTTCTCACCACTGCAGAATTTTGCGTCCATAAAATCTGTGCATCCGGATATTTTCGAGCCCATTTTTCCAAATAATTATCATCATTTATCGGAAGGAAATATCTTCCTATCTCCACTTCCACCAGTCCGTACTGATACCCGGTAGGAATGGGATGTTCCAAGTACTTGATTTCAACCGATTTTGCGACATTATGGCCCCCTGAAATATCAACGGAATACCTTGTCGGTATATTAATTCCCGTCACCTCCACGTTTAAGTTTTCCGAAAGCCAATGATCTGCGTCAACAACTTTTTTGAAACTCACATTTTTATTGTCCCTGGGCTCTTCAACTATGGAACGATCATAAGATTCAGGTATTACGGGCACGGGCTGCCTAAGACACGCACCTCCTTTCATATGATCAGAGAAGATAATATCCAGCGCCGATAGAATACTCCCTGCAAGAAGTGTGATTATGAGCAGACCGATAATGGTTTCCGATTTATTACCGGGATCCGGATTATTTTCTATCGCTGCCAAAATAATTGAAATTAAACCTGTCAGATAAACTCCGATAGCAATTCTTTTAAACATGTTTCCTCCTCTTCATTGTTTGATGATCAGTAATATTTCTTATGCAGATAAAGACGAGTCAAACATCCGGGTGGTTCTAATCCTTATAAAAATTTTTTTTTATCGGCATCAAAAAAAGGATGTAGCTCAACGCGACATCCTTTTTGCTCTCCCTGATCTCCTCTCATGAAAATCGCAGGGACGGTTCTTCCGGCATCTTTAAAAAAGCTGTCAGAAAAACCGTCCCGCTGTCATCACATAATCGGTATCTTAATCTTCAGATCTGAAAGCGGGTAAGTCGCGCAAGCATGAACATAGTAGTAATCTTTGTCTGCTTCTCTTCTTCCGTCGCCCTCCGGGCAGACGAAATAATTTCCTGAAATAACTTTGGTTCTGCAGAATCCGCATTCTCCGCTGCGGCATCCTGTCTCAATCCTGATCCCGGCGCGCTCAAGCGCCACTACAATACTCTCCGCAGCCTTGGCAGGAATCTGTACTTCACTGATGCCCCGCACCACTGTAATGGTAAAGCTCACGTGCCGAAGCTCTGTCGGGAATCCCTCGTACATGGCAATGTCCTTGGCCTGTCCGAAAACTTCGAAACGCACGCGCCTCGCGGGAACATCGAGTTTTTTCACTTCCTTCCGTAAGAAATTATACATCGCCTGCGGTCCGCAGATAAAGTAGGTGGTGTCTTCCGCGGAATACTTCTTAATGATCTCTGCTGTCAAAAAGCCCTTTTCGCCGGTCCAGCCGGGCTCATCGCCGGAGAGCACATGGACGATCCGAAGCTTGTCGCAGACGCCGTCCAGCGCTTCCAGTTCTTCTTTCATTACGATGTCGTCCGAAGAAGCCGATCCATAGAGGATCGTCAGGTCGATGTCCAAAGTGCCGTTCACTACTTCCTTGGCCATGGAAGCGAAGGGTGTGATTCCGACGCCGCCCGCCAGCGCGACCACATGATAAGCGTCGCGCAGGGGCTCATAGTAGAACTGCCCCAGCCCCATGGTTCCGGTCAAAACATCGCCGACCTTCAGCTCGTCATTGACATAGTCGCAGATGAAGCCGTCGCCCTTGGATCTTCTCACCGTGATCTCCACAAAGGGATGCTCCGCTCTGGCCTCGAAGGGCGCGGAAGAAATGGAGTAAGGTCTCGAGATCAGGCTCTCCCCGATCTTAAAGTCGAGCACGATGTACTGTCCCGCATAGAAGAAAGGGAGCTTGCCCCCGTCAGTTTTCTCGAACCGGATCGTCTTCGCCGTCTTGCAGGCAGGAGTGATCTTTGTGACCACAAGCTCAATCGGGCCGGGATGCCATGCGCGGGACACATCGCCGATAGGATCAACGCTCTCAAGCGCGGGAGACGATGAAGCAAACGCTTCCAGTCTCTTCTTCGTGACGCGGGAGGCTCCGCCGACGTCTTTAATGAAATTCTTTACCTTCATCTCTTCGCCTCCTTTGCCGCAATATCGTCCAGAACATTCTTCGCTGCCT
>Ga0256407_10011876_pt1 | contig 11962 bp, 11 predicted proteins | sample RumenRJG_04DNA_FD_193489 | JGI IMG/M metagenome (GOLD analysis project Ga0256407, IMG submission 193489) | Bovine rumen microbial communities from Lethbridge, Alberta, Canada - RJG_04 | ecosystem: Host-associated > Mammals > Digestive system > Stomach > Rumen | place: Canada: Alberta... | reverse complement strand
TTGGGGATAATTCACTCTCAATTCAAGCCTATTCCGGGTCGTTTTAAAGATTATATTGCAATGCCGAAAGGCAATATGTATCAATCCTTACATACTTCTGTAATCGGTCCGAGATTGAAGCCGTTAGAAGTTCAGATTCGTACATGGGATATGCACAGAACCGCAGAATATGGTGTTGCGGCGCATTGGAGATATAAAGAAAAAGGTTCTCAAAAGGCAGATGCGGCAACAGATAAACAGTTTTCATGGCTTCACAAATTAGTTGAATACGATAAAGAAGTAACAAATGCTAAAGATTTTGTATCAAGTGTTAAATTGGATTTGTTTTCCGATCAGGTATTTGCGTTCACTCCAAACGGAGATATTTATGATTTTCCAAAAGATGCAACTTGTGTGGATTTTGCATACAGAATTCACACGGATGTCGGTCATAAAACAGTCGGAGCATTAGTAAACGGAAGAATTGTACCATTGAATACAAAACTCAATAACGGTGATATTATTGAAGTTTTGACTTCAAAAACCCCTGCCCCTCGTCTTGATTGGCTTACATTTGTTGTAACCAAACAGGCTTCATCGAAGATTAAACAATGGTTTAAGAAAAATAACCGTGATGAGCATATCAATCTCGGGAAATCAAGTCTTGAACACGAACTGACTAAAGCAGTATTTGATGAAAATATCAAAAACGGTGAGTTTGAAAAAATAGCCAAAACCATGAATTATCAATCAGCGGATGATTTGTTTGCGGCTCTTGGCTATGGCGAAACAACAGTCAGCAAAATTACCAATAAACTCAAAAAACCTGAAGAAAAACATCTTGAAGATACATTCCACAAATCGGGCAGAAAAGGTTCAAACAAAGATATTCTCGGTTTAGAGGGGATGTTATACTCTTTTGCAAGATGTTGTTCCCCAATTCCGGGAGAGCCGATTGTCGGAGTTGTCACCCGTAATAAAGGGGTTACGGTTCACAGGGTAGATTGCAAAACCTTAGAAACAATTCCGCCTGAACGAATGATGGATATTAAATGGGCGGGAATTAACACAAACAAAACTTATACAACAACTATAAGAGTAGAAACCGCCGAAAAATTGGGACTTTTAAAAGATGTCATTTCTGCGGTATCAGATAATAATACAAATATTGTCAGTGCAAATATTAAAACAAAAAATCATGTTGGTATTATTGAAATCGGTATAGAACTTGATAACATAGATACACTCAAAAAAGTTATCAACTGTATTCAGGCATTACCCGATGTTTACAGTGTAAAGCGTATTCAAACATCAGCAAATATGATAAAAAATACTTCTGCAAGCAAACCGCAGAAGAAGAATTATAAAAACAAAAAAAATTAAAATACAATTTGCCCCCTTATAGGGGGAAATGCCTTAAAAAGGCAAAGGGGGTATAAAACCCCTACGGGATTCGCCTACTTCCCCTTAAAATGTGCAGAAAAAGTAAATAATGAAAGGAGAATATATGGAAACTATTACACAAAACGCAATTCAGTACTATTACTATCTGGCGTGGTTCGCTACAATTTTCTTTGTTATAAAATTGATAATATTTTCTGTTTTTGGAGGGGGCGATTCGGAAGTCAGTTCGGATTTTAATACCGAAACGGACACTGACGGAACTTTCCATTTTATATCTCTACAGACAATTCTTGCATTTTTAATGGGTTTTGGCTGGATGGGATATGCCGCACTAAAATCATTTAATATGGGACAACTTGCAACTTTTGGCAGTGCATTCGGCATCGGTCTTGTATTTATGCTCGCTACGGCATATTTAATGACATTAGTAAAAAAACTTGAAAAAACCGTTGTAAAAGATAAAACAACCGCCTTGGATAAAATCGGTAAAGCATATACAGATTTTGCTCCAAAAGGGCAGGGACGTGTTGAAATTGAAATTAACGGTCAATTAACCGTTGCAGAAGCAATAAACAACACTGAAAATGAAATCAAATCTTTTGATGCAGTCAAAGTTATCAAAGTTGAAAATGAATTGTTGTATATAGAAAAAGTAATATAAGAAAGGAGAACATAAACTATGGAAGGAATTTTTGGTTTAATTGTTGCAGCGGTGTTAATACTGATTGCAGTATTTGCGTTCGTAGCAAACCAATACAAAAGATGCCCGTCAAACAAAATTATCGTAGTTTACGGTAAAACAGGCGGCGAAAGAACAGCAAAATGCGTACACGGCGGAGGTACATTTATTATCCCGTTAATTCAGGATTACGGGGTATTATCTCTTGAACCTATGACAACAGATATCGACCTTAAAGGTGCGTTGTCAAAAGGTAATATCCGTGTTGCAGTACCATCAACATTCACATTCGGTATTTCAACCGAGCCATCAATTATGATAAATGCCGCAGAGCGTTTGCTCGGATTATCAAGAGCAGAAGTTATCACTCAGGCAAGTGATATCATTTTAGGTCAATTGCGTCTTGCAATTGCTACTTTATCTATCGAAGAAATCAACCAGGACAGAGAAAAATTCTTGGAACAAATTAACGCAAATGTAAACACAGAGTTGAAAAAAATCGGTCTTGAAATCATCAACGTAAACATCAAAGATATTACGGATGAATCAGGATATATTGATGCTATCGGTCGTAAGGCCGCAGCTGAAGCAATCAACAAAGCAAAAGTTGAAGTTGCTCAACAGGAAAAACTTGGTGCAGTCGGTGAAGCCGAAGCAAACAAAGAAAAAGAAGTACAGGTTGCACAACAAAGTGCAATGACTGAAATCGGTAAAACGAACGCTTCAAAAGAACAGCGTATTAAAACTGCTGATTTGGAAGCACAGGCAGTTGAAGGTGAAAACATTGCAAAAGCGAATATCGCCGAATACAATGCAACATTATCCGTAAAACAGGCAGATGCGTTCAGAGAAGGGGAAGTTGCAAAAGCAAACGCTCAAAGAGATGTATTACTTGCACAAAAAGAACAAGAAGAAGCAAAACTTAAAAAAGAAGAACTTGCAAGACAAGAAGTAGAAAAACTTAAAATCCAGGTTCAGGCTGATGCAGAAGCTGAAAAATTAAGACGCGTAGCAAATGGTCAAGCAGATGCTATCAAAGCAAAATACTTTGCGGAAGCAGAAGGTGTCAAAGCCGTCTTGGAAGCAAAAGCGCAAGGTTATGCTGATTTAGTCAGAATTTCTAATAACAGACCTGAAATTGCTACAAGTTTCTTAATGATTGAAAAAATCCAGGATCTTGTTGCAAAACAAGTTGAAGCAATTAAAAATATCAAATTTGATAAGATTACTGTATGGGACGGCGGAGCAGGCTCTGCTAACGGTTCAACAACCGCTAACTTTATGAGAGATTTAATCAAATCTCTTCCTGCAATGCACGATCTTGCTAATCAGGCAGGCATTGAGTTACCGTCAGTTTTGGGTAAAGTTGATAACGGAATTGATGACATTAAAGTCGCAGCAACTCCTGCTAAAGAAAAACCACAAACTCCGGTAATTAAAAAAGAAGAAAAATAATTTTTAAATAAATTATTTAGAATTTTTAAAAAGGTACGTCTTTATGGCGTACCTTTTTCAAATGCTAAATTATATTTACAGAATAATAATTTAAATCAATTTTTTTCTACTAATTAAGTTCTTTTTTAGCCTGTTTCCACAATGCATCATATTCTTCAAACGAGTATTCTGTCAATGGTTTTGTTGCAAGTTCTTCCATTTTGCGGAAACGCTTTTCAAATTTTTTGTTTGCCTTTAATAATGCCTGTTCTGCATCAATTTTATTCCAGCGTGCAAGATTTACGGCTGCAAAAAGAATATCGCCGTATTCTTCTTCCATGTGGGCTTTATCTTGTTCATTTTCCGCCTGTTTAAATTCTTCTATTTCAGAATAAAAACAGTCATATAAAGATTGTTCATTTGGCCATTCAAACCCTGTTTTAACTGCTCGTTTAGAAATTTTTTGTGCTAATACAAGAGCCGGTTGGCTTTTTGACAATCCGTCCATCGCAGATTTTCGTTCTGTTTTTTCTTCCGCTTTTAATTTGTCCCATGCTTTTAAAACATCTTGGGCGTTATCAATTTTTGCATCTCCAAAAACATGCGGATGACGGTGAATAAGTTTGTCTTTCAATTCTTTTGCAACCGCATCTATATCAAAGTCGCCATGCTCGGATGCAATTTGAGAATGTAAAAGCACCTGCAAAAGAACATCTCCAAGTTCTTCTCTAAGATGTGGCATGTTGTTTTCATCAATGGCATCAACAGCCTCATAGGCTTCTTCAAGCATATTCGGGCGCAAAGAATTGTGCGTCTGCTCTCTGTCCCAGGGGCATCCGTCAGGCGCTCTTAATTTTGCCACAACTTCAATAAGTTCTTCCAAATTTTTGTATCCCATGCCCGTATTTTAGCACAAATCATCTGAAAAGACGATTTTATATTCAGCCGATATGGTAGACTTAATAGGTGGATATATAGTTTGTAAGAAATGAGGTAGAAAAAATATGTCAACAATAGAAAGAGTTAGCCAATGGAGTCACCGTATTTTTAATACGACTGCCAATGAACAAAATGTACGCAGAAGTTCTAATCCTTTTGCACAATCTAATTTTCAGAAAAATATTTTGATGGAAGATGTTTTTGAATCTTCTGATAAGAAGCATGTTAGTTTTACAGGTGGCATCACTCAGGGAACTAAAAGAATATATTCTACTTTTGTAGGTTCAATCAATGATTTTGGTAAAAAATTCTATGACGGGATTGAATCAATAAAAGAATTCGGTTTAAGAATGAAAGATGGTATAGTCGGAATGTGGAATAAGGCAGTTGAACTTGGTAATACTGAACTTCATCCGATTGAAGGTTTGAAAAATGGTTATAGTGCGATTAAAAATGTATTAGCAACCGATATGGGTAAATTGTTTAATACAAGAGAAAAAGAAGTTGCAAGACTTGCAAAACTTGATCCGCAAAGCGAAGTAAAACCAATGTTATCTGACGCAGTCAAAGCATTGGAAGAAGAAATAACAATGGCAGCATAGGGAGAAAAAATAATGAATATTACAATTAATAAGACAACAAAAACATATAACAGAGTAAGTGATATTATTGATTCTCTAACTATTAACCCGAATCCTGAAGCGGTTGCGGTATTAGAAGAAATCGGCACAAATTCTTCTATCGACGAAGTCAGAGAAATGACTGCAAGAGCACTTGTCAAAAGAAATGAACCCGCTTCTTTATCGGTTGTTATCACTCAAAGAGGAAAAGGTATCAATGACATGTCCACAGTCGTTGCAATGAGTACAATTAATTGCTTATTATCTTTGGAAGACAAAGAAGAAGCAATGAAAGTTCTTGAAAATACAATTTCAGGTGAAGGAATTGAAGAAGATGTCAGAGAAAATGCTCGTTCAGTAAAAGCATTGATGGCATTAAGTTAATAGAGTATTGTTGATATATATTTTGAATTATAGCAGGTTCTGAAATTTCAGAGCCTGTTTTTTTATGCTAATCTTATGTGTATGAATATAACCGGCGGAATTTACAACAGACAAAAGATAAAAGCTCCTGACGAAAATATTACAAGACCGACTCTTTCAAAGGTCAGAATGAGTGTTTTTAATACTTTGAGCGCAATGACAGAATTTACCGGCAAAAGTTTTCTTGACATGTATTCAGGTTCGGGAATAATGAGTCTTGAAGCCATATCAAGAGGTTTTGAGAGTGCTGTTGCTATTGAGCAAAATAAAAAAGTTTATTCTGTTATAAAATCCAATTTTTTGAAGTATGAAAAAAAGCACGATTTAAAACTTATTTTTGGTGACAGTTTAAAAGTATGCAAAAAATTTGAACATAAATTTGATGTTATTTATATAGACCCGCCGTATTTTGCCGGCATTTATGAAAAAAGTCTTGATGTTGTTAAGGAAATTTGTAATGATATTGTAATTTTAGAGCATGTAACAGAAGTTGAAATCCCGAAAAATTTTGAAATTTTAAAACAAAAAAAATACGGTGATAAAATTATTACATTTTTACATAAATAATATTATCTGTATGTTCATTTCTTTTTGTTTGCGAGGCATAAGAAAAAAATGAACAACTTATAATTCACATTATAAGAACAAAAATATCTTACTTGTGATATTTTTGTTCCACAATTTCGAGCCACTTTGCGTGGTTATAGTTTTTATAACTGTTTGCAAAGTTGATTAAAGATGTAACAAGTTTGCGCCCGCTGTCTGATTTCCCAACTATTAAATAATCGCCGTTTGAATTTTCGCAATATAAAATTTCACGATGAACAATTTTTTCCACATTATTTTTGGGGTTTTTATTTATCACCTGAAACAACCATTTGTGCAAAAGTTCTAACGGCGTGGTTTTATGTGTCATTAGTTCGTCATTATATTGTTGTAAAAATTTTGCAAAATCAGTCAGTATCATATTTTATCCCATATACGGTGTTGTTGTAGCGAAGCAAACAATATCATATATTCCTGCTTTATTCAGTTCTCTAATCATCTCCTCAAAAGTTGAACCTGTTGTGCAGATATCATCAATCAAAAGCAAGTGCTTATTTTCAATGAGTTTTGTTTTATCGACTTCAAATGCTTTATCCAGATTAATAAGCCTTTGAGATTTTTTCAGGTTATATTGCGGTTTGGTATCTTTTACTCGCTTAATCAAACTTGTATTCAACTCAAAGCCGGTTAGTTTGGAAAGTTCTTCCCCTACTAAATCCATGTGATTGTATTTGCGTTTCTTTTTACGCTTTGGGTAAATCGGAACGGGTACAATTTGAAAATCACCTTCAAGTCTTAACCTTTGCCAGTACTCATACATAAATTTTGCCATGTAATATGCAAGGTCACTTTGGCGGTGGTATTTTATCCCTCGTATCATTTTTTGTAGATTTTTTGAATATTCCCCTGCGCAGTAGATATTTATGCCGTTAAAAGTTCTGTTTACTTCGGCGGGTAAATGTTCAAGTGTATCGTAACAATTTGAACACATTTTTACGCACTCTTTTGATGAACCGCAAAAATAACACTTCTTTTTATAAATCCAGTCTAAAAGATTTTCAAAAAATTTGTTCATAAAAAGATTTTACCATTAATTAAAATGATTAAAAATTTTATCTTCCACATCTTGTTTTGAAAAGTGGATTGTTTTTCCGTCTATATTTAAATCAACTCCCAAACCTTTTTTAGCAACACCGATTTGAGTTCCTGCATCAAATTCCTGCGGTACGACTGCGACAAGTCCGTAATCTTCCCCGCCAAACAAAACCATATCCTGCCAAGTGTTAAATTGTTCAAGGTCTTTATCATGCGGTATCTTGTCAAAATCAATTTCCAATAGGACTGCGCTTTCATTTGCAATAGTTGATAATGCGTCCATAAGTCCGTCTGATGTGTCCATCATAGCGTAAGTAGTTTTTATGTTTAAACCAGCCTTAGAACCAAATTCAACTTGTGCTTGTGGTTCTAAATGTGCTTTTATAAATTTTTGCGGTTCGGTTTTTCCTTCAAGCAACAATTTTAATCCTGCGCCACTTAAACCATGTAAACCTGATACAACAACTTTGTAACCCTCTTTTGCATTTTTTCTTGATGAAATATTACGCCCTTTTGCATCTCCTATTGCACAAACAGAAACATAAATTTTATCTGCCGAAGTTATATCTCCGCCAACAATTTTAATATTTTCTCCCTCTCCTTTTGGGAGAGGGCTGGGGTGAGTGTTACACGCAGATTTTGCACCTTCATAAAATTCTTTTACAAAACCAGAATCAATATCATTTGGCAAAGAAAGGGAAATCGTCATATAAGAAGGCTTTGCACCGCTTGCACAAATATCTGAAATATTTACCATAACTGATTTATAGCCTAACTGAAATGGAGATATTAAATTCTTTTTGAAATGCACATCTTCTACAAGGCTGTCTTGCGAAACGACTATGCCCAAATCTTTTAGATATGCGCAGTCATCCCCGATATAATCCGACTGCAAAACATTTTTTATAATATTTATAAATTCTTTTTCTTTCATATTATTTCTTATGTTGGGCTGAAAGCCCAACTTACATATTTGTGAATTGTAAATCGTGAATTGACCTTTACAAATTTATAGATGTTGAAATATTTGATAAAGACTGATAAAGACAACTCACCATTCATTTATAAAACCCTGTAACCGACTATTCACTATTCACAACTCACCATTCACCCTTCACGGCCTATACTATATCATGTTCTAATAAAGAGATAAACTCATTAACAAGATTTGTATTCCATTTTTTGCCTGCATCCGATTTAATGATTTCAACCGCATCACGATTAGACATCTTTGCTCTGTAAGGTCTTGCTTCAATCAGTGCAAAATACTCATCAATAATCAAAATTATTTGGGAAGTCAAAGGAATTTCCTCCTTTGATTTTTTGTTCGGATAACCGCTTCCGTCCCAATTTTCGTGGTGTTGTTCAATAATCGGCAAAATATCCTGAACATAAGAAATCGGCTTTAAAATCTTTTGTGCTGCAATAATCGGGTGATTTTTAATAGTTTCTTTTTCTTCCTCAGTCAAAGGAGTAGCCTTTTGTAAAAGCCCCGGAGAAATCATCAGATTGCCTATATCGTATAACAAAACAGCGACTTTAAGATTGTCAACCTCCTGTTTTGGCAGGTCAAATCTTTTTGCAAGCGACACCGCCATAAGAACTTTGTTTTTAACAACTCCGTTTTCGTGCATTGGGTTGTATAGTTTGGTCAGCATATCTGCAACCATATAGAGAGAATTTTGTCTGTTTTCACCCTCATCCACGCTGTCTTTAAGTTTTTGACACAACTCTTTTGAAAGTCTTTGCGCCATCGGGACACGATTTTTAGACAAAATATCAATGAATGTATTAACGGCAATTTCCTGCCAGGAAGTTTCAGAAATAGATTTTGCAAGTGTAACCTGATTTCTGCCGTTTCGTTTTGAATTATACATTGCTTGGTCTGTAAGTTCCAAAAGTTCTTCTACATTTGAGGTATGCTCTAAAAATGTCGCAACTCCCAAACTGCCTGTTATATGTCCGATAGTTTCAATCTCCTGACTTTCTATTGCCTTACGGATTCTTTCTGCGGCTACCATCGCACCGTCAGATGATATGCCCGGCAAAAGAACATCAAATTCTTCCCCGCCGATTCTTGCAGGAATATCAATTGAACGGGCATTGGATTTTAAAATATCTGCAATAGTTTTTATTGCCAAATCGCCATAAGAATGTCCGTAAGTATCGTTGATTTTTTTAAGGAAATCCAAATCAATTCCAATAACAGAGAACGGAATATTTTGGCGTCTTGCACGCTGAACTTCTTTATTTAAAGATTCTTCGAAATATCTGCGGTTATAAAGTCCTGTCAAGGCATCTGTTACTGCTTCTTCTCTGACCGCCTGGAATAAGTCCGCTATAGTAATTGCCATTTCAATCTGTTTTGCAAAAAGTCCCAAAAAATCTGTTTCTGCCGGCGCAAGTTCTTCACGGGAAGAAAATACACAAAACCAGCCAAATTCTTTATCTCTTGGTAATAAAGGTATAGTAATAATAGATTTTACAGGCTGATTTGTTAAAATTTGACCGATTGTTCCCTGATTAAGTTCCGGCATTATTGCTTTTAAGGACAAATCAAGCGACTTTGACTGCATGATTTTATTTTCTTTGAGGGTATCTGAAAAAATGCTGTTTTCACTGTAACTTAAGCGTCTTGTTTGAATAGACGGTGAGCCGATAATGTGATTTAATCTTTCGATTAAACCGTCTTTTGATTGTGCAATAATTCTGCAAAAATCACCGTCAGAATCTTTGCATTTGCGGATAATAGCACAATGCATATAACCAAGTTCACCCTGCGTACTGTTTACAATTGCTTCTAATACATTTTCTAACGGAGTTGAAGAATTCATCATATCCCAAATGTGCTGCAAAGTTAACATTCTGCGGTTTGCATCATGCAATTCTGCCGTTCGTTCTTCAATCTCTTTTTCTAACTGCTGATTTCTCTCATAAATTTCCAAATAGTCACGTTTTTCGTTGTAAATATTATTTTCAACTTCTTTTACTCTATTGGAAAATTCTTTAAATATATTAAATAAACCCATCTGTAATTCCTGTGTTTGACTACCTATTATAACATTATTTTAACTGAATATCAACCCGTTTATTGCATCAATAACATCATCTGCGCTCGGCGAAAATGTACATGCTTCAAAATTTTCTTTATTGAAACATTTTCGTTTGAAACATGGCTGACAATTTAATCCTCTTCCGCCTAAAGAAATATATTTGTCATAACTGCCCAAAGGCCCTAAAACTTCTTTAGGAGTACAAGTAAAGATTGCAATAACTTTTGGGGTGCGTGTTGCCCATGCAAGATGAGCACTTCCGCTATCAGGTGAAATTACAAGATTAGCCCTTGAAAATATTTCGGCAAGTTCCAAAAGATTTGTTTTCCCTGCAAGATTTAATCCTTTTCCCTGTGCAATATATTCGATAAGGGCATTGTCATTTGAACCACCCGTAAATATTAAATTAACTTTATCAGATAAATAATTTACAACTTCACGCCAATTATCTTTGTTCCAGTGTTTATTGCCCCAGGTTGTAGCAGGTGAGATTACTACGGTTTGTTTTGTTTTATCCAAATCTTTTAAAAGTTCGTTTACTTTTTGAATTTGAGAGTTTGTGCGTTTTGGCAGTGTCACTTTTATATCTTCAGGCGCAATTTCTATCCCCAAATGATTTGCGTATCTTAAATAATTCATAACTATCGGAGAATCGGGCTTGTAAGAAATATTATCTATCCACTCGTTACCGCCCAAAAGTGACAATTCCCTGCCTTCTTTTGATATAATACGCCTTTTTGCTCCGCAAAATGCCATAAAATAAAGGCTTTTAAACATCATTTGAGAATCTATTGCTATATCGAATTTTTCTTCTCTTAACTGTTTAATTATGTCTAAATATTCAAAGAAACTTGTCAGACACATTCCGCGCTTTTTCCACTCTTTCATAGGTGCAAGAATAACCTTGTCAACACAAGGATTGTTTTTAACAATATCAATCCCCTTTTCAGATACAAGCCAAGTAACTTCGTAACCTGCATCTTTAAGTGCATTGGCAAGCGGAACATTGAAAATTACATCACCCAAAGATGATAATTTTATAAGTAAAACTTTTTTCTTTCTGTTTCCCGACATAATTAAACTCCGCTATAAATTGTGATATAACACATGCAATTGCATTATACACCAAACAATTACTTATATAAATAATAGGTATTTATATATTAAGTTAGCCAAAATAGATTATCCTCTCCTGCTTGCAGGAGAGGGGAATATTTTATTTCTTGGCTAATTAAGTAAATATTATCTGTATGTTCATTTCTTTTTCATCGCAATCAAAAAGAAAAGTGAACAATGCTTCTTTCTTATAATTCACATTATGTGAATTATCTTTACCTATTGTAAAGAATTTGGGCAAAATACTTGTGTTTATGCTATAATTTTGACATAAGAAGACTTGGAGGATATGTAATTGACTACTCAGCAAAACATGTTTGGGGATGGAAAAATTGTTCCCGTTAATATTACAAAAGAAATGAAGACATCCTATATTGATTATGCAATGAGTGTAATCGTAGGTCGTGCATTGCCGGATGTTCGTGACGGTTTAAAACCGGTTCACAGACGTATTTTATACTCGATGAACGAACTTGGGATGTACCCTGATAAACCGTTTAGAAAATGTGCTCGTATCGTCGGTGAAGTTCTTGGTAAATATCACCCGCACGGTGACAGTTCTGTTTATGAAGCATTAGTTCGTATGGCTCAGGACTTTTCAACAAGATATTTAATGGTTGACGGTCATGGAAACTTTGGTTCTGTTGATGGTGACGGCGCTGCTGCAATGCGTT
>Ga0256407_10011873_pt1 | contig 11967 bp, 8 predicted proteins | sample RumenRJG_04DNA_FD_193489 | JGI IMG/M metagenome (GOLD analysis project Ga0256407, IMG submission 193489) | Bovine rumen microbial communities from Lethbridge, Alberta, Canada - RJG_04 | ecosystem: Host-associated > Mammals > Digestive system > Stomach > Rumen | place: Canada: Alberta | collected... | reverse complement strand
AAACCCAAAATGGCCAAAAAAGCCTAAATTCTGCATTTTCGCAGTATAAAAACATTTTTCGATGGGCTGACAAAACCCAATTTTCTTGCTATGCCAAATTATGCGTATGATTTGACTTGACAGAGCCAGAACAACAAGTTTTACACACAAAAATGAGTCCGGTACAATACCGGACTCACAACTCAATTTTATCCTAACTTTAAACTGTCCAACTTTTGATGTTCAGTTTAAAGTCGAGTCCTTTGAGTTATCCTCCTTACTATATGTGCGAAGCTGTGCTCCACAAATCACCATCGTAATTTTATTCAACATCATCTATAGCTACCGGCTTTGGAACCGAGAGATTCGACACACAACTATCAATCTGGTTCAAGTTGTCCTGTTTACTTTTCAAAATTGCCGATTGAACAACCGCATCATACGATGATTTCAGCTGCGAAAATTTCGAAGAAAAGCGATACGATCCATCCGAACATTGCAATATTTTAGGCACGGCATTATCACAAGGTTGGAGCCCCGTTCTTGAAGCCGGAATTTCCAGGCCCAATTTTACTCGAAGGTTTGATACACACAGACTCATTGCCAAGTCACGTTTGTTAAACTTGGAAATAGCCTCTTCGAACGCTTCTTCGTAACCGATCCTATACCCTTCGTGTACCGCGATGGAATCTGCATAATTACATTCACAGAAATTTTCTACGGCAACAGGAGAAACACAAGACTCATCGACAACAGGTAAATTCTCTTCATCCAAGAATTTTCGTTTATTCGTTTTCACATATCGACCAATTCGACTAATTTTGAATTCGTCCATTTCATAGTTTCTTACTCCAAGGATTTCAAATCTTATCCCCGTCAAATGCTTCACCGCTTCTTCGACACTAATGAGAGGCGATTGAGTTGATTCACCATCAACATTGCGAGCTACCACAAAATCACTCCAAGCAAAACATTCGTTGCGTTCATCTTGTTCCCTATACGCAAACCCACCTTCCGAAATATAAGCGCTCAAACGGACCTGATAGAAAGCATCCCCCATCAGAGTATTGACGGAATCGTCAAAATCAAGAACCATCGAGATTTGGTCATCCGTTTGATAACCAACACACAAGCCGCCCATTTCACTCACATCTACAGCCTCAAATTTTCCAGACGCATCTTTTCCAGCCATAGCAAACCCAACATTGACAGAAGGAAGCTTTATCCACTCGCCCCATTCAGGTCCACGATTCATCATACCATAACCTACAGGCGTGAAATTCGCTTTTCCGCAAATTGCGCCACCGCATGCCTGAAAAACTTGGCTAAACGCAAGCGAATCATAACTATCACCCACCTCAGCCGACCACTCAACACTCGGGAGCAAAAGCTCAGTAGAATCAAACTTATAATACCATATCCCCGAAGTATTAGTCCCGTTATCGTAACCGGTGCGCACGCGATAACCTGATGTTGGGCCCCACATTTCAGGAGACCAGATGCAACCTTTTTCCAGAGCTTCCAAGGAATCCGTCACACCCATCACACTGCACAACACAGGCGATTGTTGAACATTCAATTCATGCCCCATATTCGGAATGCTTGTCGATCCCGAAATAGGCGAAACATTATCGGAGCACGCTGCTGCAAAGAGAATGGTCCCCAAAGCAATCAAGCTGTAGATTTTGTTATTCATATTACATCTCCTCATCTTTATTTAATTTCCAAGTTAACGGGAACAGTTGCATATTCAAATGATAAATTTGATCGGCATTTTCTGTTTCCGCGGCCATTGCCACAATTTTTTTCCTGAACGCATCTACTTCTTGAGCGATGCGCTCATAACATTCGCGATTGACCGTAAAAGTCACACTGGACACGCTACGAACTTGCGGGTCAAAGCGTTCGATAGATTCTCCGCCAAGCGCCGTCATTTTCTTTTGCAAGGCATGAATGGCATAGGCCAAGCCTTCCTGCGATGCCGTCACATTCTTTTCCGTCTGGCGATACGAACCGTCCGCGGCCTTTTTCAAGAATCCCGCTTTTGTCAAGAACTCAAGCGATTTGCAAACGTCGGCTGCAGAAATTTCGTTGCAGCACGTTTTCGCAATCTGCCCTGGAGTAGCGCCCTTCATCATCGGAGCAAGTTCACGAATCACTGGATTTTTCCAGCCATCGAAATACTCAACAGCCTCCTTATCGACAACGCGGACTTTGTATTCAATCGCAATCTGGCGCATCTCTTTCCAATAAGGCTTTTTGGCTTCGTCATCCTTGGCGTTGCAAAAATTGACAAGCGCTATGAAGTAGTTCGCTTCGAAGCCTGCAAGCCCCATTGCCGAAATCATGCGGTTCATCGATACACGGCTCAAGTTGCTTTTTCCTTCGCTCACGAGCCGCAAATAAGTCGGCGAAGAGAACCCCGCCAGTTTTGCAAATTCCCGCCAAGAAAAGTACGAAGTTCTTTTTTGATCTTCGTAGAAATCCTTGATTAAGGAATGATAATCTTTGTATCCTGTTATCGGTTTCATGTAAATAAATATAGGTTTTACGGTCTTTTCATGACACAAAATCTTTATTTTTGACTAAAATTCAATACCAAATTTAAAGATTTTTCGTATATGACACAGCAAGCAACACAACAAGGCTCAAAAAAGCACAAGAACAACGGCTCTGTCAAGCCTTTTTATATAGCTGCGTGGTTATTTCCGAAAAACTGCGGTTCTGCTGCGGTTTTGACCTCGGCTCTGTCACACCAGACTGTATGGTTGCAAGAACGCTGCGGAAACCCAAAATGGCCAAAAAAGCCTAAATTCTGCATTTTCGCAGTATAAAAACATTTTTCGATGGGCTGACAAAACCCAATTTTCTTGCTATGCCAAATTATGCGTATGATTTGACTTGACAGAGCCGTCAAAAAGCTGTATATTTGAGCAGTAGCACAAAAGAGCATAAGTTTTTGGAGTTTCTATGATCGAACGAATTCGCGGCATCCTGGTACAGAAAACGCCCACATTTGTCGTTGTGGAATGCGCCGGAGTCGGTTACGGCGTCAACATTTCTGCATTTACCGCAGGCAAGCTGCCCGAAGAGGGCGCCGAAATCACCCTGCACACGAATCTCGTGGTGCGAGAAGATTCCATGACGCTGTTTGGATTTGCGGATACGACCGAAAAGAACCTCTTTCTCATGCTTCTGGATGTGAACGGGGTCGGTCCAAAGCTTGCCCAGCGGATTCTGAGCGGCAGCACTCCAGCAGACCTCCTGAACATGATTGCAAGCGATAACAAGGCGGCTCTTGGGAAAATCAAGGGTCTCGGCAAAAAGACCTGCGAGCAAATGACGCTCACGCTCAAGGAAAAGGCGTCTAACATGTTGCAGTCCCTCGGCGACGTCGAGGGTAGCGGGATTACAAGCGTCGGCGCTTTGACGGGCGCAAAGCTTGAAGCGGTCTTGGCACTGCACACGCTCGGAGTCAAGGACCCGATGGCAGAAAAAGCGGTTGTGAAAGCCGTTGAAGTTCTCGGAGATGGCGTTGATGCCGCAGCACTTATCCCAGAGGCTTTAAAATATTTGTAAAAGGAGATGCCCCCGGAATAAATCCGGGGTGACAAACGGCGGGCATGACAAGCCCCTAAGACAATAACTATTGACTACTGACCACTGACTATTGACCAAGAACTAGAATATGGAAGACCAGCGTATAATTTCCCCGCAGAAATGCTCTTTTGACGAAGGCGATTCCGACCGCAACTTGCGCCCGCCTAGTCTTAGCGAATTTACAGGCCAGGACGACATCAAGGAAAGCCTTTCTATCGCCATCGAAGCCGCAAAACAGCGCGGCGATGCGCTGGACCATTGCCTGTTCGCAGGCCCTCCGGGACTTGGCAAAACGACGCTTTCAAGCATCATCGCGAAAGAAATGGGCGTAAACATCCACATCACGAGCGGCCCGGTTCTCGAAAAAGCAAGCGACCTTGCCGGGCTGCTGACGAGCCTGCAAGAGAACGACATTCTGTTCATCGACGAGATCCACCGCCTGAATCGCGTGGTCGAGGAGTACCTCTACCCCGCCATGGAAGATTTCAGGCTCGACATCATGCTCGATTCTGGCCCTGCGGCAAGGAGCGTGAACCTCCCGCTCAAGCACTTTACACTCGTTGGCGCCACAACGCGCAGCGGGCTTTTGACGGGGCCGCTCCGCGACCGTTTCGGCCTGCAATACCGACTGGAACTGTACAACGAAAAAGACATCGTCAATATCCTCATGAGGAGCGCACACATTCTAGGCGTCGATCTTTCTGAAGATGCAGCCAAGATTCTCGGCGGCCGCTGTCGCGGGACGCCCCGTGTAGCAAACCGAGTCCTCAGGCGCTGCCGAGACGTAGCGCAGGTTCGCGGTACAGGAGTCATCGACGAACGTGCGGCCCTCAAGACGCTCGAGATGCTTGGCATCGACAGCGAAGGGCTTGACCCGACCGACCGCAAGATTCTCGCGATGATGATCGACAAGTTTAACGGAGGCCCGGTCGGTCTCGGAACGATCAGTGCCGCCATGGGCGAAGAGCCGGACACGCTCGAAGAAGTCTACGAGCCGTACCTGCTACAGAAGGGGCTTATTTCCCGTACGCCACGAGGCCGCGTCGCGACGCACAACGCCTACAGGATGTTGCATAAGCCAATCCCCAAGTCGCTAATCAACGAGCAGACAGAACTGCCACTGTAAAAAATCACCTGAATTCCGGTGCAATAGTCAACACAAGGTTGATGCCATGCAGCCCGTGGAACGCAAACTGCATACGGAACAGGAACATATCCGGTTTACGGACACGCACACCAAAGCCCCATGAATTATAGAGGTTCTTTTTGGACCAATGGTTGATTTTATCGCTAATGATGGCATATTCATCAAAAACAACGCCATCCACTAGACGGTCGATCGGCCAGCGGTATTCCGCCGAAAATCCAAGAATAAAGGGACTCGCCCAAGAATCGGCATACCCGCGCAACGGATAGCGGGCATCCAGCAAATGAAAGGCAGAATACGGAGCGCCACCCTTCTCGACCTCCCACATTCCCATGAAACGCAGCTGGAACGCGAGTACGCGATGTTCAAAAAGCGTCTCCACCAAATTTTCCGGGCGCCACACGCGCAAGACTTCGTTCCACGAGAAGTCCGTATAGAACTTTCTCGTCTTGCGGCCTTCTTTTGCGGAAAGCACATACTTGTCGGCACGGCCGATAAAGAAGTAGATCTGGTAAAACGCATCAAGGCTTATATAATCGTGATTCTTGCCGCCATCTTTCAATGCCTCGGATCGTTTCAGCCCCGCCTGGGCCAGGTTTTCCTCGGAAATTCCCCCGTAATCGCTAGTAAACACATACGAAGCCTTCAAGCTTATACGCTGACCTCTCGACGGTGCATACGGAAAATCCAAGTTATCAAAAACGATATTTGCATATAAAGGAATTTCAAAATGATTCTGGTACAAGCCCCGATCTGCAATCGAGTACTTCGCATCATCCAGCACAGAATCCTTTATGTCCGTAAAATTTGCAAGGTGATAATCAAAATCAGAACCAAAGCTCAAGTTCAGATTTCTCGATTCAGTAATCGGGAACCCCAGCTTAGCCCCAATCGTAAGCAACGTATCGGACTGATGGAAAAGGCTCTTTGTCCCTGGAATTACAAAGAAATCATCGCGATTCATGTCCAGATTGACATTCACGGAACCGTACATTTTCTTGTTCCAAAGTCCCTGCTTCGAATACCGCAGCTTAACTTCGACATCGCTATTTGCAAAATAATGACCTTCAAAGACTCCGTAGTCCCCTTCAATAAAAATATTCCTATGCCGGTAGCAAACGCCAAGCATCGTGGAACTCCCCGGTTTCAGGTTCAGGACCGGATAAATGAGGATATTCTTGTTGGAGCCAAACGTAATCAGCTCCACGGCCTTGTCTACAACGCCATTATCAATTGCATATTGTAACGGAGCCGAAATCGGGTAAACCAGCGAACCAAAGAACGGCTGGACCACATGGATAAACGGCCACGAAAGGATCTCGGTAAACGACATGGAACCAGAAGAGGAATCCTGCACGGCATCGCGCGACTCCTCCGCATGCGCCGGCAAACACAGCACACCCACAAGCACCAATAATGTTACAAGTCGATCCATTTTTATCTTAATATATAGTTATATTGAGAGTAATGTTTTCTCTATTTGCCAAAATTATAAAAAAAATAGCGATCTATCCCAAAATAGTCCTTACTGTCTTTTTGGCGATAGGAGTGTTGAGCATTTACCCCATCATGCACTTGCGATGGGATTTACAGCTACAGGACACAATCACCAGCGCTCGCGAACCAAGCAATGTCAAAAAAATCGAAGATGAATTCGGAGGACTTGGCAGCCTCATTGTCATACTCCAGTCCGAGGATTCAAGCGCAAACTACCGCATTGCCAAGAATCTCGCAGAGCAAATGCAGAAGGATCCGTCCGTCCATTTTGCAGATTTTGAAACCGATATCGACTTTTACAGAAAGAACAAGTTTCTCTACGCAAGCGAAAGCGATATCGAGATCATGGTACACCGCATAGAGAAACTCAAGCGCGACTACATATTAAAGAGCAATCCACTATACATCGACTTAAGAAGCGTGATTGATTCGATTACGCAGACAACGGCAGAACAGCGCGCACAGCTACTGAGCGATCTCGAAAAGAAATATTTCGACAAGCTCTCCGTGAGCCATTCCAACAAAACAGGCACAATCCGCATTATCGAGATTTATCCGTCACACTCGATTTCCGATTTACAGGCAAATAGGCAGCTGTACTATACCGTACAAAGAGCGCTTCAAAAAGAAGAAAAGCCAAGCGACTTGCATATACACTACGCCGGGAAAGTCTACGAATCCATCCAGACCGGCAAGCGGCTCCTGCCCGAAGCGAAAATGGTCGGCATCGTAACGACCGTTCTCATTCTCGTGCTTCTCATCCTCAATTTTTACAAACAACCGCAGCTGATCCTTATTTCGGCATTGCCTATCGCGACACCGATTTTCACGACGATGGCATGCTCCTACATGTTCTACGGACGCATCAACCTGTTTACGCTCTTGCTTGCAATTGTACTCCCCGGACAGGCGCTACAGATCATCAACCATGTCCTCAACCGATACTTCCTGGAACGCGAACAGAAGCTGAGTCCACAACTCAGCATCGAAAGCGCCCTGCTCGGCATCGGCCCTTCGACCGCCGCCTCCAGCGTTACATTTGCCACATTGTTTGCAAGCCTTATCCTGATTCCGTTACCCGGTCTCCAAGAATTAGGCGTTCTCGGTTCTACAGGCTGCATCCTGAACTGGGCAATGACACTCCTTTTCTCAACCGCACTTTTGCAGGTGACCCAACGGAAAAAGCCGTTCACGGTAACGCATGCCCTGATCCACCGCAAGCACAGGATCTACATGCTTTCAAACCAGGTGAACTGGATTATCTTCTCGATTATCATTGTCGCAAGCCTTGTAGGGCTTTACTTCGGGGGAACTAAAGTTCACATCCGCAACGACTTTTCTGCAACAGAAATCAACTACAAAAATGCAACCATCGACTCGCTGATTGCACAAACGGGATTCATGAACAAGACTCCCATAATCGTGATGATTCCGGAAAGCGCCGAAAGCGAGAAACTGCTGGAACAATTTACCAAGCTCAAGAATGACGGAGAACTTTCGACCGTCAATTCCCTGTTTACGCTTGCGCAGTTCTCCCCCAACTTGCAGCAGAAAAAAATGGAAAAGCTCCGCCAGCTGCACAACTTGATCACAAAGGAATTTCGCGCAGCGCTTTCGAAAAGCGAGCTGGAAAATCTCGAAAAAGTTGAACAGGCGCTAGAATTCGACGAAACAGACGACTTCGAGCCGCCCGAGTACATTGCCAAAAAATTCCGAGACAAGCATGGCAAGCAAGGAAGGTTCGCATTCATCTTTAGCAATATTCAAGAGAACTACGGCAGCGAATGCACCAAGCTGTACAAGGAACTCCACCAGATTGAAGGAATCGACAACGGAACGTACCAAATCGCAGGCAGCCCCATCACGCGCGCCATATTCCTCGACCGCATCACAAATAACATCCGAAGGCCCTTGCAAATCGGAGGCGTTCTGGTCTTCCTGTTCATGCTCGTTTACTACAACCGTTTAAGCCGCGCCTTGTTCACAGCCCTCCCCTCAGTTTTTGCGGCATGCTGGTTCATTGCGGCGCTCAACTTCTTTGATGTCAAGATTTCGGCGTACAGCGCCCTCATTTTCCCGATTCTCATTGGCGCAAGCGTTGACGGTTCGCTCCAGTTTTTCACGGCGTATTACGAAAAACAAAAAGGGACGGCGCTTACCATTTTAAGGGACAAGTTCTTCACAATCTTTCTTTCGCAGATGGCGGCCTTCATCGGTACATACGGCATGCTCATTTCGTCCCATCCGGGACTGCGCAGCATGGGCTATGTTTCGTTGACAGGGCTTATCTGCATATTCATCGCCCAGTTCACCATCTTCCCCCTCATCGCAGGCTCTCTTGACCAATACCGCCTGAGAAAACAAAGGAAAAAGGAAGCCCACAAATGAAATCGCTTTCCGATAGAACGCAAAACATTGCAGCATCACTCACCGTCGCCATCGATACAATGGCAAAACAAATGATTGCAGACGGCAAGGACGTCGTGAGTCTCGGCGCAGGCGAACCCGATTTTGGAACGCCCACCCCCATTCAAGATGCGGCTATCGAAGCCATCCGCGCAGGCAAAACACGCTACACCGCCCCCGTCGGGATTCTCGATGTGCGCAAAGCAGTCGCCAAAAAATTGGAAGAAGAAAACGGCCTCCATTACGACGCATCGCAAATCATCATGACGAGCGGTGCAAAGCACGCCGTATTCAACGCGCTCGCCGCCTTGATTAACCCGGGCGACGAAGTGATCATCCCCGCCCCGTACTGGGTCACGTATCCGGAACTTGTGAAGTGGCTCGGCGGTACGCCTGTTTTTGTGGAAGCAGGCATCGAAAAGAATTTCAAGATCGACGCGGAAGACTTGCGCAAGGCTTGCACACCGCGCACAAAGGCGATTCTCCTGAACAACCCGTGCAACCCGACTGGCGCCGTTTACAGCAAGAGCGAACTTGAAGCGTTAGCAAAAGAAATTGTCGCGCAGGACATCTACTGCATCTCGGACGAAGTTTATGAATACTTTGTCTACGATACGGAATTTACAAGCGCCGCAGTGTTCCCCGGAATGGCCGAACGCACAATTGTGATTAACGGTTTTTCGAAATCGCATTGCATGACCGGCTGGAGAATCGGTTACGATGCCGCCCCCGCTCCGATTGCAAAGATTATCGGCAAAATTCAGGGACAGGCCACGCACCACCCGAGCAACGTGGCACAGTACGCCGCCCTCGGAGCGCTCAACATGGACAAGAGTAACGTCCATGCGATGCAGGCCGCCTTCCGCAAGCGCAGAGCCTACATGCTTGAACGCACTTCGTTCTTAAAGACAAAGCCGCGCGCACCCGAAGGCGCATTCTACCTGTTCGCGCCCGTGAGCGATTACTACGGCAAAAAAACTCCGGGCGGCAAGGTGATTACAGGCTCCATTGATTTTTGCAGCGCACTTTTGGAAAGCAAGGGCCTTGCGATTGTGCCTGGCGCCGCCTTTGGCGACGACACTTGCGTCCGATTCTCGTATGCGGCAAGCGACGAAAATCTCGCGAAAGCTTGCGACCGCTTTGAAGCGTTCGTGAAAGAACTACAATAACGGACAAACGCGATGTTCCCATTCCGCCTCGTCAATCCAGACCCGTCAAAGCCATTCACCATCGGGCGCAAATCAGACAACATTTTGCAGTTCGACAACCTGATGGTTTCGAGGTATCATGCGGTTCTGAATTTTACGGACGGCAAATGGATTTTGCAAAGCTTGACCCAGAACAGCATCACGATGCTGAACGGGAAAGACGTGACGACCGCAGCAATTAGCGACGGCGATGTGATTCACATTGGGCCAAGGCAGTTGCGGGCGACGCTCCGTGGCACAGATCTGACGCTCTTGATTATGGAGCGAGAAGCGGAAAGCGATATGCAGACCGTAACGCTTTCGACGGAGTGGAGAGAAATTGAAATACCCGGAATCGGGAAAGCGAAGTGCCGCGGGATTGCGAGCCGAGATGCGCGCAGTTCTGAGAATGCCCGCGAAAATCGTGCCGAAATCAAATTTGCCAAAACGATTGTGGACGAGAGCGGCAAACGCACACGCACGATTACGATTGCAAACGGAGACGCGAGCCGTTTTGAATCAGCCGTGGTCGGGTTCCGCAATAACGATTTGTTGATTGAAGCGCAAAATTCGGGCTTTGACGTTTTCGCGCAAAACGTGAACGTCTTCGCCGGCAAAAAGCAATTATTGAATAGGATTGACTTCGAACTCCCCGCCGGCGAGATTCTTGCGATTATCGGGCGTTCAGGGCAAGGAAAGTCTTCGCTTTTAAAGATGATTCAGGGCATCAACAGTTGCGACAAGCAAAGCATTGTACGCATCGGCGGTGTCGATTACCGCAAAAACGAGATTCGCAGGCGCATTGCCATATTGCCGCAAGACCCGCCGCTCCGCCCGGAGCTGACCGTCGAAGAAACCATTCTCGACGGTGCGCGTTCGTCGATGGACATTCAGAATTTCAAGCAAGATGCACTTGCGCGACTCGAAAAGTTCTGCGAACTTTTCGGGCTGAGCGGACGCAAGCATAACCTCGTGAAGACGCTCAGCGGCGGCGAAATGCGCCGCGTCGCGCTCGCACGAGAACTCATGGGCAATCCAGGACTCGTGATTCTCGACGAGCCGCTCTCGGGTCTTGACCCGTACAATTCGAGAATCCTTTGTACGCACCTCAAACAGCTAGCGTTCCTCGGCCATACAATTATCCTCACGACGCACAGCTACGAAGCATTGCAGATTGCAAATAAAGTTCTCGTACTGCACCAGGGCGAAGAAGCGTTCTTCGGAACCGTTCAGGCGGCCTACACGCACTTCAACACAAACGACCCGCAAGCACTCCTCACGAGCATCACGCAAAGCAAATCAGCCGAGTGGTGCGCATCTCGAACAGCATCTAAAGCAAGCGAAAACCCGAACAGCGTCAAAAAGAATGCTTCCAAGTATTACTTTGAACGCACCAGGCTCCCCCGCAATTTTGCCTACACCGTGCGCATCACCGCGAAGCAGTGGTTCCGCGACAAGGGCCGCATTGCAGCGCTTTTTGTGCAGCCCGCGATTATCGGATTTTTGCTCTCGCAGATATTCTCCAACCAAAGTTCGCTCTGGACCGTCGCTTTTGCGATCATCCTTTGTGCGAACTGGTTTGCGCTTTCGCTTTCCATCCGTGAGATCGTGCAAGAGAAAGACATTCTCCGCGACAAGTTCCGCCGAGGCGTTTCCGCACTCTCGACGCTTACAGCCAAATGTACGCTCCCCATCATTTTCACGATGATGCAGACAGCCATTGTCTATGCGTTTGTCAGTAGTCGCATTACTCCCCACCCCCAAATTGCGCTTATCGCCTGCGTTTTCGCCAGCATCGCCATCCCCGCAACCACCGTCGGGCTGTTCACAAGTACACTTTCCAAAAATACAAGCCAGGCAAACGCCTTCTTGCCGCTACTCATCATCCCGCAAGTCGCGCTCGCAGGCGCCCTCGTGCCACTCGATCAAATGCAGCCCATTGGCCGCGCCCTCTCCAGCATCATCTGGTCGCGCTACAATCAAGCTTCACTCCTCAACATTTTGCTGGAACGAAAAGACGACATTTTCAACACGATTTTTGCCATCGCCATCGCACTTAGTTTCTATATTGTTACTGCAATTTTACTACACAAATTAAAGAAGCCAAGATGATACGTCCAGAACAACCGCTAAATTTTCCGTACCCCTTTA
>Ga0256407_10011870_pt1 | contig 11970 bp, 13 predicted proteins | sample RumenRJG_04DNA_FD_193489 | JGI IMG/M metagenome (GOLD analysis project Ga0256407, IMG submission 193489) | Bovine rumen microbial communities from Lethbridge, Alberta, Canada - RJG_04 | ecosystem: Host-associated > Mammals > Digestive system > Stomach > Rumen | place: Canada: Alberta... | reverse complement strand
ATATGTTGCAGTTTGTCTAATAATAAAACTCTTACCAATTTGTCTTGCTCCATCAATAATTATAATTTTATCTTCTATATTTTTATAATAATCATTAAGTATTGCTTCAACTTTTCGGTTAAACATACTATCATCTCCTTTTTTGCTTTTCTAATAATATTTTATCATCAAAAATCGGTTTTTCCAATATTATTATACTATAAATTATAAGTTTTTACAAAAAATATTAAGATGTATAGTTTAATTTATGATTGATAATTTGGTTTTTATTAAAATCAACAACCTATCGTCAGCACTTTTTGATGTTTCCTTGAACCTATTTTGCAGTCTCAACACAACGTTAAAACTACTAAAATTTACTATTTTTATAATTTTAAAAGAAAAAGAAAAAGCCCATAGGTAAGAGAAAATCCCTTAACTAAAGGCTTTTTTGACTACTTTTTTGTCAATACGCAGATTGTTTCAACATGGCTCGAGAGGACAGAATAAATGTCATTTGAGTATGCCCGTTCTCGGAAACATATCCACTGCGTTTTTGGGGCTATCGGTAGACGGGAACATATCGATAACTACATTACATCACTAATGACTCTTATACTTCCAACGCTTCCTTCGCCATCTGAGCATAGTCTTCAACACCAGATACAATTGCAAACTCAGCAATTGAAACTGGGTATGCAGCAACTAATTCAATAATATGCTCTTTCATCTTAGGCCAGTAATATCCACCAGCTTCTTTATAAGCAAAAATCAGAGCTTCTAGCCCCTCTTCTCCAAAAGCCTTATAATGAAAAACAAAGTCATTTGATATATCCGTAACCTTTGCTTCGGTCCAGTCGATTAATCCAATTACATTAGCATCTTTATCAATCATAGTATGGCCAGCATGAATATCTCCATGAATCAATCCAGTTTTCATTGGCCACACTTCATCATCATTAATCCATGCCTGCCATCTGTTCCATAGGTTCTCACCAACACCAAACTTTGCTTTTACATCATCCATACGCTGCTTCATTGATATTCTTACCTCTTCTGGGGTTTGCACTACTAGTCCAAGCTCTGTAGCCTTATCAATAGGTATGCTATGAAGCTCTGCTAACACTCTACCAAGAGACTTGTGGAATGATTCTGGAATATTGTTAATATCTATTTCCCAAACATAATTTCCTATATTATGGTCTATAGTTCCTGCTGGCACACCAGATAACTTCTTGTAAGCGATTAGCTCATCCGTATAAATAATCCAATTTGGTGCCTGAAAAGATTTCGCATACTGATTAACCAAATCTAATGCTTGTTTTTCTACCTTTGTTCTAGGCATAACATCTTCCCTCCTCGGCAACCTTAGAACCCAGTCAATTCCACTTTCATCTTGTGCAAATACAACTTGAAAATCAAGCCCGGATTCATTAAACTGCATTGTTTCTTCCTTTAGAATAATATTATGTTTTTTAGTTATTTCCTTAATTTGTTTCATATCTTTACTCATTAAAATCACTCCTATCTAAAAACTTTTTTCAAATTTCAGTTATAAAACTCGATACACGCTTTGATATTGCATTAATAATCTTATCCCAATCATTATAGTGAAGCTCATGCCCAGCACCCTCTAAGGTAACCAATACAGCATTTGGTATAACTTCAGAAAGATAAACTCCATGCTCATAGGGTATAATAGGGTCTTCTGTTCCGTGAATTACAAGTGTAGGAACATTAATTTCGCTGGTTCTAGATAAATACAAACCCCAACCTCTAATAAATCCATGATTATCTATACTCTGCAAATTACTAGCTCTATTAAATTCCTCTTCATTCAGCCTTCTTATTTTCTCTTCATCAAATATATTTTTAGACCCGACAAGAACTTTACTTTTTTTAATAAAGCATTCTATCACTTCATCTTTGTCTTGCCAATTTTTAATTTTAAGCTCACCTAAGGCTTCTGTTACTTTACTATCCTTTTTAGGAAGATTAGAATCAAAATTTGATGTCATAATTAATGAAATGGTTAGAACTCTGTCTGGGTGTTTAAGAGCTATTATCTGCGTAATAATTCCACCCATAGACATACCAACTATGTGAGCCTTATCAACCTTATAGGCATCTAGTACCTCAATTGCATCATCAGCCAAATCCTCAAAAGTATACTCTGGATGACCATATGCGTAAGTAATTGATTTACCTGTATCTCTATTGTCATAACGTATAACATGAAACCCTTTATTGCTTAATCTCTTACAAAAGTCTTCTTCCCAATAGATCATTGATGCAGTAGCTCCCATAATTAACAAGATTGTTGGATTATTAATATCTCCAAAGCTCTCAGTACAGATATGAACATTATTAAAGTGAATTATTTTTTCCGTCATAAATATCACCACTTTCTTACTTTCATCTGAAATTATCATTACCTATACCCCATTAAGGTCGAGTAATTTGATTAGTAACCGCCTCGAATAATAACTCTCTAATTTTTTCATAATTATATTGCTGCAAATCTCCTTTTTGAGAGCCTATTAGTAATGCCGATCTTAAAACTCCAGCTATAACGCCTGGGTCTTCATCGATAACCTCCTTAGAGTTTTGACGCGACTTTATAAACTCCATAAGAGGAACAATACTTCTTAGATGCTCCGAACCAACATACTCTGGATTTAGTTTTCTTGAAACAAGTTTATACTCCTCAATGTCGTAAACCAGTCTTTGAGTTAAAATCTTTGTTTCTAGTTCTAAAGCCATCTCATTTAAATATATCTTTATAGCTGAACGTATATCATTAGCAGCCAAAACTTTTGGCCAAACCTGCTTTTCAATTTGTTCTCCCTCATGCGCTAACAATTCCATATATAGCATTTCTTTTGATTCGAAAAATATATAAAAAGAACTCTTTGCAATGCCGACTGATGAAGTAATATCCTCAAGAGATGTACTTTTAAAACCTTTATCTATAAAAAAACGATAGGAAACTTTAAGCAATTCCTTTCGAATTTTTTCTTTTTCTAACTCTGTAAATTTAGCCATAACATAATGTACCTCCATATAAAAACATAAAAACAAAATATTCATTTGTTTTTATGTTAGCATGGAGGGATATAAAAATCAAGTAAATTTAGTTTTGTTTTAACACAAAGGTTATATTTCTATATCAATTTCGATGTCCTTCTGCTTTTAGATATTGTTCTTCAAATGTCTTTTCAATTCCTCTTTTTACATATTTAGTCTTCTAAATATTCTTTATATGCTTTTTTAAAATCATTATTTAATATTTCAAGACCCTCATCTGATTCAATAGATTTCAAAGGTACCTCATAATCAATAAAATCACCTAATATAGTATTTTTAATAGAATTAACCAAAAAATATCTACTATAAAATTTTTCAGCTTGAAAATTGGTTTCAGTTCCATTCAACTTTCTTTTTTCATTTTCGTCGATTCCTTTTTGTATAACAGAAATAATTCCATCTTTATCAAAAGGGTGTGATCCTTTATAGTCATCATATCTTTTCCTTAATTTAGGTTGTATATTTTTTATGTCGTTAAAAAAATCTTCTTTTTGTAATTTTTCTAATAAAACTTCTTCATCTATCGAATTCAATTTTTTTCCATCTTTATTTTTAAACTTATAATAAAAATAATTTTGTACACCTTCTATAATTTTTTTATTATTAATATCCAAATAAATCGCCTACCTTTAAACTAATTATAGCAATACATTTAGGACATAACAAGTCACAATAAACAAAACTTCATTTTTTCTTGAAACAAAAAAGCCTAATTCTTACTAAAATTAGACTTTTATTTTTTATGCTATTCATTTTCTACTGCTATTCTAATAGGTATAGAATTAATTATTTTTTTCTTATTTACGCCATATTCATTTTTTACAAATTCATAGAAATCAACTGGCATATCAAATGAATCAATTACTATAATTTCATCTTTTTGTGTCCAACCATCAGATTCATTGTATGAAGCTATTCCCAAATAATATGGTGGATCACAATAAACAAATGGATCTTCATATGTAGATAACTTTAATTTATCGAAATCTTTATGATGAATCTTAATTTTCATTTCATTAAGTCTATTGGCAAAACTCTTTATATTTTTTCGTGTACTTGAATTGAAATCTCTTTTACCAACTGGCATATTAAATAATCCTTTAGAATTAAATCTAATTTGATTATTAAAAGAATAGATTATTAATGTAAGTAATCTTTTTCATTATGTGTTTCTAATTTAATATGATTCTCTAAATGTCTACTAACAGGTTCCCATTCCATTTGTCTTTGTCCTGTTGATTCACTTAATGTTACTTCCAAAAGTAAATCGTGTGCTGGATAACTAGGAGTATCATTATACTTAAATATAAGATCTGCTTCTCCACCACCTGCGTGTCTCTTAGGTAACATGTTAACATCCAAAGATAATTTCATATAATCAAGTATTGGTCCTTTTCTACCGCTTATATTGTACCAAATAATACCTAATATATACTCAAAAGATGTCGAGGCAGAAGCTTCTTCCGATACGAGCTCTCTAATTCTTGAATCGTTTCTAGTTTTAAAAGCTTCTAGTAATTCTAATATGATATTTTCTGTGAAACGTTCGTCAACAAATTTAATAAAGTTTTCATTCTTTTTGTCAATAACATATTGATTTACATATATAAAAACTCCTATCGTTTTGATCTATATTTAATTAGATCATAATTTTCTAAAAAAGTAAAGATCTAGCCAATATTAATAGTATAAACAATTCTCTATTTTCTCAAAAAAAAGCAATAATCTATTCACTATTACCATATCAATACATAATACTGAACAAGTCAAAAAGGTGCTACTTATACTATTACAATATCTATTGGTATTAAGCCATTTTACTATATTTTTATTCTTTTTCCATCTATTCAAACATCTTGCCACTGTTACCAGGTTCGGTTACGATACCAACTCATTTTTCAATTAATGTCAAAGAAAATTTTTGTGTCTATTCAAAAGAAAAAGGTGATTCTAACCTTATTTTGGTCAAAATCACCTATTTTTACCCTATTTTTTGCTATTTTTAGTCGTTTCTGCGATTTAGTAAGCAGACTGTTTCAACGTGAGAAAGTCATTCGCGGAATTTTTCTTTAAAATAAGTCGAGTTAATAAATATAAGTAAATAAATTAGATATTCATCTTAGGGAAAATATCATTTTTAAAAATATTAAATGATTTTTCCTTATCTTTTGGAACCAAGAAGTAATAACTTATATTGCTAGATTTTATATAATCTAATGTATCTTTAAACGAAGGGTTATTTTGAACATCGAAATAATCCTCATATAATATATACCAATAATATACTTTGATTCCAGGTACTTTATTATTCAAAAGTTTTTCAAATTGTTTAACTTTAAATGGAAAAGATTGTAATTTTTCGTCTACTGAGCCGGCACCATCTTGATACTTCATCTCAAAAACATAAAGAATTTTATTATTAATATCATAATAACAATAATCAGGAAGAATTTTTTTAGAAATTAATGTATTGTTCAGAAAGAGCTGCAAGAGATAATTTAAATTACTTAAAAGAATTAGATATTATAGAGCCTATTACTGGTCAAGGTAAAGGTAAGTACAAATTTAAATAATATTTAATTAAAGAATAATTATTATGCATCCTTTTATGGGTGCATTTTTATTTATTGTTTATTTTGTTATAGAATTTAGAATTACATTTGTAAATTTTTTTTAATGGTCGCCTTGCCTATTTTATTTTTTTTGATACAATAATATTGAAGATCCAACCGAGGCAACTTGAGTTGGCCGAATCCTGGGGTATTCCCAGGAATTTTTTTATATAGGATGGAAAAAGAATGTTATGACGGATTAATTATTAATCCGCTCAGACCGTTGACAAACCACTACTTTTTAGGGAGTTCCTACCAGGTAGTGGTTTTTTCTATGCCAAAAATGAATAAAACAATGCAAAATAAAAGGAAGACATCATATTCCTATGCCATCATTGCCTTCCATTTAGCCATCTTTTTGAAATTCATGCAAGCAAAAGAAGCAACAGCGATTGTGTTACTCGTCTAAGACCTTTGTATCTAGTAAATCTTAAACCAAGCCTCTATGTTATTCATCAGGTAATCGCATCTTTTTTATTGCATAATTTATTAGAAATCTAGTTTATGTTAAAGGTATAATGAAGATGCTCAATTTGGGTACAGTAAAAATATACAATTGAGGCATCTTCTTTTTTTGTTATATAATCGTCATATGCGGAGGTTATTTCATATGATGAATTATATAGGTCATTTAAATTATTTGAAAGGTTGTGGTATCATTCCAAACTTTAGTGAATTGGAACGTTTATATAACAAAGATCGTAGAACACTAAAAAAATACTATGAGAATGGTGGTATTCCTAAAAGAAAGAAAAGAGAATATCATAGTGAGTTGGATGATTATATTGAAATCATTAAATCTAAATTTGAAGAACCAGGTAATACTAAGAAGGGCATTTATGAATTCTTGCTTGATAAATATAAAATAAAGACATCTTATAATAACTTTAAAGCTTATTGTCTTAGAAAAGGATTGAAGTTATCTAAACTATCATTAGTTCCTCATCCAAGATATGAAACGGATCCTGGTGAACATCTTCAAGTAGATTGGAAAGAGGATTTAGAACTTATCAGTCGACATGGTGAAGTTTTTCATTTTAATATCTATTCTGCGACATTAGGTTATTCAAGAAAACACATTTTCTTATATACAGTTAATAAAACAGAATCAGATTTCTTAAGATGTACTATTAATACATTTAAATTATTAGGTGGTTTACCAAAAGTAATTATTACGGATAACATGAGTGCCGTAGTTACTGTTAAAGGTAATAAGAAATATAAACACCCTAAAATACTTGCTTTTGAGAAAGATACCGGTGTTAAGATTAAGCTTTGTAAAGCCCGAACTCCTCAAACTAAAGGTAAGGATGAATCTGCTAATAGGTTCGTAAATAGACTTAATGCTTATAATAATGATTTTGAGGACTTAAATGATTTATTAAGAATAATTGATAATCTTAATGTTAGATGTAATGAAGAATGTAATCAAACAACTAAAATACCACCAAATATACTCTTCCAAAAAGAAAAAGAATACTTATTACCTTTACCTAATCAAGTTATGCTGGAATCATATCTTGATAATTCATTTATAAGTAAAGTTCCTGAAACTATGCTTATAAATTATAAAGGTAACTCGTATTCTGTACCTAAAGAGTATATTGGTAAATCTGTTAAATGCGTACCAGATGACAATAAACTCTATATTTATTTTAACACAAAACTTATTCATGTTTATGATATTTCTTTACAGAAAATTAATTATGATAAAGCTGATTATATCGATGCGTTAAAATCCATTATTCAATCTAATGGTGATGATATAGAGGAAATGGCTTTAAAAAATTTAGAAAGACTAGCGAGGATAAAATAATGGGAAAATATAAAATGAGAGATAATAGAGGTTATTCTCTAACTACTAAGGAAGAAATTAAAATAATAAACGAAATGTGTAATCCAACTCCAGAAGAATGGAATGAATTAAATGAATGGGTTAAAGATAAGAATGAATCTTTCTATACTAATCCATATGATCTTATGGATGAAAATCTTAATATAATGAATTTCATAGATGCTAAAAGATTTTATTTATTAATGATTGAGGACAATAATGGAAAATAATTATAACAAATTAATTAATAATTTAGATAAGCTTAATCTTCTTACTATGAAGAATTACTTAAATCAGTATATTGATTTATCTAACAATAATAAAGTGTCTTTAATTGATGCTTTATATAATTTAACAACACTTGAAATTAATGCTAAAAAGGAAAGGTCAGATAGAGCTGTAATAACTACAGCACATTTTCCTTACATAAAAAGATTTGAAGACTTTGATTTTGACTTTCAACCAGAACTAAATAAAGCTGAAGTATTAGATTTAAAATATCTTAGATTCTTTGATGATTATTCAAATGTTCTTTTTATAGGTATGCCAGGTGTTGGTAAAACACATCTAGCTACTTCAACTGGCATTGAGGCTGCCACTAATGGTAGATCAACGTATTTTATAACTTGTCATGAATTATGCTTACAATTAAAAAGAGCTCAATTAGAAAACAGACTTGAAAACAGACTTAAACATTTCTTTTCATATAGTCTATTGATAATTGATGAGGTAGGATATCTTCCAATGGATATGGAAGCGTCAAATTTATTGTTTCAACTTATATCTAAAAGATACGAAAAGAAATCTACTATTATTACTTCGAATAAACCATTAAATAAATGGCATGAAATATTTGGTGATGCAGTACTTGCTAATGCTATACTAGATAGATTATTACATCATTCAAAGGTGATAACCATTAATGGTCCTTCATATAGGACAAAAGACTACTTCGTTGAAAAGTAGTCCGCGAATCCCCTAGGGGATTGTTATATTAATTAATAATTGTACAAAATAACTGTACCTTAATTGTTCATTTTTATATTGACTTTAATAGTTTAAAGTATCATCTATATCTTTTATTACTAAGTCAGTTAATTCATAACTATAAATTATATTTCTTCTTTAACTCTGAAGTGGCAGAAGGTCTATTTTTAATTTTACCATCATTAACAAATTAACTCGACTTATTATTAAAATTATTTTAGCGAAAGCGTACATATCGCCTCAAAGATTAATCTACTCAATATTTTTTAGTCCTTCATATAGTTCATTAAAAGATTTCCCACTCTTACATCTACCATAGGAAAATTCTTTATTGTCACCAAATTCAAGCAAAAAGCATTTAGCTAATTCTTCTACTGTTTGTTCAAGTGCAGTATAGAATTGTTGATATGCGAAGTTGCTTGCAGGTGAATCTTCTTCAAAGCAATTAATTATTAAAGATTCTGTTACTTGATCTAATGGATACATTTTTATATGCATCAATTCATGTACAATTACTTCTTCAATATTTTCTTGTTTTGGATTTACTATGTTTAATAGTAATACTGCTTTTCGATCATCACAATCAATCTTAAAATCACCAGTCTTTTTCCAATTAGGATCATCCACAAATTCTAATCGCACATCCCATGCTGGGGTTATTCTTAATTTCTTTATATACTTTTCAAATAGTATATTTACTTCATTCTTATCTATCATATAATTCATTCTCTCTTCTATTTTTGTTTGTAACATTTAATAAAATATTATAGTCATTCTAGTAATTATTTAATAAGAACTCTTTTAAAGGAATAACATATATCTTTTTATTATTTATTTCTATTATTCTCTTTTCATCATAAGTAACTATAATAAGTTTTAATTCCTCTTCTTTGTCATTTGCATAGTTGATTAAATTTGAGACTTCTCTATCAAATGTTAAAGAATCACTTAATGAATATGCAACTTGGATTAATGTTTTATTGTTTGGTAAATAAAAATCAATATCAACTTTATTACCTTTTAAATAATACATCTCGTAATTATATCTATATAAATTTATCGCGACTATGTTTTCTAATAAAGCTGTTCTTTTACCATCAATAAATAAATTCAAAACTCCGTTGTCTCTAAAATAATATTTAGGATTACTATTCTTATCAACAAATGAAGCAAAATAATTTTCAATAGTAAATAATAAAAATGAATCTTTTATGTATCCACAATAATCAATTATTACATCTTTTGATATTTTATAACCTATACCAGTTATTATGCTTTGCAATCTTGTATAAGATATGTCTTGCATAACGGATTCTGATATTTTTTTAATTAATAATTTCATTCCATTTTCGCTTCTCACTTTATTGTGAGTAATGATATCATTATACAAAACTTTTTGATATACGCTAGATACATATTCTCTTTTATTTTTAAAGTCTATAGATGCAGGAAATCCTCCATAAATAAAGTATTGTTCTAATATATTGTTAATTTTGGCTATTTCTTTAGTTGAATAAGCATCATTATTAAGATTATTAGCTCTTAAATATTCTTTAAAAGAATATGGCAAAATTTCTTTTATGATATATCTTCCACCAAGTTTTGCTGCAACCTCATTAGATAACATTTTTGCATTACTACCAGTAATATCAACCTTATACCCTTGATTAGCTACTCTAATTGCAAACTTTTCCCAATCATCTATATTTTGAATTTCATCAAAATAAAAATAATGCTTTTTAGATGACATTTCTTCTGCAACAAGTAAAATATCATCAAAATCATTTAATTTAAAATCGATTAATCTTTCATCATCAAAATTAATATATATAATTTGATTCCATTCCACTCCAGATTTTATTAAATCTTGCACTCTTTTATATAATAATGTAGTTTTGCCAACACGTCTTAAACCAACTAATACATAATTAGCATTCGCCTCTAATTCTACATCCCTATCTACTATAATTGTATCTTGTATTACTTGATGTTGATCATATATTATCTTTTTAAGAATTTCTTTATCCATGGTTTTCACCACCCTGTCGACTATATTATACAATATTGCTGGTGTTTTGTCGAGTATAATCTACAATTTTCAAATAATTATATTCTTTCAAGAATTTATGTGTAAAATGTCTATTCGGTTTTTTCAAAGTCTTTGTTTTTTTCGAGTGATATAAAAGTATAAAAAAAAGCAGGGTTTGTCCCTGCGCTCGGTGGACCAGGGTCTTTCGACCAGCCCAAATGAAGTTTTTTCACTATTATTTTAACTAATAAAACAAAATTATGCAATAAATATTTGGTGTATATTTTTCTTTCTTTTATTATCGCTTTCTTTTATTATATCAATAAAAAAATGTCAAGGAAATATAGTATATTAAACTTTCGATATTCCTGTATTTTTTAACACTCATTTTCTTAGGCATTAAAAAAAGCCTCCTTTCACAATCGGGTCATTTTACTGTTTTGACCCATTTGTGAAATTTCGATTTCTATAAGAATCAAAAAGAAAACAGTGTCTTAGAGCAACGTTTTATTGAAATATAAATAAATTAATTTAATGCATTTAACAAGTTTTCAATCATAGCTAGTAATATCTACAAAAGGCAGCCTCACTAGTATGAAACTGCCCTTAATTTTATGAAATTGTCTAATTTTTTTGGTTGGGTAGTCAATAAAACAACCCACCTAGCAACCGGAATTTGAGGAGATTATCCTCCCATTTCCGTTTGTTTTAGTGGCTGATACCGGCCGATTACTATTTTCTTTTATATTTAGCAGATGGTCCATTTCCTTCAATGTATAACACATTTATTGCATTTTTCCAACCTATTTTAATGGCAAAAATTGCATTTTTCCAACTGTTTTTTGCCGTTTATATTGCATTTTTCAATACATTTAATAATATTATTCAATTAATCTATAATTATTTAAGAATAAAAATGACCTATGACTTTTAAATCATAGATCATTAACTTAAATTTAATTATATTATATAATTACTTACTAGACTTATTTTTCAAAATTTTCCCGCGAAAGGCAGCATACCGTCTCGAATGTTTCTTATTCATTCAAACAACCTGTGAATAAAAACAAATCTACTTATTTTTAATTGTATAAAGACATTCTTTTGATATTATGCCTGTTTTAGGATATATTCTAGTACCATTTGAATCTTCTAAGGTCATTCCAGTATTATTCATAACTTTTTTAGAAGCTATATTATTTATATCACAATGGGCCTGTATATAGTTTGCATTTAAACTTTTAATAGCATATTCAATAATGGCTTTTGCCGCTTCAGTAGCATAGCCGTTTCTTCTATAATTCTTATTAATTATCCAACCTATTTCATATTTATTCTTTTCATTTAAAACCTCTAGATTTATTCCACCTATTATTTTACCATTTAAAAGAATAACACATTCTCTATCTTTGGGATTATCCTTTTCCCATTCATTTATAGCA
>Ga0256407_10011869_pt1 | contig 11970 bp, 6 predicted proteins | sample RumenRJG_04DNA_FD_193489 | JGI IMG/M metagenome (GOLD analysis project Ga0256407, IMG submission 193489) | Bovine rumen microbial communities from Lethbridge, Alberta, Canada - RJG_04 | ecosystem: Host-associated > Mammals > Digestive system > Stomach > Rumen | place: Canada: Alberta | collected... | reverse complement strand
TCCTAAAGAAACGGGAGATGTAACGGATATAGAATTACAACAAAGATTATCAATCTATTCATCACTGGACTACGATGGCATATGTAATCTTGTTGATATTGCAGTGCTATTATTCGAGATTGTGTGTGAGGATGCTTCCGAAGACGTGGCATTAGAGCCAGCGGCTTCTAATGACCTGATGGAGGTGACAGCCCATTGCCATGACATCTATATGGACGACGTGGCACATTTGGGAGTAGATGCTTTTGCCATCAGTGGAAAGAACACGGGAGTGATGTTTACCTGCTCTGCCGCACAACAAAAAGCACAATTGCTGAAAAGTCTGCAATTAATGACTCAGACGGTATGTGGTTTTTGTTGCTTGACTTTTAACGATGACAATACAAAGCGGCTTTTTAAGCGTTATTTTATTACGCTGGTCATTAATTTCTATGACAATTTTGTAACGCGGAATATTCCTGATACAGCAGACCAATATGATGAGGCATTTGATAAGTTGATAGGAAATTTGGGAACTAAAACTCAGCCTAAAGAGGAACTAGAGAAACTGTTGGCAGACTTGGTTTCAAAGCGTCAATTGACACCACGCGTTGAAAAGCTGCGTAAGGTAAGAGATAAGGTTTGTTCGCATCTGGATCTCGATATGACTCTTGATGACCTCAATCAACTGCTTGATGATACGGGAATGGACTCCACTATAGAGCTATATCACGACATCAATGTGTCATGGGAATACTTGTTGCGGCACGTCTTCTTGCTGAGAATGGTTGCCATACCGGCACGAAGTCCTCTCTACGGCAGTGAATTTGTGGAGATAAATCGACCTAAACAATTCTATGAAGAGAATAAAACGGCCAATGCCATACCAGGAAAGAGCATCATGGAACTGTGGCATGACGTGATGAAAAATACACCAGACTTTGAAAAGTCATGGTATACACTAACGCAATATCTGATGCACCCGAAGCGAATGGAATACTATGAGCTTACTGCATTCTTGACATCACGATTTCATTTGCTTATACTTACACCAAGGGAAACGATGACCATTCGTAATTTGGTGATGGATGTACAACATGGTGCTCCAGAAGATATATTGGAGTGGCTGTTGGATGTTAACTTCTCAACACACAAAATAGCTCCGATACCATATCATGCATTACTGTATCTGCTGGCTCAATATGCTGATAAAGACAAGGAAAATCATTTGCAGGTTATAATTGATGGGATATTAGCATCTAAGAAAAGCCTGTTTCATCCATATGCGTTGTTGATGCTATTACATATCACCATGAAATCGCATCATTCTGTTTTGCATCCAGAAGAAGTGGTGCCACATCCGCTAATGGTGGATTACATTAATAACTATCCCCACGCGATAATAAAAGCAGCCATGGTGATTTCGTTATGCTCGTTTTGGTTTGAAAGTTCCATCTATTACCATCATGTAAAGGCGATGGGACAAGTGACGGCATGGCTGGAAGAAACTGTGCAAAAGGCTCTTGATGAGTATTGTAAATATACAAAAGTAGATGAAAAGATGCAGCAGGAACTGGCAGGTATCGCATCTGTCAAGCGCTTTGTACAACTCAACTATACGTTAGCATGTCTGGAGAAGAAAAGAAATCAAAAGAAGAATCCATTTCTGCAGTATTCTGCACTTCATTTGATATGGCATTTACCTGAAGATCAATACGAGCAGTGTTATCATGCGCTTGCAATTGAGCAAATGGGAGCAAATAAAGATGCATTAAGATATATGCAATGGGTTGCGGACCAGCATCCGTTGGATGATGGTATTCAGAAGTGTCTAGAGGACATGAAAGGGAGAATAGAGACCGTTGGAAATTTGACAAAATAATAAAGTATGATTAAATCAAACTTTAGAATCATAGCAGTAAGGGTATTGGGGGAATGTGCAAAGGAAATAAAGCGAGCATTGAAACCCGATACCACCTATTTCCTATGTAATGATTACGAGGACTCTTATGATGAGTTTGGTAACTGGGTTCGGATAAGAAGGGTGAGAGAATCTGCAAAACGGTTGCCTGCAGATTTTTTTACTGTACCTGAAAAGGATTTTGAGAATCACGAAATAGGGCATATACCAACTATCAGCGTATCGGCTATCGTGGGAAAGAATGGGGATGGTAAAAGCTCACTGATAGAATTGATGTTGAGGATTGTCAATAATTTTAGCGTGAAATATGGTTTTACGGAAGACCAAGAATCATTGGCCTATGCGCAAGGAGTACATGCTATATTGTTCTACGAAATAGGTGAGAAAATCTATTCAATTAGCTGTCATGGGGAAGATGTGAAGACATCCTTTGTAATAGAGGGAAAAAACAAAGGCTCTATTATACAACACCGTCAGACATTGTTCTATACTATCGTGGCCAATTATTCCATATATGCGTATAATGCCAGAAACTTTCAGAGAGAAGTTGAGGATGATGAGAACTGTTGGATAAATGGCGTATTCCACAAGAATGATAGCTATCAAACCCCTCTTGTTCTGAATCCAATGAGGACTGATGGTAACTTTGATGTTAATAAAGAGGAGAGTTTGTGCAGGCAGCGTTTGATGGCACTCTACGCAGATTTGGGCGATGTTCCAGAGGCCAGAGTTATTAATGGCGATAAGACAGCATCAGGTTTTGCATTCAATTTGGAAGAATTATCAAAGTTAGAACTAACCACCCTGAAGAGTTATTTCAAGAATGTATGGAAGTCAACGGACTTGAATTTTGTGGCGAGTCACTTTGAAAGCTATCTAGAATATGAAAGGGAGGGAAAGAATACTCAGTCGAATGAGTCGTTAAGGGCAGATTTCTACAGCCAAGAACTATTTTGGAAAGACTATGCAGATCTGTGGGATAAATATCAAACACTGTTTTCGCTTGCTGAAAAAGTGGGAAAGCAGGTGTATGCAGAAAATAATGCGGATTATGGTGCAGAGGGAACTGACCTGAAGAGATACCTTGTGGCTGCAAAAGAAGCATTTAGTAACTTTATTGAAGACAAAAAAGAAAAAAAGACTATTCTGGACTCTATTGATAAGGTATTGAATAGATGCGGGCAATTAACAGGATTGCAATTCCAGAGGTTAGTGCTGATTATTGATGTATGCGAGTTGTGGTCAAAGCACCAATGGTTCAGTAAAAACGAGTTTGCACTTGCAATTAATAAATATGTGAAAGATGATGTTGGAAGAGGACGGGAAAGACGCCATGCCCTATTGTATATCATATATAAAACCATATCTATCTTCTCTCAATATAGTCGATTCAAGAATCAGTTGGATATAGAAATTAGGTATTTCTATTTGTTTGACAGGCGTTTTGAGGACGGATCGGATTATTTTAATAGGTTGCCACAATGTTTCAAGGCCTTGTTTGTGGACGATGAGCAAGAGCATATAGTAAAAAAGTATGATACACTGAAGCTGAGGCAAACAATTAACTACTTGGTACATGGTTCTTTCAAACTAACCAGAACAGAAGATGGATATACTGGGCGTGATTTTGACTACGGACATTATGTGACTTTTGGCAGACTGCAGGGCTTTATAGAAGATGCTAAGGAACGCTGTGATGAAGAAACTATTGCTCTGTTGCCACCGCCAATTTTTGTGGGCGATATTCTAATACGAGAGGGTGAGGATATTACAGGACAGCCTAGATTTAGGATGGCTGATTTGAGCTCTGGCGAATTACAAATGTTAAATTCAATCAGTACTTATCTGTATCACCTGAGGAACCTAAACTATCGTGTGAGTACAGAAGGACTGATAGAGTATTCATACGTTAATTTGATACTGGAGGAGGTGGAACTATATTTTCATCCAGAGTATCAGAGACAGTACATTTACGAAATGTTGAAACAGATAGCTCAGGTGAACTTGGAGAATATTAAAGCTATCAACATCATACTGGTGACGCATTCTCCATTTGTTCTGACAGATATTCCAAAGAATAATGTCTTGTTCTTGAAGAAAGGTAGACCTGTCAGAGTTATGCAGGAAGATACATTTGGAGCCAATATACATTCATTATTGCAGAACGGTTTCTTTCTGGAAGGTGCACCGATGGGCGAATTTGCTAAGGAGAAAATCAATAGGATGTTTAAGCGGCTACATCAGGGAGAATACAGTGAGGAATTGTTTGAAGAGATAAGGTTAGTGAGTGAACCGTTATTGAAGACGCAACTGTATCAGTTATTCAGCTTGAATAAGTTGCCATATCATAACCCTCAGTATGAGATGTTATTGAACCGAATTAAGGAACTCGAAAAGAAATTGAATGATAGATATTAGTATATCTGCAGTACAGCAGAAGGTTATTAGGGAAGCTTACTATAAGCGACTGACGGATTGGATTACTAAGAAGAAATTATGGTCAAGAACCGGTAATGCCAGGGCGAATCAGATGATGCGCTTTGTTCGTACATATTCTAAATACTATTTCCTTTCTCCCGCTGATCAATTGATTTTGAGAAGTTGTGATTTTGAAATGGTCTATGCTAATGAAAAAGCCGATTATGATAGTAAGACTGGGATTGCGAAAAAGAGGACAAGCTATGGACGCTTTGTGAGCAGGATGCGGGAAATCTATAATGGTTTTATGCAGGATGAAGATGAGATGGGGGTGAAGAATGGCTATTGGTTGATGAAAGAGTTAGATATTAAGGTTTGCCCATATTGCAATAGAAACTATACGGTAACAATCCATACCAAAGATGTCAAGGTGAGACCAGAGTATGACCATTTCTATCCTGAGGCTTTACATCCTGTGTTAATTTTGTCGTTCTATAATCTGGTACCATCTTGTCCACAATGCAACCATCTGAAAAAAGTAAAAGTGTTGGAGGTAAATCCGTGGGAGGGTTACAAGGATGGTTTAAGGCCTAAGTTTAGAGTGGATACTTCAAAAGAGGATTTTCCTGCCCAACCTGTTATCAACATTGAAAATCCCAATGAGAATACAAATAAGCTTGGAATTAAAGAACTGTATAATGAACATAGTGATTACGTGAAAGATATTCTTGATAAAATTCAAGCCTATAATCCTGCAACCTATCATGCTATTGCAAGAGATTTCCAAGGTATAGTACACACAGAAGCAGATTTGGATAGGATGGTATGGGGGAACTATACGCAAGAATCGGATGCGGAAAAGAGGCCGTTGTCAAAGTTGACGGCAGATGTTTTGGAGCAGTATAAGAAGTATTTGTGAAGATAAACAAATAAAAAGTATAGCGAAATGACGGCTGTACCAACATATAATTATATTCTTAACAAGGTTGATAGCCTTACTCGCTTGACGGATAGTATATTGAGTGTTCAGCTAATGCAGAATGCTAAGATGGACTCTGTCTGTGATATAGCCTCTCAGTTATCTGAAACTCAAATTGCATTACAAAGTCAAACAGAAACAGTTTCTGACCAGATACAAAAGATATCTGAATACGGCATTGGGTATAGTGATGTGGTTGCCCATATTACTATACCATTGGTTATTGCTCTATTTGCTTTTGCAATGCCGTTACTGTTTCAGGTAATTACTCACATAAACAGCAAATACACCTCGGAACCTATATCAAAGATGTTCGAAAGTTGTTTGCCATATAAATCATATTGGGTGGTTTCTGTTTTCAGCGTTTTATTCCTTATTTTATTTGGTGTGGTATCATTTGTTGTTGTGGGAGAAGTGAGAGGCCCAATGATGATGGTATTGAACTGGGCAAGTCTTTTTGTGGCGCTTGTTTATTCAACGGCCATTCTTGTTTTCCTTAAGACATGTATCAGATTTAATTCGCCAGACAAACTACTGGCTATGATAAGTGAGCAGTATCAAGCAGAATTGCGATACGATGACATGAAACTTGCATTTAAAAAAATAGCAAGACTTCGTGATAAAGCGCAGTTTTGGAGGTCGAAAGGATGGAAGTCGTTTAGAGAGTTCACTTTTCGCTCATTTAATCTCTTTCATCACTATCAAGCAAGAACAGACTATGGAAACAGACTAGTGGATCTATGTAAGTATGCACTGAATACTCGGAATAACACGCTATTATTTTCGATAATGATAAAGTTGGACGGTATTACTGCCTCAGAAAAACATTTTGGGTTTATACCGCCCTCTTTCAATTTGAAAAGTTTTAAAGATACAAGTATATTGCCATTTACAAAGGCTTTCTATGAAGGTATTATGGACTATTATTCACATGCTGAGGAAAATCGACAGTTTGAGGAATGGATTATTAGGAGAAAGTTCTCAGCCTTTAAGGAAAGCAGATTCCCATGGGAGAGAGAATACGTTGATACCATTAGAACTGTGATTCAATCAGTTGAGGCGGGCCATCTTGGTATATATGAAAAGTATTTGGATACATCAGGTTTCCAGTATCTTTTCATTAAGGAACTTTCGAATAGAGCATATATTGAAGGTGCAGATGAGACAAGTCAGAAGGCTGTTGACAACAAAGTTAGGGAAACATGGGAACGATTGAGCGATATACACTTTATAATGAATGCTTATTTGTACTCACGTGGATATTTGGAACTACTGCCTGCATTGTTAGATGCCAATTATTATAGAACAGGACATCTGTACGACATAGTGCCTCATGAAATATTACTTCGCTATTTGCGGTGCAAACGAGAATTCAGAAGTGATGGAGGTTATTGGTATTGGAATGCAAAAGATATTTTTGGCAGAGACAAGGTAGATGGAGAAATACTAGAAAAGTTTGCGGCAGCTATGATGATTCTGAACTCTACAGTAAAGGTTGAAGGACCATTGCATACATCTAAAGTGAACTTGGAGGATATTGAAAAATACAAGAAAGTGCTCGTTAAGTATATGGACGAGCAAAAGGATAATAAATATCTCCGAGAAAAATATTCATTCATTGAGAAAGTAAAATCTACAACAATAATAAACGGGTGTACTAAACTCTTCAAGTCCAAGGGTGCGGATATTTTTGATGCAGATATTCCCGAAGTGCGAAAAGAGTTGTTGATGAACGATCTGGTCAACGTGTACCGAAACACGGGGTGGATGCCTAAAGGTTTGAAAGAAAGGGGAGAAAAGGGCCTCGTGGAAAGGGATCAACTGCAAGCTTATACGGTGCTGATGAATAAGAACTTTGTTTGTCAGTATAACGAAGATGATTCTTTCCATATGCAACGTCATTTTGAAATCGTATTTGAGCAGAGGGCAATCTATATGATTTATTCAGCTATCAGTAAGATGAAACCGAAGAGAAGGAAAGTAAGAGCTGGAGATTTTGAGTCCTTTATGAAAAAGTATACCAATGAAAAAAACGATGAGTATATCATAATAGATACTGATTGCGATTTAGATATCTTGTTAGATATAGATAACCGCGATACATACGGAGAATGGGATTATAAGGGAGCAGAATACAAGAAAATATTTTTGGAAGCAAGGGAATATTTGCGTGACGTAGATTTACCCATTATATATAAAAATAGCCTCCTGATAATGCGAAAAGAAGACTACCCTTCGCTCTTTAAAATAAACGAGGATGTCATGCCTCAAGTAATCATTGCTGATGAATCAGACAGAGATAGCGGATTGGCTGCAGTTAGAGTTACAGTAATGCCAAATCTGGAGATGCGTTACTACAAGAACTCAAAAGTGCTTTGGGTGGAATTGATAAGATAAAGTAACTACAGGATGATAAATTCAGACCCCACATATGGCATTATTCACTTTTTTGTGATGTTGGGTAGGAGAACGGCTCCTAATCCGATAGCTACGCTCCCGCCCTTATGTATGAGGCATGACTTACTTCAATATTTGACGAGTCTGCCTCATAACGTGTATCATTATCTGCATGGTTGCGACTATTTTCAGCGGGTGATGTTATCTGGCACGAAAAGTGGATTAGAAGTAGATTTTATATTTAATGACTCTATAGAAGAACCGTCGTTGAGTATGGTGCTATCTAAGGGGTTGAATGTGTTCCTTATCTGCACAAATAACGATGAGGAGCTGATAGAGATGAATATCAGTCTATCGAGAGTCTGCACAAAAAAATGCCTTTTCTGGATTGACGAGGAAAAGAAGGGGAAGTTTATCATGCCGTTAATTGTGACAACAGCTGAGGAATTCTGGGATTACTTGTTTGAGTATGCTCAACCGTTGATGAAAGACATTGAAGCCCCGCTTTGTGTGCCTCTTTGCGGTGGTAGTGTTGAATTCCCCTATTTTAAGCCAGCTAACATCACTTTCTTTACTTTGGCATCTGCCTTGGGAAACTGGGGTATAAGTTCATGTATCAATAGCCACAAAGAAATCGAGATTTTGAAAGAAAAGACGCAAGAGGCACTGGCAGACATGTATGGATGGAAAAGGCAGGAAAAAGCTGTTGACATATTAAGTCAGCTCTACGGATTATGTCAAGATGCTTTTAGAACGGCTTCCGGCAAAACTACAGGCTTCCCAGATCAGAACTATCCGCCAATTGTAATTGCAGCACCATATACAACGAAGGATGTTAGGGATTTGTTCAAGATGATGGCTAGGAGCGAGAAGCCACTTAAATTTATAGACAAGGTGGTAGAAATGGAACAGACACCCAACTACTGCTATGATGTCAATGCAGATAATGTAGGGGATGACTTTCGAAAGACAGACACCTTTATCAAACTCTTTCATGCAAGTAGGCTGGACTTTTTAGATATTGTGGCCAATCTGCATTGCTCATTCCGTTTTTCCCCCTATTTACGGTTACCTTTAGTCTGTAAAAGTCTCAATACAGAATTGTCTTTCGTAAGTGCAAAGAACAATGTACAGTTGGCCTATTCAAAAGACCGGATGGCTTATGATAAAGCCATCCACAAAGTTGGAGAGACAATGGCGCAAAAGCTACTGGCGCCAAAAACGGCAAAGATGCTGGAAAAGATGCCTGCACAGATAGTTGCAATGACGGACCTCCCGATAGAGTGGATGGAAGTGAATGGTATACCACTTGGCTTTACGCATGATGTTTGCCGTATGCCCGAAACACCATCTTCTGGAATGTTAACTCACTACGGCATAGCAAGGTTTTCTAGTTTTTACAGAATACCTGAGGATATATTGACAAAAACTCTTGTGGTGTATGGCTGTAGGGAAGATGCGTTCAAAGAATGGCAAGACAAAGCGGATGTATATGCCCAGAATTTAGGGGCCCAGACAGTTGTTTGTCAGAGTCTAGATGAGTTTGAAAACGCTGTTAAGCAGCATAAGCCAGACTTGTTGATTATTGATACTCACGGTGGAACAGATTTATCAAATCATCAGAGTTATATTTACATGGGTGACGAAAAGGTGTACCCCAAAGATATTTCAACACGAGGAATTTCCGCTAGACTGGTGTTTATATCTGCATGTAACACAGCTCCATGCTATAATGATGTTAATACTGTTGCCAATGCACTTCTGGAAGTGGGTGCATCTGCAGTGACTTCTTCATATTTGCCGTTGGATGTCGTGGAATCATCTACGCTGTATATACGTATTCTCAATCAACTGAATCAAGCTGCTCATCAGGATATACATCGAAACTGGCTAGCCTTTATTTCACATATGCTAAGGACATCGTTTATCATGACACCACTTGTGGAAAATGCCCAAAAGGAAAATCCGGAACCAATGGATCCGATGCTCACAGGTAAGGTAAACACGTTATCAATGTATTTTGAGAAGAGAGCTGAATTGTACAGAAGACTCAAGGCTGGTGAGGAGGTAGAAGGGCTTAAATATGATTTCTCGAAGGCTGTTCCTCATTATCTGATGTATACAACTACAGGTAGGGCGGATCTCATCATGTTTGAGTCGTCTATAAAGAAGAGGAAAGAAGAGTACGAAAAGATGATGACAGGTGAATAAAAGGTAATGATTATGCCACGTTCTAAGAAGACAAAAACGAGCTTTAAACGCGATGAGAAAGGCCGTGTGGTGCTCGGCTCTGCTAAAGAAATGGCGGAGTGGGTGAAATTGGGTTATAAAGAACAAGACGCAAGAAATACTCCTGACATTCCATTTAAGCAACACTATATTGACCTTAGCAATTGCGTTCTCTACATCTCTTATCCTATAGGGAGTGAGGATCCTAAGTCTGAGATATTCAACCTGTGTGATATGGCCGGTATTGTGCCAGGGATAGAGAAAATTGAAGGAGATCCGAATTACCTTTTTGAAGTAACGCAGGATATTCATTTTGATGGATCGGAGTTATATGGAAACTTCTTTCACTATGTGAAGTTTGACGGGATGGTGAGGATGGATAATGTTACCGTCCGTAGCAATTTCAGCTGTTTTAAATGCCTCTTTCAGAATTTTGTTTATATGCAGGACATTTACATTACGGGACGTTCTGATTATGAGCAGTGTGAATTCAAGAAGGGACTTGTGCTGGCAGGCGGCAAGGCAGATCTATTTCATTTCAACAATTGTTCTATTGAAGAGAGACTGTGGCTGTCGAGGGTGAATCTTGAAAATCATCATCACAAGGAGTATCGCCAGTCAATAGAGATAACCTATAGCTCGGTGGAGAACCTTAGCCTTTCTGCTGTCAATACAAATAGGCTTCCTATTTGTCTAGGAGATTCGATGATTAATGGGATGCACATTGATAAGGTTGCGTTGGATAGTTCTCTGTGTTTCCATTCGTGTGTGCTGGACGGGATTATTACGTCGGTTAAGGTAGAAGAAGATACGCGGAACATAATGAAGGAAGTAGAGTTCCATGGCTGCGAATTGAAAGGCCAGTATCATATTGAGAACAGTGATATTGAGAAGTTTTCTTTCAACTTCAGCAATGTGGATGAATCGGGACGATTGAGGTTGTCACAATGTAAGATAAAGGATTTTGTGGCTGGATGTTCAACGGTGTCAGGCCAGATGGATGTCACGGAAAATGAGATTTCTGAAATCTGTTTGGAAGGCACATGTATTCGAGGTTTTTTGAATTTCCAGGGCAATACCATAACGAATTTTTCGGATAGACAGACATTATGTCTACTGAAGAATGAAGCACGTAAGGTAAACGACGATGTAGCAGCAACACAGTTGTATGCGAAAGAAATGCGATTGCTGTTAGCAGATAAAAGTATCTCCCGAATCGACAAGGTCTCTTTGAGGCTCAGCAGGTTGTTTAGTGGTTTTGGAGAGAACTGGGTTCAGGCTTTTCTGGTGACATTAGGACTAAGTGTGGTTCTGACATCGGCTATGTTGGGCCTTGGCTCTACTAAATATGAATTTGATTTGACTGGAGAGTTTATTGGGTTAAAGTATTTCATATCTACTCTTTTGGATAGTATTAACGTATTCAGTATACCACTGTTTAGAGATACTATTGAAGAATACGGACTGAATGTATGGGGGCAGATATTATACTTTGTCATTAAGATAGTGGTGGCATACGGTTCGTATCAGTTTGTGTTGGCATTTAGAAAACATGGGAGGAGGTAGATTGTATGACTCAAGAAGAACGTTGGCAGAAACGATATGAAGAAGTGAAGAACTTCATTGAGACCAACAAACGTAATCCGTCGAAACATCGGATTGAAGAGCACGATATGCTGAACTGGGTTAAGGCGAATAGGAAGAGGATGAATGCAGGGGAGTTGAAGCTGGAGAGGGTAGAGAAGTTTAGAAAACTTCTGGAAATGACGGAACAGTATAGAAGGAAGAACCAATATGAGTAGTCGCGATAATATCGCAACATACAGGACAATGAAGGGCTGCTATGACATGGCAGCAAACAAGACAAAAGAGAAACTCGATGGAAGAACCATCGAGCACTGTGGCAAAGAATAAATAATGAGGCAGCTCAATACATATCATAGCGGGATGGCTGGGTATCTGATGGACTTTGGGTTCGGAGGTTTTCTGGGATATGGGAAAGGTGTGTCCGTAGGATTGGTGATGGAAGAGCTGAAGATGTATGAAG
>Ga0256407_10011866_pt1 | contig 11973 bp, 8 predicted proteins | sample RumenRJG_04DNA_FD_193489 | JGI IMG/M metagenome (GOLD analysis project Ga0256407, IMG submission 193489) | Bovine rumen microbial communities from Lethbridge, Alberta, Canada - RJG_04 | ecosystem: Host-associated > Mammals > Digestive system > Stomach > Rumen | place: Canada: Alberta | collected... | reverse complement strand
ACACCGAAACAATCTATATCAACGGACGCCCCGCTGTTAAAGCAACCCTGGCAGGTGTAGGCGACTTCGTGTTCCCTGACTGCGGTACATCGCGCCGCTCAAAGGGCATGTTCTTTATCCTCGGCGGCGATGCCACAGGTGAAAACACACCAACCAAAGGAGACAATCCAAACGCAACGACATTCAAATACTTTAAGATTCACAACATAGCACTCAACGACGCTCAGGTTGAAGCGCTCTACAACGACGAAGAAATCACACGCTTTACTGAACCTGAAGTGAAAGAGAGACTGTTGGATGTTCAATTTGACAAAAACGGAGGCTTCGCTGACAAATCAGACTACGCGACAATAGAAAAAGGCCCAGACGCAGTTATTACAACCCAGGCAAACACTGACCAGCAACGTTATGAAATGGTTTGTGACGGCAATAAGTCTAACTTCCTGACGCGCCCGTATTATCACGATGCCGCCTTCACCCGTGGCATAAGCGACGGATACAGTATTGAGTTTTACGCTAAAGTGCCTTCCGGTGAGCGTACAGGCAATATTTCCGCCATCAGTTCTCAACAGGCAGGCGGAGGCCCTGGCTTTGAAATCTCAACGGATGGCAAAATTGTTTTCAACGCCAATGCCTACGGATTCTCAGGGTATCCGAATTACAACTATTCGCAAGGGCTCGCCAATGTCAAAGTCAGCGACCGATTCACCACAGACAAATATTTGCATTATGTAGCCGTATATGCGCCCAATCCTGATGAGTTTAAGGAAAACAATGCCGTTTCGAACATCTATCTCAACGGTCAGCTAATAGGCAGTCGGTACTTGAATGGCAACGAGGTCACAGACCTTCCATTCGCCGGCTGGCAATGGTTCTGCATCGGAGGCGACACAGCGCCATATATCAACAGAAATTACTGTGACTATCCTTGGATTGGCACCATCTCCATGGCACGTGTATGGGGCAAACCGCTTACAGCTGACGATGTCTTGACGCTCTATAATCAGGCAGCCCATCCGGGTGCCAAGGTTACACTCGCCAAAAATGGTTACGCTGCCATATGCTATCCGTTCAATATAGCTATCCCTGACGGAGTGACAGCATATGTCGCCACATCCGAGACAGAAGAAACAGTAACCCTTGAAGCTATTGCCACTGCAGGTGAAGCTGTTCCTTATGGCACGCCTGTCATCCTCAAAGGAACCCCGAATACGACAATAGAACTCACCCCTACACTACCGGAAGCTACCGTAGCAATGCCTGAAAGCAATCTGCTCAAAGGCTATTTCACTACACACGACATCGACGAGAACCAAATATACACCATTCCCGCGACTGATACGGAGGCACGTGTCAACCTTAGCAGCACAATGACATTGGCCGCCAACCAGGCATATTTACCGAACACAGAAACCGAAAACATTCCTTTCAAGAACTTTGAAATAAAACAGCCTGACGGCATAAAATCAGCAGTAACAACAACTGAAGGACACAATCCCGCTGTTTACTACAACCTGAAAGGACAGCGCGTTGAGCATCCTACACGCGGAATATACATACGCAACGGCTCTAAGGTCTTTGTAAAATGACATTGAGATTTGCTGTTATCACAACGGCTCTTCCCTGTGTTCCGCTTGGGACTTTGACTGTCTGAAAACAGAAGATGCCGACTTACAAGGCAACGACACGTTGCTCTGCGAGCCGACATCTTCCGTATATAGCCAACACGGCACAAACTCTCCTGCAAAGGACTGGAACTTACACCTGTCTTCTTCTAAGGAATAATTGTATACTACGATAAAATATTTTAGCACAGGGTGCGTTATATAATATAATGAATAAAATCTTTATACTCCACATTATATTAGCGATACTTTGTTGCGCCAACAGCTTTGCACAGCAACGTATACGTATTTTGGGCAAAGTAATAGACGAAAAGAACGATCCCGTAGGTTATGCACTCATCAGCGTCGAGGGACAGAGCGCATACACCATGAGCGAGAATGACGGCAAATACAATCTTATTTGCAATACGGACGACTCCGTCAAACTTGTTGTTTCTCTCATAGGTTACCGCACGAAGAAATACACACTGCTCAGTCCGAAAGACTCTACCATAATGAATTTGAAAATCATCTCCAAGAGTAACGAACTGGATGTAGTCAGCGTCACGTCTACGCGCCGGCAAACCGATCAAATGCAACATATCAATGCCCAACACACCAAGACATTGGCCTCGCCTACCGGCAACGCTGTCGAGGAACTTGTAAAGACCCAAATGGGTGTCAGCAGCCACAATGAAATGAGTTCTCAATACAATGTACGCGGTGGCAACTACGACGAGAACTGCGTCTATCTAAACGGTGTGGAGATATACCGTCCGTTGCTCGTCCGCTCCGGCGAACAAGAAGGGTTAAGTGTCATCAACAGCAACATGGTCGAGGAAATCCATTTCTCTGCCGGAGGTTTTGCCGCCAAATACGGAGACAAAATGAGTTCTGTCCTTGACATCAAATACAAAAGGCCGGAAAAGTTTGAGGCATCATTGTCAGGCAGTCTTATGGGGGCAGACACCTACGTGGGCTTCGGCAATAAAAAGTTCTCCATGATGAACGGATTCAGATACAAGACAACGCGTCTGCTCCTCAACTCCTTTGACACCAAAGGAGAATACAAGCCTAACTTCCTGGACTACCAGAACTACACCTCATGGAGACCCAACGATCACTGGACCATTGATTTCATCGGGAATATCTCTGACAACCATTATAACTTTAAGCCAGAAGACAGGGAGACTAAGTTTGGCACCTTCAATGATGCCAAAAACTTTAGAGTATACTTTGACGGACACGAGAAAGATTACTTCAAGACATTCTTCGGCTCACTCAACATCAGCCATCACTTTAACAAGAACACTACCCTGTCATGGATAACCTCTGCATATTCCACAAAGGAGCAAGAAACCTATGACATCAGCGGAGAATACTGGCTGAACGAAACCGCCCAACAGACGCAGCTCGGTGTAGGCTCATACATTGAGCATGCCCGTAATTTTCTTGTCGCAAACGTGCTTCAAAGTGCGTTGCACTTCCAGGCAAAAATCAAAAAGCACAACCTCGCCTTAGGCTTTAACTGGAAAAGCGAGAACGTCAAGGAGAACTCCGTTGAATGGGAAAAAAGGGACTCTGCGGGCTACAACATGCCCAGCAATGCTGAAAGACTGCAACTCATCTACCAACTCAGAGCCAAGACAGAAGTCAAGTCCAACCGCATTGAAATGTTCGTCCAAGACACCTATAAATTCCAGAATGATGCAGGTCTTTTCACATTAAACTACGGCATAAGAGGAAGCCACTGGGACTGGAATGACGAATGGCTGATAAGTCCCCGAGTTTCACTGGGATTGATTCCGAAATTCAATGAAAACTTCACGTTCCGCATAGCTACAGGTATCTATTATCAAAGTCCTTTCTATAAAGAATTAAGAGACACTATCACCACCAACGGCAGCACGCGGGTTGAACTCAACAAAAACATCAAATCGCAAAAATCATTCCAGATAATCCTCGGCGGTGATTACCAATTCCGTCTTGGCAACCGACCGTTCCGCCTGTCTTCTGAAATCTACTACAAGAACCTGAGTAATCTCGTGCCATACAATGTCAACAACATGCGCATCGTATACTACGGCAAGAATATGACAAGCGGATATACTGCCGGAATAGACTTCAAGTTCTTCGGTGAGTTTGTGCCCGGAACAGACTCTTGGATAACCTTAGGCCTGATGACCGCAAGACAAAAATGGAACGGCAAATATATCAGCATGCCAACAGACCAGCGCTACAACATAAACCTTTTTTTCACCGACTATTTCCCCGGTACAGACCGCTGGAAATTAGCCCTTAAGGCTGCCCTGGCTGACGGACTGCCCTTCGGAGCACCTCATATAGGTATACGCGACAACAGTTTCCGCGCTCCTGCATACAGACGCGTAGACATCGGCCTGAATTACCGTCTGTACAAGAATGAACGGCGCAAACCCAACCCCTACTCCCTGAAAAACGCATGGCTCGGTATAGATTGCTTCAATGTACTAGGAATAAACAATGTCAATTCTTATTACTGGATTACTGACGACAGCAACAACCAGTATGCCGTCCCAAATTTTCTGACAGGAAGAATGCTGAACGTCAAATTTACATTAGAATTTTAACGAAACTATTAACGGAACAAATGAAACATCTCTCACTGATTATTATCTGCGTTATTGCAGCGAGTTGCCAAAAAAGCAATTGGACAGACACTGAAAGGAACCTGATTGAAAGCCATACCACCATAATGAGAATCCTTACCGTCGACAACCCGGCAGACAGTCTGGTCTTACGCGAAAAAAGCACAACACTGTCAAAAGCTGAAATACAAAGCAAATTATATCAGTCGCTGGCAAAAAAAATGATAGCCACCGTAACATCGCAGCAAAACGCCGTAGGAATTGCAGGACCACAAATAGGCATAACCCGAAGAGTAGTTGCCGTACAACGCTTTGACAAAGCGGGCGAACCGTTTGAAGTCTACCCCAACATATACATCACCGCCATGCGAGGCACAAAAGAAAAAGGCCCTGAAGGCTGCCTGTCCGTTCCCAATCAACGCGGCGACGTCATGCGCTACACTGACATAGACATCTCTTACACGTCACCGACAACGCTAAAGGACACTACGGAAACAGTGAAAGGCTTTTCCGCCGTCATCTTCCAGCATGAGACCGATCATCTGGACGGCATACTTTACACAGATAAATTAGCACAATAAACACACACTACCCGTCGGATAACAATTTTTTACTGCACCGCAGCACCACTTTAGCCCGACAACTTTTATATTCCACGGGATGGAACATACATTCCACCCTATGGAACTTATGTTCCAGCCTATGGAATTTACATTCCGGCCCATGGAACAGAAAACATAACGGCATGACAAACGACAGCCCAGCCCTGACGACAGCCAAGACATCGCATTAAACTATATTCAAGTATTTCAAGCCTACATCTTACAGCACGCAGAAAATTATGCACACCGGCCGACTGAAATTTATTGAAAAATGACGACAAAGAATTTTGGTCATTCCAAAAAAAAGTCCTAACTTTGCATCCGATTTTATCGCCAGGGCTCATTGAAAGAAGTTTCATAAGGAACTCGCCCCGAGGGGAAACGTTAAATACATATATACAAAAATGTACGCAATCGTAATTATTAATGGTCAGCAGTTCAAGGTTGAGGAGGGCAAAAAGCTTTTTGTACACCACATCCGTAACGCTGAAGCCGGTCAGACCGTAGAGTTTGACAAAGTCCTGCTCATCGCAGACGGCGACGCCGTAAAAGTTGGCGCACCTGTCGTAGAGGGAGCAAAAGTAGTTGTAGAAGTTAACACACCACTTGTGAAGGGTGACAAGGTCATCGTCTTCAAGATGAAACGCCGCAAGGACTCTCGCAAGAAGAACGGTCATCGGCAACAGTTCTCAGAGGTTACTGTTAAATCAATTGTCGCTTAATCTTTAAAATCTTAGTAAAATGGCACATAAAAAAGGTGTAGGTAGTTCTAAGAACGGTCGTGAATCACATAGCAAACGACTCGGTGTTAAGATTTGGGGCGGCCAGAAATGCATAGCAGGCAATATTCTGGTACGTCAGAGAGGTACAGTTCACTATCCCGGCAAAAACGTTGGCATGGGTAGCGATCACACATTGTACGCTTTAGCTGATGGTGTTGTAAGTTTCAAACATGACGGTCGCAAACGCAGCGTTGTTGCGGTTGAACCCGTTGCAGAGGCTTAAACAAGCAATAATTCTACAAAAAGCTGTTTCTCACCGAAACAGCTTTTTTTGTATACGAAAAAACACATTTTAATGTCTAATAATTAGTAACTTTGTCACAAGAATACATTAAACACAAAAATATGTTCCAAATAGTCTCTACAAAACAATTTTCAGAAAAAGTATTTCAACTTGTTGTCAAAGCGCCACTCATAGCCAAATCGCGTAAGGCCGGTCACTTTGTTATCGTGCGCGTTGACAGCAAAGGCGAGCGCATACCGTTAACGATTTCAGATTCAGATATAAAAGAAGGCACTATCACACTGGTTGTCCAGACCATTGGTCTTACTTCAACAAAACTATGCAACCTCAAGGCCGGAGACTACATACTCGACATTGTCGGCCCTCTTGGCCAAGCTACACATATCGAAAAATTCGGAACCGTATTGTGTGCCGGCGGCGGTGTGGGAGTCGCACCGATGCTGCCTATCATCAAAGCATTGAAAGCAGCAGGCAACAAAGTCATCTCCGTCTTGGCCGGACGTACCAAAGAACTCATCATCCTTGAAGACGAAGTACGCAAGCATTCAGATGAAGTTGTCATCATGACCGATGACGGATCGTACGGAAACAAAGGCGTCGTAACCGTCGGTATGGAGAGCGTTATCCAGCGTGAGAAAGTAGACAAATGTTTCGCCATAGGTCCAGCCATCATGATGAAATTCTGCTGTATCCTGACGAAAAAATACAACATATCAACAGATGTCTCACTGAATACAATTATGGTAGACGGTACCGGCATGTGCGGAGCATGTCGCGTCACTGTAGGTGGCAAAACAAAATTCGTGTGTGTTGATGGACCTGAATTTGACGGCCACGAAGTAGATTTTGATGAAATGTTCAAACGAATGGGCGCATTCAAAGACATTGAGATTGAGGAAATGAAAAAACTTGAAGCCTCAGTCAGCCCATCCGTCGTAAAAGAAGACAAAGATACAGAAAAACCAAATTGCACCATACAGAGCAAAACACCGATAGAGGAACTCTTGGACAGGAATGCCCCTTGGCGTGAAGAACTGCGCAAGAGCATGAAGCCCAAAGAACGCACAGCCATCGAGCGCTGTCCGATGAATGAGTTAGACCCAGTCTATCGCGCTACCACACGTAATGAAGAAGTCAACACTGGCTACACGCAGGAGCAGGCCATGCGCGAGGCTAAACGTTGTCTGGACTGCGCAAAACCGACATGTATGCAAGGCTGTCCTGTCAATATCAACATTCCATCATTCATAAAGAATGTTGAACGCGGTGAATTCTTGGAAGCGGCTCGTGTCCTGAAACACACTTCTGCTCTACCCGCTGTCTGCGGTCGGGTATGCCCGCAAGAGAAGCAGTGCGAAAGCCAGTGCATCCATCTGAAAATGAACGAACCTGCTGTAGCAATAGGTAATCTGGAACGATTTGTCGCAGATTATGAACGTGAGAGCGGCAGCATATCAACCCCTGAGATAACGGCAAAAAATGGCAAGAAAGTCGCTGTAGTAGGTTCAGGTCCTGCAGGATTGAGCTTTGCCGGGGACATGATAAAGAAAGGCTATGAAGTCACCGTCTTTGAAGCATTGCACGAAATCGGCGGAGTACTGAAATACGGTATTCCTGAATTTCGTTTACCAAACAAAATTGTAGATGTCGAAATCAGCAATTTGGAAAAAATGGGCGTGCGCTTCATCAAAGACTGCGTCATAGGCAAAACCATTACAATAGCTGAGCTAAAAGACAGCGGCTATGACGGTGTTTTCGTTGCTTCAGGCGCCGGTCTACCTAATTTCATGGGCATACCAGGCGAGAACAGTACAAATATTATGTCATCAAACGAATATCTGACCCGCATCAACCTGATGGACGCTTCCAATCCTGAATATGACACACCTATCCGCAAGGCAAAACGCGTCATGGTCGTCGGTGGCGGCAACACGGCAATGGACTCTTGTCGCACGGCAAAACGCCTCGGTGCCGAAAAAGTATGGATTGTGTACCGCCGCAGTGACAAGGAGATGCCGGCAAGAGCTGAAGAGGTTAAGCATGCTAAAGAAGAAGGTATCGAATTTCTCACACTGCACAACCCCATTGAATATATTGCTGACGAAAAAGGAGCTGTCAAGCAGGTCATATTGCAGAAAATGGAACTTGGTGAACCTGACGCATCCGGCAGACGATCGCCCGTGGCAATCCCCGAAGCAACAGAAACGCTTGACATAGATATGGCTGTTGTAGCTGTCGGTGTATCCCCCAACCCAATTGTACCCAAATCTGTTGAAGGGCTTGAACTGGGCAGGAAAAACACCATCGCAGTCAACGAAAACATGCAATCGTCAATCCCGACATTGTTTGCGGGAGGAGATATTGTCAGAGGTGGCGCGACAGTTATTTTAGCCATGGGTGACGGCAGAAAGGCTGCCGATTCTATGGACAAGTACCTGCAAGGCATTTAAGGCTACAGCTGAACGTTTCAAGAACAACAAAACATGAATTCAAGAAAATACATATTAATTTTAATCTGCCTGATATTTTGCGCCACTGTCGATGCACAGAGACGGCGTACACGCGGACGGGTAATTCAGAAGCCCAAGGTGACCATTGCAGAAGTGGACTCCCTGATTAAAATATACAAATTTGAAGACGCATCTACAGCATTGCAGGCATTGACGAACCAGCCGGCAGCAGGCGAATCGCAGGAAAAATACGACTCCCTTGCAGAAAAAATCCGTATCGGTGCCAATATGCTTTCTGCGACAGCAAAGGTGGTATTTATAGACAGTTTTGTTGTGGACAAAGACAAAATTCTCTCTGTCATCAAACTTGACAAAGGCTGTGGAGACTTAGACTATTGGAAAAACATCTTTGAAGCAAATCAACACGTAAAAAAAGATGTCACGATAACAACGACTTACACCAACGACTTCAAAGACAAGTTGTTTTATTGCTATCCAGACTCAACAGAACATACGAAGCTATTTTCCCGGTATCTCATCAATGAAGAGTGGTCTGCTCCGGAATCACTGGGCATTGGAGACAGTGCCAGCAATGAGGCCTATCCGTTCATGCTTTCTGATGGTGTAACACTATATTATAGTTCTACAAGTTCAGAAAGCCTCGGAGGTTATGACATCTACGTCACACGCTACAACACTGATACGCAAAAATATCTGAAATCAGAGAATATGGGCATGCCATACAATTCCCTGTACAATGACTACTTCCTTGCCATAGACGAGGCGAACCAATTAGGATGGCTTGTATCTGACCGTTACCAACCGGAGGGTAAAGTGTGCGTATACCTGTTTGTTCACGACGAGACGAGAAATGTCTACTCTACAGATGACGACACAGATAACCTGCGCCATTTAGCAGTAATCCACGATATAGCTTCCACACAAGTGGAAAACAAAAACATCGCAGTTGCAGCAAAACAACGATATAAAAACTTGCTTGCCTCACTCCAAAATAGCAAAGAAGAGAAAAACGAGTTTACGTTTCCTGTTTACAATGGTATCGTTTATCATAACATGAACGACTTTAAGAGCAGTGAAGCCAAACAGATGGCAACAAACTGGAGGGAACTGACATTAAAGCGCACAGCTATCATTACAGAATTATCTAAAAACAGAAAAAAATATCCGACCAACACATCCTTGCGTGGTACTATCATCAAACAAGAAAATGCTTTGGAACAGTTGGACGATACCATCAAAGATTTAGAGTGGAATATCAGATACGAAGAACAAAGCAAATTAGGAATCAATAACAAATAACGCCATGAGAAATTACTTTGAACCATCAGAACTCATAATCAACCCTGACGGCAGCGTCTTTCACCTGCATGTTAAACCAGAGCAATTGGCTCACAAGATAATACTTGTCGGTGACCCGGGGCGTGTTGCCACCGTAGCCCAACACTTTGAAACAAAAGAGTGTGACGTACAGAGTCGCGAATTCCATACTATCACCGGTACATATAAAAACAAGCGTATTACAGTCGTATCAACAGGTATTGGTTGTGACAATATTGACATTGTCGTAAACGAATTAGACGCATTGGCAAACATCGACTTTAACACACGAACAGTAAAAGAGCAATTAACGAGTCTTGAAATAGTACGCATCGGTACATGCGGAGGTCTTCAACCCGAAACACCGATAGGCACATACATTGCCAGTGTTAAAAGTATCGGATTTGACGGACTGCTGAATTTCTACCAAGGCCGCAACGATGTTTGTGACTTGGAATTAGAAAAAGACTTTACGACATATATGAATTGGAATCCACAACTGTGTGCGCCATATGTCATTGACGCTAATTCCGAATTAATCAGCCGCATCGCAAATGATAACATGGTAAAGGGCATTACCATCGCATGTGGCGGTTTTTACGGCCCACAAGGCAGAGAATTAAGAATACCACTTGCCGACCCTGACCAAAACAAGAAAATAGAAAACTACCGCTACGGTAACTTAAAAATAACAAACTTTGAAATGGAAAGCAGTGCCGTCGCAGGACTATCACGCTTGTTGGGCCATAAGGCAATGACATGTTGCATGGTTATCGCAAACCGCTTGGCGGGAACGGCGAACGCTTCATACAAAAACAGTATTGACGACCTGATTAAACTGGTTATTGACCGTATTTAATGGAAAGCACAACAATTTGCGCCATAGCCACAGGACAAGGAGGTGCAATCGGCATTATACGTATATCCGGCCCAAATGCAATAACTTATACCGATAAAATATTTCGCCCTTCGCGAAAGGGAAAAAGCCTTGCAGATGCCAATCCTTTTACACTGACATACGGTCAAATCGTAGATACAGAAGAAAAGACTATTGATGATGTCCTCATATCTGTTTTTCATGCACCACACTCCTATACAGGTGAAAATGCAATAGAAATTTCTTGCCACAACTCACCTTATATTCTACAGCAAATCATGCACCAACTGATAGATGTCGGATGTCAGTTGGCTGCACCTGGCGAATATACACAACGCGCTTTTCTTAATGGAAAAATGGATTTAAGTCAAGCCGAAGCTGTTGCTGACGTCATCGCATCAACTACAGCATCAGCTCACAGATTGGCAATAAACCAATTAAGAAATGGTTTTTCAAAAGACTTCAAACTATTAAGAGATAAGTTATTAAAAATTTCATCTCTCATGGAATTGGAACTGGATTTCAGTGACCATGAAGAATTAGAGTTTGCAGACAGAAGCGAACTTATTAATTTGCTACACGACATTGAAAACAAAATAAGCAAACTGGCAGACTCCTTCCATTATGGCAACGCAATTAAAAAAGGTATACCCGTTGCTATCATCGGCGAAACAAATGTAGGCAAATCCACACTGCTCAACACCCTCTTAGGTGAAGAAAAAGCGATTGTCAGCGACATACAAGGCACAACGAGGGATATAATTGAGGACACGTTCAATATCAATGGCTATCTTTTCCGTTTTATTGACACAGCAGGTATACGCGACACAGACAATACCATAGAAAAAATCGGAATAGAACGTACATATAAAAAAATGACGGAAGCATCTATAATTCTCTGGATTGTTGATGCGGCCGAAATACTGAAAAGCAAATCTTTGCCCATCCTGAAAAAACTGGAAGAATATAACAACATCTTGTTAGTTTGCAACAAATATGATCTCGTCGAAAAATCAGAAAAAAATATCTTGAATAGCATCCTTGCTGAAAGCAAATACGCCCATATCTGTATCTCTGCGAAAGATGGCAGCAATATAGAACAACTCAAACAGATGTTATTGTCTCTCGCCAACATCCATCCTGTTGATGATAACGAATACACAGTTACAAATATAAGACAATACAACTCGCTCAAATCAGCTTTGCAATGTGCCGAGCGAACAGAAGATGGGCTTAAAAACAACCTTCCTACAGATTTAGTCTCTGAAGACCTACGTGAATGCCTGCAACACCTCGGAGAAATCATCGGAACTGTCACCTCCGCAGATATCCTCCACAACATCTTCTCGCATTTCTGCGTGGGAAAGTGAACCCACTGCAAAGAAAATTATAAAATCTGCAAATATACCGCTGTAAATCGCTTATTTTCAAGTGTTAAAGATTGTTCGG
>Ga0256407_10011865_pt1 | contig 11973 bp, 7 predicted proteins | sample RumenRJG_04DNA_FD_193489 | JGI IMG/M metagenome (GOLD analysis project Ga0256407, IMG submission 193489) | Bovine rumen microbial communities from Lethbridge, Alberta, Canada - RJG_04 | ecosystem: Host-associated > Mammals > Digestive system > Stomach > Rumen | place: Canada: Alberta | collected... | reverse complement strand
CGCTGCGGAGTATGTAAGAAGGCGGACGTATCCGAAGTTCGGCAAAGAACCCATCAGCATCGGATTCTGGGTCGGCGGCCAGGTGACACCGAACAGATTCAATGATCTGAAGGAAAAGCCGGACAGGCCATATGAAGCTGGAAAACAGAGAAATCTGATTTACAAGCAGCTTCTTACCTGTCCGTTCTGTGGCAAGCCACTGACAAAAGACGAGTTCTATATTGACCCGGATAAGAAGTCTGTAGAAATCTTCTGTTCGGATAAGAATTGCTGGTTTCACAAGTATCCGACGAGCGGGGAACGCATCCCGATTCCTGTTTACCTGGTGGATGAGGAAATCTACGCGAAATGTCCGACCATCATCCTGTCAACGGTCGACAAGTTCGCAAGACTTCCGTGGGACGTAAACACGAATTCACTTTTTGGAAGGGTTGACAGGAAGTGCAGCCGTGACGGCTATATTGCGATTGGCGCAGAACATCCGAAACGTCATAACAAGACGGCCAGCCTTCCTGCTGCCCAGGTGACACCGGTGAAGCGATTCCTACCGCCGGAGCTGATTATTCAGGACGAGTTGCATCTGATCACCGGTCCTCTCGGAACCGTCTATGGTGCGTATGAGACCATCATCGAGGACATGTGTACGCATGACGGTATCAGACCGAAGTACGTGGTTTCCACTGCGACAATCAAAAACGCAGACAACCAGGCGAGGAGCCTGTACGCAAGGAAGAATACGACGCAGTTCCCGCCGAACGGCTTTGAGATCGGTGACAGCTTCTTCATACGGGAGATACCTGTAGAGGAAGACCCGTTCAGAAAATATGTCGGCATATGTGCTCCGGGACAGTCCGTGAAGACAGCCTTGCTGCGAACCTACGCAATCATTCTGCAGACGGTCGGCAATCTGTCCCAGCAGGAGGAGTGGAAGGATGTCATTGATCCATACTACAGCCTGATCGGGTACTTCAACAGTATCCGTGAGCTTGGCGGTGCAGTCCGTCTTCTGCAGGACGATATTCCGAAGCGAATGTATGTGATCAAGAAAAAATACAATTACCCGAAGATGAGATATCTCAATTCCGGAAATAATGTTGAGATCACGTCAAGAATGTCTTCCTGGCAGATTCCGGAAAAGCTCAATCAGCTTGAATTGCCGTATACATCCGGGAAGTGTCTGGATACGGCGGTGGCAACGAACATGATTGCAGTCGGCATGGATGTGGATCGGCTCGGGCTGATGGTCGTGGCCGGACAGCCGAAGCAGAACTCCGAATACATCCAGGCGACAAGCCGTATCGGACGCGCCTATCCTGGTCTGGTTGTCACGCTGTACAACGCATACCGCCCACGAGATCTGTCTCACTATGAGAACTTCACAGGCTATCATGCGCAGCTCTACAGGTTCGTCGAAGGAACAACTGCCACGCCGTTCTCAGCAAGGGCGCGCGACCGCGTTCTGCATGCACTTGTCATTTCCGCGATAAGGCTTCTGTACCCTGAAATGGCGAACAATGCGAATGCCAGAGCCATAGGAACACTGTCTCCGGAACAGATTGATGCCGTCAGGGAAATGATTCTCGACCGGATAAAAATCGTCAAGCCATCTGCAAGAGATGATGCCGGTGATGAAATCGACGAGTTCATCGGATGGTGGAAACGCAAGGCGGCTGAATCCATGCCTCTGTTCTACAGGGCAGATCCGAAGAGATACAACATACTCATCAACCCTTATGACAAACCGCATGAGGACAATTACAAGCCCACGCTGCAGTCCATGCGCGAGGTTGAAAGTGCCGCAAACATGTACTATTTCACGGAGGATTAATATGGCTGGATACGACAACAACAAACTTGGAGAACTGCGGCCGAACCAGATTATTACAACCTTCGGTCCCGGCTCGGTTGTGGATGCAGTAAAGGATTCCGTTAGCATTCTGGATATCCCGTACTGGAAGGACAAGGGCAAGAAAATAATAGACGGGCGCCTTGCGGTATATCTGAACGTGGATGCCTTCTATATGCCGAGGACAACTTTTGCACATGACATACCCGTTGTTTCATTTCCACGATGGCATGTTTGCTCCAATCTCAAATGCGGACGCCTTTTTGACGCTACGGAATCGTTCAATCTCGAGAAGTATCTGAAATTTGGCGTAACCTGCCCGGAGTGTGGAAGAAAAGCTTATCCGGCGCGTTTCATCACTATCTGTGAAAACGGACATATGTCGGATTTCCCCTGGAGCTGGTGGGTTCACCACGGGGATACCAGCTGCAACGGCAGACTGAAGATGTATTCCACCGGCAACACATCCACGCTGTCGGACATGTGGGTGGAGTGCTCATGCGGCGCAAAAAGAAGCATGAGCGGAGCCACGCAGGCCCGGAACTTTGAAGGACTGTCATGCAGCGGAATGCACCCGTTCCGACCACACAGCAGACGCGAACACTGCGAAAAACCGGTCATTCCGTCACAACGTGGCGCATCAAACGTCTACTTTGCCGTAACCAGAAGCGCCATATCCATCCCACCGTGGATCAATCCGTTGTACAACCTCGTTGATGAACATCTGCGGGATATCGAGTTGCTCAAGGATGTGCTTGGAGAACAGGAAGGTCTCGACAAAGCATACGAAAAGTTCTTCACATCCTTTACCCGTGACGAATTTGATGAAGCCTATGAGCGGCGCATGAGCAATATCAGAGAGTTCACAGAAATAAAACTGATGGAGTATCAGGCGATAACCCATCACAATGACCCGACCTATCAATCGAACAAAAAGCACTTCAAGGCCGAGGAAGATTCGCTGCCGGGATATTTCAGCCGTTACTTCAAGCGGATCATCCGCATAACGAGACTGCGCGAGGTGCGTGTGCTGCTTGGCTTCACACGGGTTGATGCTCCCGATCCGGATGCGGACGAACAGCCGAACGTCGTCTACCTGGCAAAAGGTCGGGATGAGCGCTGGCTTCCCGCAGTGGAAGTAAACGGCGAGGGAATCTTCATCGAATTCAACAGGAACACACTCGATGAATGGCTCGGCAATCCGCAGGTAAAGAGTATTTCAGGAAGGTACAAAGCCTCCTACAGGGAATACTGCGAATCAAAGGGATGGATCATAAAGACCGACCGCGATGCCGTTTACGTCCTCATGCACACATTCTCCCATCTCCTGATCAAGCAGATGGCCATGTCATCCGGGTATTCATCCTCGGCAATCAGGGAAAGAATCTATTTCGGCGACAAGATGGCTGGCATTCTGCTTTACACGGGAAGCTCTGACAAGGAGGGCTCTCTCGGCGGTCTTGTGGAACTCGGTACGGCAGATCAGATGACGAACATTATGCGGGATGCCTTCCGGGAAGCGCTGATATGTACGAATGATCCTGAATGCATGAACACACTGCCTGCCGGGAAGAATTCAAATGGAGCTGCGTGCCATTCCTGCTGTATGATTTCAGAGACTGCTTGCGAGAACGGAAACAGAATGCTTGACCGCGGACTGGTGGTACCTCTTGCAGGACGCGAAGAGACTTCGTATTTCAGAGAGCTGGTGCATGAGCTGTGTCAGGTGGAGATATAAAAAGAGAAATACTTCTGAATACAATAAAGGCGGATATCGCAAATGGCACTGATAATGCAACAATTGCTCTGCACAGACAGTATCCGCAGTTATCTGAGTCGGAATGCGATGAAATTGCGAAGACGATCAGAACTTCCATGACTGCAGAAAAGCCGGAAAAAGTTTCACTTGTGGTAACAGCGCCTCCGTCATTCAGGATTGATGCCAGACCTACGATGACTGTTGTCAGGTCAATGATCGAAGGTGCGGAAAGAAACATCCTGATGACCGGATACTCTCTTTCCTCGTATTTCTCCGAGCTGACGGACACCATCATCGACAAGAGCCAGAGAGGCGTGTTCGTCAAGTTCTTCATCAACAACATCGAGAAGCAGCCGGATGTCGACAAACTTCTGCGCTACAAGGGACGCTTTCTCCAGATATACGACTACAGCAACGAGGAAGACAAGATGGCCGCTCTGCATGCCAAGGTCATCTCTGTAGACATGAAGCAGACGCTGATAACATCAGCGAATCTGTCATACCACGGTCAGCAGGGAAACATTGAACTCGGAGCATTGGTTGAGTCGGAGCACACGGCGAAACAGCTTGACAATGTCATGACGCAGCTCATTTTCAAGAAGATAATCAAACAGGTGTGACACATAGAGGTGATGCCGGTGTCTGACGTTTTGACAAGGGAACAGCGGCATCTCAACATGTCGCATATACACAGGAAGGACACGAAGCCGGAGGAGATTGTCAGGAAGTACCTGTTCTCGAAAGGATACAGGTATCGCAAGAACGACAGTCGATATCCCGGCAAGCCGGACATCGTTCTTCCGAAATACCGTACGATGATTTTTGTCCACGGCTGTTTCTGGCACAGGCATCCCGAATGCAGATACGCGACTACGCCATCCACGAACCGCGACTTCTGGCAGAAGAAGTTTGACCAGAATGTTGCGAGGGATTGGGAGGTACAGGAGCAGCTGAAGGCAGACGGCTGGCACGTGATAGTCGTCTGGGAATGCGAGATTTCCAGAAAAGCCGACCGCGAGGAACGTCTGCAACGCCTCGAGCGCCAGATTAGAGAGATAGAAGAAAGGACAAAAGCAACCGACGAAGACAAATGACAGGCAGCTTACAGAGCTCATGAAGGAGGCTGACAGCGGCGCAGCACAACTCCCGAACTTCCAGCGCGGCTGGGTATGGGACGACGGACGCATCCGTGCGTTGATTCTGAGCGTCATCCGCAACTTTCCTGTAGGCGCTGCAATGTTCCTGCAATACGGAAATGAGAGCATACACTTCAAGCACAAGCCGGTTGAAGGATCACCTGCGAATCCGGACAAAGAACCAGATGAGCTGATTCTCGACGGGCAGCAGAGATTAACTTCTCTTTACAATGCGCTCTACAGCAGGAACCCCGTTCATACTCGCACGGACAAGGATAAGGATATCAAGCGTTACTACTATCTGGATATTTCAAAGGCTCTTGATCCGAAAGCTGACGATGAGGAGGTTGTAATCTCCGTGCCTGCAAGTAAGCAGATCACATCCGACTTCGGCAGACACGTTGATAAGGATCTCACGACGAGAGAACAGGAATTCGAGCTCAAGATGTTCCCGTTGAACATCATCCTGGCCCCCTCTGATGAGCAGAACTGGCAGAATGACCACTATGCCTATCATGGCTACACTCCCGAGATCATAAAGCAGTTTACGGAGTTGTTCGCAAAGGTCATCAATCCAACGCAGCAGTATCAGATGCCGGTCATTCGTCTCGACAAGACAACACCTAAGGAGGCTGTCTGCCAGGTGTTTGAGAACGTCAATACCGTTAGTGTTTCACTGACTGTCTTTGAACTTGACACAGCGATTTTTGCAATAGATGATTTCCAACTCAGAAAAGACTGGGAGGAGCGTAAAGAGACATATTCTGACTGCACTCACGTTGCTTTCTTCCTTCAGGTCTGGCGAAACCGTCAGCTGCAAGAAGAAAGATGTCCTCGCCCTGACACTTGATGACTACAAGAAATAAGGCCAGATTGCTGAACGATTCCGCGTTTTCTCAAAGATGCTGCCGTATTTTGTCAACAGCGACGAATCCCCCGACTGCTGGTCTTCTGCCAGTTGCCGGGGGATTTTCCTGCTGTCAGCCTATCATACATCTGACAGCAGGAAGTCGATGATATTGACGTTGCGGATGCCGTCGAAGTCCTTGACGAACGTCCGATCCATGGTCAAGATGACTTTTTCGTATTGATCGGGGATTTTCCGAAGGGGCGCGAGCTCACGCGCGCGCGTCGTCTCATCGAGGATGCTCGCGGATACCTGGTAGTATACCTTCCGTCCCGGCTTCGTGGCCACGAAGTCGACCTCGAGCGTCCCCAGCTTCCCGACGCCGACCTCGTAGCCGCGGCGGCGCAGCTCGAGATAGACGATATTCTCCAGGATATGTCCATAATCCCCGCCATGAAAGCCGAGGAGCGCGTTGCGCAGGCCGATGTCGACGATGTAGTATTTTTCCTGCGTCTTCAGATACTGCTTCCCTTTGATGTCGTAGCGCTCCGCACGATAAAAGATGAAAGCGTCACTGAGCATCTTGAGGTAATTATCGATCGTCGTCGGGGAAGTCTTGCGTCCTTGACTCGTCAGATAGCCGCTGATTTTGCTCGTCGAGACAGCGCTGCCGACATGAGCGGTCAGAAAGCGCACGATGCGCTCCAGGAGATCGGGATCGCGCACGGCATTGCGCTGCACGATGTCCTTCATCAGCACCGTATTGTAGATGCCGCTCAGCACGGTCTGGATCAGATCCTCGTCCTGCGGCATCCCCGGAACGATAGGCAGGCCGCCATATTGCAGATAGCGCTGGAATGCGGCATCAGCCTCACGCTCTGCCTCGGGCAGGAACATCAGATACTCACGGAAGGACAGCGGATATACCTCGATCAGGGCATAGCGTCCCGCGAGCAGCGTCGCGATCTCCGACGACAGGAGCTTCGCGTTCGAGCCAGTCAGATAGATGTCGGCCCTGCGCTCTGCGAACAGCGAATTGACGGCCCGCTCCCAATGCTCGACCAGCTGGATCTCATCGAGCAACAGATAGACCGTCTGCTGCCCGCGCATGCGTTCCTGCAGCAAGGCGTAGAGCTGATGATAATCCCGTATCTCGTCCAGCGCCATCCACTCGAAATTGAGATGGATGATCTGCGCCTTCGGCACGCCCGCCGCCATGAACGCCTCCTCCAGCAAATCCAGCAGCGTCGACTTCCCCGCGCGGCGCATCCCCGTCAAGACCTTGATGATGGGCTGGTCCTTCAGGGATAGCAGTTTTTTCAAGTATAACTCACGTTTTATCATATCGCATCACCTTTTTACAGTATAACACGAAATGAAATGAAAACTGCGCGTTTTTTCATTTATACTGTAAAAACTTCGCGACATAAGGAAGCGCTCCCCCTCTTCTGCGGCCGTCACGATGACGCAGAAAACGAGGCTGCCGCCCCTGGTGTCAGGGTGCGGCAGCCTCGTTCTTTCTTGTTTCGCAGTTCAGGGCAGCCCATGCTTGCCGCGGCACAGACACGCTTGCCGCTGTCTGTCGCGGGGAAGGGCGCTGGCCCATGTCCGGCCGCGCCTGCCGTTCAACGGCTCAGCCTCTCAGCTTATCAGCCTCTCAGCCGCGCTTCGCGGCGTCGCGGAAGCCGAAGGCCTGCTTGCCCGGGTAGACGGCGCTCGCGCCGAGCGTTTCCTCGATGCGCAGCAGCTGGTTGTACTTCGCGACGCGCTCCGAGCGCGAGGGGGCGCCGGTCTTGATCTGGTCGGCGTTGAGCGCGACGGCGAGGTCTGCGATGGTCGTGTCCTCTGTCTCGCCCGAGCGGTGCGAGACGATGGCCGTGTAGCCCGCCTTGTGCGCCATCTGGATGGCGTCGAGCGTCTCGGAGAGCGAGCCGATCTGATTGAGCTTGATGAGGATGCTGTTGCCGCAGCCGAGCGAGATGCCTTTCGCGAGGCGCTGCGTGTTCGTGACGAAGAGGTCGTCGCCGACGAGCTGCACCTTGTCGCCGAGGGCCGCCGTGAGGCGCTGCCAGCCTTCCCAGTCCTCCTCGTCGAGGCCGTCCTCGATGGAGTAGATCGGATATTTCTCGACGAGGCTCTGCCAATGCGCGATGAGCTCGTCCGACGTGAACTCACGGCCGGATTTCGGCTGTTTGTAGAATCCTTTGCCCTTTGCGCTCTTCCACTCGGAGGAGGCGGCATCCATTGCGAGCACGAAGTCCTTGCCCGGCACGTAGCCGGCGTTCTCGATGGCCTTGAGGATGTGCTCGATGGTGTCCTCGTCGCTCGCGAGGCTCGGCGCGAAGCCGCCCTCGTCGCCGACGGCCGTCGTCTCGCCCTCGGATTTCAGCAGCGCCTGCAGCGCGTGGAAGACCTCCGTCGCCTGCCGCAGTCCCTCGCGGAACGTCGGCGCGCCGACCGGCATGATCATGAACTCCTGCGTGTCGACGGAGTTCGTTGCGTGCGCGCCGCCGTTGAGGATATTCATCATCGGCACGGGCAGATGATGGCCCGCGAGTCCGCCGAGGAAGCGGTAGAGCGGCACACCCTGCGCGGCTGCCGCCGCCTTGGCCGCCGCGAGCGAGACGGCGAGGATGGCGTTCGCGCCGAGGTTCGATTTCTCCTTTGTGCCGTCGAGCGCGATCATCGCGCCGTCCACTGCGTAGATGTCGGCGGCGCTCAGGCCCTTGAGCGCGGGCGCGATTTTCTCGTTGATGTTGGCGACGGCCTTGCTCACGCCCTTGCCGCCGTATTTCGTCTTGTCGCCGTCGCGCAGCTCGAGCGCCTCGAACTCACCCGTCGAGGCCCCGGAGGGCGCCGCCGCCCTGCCGACAGCCCCAGAGGCCAGCGTCACCTCTGCCTCGACGGTCGGATTGCCGCGCGAGTCGATGATCTCGCGTCCCACGACATCGATGATGCTCAAATCGTTTCTCATCTCAAAGACCTCCTGACGTTTGTTTGAAAACCTTTCTCATTTCACTGTCATCGTACCATAGTTAAGAAATATTTTCAACTACTATCTGACGACGTCTGCGATTTTCATGATACACGAACGCCGCGCCGCTGTCTGTCACAAAAGTTACAAGCGCGCCGCCGCGCTTCGGCTGCCGCGTGAAAGCGCCCGCGCAGGTGGCGGCGGGCAGATGCGACGCGCCGCCCGCCGGGGCGCCGCTTCCTCATGCGTTGCCAATCCCCGCGTGCTATATTGAGGGGAAGAACTGGAAAGGATGATCGCCATGAAACGAAATCTCCGCTGCTTGTTCCTCGCGGGGCTCGCCATGCTCCTGCTGCTCGTCGCGCCCGCGCCCCCGCTGCCCGCTGCCCGCGCGGAGGCTGCGGCCGTCACGGCCACGGGGCAGGGCGCCGACGAGCGCAGCGCGCTGCACGCCGCCATGCGCGCCGCCGTCGAGCAGGAGGTCGGCGTCTACGTCGACAGCCGCACGCGCCTCGAGAACTACCGCCTGCTCTCCGACAGCGTCTACACGAAGTCCGAAGGCTATATCGACCGCTATGACATCCTCTCCCACGACGTGCTCGGCGGCGTCCACACCATCACCATCCGCGCGGAAGTCTCCTCTGAGCGCCTGCGCGCGGGCGCGCTGAGCCGCCTGCAGAAAAAGGCGCTCATCGGCGCGAACCTCGAGGATCCGCGCATCGGCGTGCTCGCGGTGGACGCCGCGGGAGAGAGCTATCCGGCGCTCGAGAACGCGCTCGCCGCCGCGCTCGCGCGCGAGGGTTTCTCCCGCGTCATCGACCTCGGCCAGGCGGCTGCCGCGCGCCGGGCCGCGCTCGCCGCGGATGACGCGGAGGATGCCGCCGCGCGGGCCGCCGCGCGCGCGGCTACGGGCTGCGACTACCTCGCCGTCGTCCACGTCGCAAAGGACACGGAGAGCCTCGACGCCGTGCTGCCCGGCCTGCACAAGGTCTACCTCACGGCCGCCGCGCGCCTCATCAACACCTCGACGGGCGAGATCACCTGGGCGGGCACGGCGGACACGGCCTCCTCCCACTGGTACGCGGGCGCGGAGGGCGAGGCGCTCGCAGCCGCCGCGCGGAAGCTCGCGCGCCCGCTCGCCAGAGCCGCCCTCGAGAAAGCCGCGACGCCCGAGCAGCACGTGCGGCTCACAGCGCCCGTCTCCCTGCTCGGCGACGCGGCGGCTGCGCGCGAGCGCCTCGCCGCGCTCCCGGGCGTCGCCCATGTCTACCTCCGCGGCATCACGGCGGGCCGCCTCACCGCCGACCTCGACTACGACGGCACCGCCGCGGATCTCGCGGCCGCGCTCTCGCGCGCTGGCTACACCGTCCGCAGCCTCTCCTCCGAGGCAATCGCACTCTGAGGCGAGGGACTGCCGGTTTAGGGAACCACTGATTAATTCAGCGGTTCCTTAGGGCAAAGCTGTGGCGCGCCGCGCGCGAGGCGTCGCGCTCTGAGATGAGGCGTCCTTTGTCTTGCTTTTTCCTTCCTTTTGTATTACGCTGAGATTGGAACGCCGCCGCAGCTCTCGACGGCGTTTCCTACGGCTGGCGGGACGGCGGGGAACGGCTGCCCTCCTGCCTGTACGATGCCAGATCTTTTCCCTGGAAGGAGTGTCTTGCTTGCGCTTTCCCCATGTTCTTCCCCGGCCGCTGTGGCTTGCCTACGGCCTGCTCGCGCTCTCACTGCTGGCCGCGTTGCTTCACTCACCCTATGACATCACACTCACGGGCAGTCTTTGGCTGAGTCTCTTCGCCTGGCGCCTGCTGCCGACGCGGGCGTTCCTCAGCCGCTGGCTCGTCGGTGCGCTCGCCTTTTCCTCCGTCATCCTGCTGCGCGCTACACCTCGTCTGGATGCAGCTCACCATACCGGGACTCTCGCTCTTCACGGCGGTCTTCGGCATGACGCTCGCGGCGGCCGCGCCGCTCGGCGCAGTAGCACTCCGGCAGAGCCGCCTTTCCTTGCTCGCGCGGCCGTTCGCGCTGCTCGCCGCGCTGCTGCTCTTCCTGCCGCCGCTGATCTTCTGGGGGTTATGCCTTCGCGCACGCCTGCTTCAGCACGGACACCATGCAGGCCATCCTGCAGACGAATCCCGCGGAGGCGCTGCAATACGTGCGCGATGCCGTGCCGCCCGCGCGGGTGCCGCTGCTCCTTTTCCTCCTGGCCGCCTTCGCTCTGCTGCTCGTCTGGTACAGCCGCATCGCCGCCCTCCCCGCGCCGACGCTGAAGCGCGGCGGCGTCTCCCTATCGCTCCTCTGCGGCGCGCTGCTGCTCGCCCTCTCGTCCTACAACATCTACGGCATCGTCGCGATCGGCACCGCGCGGATCTTCTCGGCGCAGCAGGCCTTCGTCGCCTCCGCGCCACAGCGCCTGGCCCGGCTCCAGGGCCTGCCGCAGGACGGGCCGCCGGGGCTCTATGTCCTCGTCATCGGCGAGTCGGCGAACCGCCTCCACATGTCCGCCTACGGCTATGCGCGCGATACGACGCCATGGCTGCGGCAGATGCAGGGGACGCCTGACTGCCTGCTCTTCCAGCACGCCTACGCAAACTTCGTCGCCACATTGCCCGCGCTCTCCTACGCGCTCACCGCGCAAAACCAGTATGAGGAGGTCGACGCCGAGGACGCGACGACGCTCATCGAGGCCGCCAAGGCCGCCGGATTCCATACCATATACCTCAGCAACCAGGGAAAGCTCGGCCTCTACAGCACGCCGCTCGTCGCCATCGCCAGCGAATGCGACGAGGCAGTCTGGCTCCATCCGCAGCAATTCTTGAGCAAGGGACGCGAAGAAAAAAGCCTCCACATCGAGGACAGCGATCTCGTCAGCGCGCTCCATGACATCGAGACCGCCCCGGACAGCCGCACACTCCTCGTCCTGCACCTCATGGGCTCGCACAACACCTACGAGAACCGCTACCCGGAGGACTTTCATCCCTTTGGCAGCGAGACGCTCATCGACCGCTACGACAACTCCATCGCCTACACGGATGCCATCCTGCGGCAGATCTACGACGACGTACGCCAACGGCCGGACTTCGCGTGCCTCGTCTACTTCTCCGACCACGGTGAGGCCGTCGACGAGGGGTACATGCACAACGGCGACGCCTACCGGCCCTCCATGACCTACATCCCGCTCGTCCTCCTCGCCTCCGACACCTACCGCGCGCGCTCCGCCGCGAAATGGCAGACGCTCGCCGCGCACCGCGACGCCTATTTCACGAACGACCTCATCTACGACTTCATGCTCTCCCTCATGGATATCGACACCGGAGACACGCGGCCGGAGAACGACATCGCAAGCCCCGCCTACGACGCCACGCCCGCGCGCTTCCGCACGGAGCACGGCGCAGAGCCCATCGTGCCGCCGGA
>Ga0256407_10011863_pt1 | contig 11975 bp, 13 predicted proteins | sample RumenRJG_04DNA_FD_193489 | JGI IMG/M metagenome (GOLD analysis project Ga0256407, IMG submission 193489) | Bovine rumen microbial communities from Lethbridge, Alberta, Canada - RJG_04 | ecosystem: Host-associated > Mammals > Digestive system > Stomach > Rumen | place: Canada: Alberta... | reverse complement strand
TATATGCAGGACGGACGGCTGATAACAGAATACACTGCCAATACGAACGGCACTGCGTTTATTGATTTGTCGATATTACCCCAAGGAATTATAATTCTGCACTCGGGTAAAACAGACATTAAAGTTGTGAACAGATAATCAATTATCATAATAAAATACTTTAGGAGACCGACGCTAAATCACTAGCATTGGCCTCCCGAATCTCTTTTCCGTCTGTACCTTTAATCTGTCCCTCGCCAACTCTGCGTAGTGTTATTCAGTCGTTAGAAAATTATTTCAAGATGGTTAATGCCCATTCTGGAATATCGTCGGTGTACTGCTTGAAGGGCTGTCCGTCGGTCATGCGGAACAGCAGGCGGGCCTCGACATCGTCCACGGAGTTGTCGTAGACATATACACGGTTGGCGATGGCCGCCACGCGCTTGCAGTTAAGTATCGACTTCTGGTAGCGCGAGATGATCTTCGGAATCGGCACGTCGTGACCGCCTTCCATCACTCGCTGGGCAATGCGTGCGGCATTGATAGCAGGATGTGCGGTGGACACGAAGAAGATGCGGATGAAGTAGCCGGCCTCGTGGGCGCGACGGATGAAGTCCACCTTGCCGTCACTGGAGAGCACCGTCTCGAAAATGAGGCTTTGGCCCTGTTTCAAGCACTCCTCGCGCTGCTCCTCGCAGTACTGGGCAGCTTGGAGTACGGCCTCGGGCGAGTTCCAATCACCGAAGCGGTCCTGCGCCACCTGATCGGGGTTGATGTAGAGCGCATTCTCCAACCATTCGTGCTTGAGAATCTTCGAGGTAATCGTTGTTTTGCCCGACCCATTGGGGCCGGCTATCACGATGAGTACAGGCTTGTGATTTTCCTTTACCATGAGGCTTCTATCTTTTGTGCGTCGCTTTTCAGCTGGCTGAAAAACTGTGCCGTGGCTTCGGTTCTTTTCTTCGCAGCCTCCTCAGCGGCCTCACGCATCAGTTGTGAGAGCACCTCATCGGTAGGCTCTTCCATGCTTGTCAGTTTATAAGTGTCGATGCTCATATCTTCTTTACATTTGATGTTTCTGGCGGCAAATATACACATTTTCTTTCAATTATTGTTCACTTTGCCGTTAAAGATACAAAAAGCGGACAAAGAAGAATCATTTTGTTTTTACTTCCGGCCAGTAACATCATGTAATAATGGCGGGATTCCCTTTCATTTTAGACAGAACTTACTACTGAGAATACTTTTCTACAAAATCGCACACCTGTCGAAATACAGGCTCATAACCGCGTCCCTGATATTTGGCACTACTCAACTCTTTTATCACTCGTTTGTAATGTGCCAGGTCCTGCCCCCCAACCATTGTGGTCGCAAGCACCATCAGAATCATTGTGACAACCTTTTTCATACCTTCTCACTTTTTATTTTGCAAAGATACAAATTGTTACAGGAACTACCAAATATTTAATTTTTGATATCAATACCGCCGAAGAAATTGCTGGCGACAATGTGGAGAGTGGGAGTTTTCGGGTCGGCATTGCGTGTGGCATGATTGCCGATACCGCCGATAAAACTGCGGCTTTTTACGACAACGTTGACATGGGTGGGCACAAAGAGTTCGATGCCACCACAGAAGGTGTGGATGTCTATCTCCTCATCCTCGGTAATCACAGCCTCGCGCAGGTCCATGCGGATGCCGCCGCAGAAGGCATCGAGACGGGCACCGTGAAACGCCTCACCACGATAGATGTACTCGTCGCCACCATAGTTTACAGAGCAGCAGATGCGCTTGCCGTCCTCACCAATGGGCAGCGGACGCTGCAACCACTGGTCGGGGTCACGACGATAACTGTCGACAATAGTTCCTGCGCCCACGTACAACAATAGCGCTGGTGCAACGTATGCTGTCCAAGGCTGGCGCCACAGCCAGTCGTTCTCAATGATACCCCACAGATTGGCCAGTTTCCATGCACCAGCCACAATCAACAGAATTCCAATAATCGTTCTTGTTTTCATAACCTTTACTTTTTTATGATTAAACATTTCTGTTTGCAAAATTACAGTGTAATGTTAATCACTCCAAATTTCTGGGATATTCTGCATGGTTTTGTGATGAATGTCACTTTTATTTCGTACTTTTGCGACTTGAATGAAACAGGGACGTATAGAAACGATAACGACGAGGATCATCAGCACTACATTTATGGTAGTGGCGCTGGCCGTATTCAAGCCTTTCGGATTGGATGCGTGGCAGTGGCAGGCCTACGTGCATCTGGTAGCCTTCTGGGTGATAGGATTCTCAATATGTATGTTGACCGACATCATCCTGAAGTATATTGTTAAGATGCCGAGGTCGTTCCAGAAAGGTGTCGACTACATCATCCGCCGCAACCTCTGGTTCCAGCTTATCAACACGCCGCTTGTGGCACTTGGCATCTGTCTTTATCGCCACTTCGTGCTGAGCAACCGCGTAGAGGGTAATCAATTTTCTGTGGTCAATTTCCTTGAGACGCTTGTCATCATCGCTTTCTGTTCTTTCGCCATCGGACTCTATTGGCGCTTCAAGTACCGCAGCAAATATCTGGCGATGGAATTGGAAGAGACGAGGCTGCTGAACGAGGAGTTAAAGAAGGTGCAGGAATCAAAGGTCCATGATTCGGACGATGTTCAGAAGAACGCGACCACTCCCGTTGATGCTTCACTTACGCTCACTGGCACCACTAACGAATCTGTGACGCTTCAGATTTCCCACCTATTATATATTGAGGCTGTGGGCAACTATGTCAAGGTGAGCCATCTGCGCGACAATCAGGTGCATGCCGACATGCTTCGTGCTACCATGAAACAGATGGAGGAAACGCTGCAGAACTATCCGATGATTGTCCGCTGCCATCGTGCCTTCTTGGTCAATCTTAGTCAGGTAGAGCAGATTGTCTCACATTCAGGCTCCACTCAACTCATCGTTAAGCACTGCCACGAGTCACTCCCCGTCTCGCGCAGCAACATGTCCACAATAAAAGAAGCCCTCAAATTGAATTGAGGGCTTCTTCGTATGAAGCAAATACGAACTACATTCGTGCCTTTTGTTTCTCTCCAGCGCCACTTCCACGATACTTTGAACGGGCCTCGTTGAACTTCCAGGTGAGGTCGAGCATGAAGGTGCGACGAGCGGGATTACTGGTTGTCAACTCGCGGATACCGTAAATGATGGCATCGGTTTTGTCGGTATTGAAGACATCGTAGCAACGCAGGTCGGCTGTCAATGAGCCCATACGTCCCAGACGGAAGTCGCGCTGCACACCCAGCGTAGTATTAAAACGCTGGCAGGTGATGCGGTTATTGTTATAGTCGCCCTTCGAAGACCACTGCATATTGGCCATCAGACGGAAGGCGTGCGGCAGTTCGATGTCGTTATTCCATGCAAGGGTCAGATAGGGGTGGTTGAGCGTCTTCAACGTACCATCGATAGTCGGTGTCTTATAGTTCTGGAAGAAAGAATAAGCATACCACGTCGGGTGCCACTTGTCGATAGTTGGACGGGCCGACAGGCTGAAAGACAGCTGGTCGTAATCTTCAGTACTGTTGATAGGACGGACGAGGCTGATGAGCGGATCCGTGCTGCCAGGGAAAGGCTCGGTGGACAGGGTGACAACATCCTTGATGCGTCCGTAGTTGATGGTCAGGTTGGCCCACTGGTATGCCGCATTCAGCACGAGACTGTGCGTGTAGGTCGGCTTCAGATAAGGGTTGCCACTCTGGTAGGCATAGCGATTCAGATAGATGGTCGAACTGGTCAGGTTTGAGTAGCTGGGACGCTCGATATCACGACGATACGACAGCGACAGTTGCATCTTGCCAATAGGTGCCGATAGAACTACCGTGGGGAACCAATCACCATAGTTGCGACACACATCGTCTTCACGTACGCCAAAGTTGTAGTAGTCGTTCTGCAGGTGCTCATAGCGCATACCCACCTGGGCAAAGAGACGACCGAACTGGCGTCCGTACTCTACAAAGACTGCTGCTGACTTTTCGTTGATTTCCGTATCGGTAGCCTTCACGGGAACGGCATCTGTAGATGTAAACGAGTAGGCATCCATGCGATGGTTGTAGGAATACTCGCCACCTACGGAGAGGTTACCCTTCAAGATAGGATAAGAGAAGATAAGCTTCGAGGCCCAGAAGTCGTTCGAGCTGTTGGTGTTGCTCTCGATGAGGCGAGACTCGGTGCTGGCGGGTAAACCACCAGTCACAGAAGCAGCCGTTGTCTGCTCTGTGGTGCTGCCTGGAGTTTCTGTCTTATCGAAGAGTCCATCAATGTTCAGGTCGATACCCAACTTACCAACCTTACCATTATAATAGGCATTGAAGATGTGCTTGCGGAAGTTGTCGTCCTGCCAGATATGGCTCTCAGAGTGCTCCTTGAATTTACCGTTCTCATAGGAATCGGTAAAGAAATTACTGGTCAGTTCACCACTGGGATGGCGGTCGTACTTGTAGTAGGCACCGAAACTGTGTTTCTCGTTGACCATGTAGTTCACCTGCAGTTGGGGTGACCATCCCTTCCAGATATTCTTCGTATTCTGGGTGGTCTTGCCTAGAATGTAGTCGGGACCGGCATAGTATGTCAGGTCATTATCCTGCTTGCCTTCGTGGTGACCATAGCGACCAGCCCAGAACGAGGCGGTAATGTCGAGACCACCCGTGCGATAGTTCACGTCGAGGTTGTTGGTCAGCGTGTGACCATACCTATAGATGCCACCTGCGTTATCCTGAAAACTCAGACCCTCACCCTGCGCCTTCTTCAGCGTGATACGAACGACAGCTTTTGTCGAGGCAGCATAGCGCGCACCTGGATTCTGCACCACGTCGACGTGCTGAATCTGGTCAGAGCGCAAACGAGAGAGTTCACTGACATCCTGCACCTTGCGTCCATTGATATACACCTCGGCAGCACCACGCCCAAGAACCTCTACACTCCCGTCGCGCTCAGCCTTCAACTGTGGAATTTTAGAGAGTGCGTCGCTCACAGTTCCGGCTTTTTCTAATATGGTACCTGCGACGGTGGTGCGCATAGCGTCGCCCTTGACACGTGTCTTGGGCAAACGGCCCTTGACCACGATGCCGCCGAGTTGTTGTGTCTGGTTATACCATAGGGTAGTGTCTATTGCCAAGGTGTCGGCATCCAACCACTCTTCGTCTTCTTCTACTTCATTGTTGTCATCGCCACTGGCTGCATACGTCGTCATTGTCATCATCATTGCAACCATCATAAGTGTCATTCTAAAAAGCATCTTTTTCATATTTCTACTATTTTACCGTTTATGATTTTTCGATTAAGCATTTTCGTCTATTGGACGCTGCAAAGGTATGACGAAGTTGCAGCATTCACAAATTTCTGGGATAAACAGCACGGAAATGTGACGAATTGCAGCAATCATAATGCTTTGTAAACGAATTGTGCGAGATTTCTTCTTCACTACAATAAAATGGGGAGGAAGTGCGTTATATGAAGGTATGCACAGATTGTATATTATCATATGTGTAGCAGTGGTGGCCATGTTCCTGACGGGATGTGGTGCTGAACAGGCAGTGAAGAAGGGTGACCGCTTCTATGCCCTGGGAGAGTATTACGATGCCAGCACGAAATACAAGAAAGCATATTCGCAGACCCCTGCCAAGGAGCGTACACAGCGTGGTAAGGTGGCGCTGAAGATGGCAGAGTGTTACCGCAAGATCAATTATACGCAGAAGGCTATTGCCGCCTATAACAACGCCATCCGATACAAGCAGACCGACTCGCTGACCTACCTGTATCTGGGTCAGCAGCTGATGAAGAACGGCAACTATAAAGAGGCCGAGAAAGCCTTCCAAACCTTTCTGGACTCCATGAGGAATGACGGATCTACGGAATCGCGGAATTACGAACAGCTGGCAAAGACTGGCATTCAGTCTGCCCAGAAGGCTCCTCAATGGAAGAAGAAGGGTTCGGCCTATACCGTGAAGCGCGAACGGTTCTTCGACTCACGACGTGCAGAGTACTCCCCGATGCTGGCTGGCGAAGAGAACGACCAGCTGTTCTTTACCTCTACCCGCAATCAGGCCAAGGGTGACGAACTCAGCGGCATCACAGGAACAAAGAATGCCGACATCTTTATGTCACAGAAAGACGATAAGGGTAAGTGGCAACGACCAGAAGTCATCGACTCTGAACTGAACAGCGACGACGACGAGGGAGCCTGCTGTTTCTCGCCCGACGGACGAACGATGTACCTGACCCAGTGTCGCACCGATGCCTCCTACCCCCGCTATGCCACCATCATGACCAGCAACCGTTCGGATGCATCATGGAGCAAAGCCACGGAGCTGACCATCACCCACGATACGCTGTCGGCCTACGCCCACCCTGCCGTCTCGCCCGATGGTGAATGGCTCTACTTCGCCAGCAACATGCCTGGTGGCATGGGCGGCTATGACATCTGGCGCATGCGACTATCCGACAAAGAGCTAAGCGCTGTAGAGAACCTCGGCGAACCCATCAACACCCCTGGCGACGAACTATTCCCCACCTTCCGTCCCAATGGCGACCTCTACTTCTCCAGCAATGGTCATGAGGGCATGGGTGGACTGGATATCTACTTCGTAGAAGATGGAAAGGTTCAGCACCCAGGCTATCCGTTGAACTCACAGGGTGACGACTTCGGCATGACCTTCGAGGGACTCCTCAACCAAGGATTCTTCTCCAGCAATCGTGGTGACGGCAAGGGCTGGGACCATATCTATTCATTCTACAACCCAGAGATCGTACAGACTGTCAAGGGTTGGGTGTATGAACAGGACGGTTACGAACTGCCACAGGCGGTAGTCTATATGGTGGGCAACGATGGCACCAATATGAAACTCAGCGTGAAGGGTGACGGTTCGTTTACACAACCCATCAAGCCTGGTGTCGACTACGTCTTCTTAGGAACCTGCAAGGGTTTCCTGAACCACCAGGAGCAACTACGTGTAGAGCCCGTCACAGAGTCAGAGGAGTATGTCCTGCAGTTCCCATTGGCCAGCATCACAGCCCCCGTACTCATCGAGAATATCTTCTATGATTTCGACAAGGCCACCCTGCGACCAGAGTCAACGGCAGCCCTCGACAAACTCGTTGCATTGCTTAACGAGAATGCCAACGTCACCATCGAGTTGTCGGCCCACTGCGACTATAAAGGTTCTGCGGAATATAACAAAGGACTGGCACAACGACGTGCCGAAGCGGTGGTGGAATACCTCACAGCACACGGTATTCCTGAAGACCGTCTGAAACCCGTAGGCTATGGCAAGGAGAAACCTAAGACCATTCGTCGTAAGTTGACAGAGAAATATCCGTTCCTCAAAGAGGGCGACGTCTTGACAGAGGATTTCATCAAGAAGCTTGACGAGGAACAGCAGGAGATTTGTAACCAGCTGAACCGTCGCACGGAGTTCATCGTGCTGCGTACTACCTACGGACTGTTTCCGAAGAAATAACCTCTCCGACGCCCACAAAGAGCAAGCCGAAGAGAATCGTTGCCACCATCAGCAGATTGATACTGATGGTCTGGACAGCCATCGTACGAACCAGAACCTCTAACTGTATGGCCAGCAGGGTCCAACCGTCGAACAGCACAAACAATATGGCGAACACAACGATGCAGAACATCGTCCACATGCGGGTCAGCCACCTGCGATGAGCAGCCAACAGCGAATGCTGGGGCAGATGCTGCATCACCCGCTCCGTAAAACCGTTGTCGGCAATCTGCTGCTGTGAAGCTTCCTGGAAGAACTGCTTCAACAAAATATCATTATCATCGGTCATATCCATTCTGTCTTAAATAGTTAGCTAACTTTTCTTTTCCACGGGAGAGGTGCGACTTGATGGTACCCTCCTTCATCTGCGTGATCTTGGCAATGCCTGCAATGTCATAGCCATCAATGAGTTGCAGGGTGATACACGTACGCTCGTCAGGCTTTAGGAGTGCCAGGGCGGCGTAGAGGTCAAGCTTTATTTCAGAGGTGAGTGGTGAGGAGTGAGAGGTGAGAGAATAGTCCATGCGCTCCTGTTGCACAACATCTTTCCTCTCACTTCTCACCTCTCCCCTCTCACCTCTTCTCGTATGATCGTACCACACATTATACGCTATGCGCATGATCCACGTCTTGAAGGAGGCGAGACCTCGGAAGGTGGTGATATTGGTGTAGGCTTTGATGAACGTGTCTTGTGCCAAGTCGTCACTCAACTGTTCATCGCCCATGGTCTGGCTCAGGAAGAACCTGCGGACAGGTGACTGATATCGGCGTACGAGCTCGTCGAAAGCCCGTCGGTTGCCAGATACCGCCACCTGCGTTACAAGTACTATGTCGCTGAGCAGAGCCACCGTCTTACCTATTTTCTAACAGTCCCTTTTCAGGCATTACAATCCACGCTACGATGTAGAACAGTACACCCGAGAAGCAGGTGCAGAGGGTGAGGAAGGCGTATGCCAATCGCACTGCTACCGGATCGAAATCCAAATACTCAGCTATTCCTCCACAGACGCCGCCTAACATGCGGTCGTTACTGCGATAAAGTCTCTTTGTCATATTCTCGTCTTTTAAAATGAATACTACTATATATATTTACGACTATACTTTAATTTTTACGACAACTTTGACAACAAAGACAACTTTTTTTCTACGCTTGACAAGGACTCCGTAGACGCGGTTGCGTCGTAGGCCATATAAATATGTTGTCCTAAGTTGTCATAGTTGTCGTTTTAAAAAACATGTTGTCGTTAAAAAATCTCTTTGTTCTCTTGCTTCTTGTCTGTCATCTTGGCGACAATCACCTTGCCCAGTCCGATGCAGAACACCAGGGCACCTATGCCAAAGCCGACAGCACCAGCAGCAAACCAGAGGAAGATCATCAGACCAACACCCACAAAGCACTGGCGGATACCACTCTTATATTCCTCGTCACCAAACGTCGACTGTTCTTTAAGCAACTGGTCGGGAATGGGCTGTCCCTGTTGCATGGCCATCTGTGCCAGACGCATCTTGTCTTTGCGGTTCTTGTTGATGAAGTAGAACACAGCGATGATAATCAACAGGGGCGACAGCACAAAGACGATGAGCAACACTATCAGTATGAAGAACATACCGGCAATACCCGTCTGCATCAAACCAAAATGGTCGAAGAAGCTGTCAATAGGCGTCCGCACAAAGTCATCCTCATCATCAAAGGGGAAGTTGTCATCGGCAGCAGTGGGTGTCGATGCCGTTGACGTCGTATCAGAGAAGGCCTCTACCCCATTCTTACTCGTCGAGTCCACCAGCTCCGTCTGCTGGGGCTGTGGGGTGTGACGGTGCTTCTGGGCAACAGCCTCGGTAGTCAGGCCCAACACCAGCACCATTGTCAAAGTAATCAGTAACTGTTTCATATTCGTAGTTGTTTTATTTGTTACACATAACTATTTATCTCACAATTAGTTCCTCAGTATCTATATCGCCGGAGCCAAACCTGCGCTTATTCATCTTCCTGACGGTACCTTTCATTTCAATATCGCCAGATCCCTTGACCTGTGCATCCACCTCGCCACTATCGTCAAGACCCATCTCGATATCGCCAGAGCCTATCACACTCAGTCTGGCCTGCTGCGTCTTGACATTGTTCACTGACACATCGCCAGAACCGACAAGCGATACGTTAACGCGGTCGCAGATGATATCCTTAAAATAGATATCGCCAGAACCCTTCAATTCGATGTCGAGGGTGTCGGTATCCAACGGATGAACACACATGAAATCGCCAGAACCCATCAGGCTGATGCCCAGAAAGTCGGGCGAGGTGACATACACGATGACATCATCGCTATCGACACTGCCTATATGAATGATGCTGGTGCCACGCTTCACGTTCACCTTCAGCGTATTACCCTCTACTGTTGTCTCTATCTTCTTGATAACATCCTGAGGAGCATGTACTCGGACAGAGAACGAGTCGGCCTGGGCATACTTCACATTCATCGAACCCATCAACTGGATACGTTCAAAGCCCTTCAGAAAACGGGGCTCCTCAGCAGTTGATTTAACTGTGACAGTCTTCGTCACGTCAAACTTGCAAGATGTAAACAAGACAACTGCCATGATGGCAAAAACGATTCTTTTCATACCTTTCTTTGTTTATGTTTTTACCCTTTAGACGTAATAATTCCTAATTTAGTTGCAAAGATAGGAAAAAAAATTGTAACTTTGCAAGCAAATGACACAATTACCTGCCGCTTTCACGGAAAAAACACGCCAACTGATGGGCGAGGAACGCTTCGAACGCTATCTGCAGTCGTTCGAGGAGGAACCTCCTGTCAGCATACGAGTGAACCCAAGGAAGATGAATTCGCAACGCCACACTCTGACCTCGGTCAGAGATGATGGCAGATGGCAGATAGCAGAGGGAACACCCGTGCCCTGGTGCAGGAATGGCTACTATCTGCAGAAGCGTCCGAACTTCACCATGGATCCCCTACTCCATGCCGGCTGTTACTACGTGCAGGAAGCCGCCTCGATGTTCCTCGACGAAGCGTTGCGGCAACATCTTACATCTGCCGTCAGACCTCTTACATCTCTCGACATGTGCGCCGCACCTGGCGGAAAGTCAACATTGTTGCGCAGTGTGTTGTCTGAGGATTGCGTACTGTACAGCAACGAGCCCATCCGTAATCGTGCCAATATCCTGCTGGAGAATGTAACGAAATGGGGATATGATAACCATATCGTCACCAACAACTACCCCAAGGACTATCGTAAGTCGAAGATGAAGTTCGACCTCATTCTCTGCGATGTGCCCTGCTCTGGCGAGGGGATGTTCCGCAAGGACCCTGCCACCATCCGTGAGTGGAGTCCACAGAACGTAGAGAAGTGCTGGCAGTTGCAGCGTGAGATTGTCGACGATGCCTGGGCATGTCTGAACCCTGGCGGTCTGCTGATATACAGCACCTGCACCTTTAACACCAAGGAGAACGAGGAGAACATCCGTTATTTCCTGGAGCAGTACGACGATATGGAGGTGGTACCCGTTGACGTTAAACCCGAATGGAACATCACCGGTTCCCTGCTCGATGGTTTCCACGAACCCGTCTATCGTTTCATCCCTGGCATCACCCGTAGCGAGGGACTGTTTATGTGCGTGCTGCGCAAGCATGGGGACTGTCCCAGCTGTGAGAAGCGTAGCGGATTACAGAGGGACTGTCCCCGTAATGCCCAGAAGTTAAACATCATGACCTCAGACGCCACCCATCAGACCTCAGACTTCAGACTTGATCTCTCCTACCAACAGGCTATCGCCTACCTGCGCCACGAGGCACTGGTATTGCCTGAAGACACCCCTCGCGGACTGGTCACCGTCTGTTTCCAAGGCCACCCCTTAGGACTGGTGAAGAACATCGGCTCACGTGCCAACAACCTCTACCCCAAAGAATGGAAAATAAAGACTACACATATTCCAAACGACTATGAAGCAATACTTAGACATACTGAATCGAATACTGACTGAAGGCACCCAGAAGGGCGACCGCACAGGAACAGGTACCATCAGCATCTTCGGAACCCAGTCACGATACAATATGGCCGACGGCTTTCCCCTGCTGACTACCAAGAAGCTGCACCTGAAGAGTATCATCTATGAACTGTTGTGGTTCCTGAATGGTGACACAAATGTGAAGTACCTGCAGGAACACGGCGTACGCATCTGGAACGAATGGGCCGACGAGAATGGTGAGCTGGGGCCCGTCTATGGTCACCAGTGGCGCGCATGGCCCGACTACAATGGTGGAGTGATAGACCAGATACAATATGTGGTGGACCAGTTGAAGAACAATCCCGACTCCCGTCGTATGATTGTCTCGGCATGGAACGTTGCAGAGGTCAACAAGATGGCGTTGCCTCCCTGCCACACCATCTTCCAGTTCTATACCGCTCCCCTGCCCGACGGCCGCCGC
>Ga0256407_10011862_pt1 | contig 11975 bp, 12 predicted proteins | sample RumenRJG_04DNA_FD_193489 | JGI IMG/M metagenome (GOLD analysis project Ga0256407, IMG submission 193489) | Bovine rumen microbial communities from Lethbridge, Alberta, Canada - RJG_04 | ecosystem: Host-associated > Mammals > Digestive system > Stomach > Rumen | place: Canada: Alberta... | reverse complement strand
TTTTTCACACTTTTCCCTTCCCCGCCGGCCCCTTCAATATTATGTTATGTATAACAATAACATTGTATAACGTATGTATAACTATTATTGACAAAGTGCCGCCGCCCCCCTATAATAGACCATAGATGAGATGATTCCCACGAAAGGATGGTAGAAATACATGGGTGAAGTAAAACAAACTAATTTCCGTATCAACCAGGAGACAGCTGACGCCTTCCGCAAGTTCTGTGAAGACCACGGCATGAACCAGGCACAGGGCTTCGACCACATCATGCAAGTCGTCGAGATGGATCGTGCAAAGGCCGCCGCGCCGGAGCGAAAAACAGAGATCGAGTCTTTTGAAAAGCTGATGAAGGATGCCATGGCTGCATACCTGTACAGCATCGAAATAAATCAAAACTCGGAAGCTCGGATCCGGGAGCAGTTCGCTTCGGATCTTGACAGAAAAAACAAGATGATTGACGACCTTCGCGCCAAGGCCGAACAGCTGCAGGCAGAGAAAGATGCTGCAGAGGCTGTGGCCGCTGAGGCTGTGAAGGCAAAAGACCAGGCAGAGAAAGACGCGGCGGCGGCCGATAAAGTACGCATCGCAGCCGAAAAGACAGCTGAAGACAAACAAACCATCGCCGACACTCTGGCCGCAAAACTCGCAGAGGCAGAGAAGAAAGCAGAAGGATTTGACGACCTCAAGGCTGCACTCTCCGCCTCCCAGGACGAACTGAGGGAGGCAAAAGAAGCTGCAAAGGATGCTGCCAGAGAGGCGGAGCGAGCAAAGGATCAGGCAGTCAAAGAAATCTCTGACGCCATGCATACACAGATTTCAGCACTCCGGGACGAACTTCGCAACTCCAAAAGTGAGACCGACGCAGCCAGGCGTGACGCAGAAATGGCAAAGACTGCAGCAATCGCTGAGCTGTCCCAGGCTCACAGAACCGAAGTCGCAGAGATCCGGGCAAAACTCGACTCCAGAACCGATGACCTCATGCAGACACGGCAACAGGCCGCAGAAGCACAGCTGGCGCTCCAGCAAGAGAAGGAAAGAATCGCGGATCTTGAGCGCCGGTTAAAGGATGCTCTGGCGAAAGCTAAGTCCTGACAATAACGACAATTCAATATGAATTATATGGCGGGGGTACTCCCCCGTCTTTTTTATGCTCGTGCCTCATGCACGGGCTTTTTTATTTTTTTTTATAAGAACCGGCTTTCTGCCATATATAAAAACGTCAATAGATGGAATTTCATGGAGAGTAAAACAGCTCCATGGGAAAACGCATCATTTTGCAAACAGTGTTACGGTATAGGTACAACAACATAAAAACCAACGAATAATAACATATAACAGGAGGAAAATTCTTAATGACAAGTAAAAAAAGTATGATCACGATGGCCGACCTGGAACGGATAGAGTGCCTGCTTCAGGGAGATACCTGTGAAACCACTCTGCCCCCGAAGCTGAGAAATTACGAGCCAGAGTGGGAGATGGAGGGCTACAGCAAGCTGGCAGAATGTTACTATCTTGCTCAGCTGGTCCATTCGCTCCGGGAGGCCCTGTGGCAGATGGCTGACACCGAGGATCCCCTGGCATGGAACGAGGTTGATACTTTCGAGCCGCACATCGAATTTTCGCCGTACCCTCACAATCCCTACGTTTGTGTTGATTGGCATTTCCAGGGTGACGATATCGATCGAGAACACTTTTTCGAGCGGCGGTCAGCCGCTTGTGGGCAGGAAGAAAAAAAAGCGGCCGAAAAAAATCGCGAACAGATTGCGAAGAATACGGCAAACTATTGGGCGGATAAGGCGCTAGCTGATAGCTGGTGGCGCTGATGACCTAGGAATATATACCACAGAACTTAAGCTCGCGCTGAATGCGCGGGCTTTTTTTATTTTTTGTTATAGACGCAACTGCTCTTCCATATAGATATCGAGAGACTGATATGTATGGAGACGACACAGCGGCAGGAAACTGCTGCACAGAGTAGTGAAGAAAGGAAGAACAAACAGAGAACCGTGGACACCTGAGCGGCCCATGGGACAAAGAGCGCGGGACATGGGGCCGCGCAAGAAGGAAAAAGGCGGGGAGGAGAAAAAATGAAAAGTCTGACAACACAGACTCTGTCGAGAAAAATCCGCCAGTACCTGACACCCCTGACACTTCTGATCGGATGTAAAACGATCCTAAATAATCCGTCGATTACGTAAGCAACGCACCGAGCCCGGTCGTGTTGGGAACGGGGGAGACGGGGAGACTACAGGCTTGACCGACCTGTGGCTCCTGGCGGGGCAACGAACTGCTGCCGCCGAATGTGGGACGAACCACATAGATGGTTATTCTATTTGCCCGTCAGGGCAAGAGAATAACCAGTCTATGCGGATTAACCGCAGTTTATCCCGGATACCCACCGGGGAAGGCGGAGCTCAGAAACAACCACAAAAACGACGGTTAACAGGATTACCAGGGGCGACCCGGCGCGATGCCTGAAGCGCGGCGATCCGAAAGGAGCATACCCAGCTCACGAAAAAGGGTGGAAAGGCATTTTAACAGAAAATAGGCAAAGAAAGAGATGAAGGATATGGGAAGAAAAAAGAACAGCCTACAGCATGAACTCATAATGCGTGTACTGCCAGCCATTCAGAACAATAAAACAGGACGTTCCTACAAAAAGCACCTCAAGTCATTTGCCCGGTGGGCCAAGGAACAGGGGTATAAACGTCCAGAAGATATCACAAGAGAAGTGATTCAAGAATACGAAGTGCATCTTGAGGCAGATCCAAAACAGTACTCTGCGGCCACAATCCACTCATATCTTACACCGGTCTGCAAGGCCGCTGGCGTGAACATGAGTCTGATCAGGAAACCGAGAAGAACTGCGGGCACGATAACAAAAGGGCGTGACTATGACGCGGGCGGACAGCCGCTTTCGCAAAACGAGAAAGGCCGCAAGGAGGAAAGTGACCCCCGGTACGCACGACTGATGGCATTGCAGAAGGCGGTCGGCATCAGACGTGCGGAGCTGGGACGCCTCACCGGCTCCGATCTGATCCGGCGAGGCAACGGCTGGTATGTCGTTGTGGAACGCGGCAAAGGCGGAAAGCGCCAAGAGCAGCTCATTCTCCCAAAGGACGTCGAGTCCGTTCGCTCGATTTTTGATGGGGTCGGAGCTGATCAAAAAGTCTTTTCCGAAGCGGAGATGAAAAACCACATCAACCTCCACGGGGCCCGGGCAGCTCATGGTAAGGAGTGTTACCAGTACTACCTGTCGCTTATAACGACAAGGCCTGGCGCGGCAGACCGCTTACGGGCAGCTCTTCTTCGGCGCTGGGAAAAAGGGCATGAGCGTCTGCTCGAGAGCAATCCGGAAGCGTGGGAGCGTCAGAGAAATCGCTTTATATCCGATCTCGACGACCGCCCGTATCTCATTCGAGGGGAAAATCTTGAGAAAGCCCGGGCTCTCGGGCTTCCGGATACATATAACCGGCTCGCATTAATGGCCGTTTCGGTTTTTCACTTATCTCATTGGCGCCTGGATGTCACTATTACAAATTACTTGATTGGCTAGTCCTCATGGGAAAACGCATGGTTTTCAATATTGACCTATGCTTATATCCGGAGGCCACCATAACTGACAAGGCTCCAAAAGCCGCAGGCTTTTGCATGGACAAGATCGATATGGTCAGGCAGTCGATATATCTACTCCGAAGGCCAGTATCCAGAATGTTCAAAGCTACGATATATAAGAATTTTTCGATTACTCAGGAGATAACATCATGAAACAAATCACTCTGTATGGCACCAAAGACAAGCTTTGGATCCTCTATGAAAATTTAGTCCTTGCAGGCATTACTCCTAAACCTATAATCGTTGATGGTGGTCGATATGTCATCGTCTACGTCGACGAAATCTCTATAGAAGAGGCTCATAACATCCTCAAGGATGAAGCATAGCCCACTATAGGGGAAACAACAACAATCATGGTTCTTGCTGGTTGCACGTACCAGTGGTGCAAAAGTCTCCTCCCCTGTTGTTGTTAGTACATCCTGTTAGTAAGAGCCTGTTGGTAGTCTTGTTATCACGAGTCCCGGAGAGCCCGTAAAATCAGGCTTTCCGGGACTTTTACCACCATAAAAAGTTCCAATTACCACTATAAAAAATTCCATTACCACCATAAAAAGTTCCGATTATCACCATAAAAAATTCCAATTCCCACTAAATAATCATTTTACAATTTAGTGGTAATATGATACCATGTTTTCGGAGGAAAATATATGGAAAACAGGAAAATGATGGTTGCAAAATCCAATCCAATTCTGAACATGAAAAACGACTTCGACCTTTATCAACAGCGGATGATGAACCTGTATCTTGCCAAAATAAACCCGCTGGACGAATCATCAAGGTGTGTATCCGTATCTCTGGCACAGTTTGTAGAGCTCATCGGGATAAAAAAAGTCAGCGTAAAAAAACTACAGGCCCTTGCAAACAAGGCTTTGGATCTGAGAGTGGACCTGTGCCGTGTAGGCATAGACGATGATGGAAAAAAACGAGAGATGGTGCAGATGGACATCATTTCCGTTTGGGAACGCTTTAGGGTATATTCCAAAGACGGGGTATGGACAATCGACCTTTTGGCCAGCGGAAGCATAATGCCTTATCTTTTTCAGGTAAAAGACCTCGGTTATCTGAATTTCTCTGTATTGTTGGCGCTGAGAATGAGGTCGCCAATTGCAGAGAAGCTATATGAGCAGTGCGCTAGATTTAAGGATCGTGGTGTTTTTACGATCACCCTGGATCATCTGCGTGAAAGGCTCGGCATCTCTGGTAAGAAATCATATGAGAGTTACAATCGGCTGAAGACCGGTGTTTTGCTGAGATGCATGAAAGAAATTAATGAACATACAGATATATATGTAAGTATTGCATCAGAAAAGCGTGAGCGCAGGAGAGGAGCACCTGTCAGCAGTATCACATTCTCCGTCAAAAAAAACAAAACTTATCAGGAAGACGATGCAGACGTAAAGTTACGAAATCTCTATGGCGAAGAAGAAAAAAATATAGTGGAAATGAAACCGTTTGAAGTGAAGGCGAATCAACCGGTTAGCGCGTCTGTGGAGAATGAACAGAATCCACAAGACACCAAACAAAAGCAGCTGCAGGATCGTCTGCAAAAAGAATATGGCCTGTCTGACGATGAAATCAAATATATTCTGCAGGATCAAAAGAAGTTGACCTTACCGGACGAGCGCGTCGAGGAAGTCGTAGCATATGCTTTCGCTCATGTGCCGGAAAACCCGATTGCATATATCAGATCCATGCTCAGGCAGAAAGAGGCAGTTTTAAGGGTGGTATCCGAGGAGGAAAAGGCGAAGCCGGTATATAGGAACCAATTCAATCAAATTGAGAACAACACATATAATTTCGACGAGCTGGAGAGGGAACTCTTGGGAGAAAATGTTCCGGAGGGGTTGCCGCCGTACTATATCGTTATGGATAGGCCCTCGGAGGATGTAATGAAAAGATTGGCTGCATATACTGCTTTGGGAGTGCCTTCTGATAAAATCAAAGTTTTAACAGAAGAAGAGTACAATAAACTTAAATAAGCAAGACAAAGGGCAGGCTTCGGCCTGCTTTTTTATTGCCGACCAGTGCTGAAAAGGGTAAAATACAAGGGTGTACAATGTATGTACAATAGAATTTGTGTTTGAAGAAGATAAAAAACAGCCTTGTACAATGTTTGTACAATGATATTTGTATAAGGAGTATGGATGATTTCAATTAAAGAGTATGCAAAAAGTCACGGTGTGAGCTACGAGGCTGTCCGATCGCAGGTGGCTCGGTATATGGACAGAGAGGCAGACGGCTTCAGACTGGCAGACCACATAAGCAAGGTTGGCCGGACACAATACATAGATGACGAGGGTGTGGCCTTCCTGGATGAACGAAGGTCAAGAAGCCCTATAGTTATCCAGCAGGAGGAAAGAGATGAGACTATCGATCGACTCCGGGCACGAGTGGATGAGCTACAGGCAAGGCTGATTACAGCACAGGACGAGTACAGGGCTTTGCTGGAAGAAAAGCATGCGATTGAGATGCGAGAGCAGGAACTGATTGCCGACAGACAGATGATTGACGAGATTCGGGCAGAGACCGCCGAGGCAGTAGCCAGAGCAGAAAAGGCCGAGGCAGCCCAAAAAAAGGCAGAGGAAGAAACTGTAGATGCCCGGTCCCGGGCTGAGAAACAGGAGAAGGCGGCACGGGAAGCCAAAGAGGAAGCGGATCGGCTGCGAGAAGAAGCTGCAGAGGCCGAAAAAGTTGCTGGAGAGGCAAAGGAGCGCGCTGACAAGATGGAATCCGCTGGGCTACTTGAACGGATTTTCAAGACATGGTAAAATTAAGGCAGAAAAAAAGGGTGCCGCCAGTAGACGGTCAGCCCAGATTATAAGTTAGTCACAGAATGACCGCCTTACTTTTCCAGAGCACGGGCGGTCATTTCTGTGTCTTGCAGCTCGAATTTTTCGCGCCTTTATCTTTGCCGATGCTATAACCGGCCATAAAGCAGGCAAGGCCAAAGCCCAGCACTGTAATAAGGTCAATTACGCTCATAGCTCAGCCCTCCTTTCGTTAGATTCCTTTCCTCGGTTCCCATCTTTCCTGGTTTCCCATTCAATCTGGTTTCCCGGATCCGGTTATCTGATCGGAGGGTCACAGTCCCTCCGGAATACCCTTGCGGGCAGAAAGAGGGCTAACCGTCCACCATCTTTCAGGGGCGAAGCTCCTGTGGCAGCACCAAAGGAAATTATGGCATATATAATGAAAAATATCAAACAGAGAAGATATGGACCTTCCGCAGTTGGTAAGTGCCCTCATGGGAAAAGGTGCTTCCAGATGACCTATGGTATAGTGATGTAGTCTCAAAACTCAAAACTTATGATACAACCAGTGCCGCCGGCGAGAACCGGCGGTTTTACTGGCCTTCTGAAGTCTCAAAAGATATAATCAAAAAGGAAGGGGGGATTTATGCGAGAAATGACGGCCTCAGAGAAAAAAGAGTATGATATGCTCACTTCTCAAATGGAACAGATGAAGTTACGCTTGGACGAGCTTGCTGATCGTCCAACTATCTATGGATATGCCCGCGTGAGTACGCCAGGACAGGCCCGCAACGGGAATTCCTTGAAGGAACAAGAGGAAAGGCTGCGAGCTGCCGGTGCGGAAAAAATCTACAAGGATGTTTTCACGGGCCGTAAAATGGACAGACCAAAGCTGCAAGAAATTAAAGGGAAGCTGCAGCCTGGCGATACTTTGATTGTAACAAGGCTGGATCGGCTAGGGCGATCCGTGGCGCAGGCATCGGCGCTGATCACGGAGCTCCTGGACGCTGGCGTCACAATCAATGTGCTGAATCTCGGAATCCTGAGTAATGGTAGTGTATCTACATTATTGAGAAATGTTTTGCTGTCTTTTGCTCAGTTTGAACGCGACGTGATTATTGAGCGTACACAGGAAGGAAAATCCATAGCTCGGCAACGGGAAGGATACAGAGATGGCAGGCCGAAGAAATATAGTCAGGCGCAGCTCGATCTTGCCATGGAATTACTTTTGGATCATTCATATAATCAAGTCGTTGAAATGACAGGTATCTCAAGGGCAACACTGGCACGCGAAAAGAAGAGACGGAGGGATGAAAAATGACTGATGCGCAGCAGAGAGAAGCTGCACGACAGTTTTTCTATAGATGGCAGAATAAGGGAAATGAGAAGCAGGATGCCAGCTCCTATTGGGTTGAGATCTTACAGGATATCCTTGGCGTTGGAGACGTAACTCAACGCATAGAGCTTGAGAAGCCTGTTATCGGCCCAGACGGGAACACAAAATACATCGATGTATATATCCCGGAGACGCGCGTGCTGATTGAGCAGAAATCACTGGGGATTCCTCTTGACAAGCCGCAGCAAGGGCACAATGGGATGACCCCATATGAGCAAGCCAAGATGTATGATAACGGTCTGCCGTTTGACGAAAAGGCCAGATGGATCATTACATCGAACTTTGGTGAGATCTGGATCTACGATATGAACCAGAAGAAGCCGGAGGCTAACATTGTGAAGATTGCCCTGCAGGAACTTTCCGCGAAGTATCATATGCTGGATTTTGTCGTGAACCGGGAAACCAAGAAAATCACGCAGGAGATGGAAATTTCCCTGAAAGCCGGCGAAATCGTTGGAGAGCTGTACGATGCCTTCCATAAGCAGTATAAGAATCCGAATAATCCAGAGATGCTTCAGAGCCTCAACAAGCTGTGTGTCCGCCTCGTCTTTTGTCTGTATAGCGAAGACGCCGATGTTTTCGGCAAGAAGAGCCTGTTCCATGACTATATGGCTCAATTCAAGCCATCTCAGGCGCGAAAGGCTCTGCGGGATCTCTTCCGGGTCCTCAATCAGAAGCCCGAAGAGCGGGATAAATATCTCGCGGACGATGATCCAATTCTTGCATCCTTCCCCTATGTCAACGGCGGACTGTTTAACGGGGATGACGCGGAAATCCCGCCTTTTACCGACGAGATAATGGATCTGCTTCTAAACAAGGCCTCCGAGAATTTTGATTGGTCAGGCATCAACGGTACCATCTTCGGTGCTGTGTTTGAATCCACACTGAACCCGGAGACTAGAAGATCCGGAGGAATGCACTACACTTCCATCGAGAACATCCACAGGGTGATTGACCCGCTCTTCCTGGACGATCTAAAGGAGGAGTTTGAGTCCATCAAGGCCATCAATATCTGGAGGACCCAGAAGAAAAAGCTGGAGGCCTTCCAGAACAAACTGGCTTCCCTTACATTCCTGGATCCGGCCGCAGGCTCCGGGAACTTCCTTACGGAAACATACACAAGCCTCCGCAAGATCGAGAACGAAGTGATTAAGCTCCTGTCCCGCGGCCAGATGACGTTCGGAGAGGCTATCAACCCAATTAAGGTAAACATCGGTCAGTTCGCCGGCATCGAGATCAACGATTTTGCGGTCACCGTCGCGAGGACCGCACTCTGGATCGCCGAGAATCAGATGATGAAGGAGACCGAGGACATCGTCCAAATGGACCTCGAGTTCCTGCCTCTTAAGACCACGGCGAGGATCGTGGAGGGGAACGCGCTGAGGATGGACTGGAATGATGTGGTTAATAAAAACAAATTGAACTATATCATGGGAAATCCGCCTTTTGTTGGCGCCTCTCTGATGACAGCAGAACAGAAGGAAGATGCTGTTGCTATTTTCGGAAAAGGAAAGAAGCTATCGAATAGTATAGATTATGTCGGTGCCTGGTATTACAAAGCAGCGGAAATCATGCAAGGAACGGTCATTTCTGCGGCTTTGGTGTCTACTAACAGCGTCACTCAAGGAGAACAGGTTTCACCTCTATGGGATGAACTTTTCAGTAGATACAAAGTCAATATTACATTTGGATACAGAACTTTTATTTGGAACAGTGAGGCAAGTGACAAAGCACATGTTCATTGCGTGATAATTGGTTTCTGTTGTCATCCATATTCCGGTACACGCAAGATTTTTGACGGAGAAACAGTGACACCCGCCGCTAATATATCTCCGTACCTGGTGGACGCTCCAAACGTGACAGTGATAAGTCGCGGCACGCCAATTTGTAAGGTCCCGAAACTCACGAAGGGGAATCAACCGACAGACGGAGGCAATTTTATTTTGTCTCAGGAAGAACGGGAAGAGTTGGTTGGATTGGATCCCTCTGTTTCTGACCTGGTAAAGCGATATATTGGCGCTCGGGACTTCCTTAACAATAACGAGGTAAGATATTGTCTTTGGCTTAAAGACGTTCCGCCAAATAGGTATAAACATAACAAAGAAATTACAAGGCGCCTGAAAAACATTCAGGATTTTCGCGCGAAAAGTACAGCAGCGCCAACAAGGAAGGCTGCGGAATGGCCGTATAGATTCTTTTCTTGTCCACAGACAGAGGAACCATATATCATCATCCCACGGCATTCATCCGTCAACCGAAGGTATATCCCAATGGGGTATATGTCGTCGGATAATATAGCATCCGACGCCTGCTCAATCATTCCAGGCGGAACCATGTATCATTTTGGTGTTCTGGAGTCTAATGTTCATATGTCATGGATGAGGACCGTTGCCGGGCGTCTTAAAAGCGATTACAGATATTCTGGTGCCGTCGTCTACAATAATTTCCCGTGGCCGTCCCCGACGCCGGATCAGAAACAGAGAATAGAACAGACCGCCCAGGGGATCCTGAACGCCAGAGCCCTGTATCCGGGTAGCAGCCTGGCAGACCTCTACGATCCCTTGACTATGCCGGTCGAGCTCAGGAAGGCCCACACGGCCAACGACAAGGCCGTCATGCAGGCCTACGGCATGCCGATCAAGGAGACCGACGAGGCGGCCTGCGTTGCGTGGTTGATGCGGCTATACCAGGAGATGACAACATGATACATCGGATAAAGAGTATAAAAGCACTTCCTGATTACAAGTTGCTCGTAGCCTTTGACGACGGAAAGACTGTTATCTATGACGTAAAGGAAGATATGAGAGATATACCTGGATATGAAATACTCCGTACATCATACGGACTATTCCAACAAGTACAAATAGACAAAAGTAGAACATGTGTATATTGGTCCCCTGATGTCGATTTGCCAAGTGACGCCATATATGACTACGGGGAAGTTCTTGAAGTTCAAGCCGACCTTTGCCCCGCCAGCGAAATCGATTGGGGGCCGGATGTCGGGGGAGAAGGTAACATCGAAATGATCACCTATAACACTCATGAGGAGACAGAAGCGTTCATGGAGGGATATGTGTGGGGACATAGAAAAGGCTGCCTCAGCGGATATGAAAAGTGCCTAAAAATGCTCGAGAACGAGTCTGAAGAGCTGCGAACCATGTTGGAGTCGGAGATATCGCGGCTTTGCCAGGAGATAGAAGCCGGCAAAGAATAAAAATAGCCTGCCGTAACAGAAACGGAGGATGACAGGGAATGACGTACGGTGAATGGATTGGTGTTGAGACCCAAAAAGAATGCGAACGAGAAACAATCGCAAAAAAACTAAAAAGGGGCTGCACCCCCGCATGGATCCACGAAGAAGATAAATTCCCCATGGAGCTGATCCGAGAAGTGCAAGCTTGCATGGAGAGCGGAAAAGGGGAAATGTACGAAAGCATTATGAAGGGCTTAATGGAAAATCTTCAGGACGTTCGAGCTCATGGGGATCCCCAGGAACGGAAGACAGTTATAGGGCAGGTCAGTGAAGAAAATTCGTCGCTATACAACAGTATGATTCGGTTAGAGGCATACAGGCAAGATTACATAGACGCTGTCCGCAGAGAATACGCTCGCAAAAGAATTGCTGTAAAGCTCTTGGAGGGCCGCTTCCCCGAATGGGTCCATAAAGAAGATGAGTATCCCATGGAGCTGATTATGGATGTAAAGGCTATGCTAGAGGAAGAAAAAATGAGGTGGAAATGAAGGCATATGAAAGGACCTGCTTATCTGCCCTCGGCGCCGTGCTGAAAGAACACGTTCCTACGACTTGGTATTCCATTGGCAAATCACAGGAATCTGCGGCATGTATTGAAGAAGACCATGGATGGGTCGTGTATGATTTTGAGCGCGGAAATCGCTTCAGCATTGCCAGATATGAAGACGCTATGGCGGCATGTCACGACCTCATGCACCGGGTAGGCGGAGACTGGGCAGACGAGTTTGTTGATACCTTCTGGCAAATGTGGCAGACAAGAGACAAGAAATGACGACAAAAAAATAGAATCAGATATGTCAAGCCCTCCCTGGACATCATCCGGGGAGGGTTTTTTCACACTTTTCCCTTCCCCGCCGGCCCCTTCAATATTATGTTATGTATAACAATAACATTGTATAACGTATGTATAACTATTATTGACAAAGTGCCGCCGCCCCCCTATAATAGACCATAGAT